>Ga0163150_10001211_pt1 | contig 44820 bp, 26 predicted proteins | sample OliLakLV19P2IB_FD_148628 | JGI IMG/M metagenome (GOLD analysis project Ga0163150, IMG submission 148628) | Freshwater microbial mat bacterial communities from Lake Vanda, McMurdo Dry Valleys, Antarctica - Oligotrophic Lake LV.19.P2.IB | ecosystem: Environmental > Aquatic > Freshwater > Lake >... | reverse complement strand
GGTCACCGACCCCGAGACCGTGTACGCCGGTCAGACCTGGTACGTGGCGACGAATGGCAACGACTCGAACAACGGGCTGTCGCCGGGAGCGCCCTTCCAGTCCGTGTCGCGGGCGATGGGCGCGCTGTTCGCCTCGAACGGGCCGCGCCGCGTGCTCTTCCGGCGCGGCGACACGTGGACGATGCCGGCCGCGGTCAGCGCCAGCGGCCGTACCGGCCCCTACACGATCGGCGCGTTCGGCACGGGCGCCAAACCGGTGCTGCGCGCGACGCACGCGGGCATCGGTCTCGACCTGAACCCCAGCGTGAGCGACGTGCGGATCGTGGACGTCGACTTCCTCGGCCCGCATCCGTCCGCCTCGGCCGACGGCGTCGTGTTGGGGCGCGACTGCCTGCTGCTCCGGTCGACGGTCAGCGGCTTCATGACGGGCGTCGGCGGCCACGCCACAGGCTGCATCGCGAACACCGTCGCCGACTGCGCCCTGATCGACAACGGCCACTACGGCCTGTACTACGCGCCCGGCTACAACCCAAACGCCATCAACGATCCGCCCATCCACCTGGCAGTTATGGGCAACCGCTTCGACAACTCGATCCACAACTCGCTGCTGAGGACGTACGTCAGCCGCTCGCTCTGGCAGGCGAATCTGTTCCAGCGCGCGGGCCAGTCGGCCACGCGGCTCCTCGGGATCCACACGCCGAAGAAGGCCGAGTTCGTGAGCATCACGGACAACGCGTTCCAGTCGCTGACGCTCTGGATCCTGGAGATCGGCCCGGAGAACAACGAGAACGGCGGGACTGGCGGCACGCCGCAGGTCGTCGAGAACGTGATCGTCGAGAACAACACGTTCTCGCTGCCCGGGCCGGGGCAGGTGTCGCGGTTCGTGCTCGTCTGGGGCAGCCACGTGACCGTGCGCAACAACTGCTTCGACCACACGGACGCGGAGTGGGGCGGCACGATCCTCGTGGACCGGCGGGGCATCGGGCCAGTGCCGATCGGCGTCCGCATCGATCACAACACGGTCTTCCGCGCCGACGAGGCCCCCACCTTCCGGTTCGTGGATGCGACCAGCCAGGACCAGACGCTCGTGCGCAACAACATCGTGTACAGCCCGGAGGTGGCCTCCACGGTCGCGACCGGCACGACCTCGGAGCAGTCCAACCTGACGATCGATCCGCGCTTCGAGAATGCCTCGGCCGGCAATTTCCACCTCCAGTCGGGCAGCCCGGCGATCGATCAGGGAATCGCCCTCGACACCCGGAGCGACTTCGACGGCAACGACCGTCCCCTCCAGTCGGGATACGACATCGGTGCCTTCGAGCGACCGTAGCGACGAGAACCGGCGCATGCCGACCGAGGAACAGATCCGCCAGATGCGGGAGGTTCCCGGCTTCAAGGACTCCCCCACCGGTTTCATCGAGCCGAATGGGGCGCTCGACTACTTCCGGCGGAAGTTCGCCGACAACCTGGCGCGAAACTGTGACCTGTCGCGCACGGTCATGCTGGATGCAGGCTGCCACGAGGGCTGGAACCTCCTGGCGTTCGTGCTCGCCGGCGGGCGCTTGGCGATCGGCATCGACATGAACGCCCATGCGCTGCGCGTCGCCGACGAGTTCGCGCGCATCCTGGGCGTGCGCGACCGCGTACTTTTCCTCCAGGGATCGGTGATGCAGCTCCCGATCGCGGATCGCTCGGCCGACGTGGTCTGCTGCATCGAGGTGCTCGAGCACCTGGACGGCGGCGCCGACACCGCGCTGACCGAGTTGAACCGGGTCGCGCGCCGCGTCGTGTGGATCGCGACGCCGAACAAGCTTTGCCCCGTCATCGCGCACGACACGCGGCTGCCGCTGGCACACTGGCTGCCGCCGCGCCGCCGGGGCTGGTACGCGCGGCTCTTCGGCCGGCAGGCGGACGACGAGGGCAGCATCTTCGTGACGCCGTTCCAGGTCGAGCGGGGTCTGGCGGACTTCCGGCTGGACTCCGGCTTCTTCGGTTTCGAGTCTTTCGCCGCCTTCGAGGCCTCCTTTCCGCACTACCTGCCCTACATGGGCGAGGGCGTGGCGGGCGTACGCGACCTGGGGCGCGCCAAGCGCACGGTGTACGGGCTGGCGTACCGGCTCTTCGGGCGCCGCTCGTTCTACGTGCTGCCCTCGCTCACAGGGCAGTTCCTGCGGCGCAACGGCCCGAGCTGAAGCACCGAGAGCTTCGCCCGGAGCCGCGCAGCTCGCCAGGAAAGCGGACGGCGCCGCGCACGTGCGGTTCACGTGCGCGGCGCCCTCCTCGGACTCGAATCCTGGCGTGCTCATCGCCGCGCGCGGTTCCGCGCGGCGCCACGAGATCAGAGAGGCCGTACCATCGATTCTCTCTCGGCCTCTCAAAGCCTCTCGTGCGCGCCCACGTCGTAGACGCCGGCCGTGACCGGACGGACGTTGCCCAGGTAGTCGATCCGCAGCGGCAGCAGGACACCGTGGTCGATGGCCGGGCTGCCCACCTGGAGACGGAAGTCGCCGGTGTTGGGATTCTGGAAGAGCGGGTTCGCCGTCATGTTGCCCTGGGCGCTGACCGTGCCCGTCGCGACGGTCACGGACGAGAGCGGGCTGTAGACAATGTTGTTGCGCACGAGCGTCATGTCCGCGCTGGCCGCATCCACGAACTGCCAAGGACCGCCGGAAGCCGTGGCCCGGTAGGCCGTGTTGTTGTCGATGCTCACGCCGACCGGGATCGGACCGATCCCGCGGCGAGCCACGAGGATCGAGCCGCCCCAGCTCGCCGTCGTGTGGTCGAAGATGTTGTTGCGGACCGTGATGTGGCGGCCCCACACGAGCACGAACCGCGAGACGGCGCCCGGCGCGGCGAGCGAGAACTTGTTGCCCTCGACGATGACGTTCTCCACGTTCTGCGGAGTGCCGCCGCTGCCGCCGTTCTCGCTGTTCTCCGGGCCGATCTCGAGGACCCACGCCGTCAGCGAGGTGAACCGGTTGTCGGCGATGATCACGAACTCCGCCTTCTTGGGCGTGTGGAGCCCCATCACCCGCGTGGCCGACTGTCCGGCGCGCTGGAACAGGTTGCCCTGCCAGAGCGAGCGGCTGACGTACGTCCTCAGCAGCGAGTTGTGGATCGCGTTGTCGAACCGGTTGCCGATCACGGCCAGGTGGATCGGCGGGTCGTTGTCCCCGCCACCGCTCATGCCGGCCGAGTAGTACATGCCGTAGTCGCCGTTGTCGACGATCGCGCACTCCGCGATCGTGTTGCCGATGCAGTTCGTGGCGTGGCCGCCGACGCCCAGGCGGAAGCCGCGCACCGTCGAGCGCAAAAGGAGCGAGTCGCGCCCGAGCTGGACGCCTTCGCCATTCGTGGCCGGGTACGGGCCCGCGACGTCGAGGTCCACGATGCGCACGTCGCGCACGCTCGTGTCGAAGCGGATGCCGTCCCCGGAATGCGTCACGTTGAGCACGGGGTTGGTCCCCGTGCCGTACGCGCCGATCGTGAACGGCCCTGTCCGACCGCTGGCCGTGATCGTCGACGAAGCCGTCCAGGCTTCGCCGCGCTTGAACAGCAGGCGGCGCGGTCCGTTCGAGGCGAACAGCGTGCTAGTCCCGCGCGTGACGGTGCGGAACGGCGAGGTCGGCGACGTGCCGGTGTTCGAGTCGCTGCCCGTCGCCGAGACGTAGTAGGTCTGCCCCGCGTAGGCCGTGTCGGGGTTCGTGACCGTGATGTCCTGGTGGTAGTTCAAGAGGTCGCCGCCCGGCTCGGTGACTTGCAGGGTCACGCGGTAGGTGCCAGGCGTCTCGAAGACGTGCGCGGCGACGTAGCCGTGCGCGGTGTTCTTGCTCTTGCCGTTGTGCGTCCACATGCCGGCGTTCGGATCATCGAAGCTCCAGCGGTAGTGCATGCTGGCCCAGTCGGGCGTGGTGCCCGTGGGCTGGGTCACGCCGGTACCCGAGCCGACGGCGTCGAAGAAGACCGAGAAGGGAGCGACTCCGCTCGTGCGGCTCGCCGTGTTCATGGTCTGATCAGGTCCGCTGTTGGGCTCGACCGTGAGCCTCACGTGGGCCAGGATGCCGTAGGGCTGCGCCGCCGCCGCGCGGTAGAAGAGGAAGGCGTCGTACGTACCGAGCGGCAGCAGGTTCGCCACGGCGTGGTTGATCGACACCTGCACGCTCCCCGTGCCACCGGCCGGCAACGCCCCCGACGTCGCCGAGAACTGCGCCCAGTTGTTGGCCTGCCGCGCGCGCCAAAGGATCGTCCGGTTCTCCGGGTTGAAGAGCGGCACCAACGTGCTGCCCGACGGGAAGGGACCGCCTTGAGGTCCCGACAGATCGACCGTCGTCGGCGGTACCACCGCTGCGGCGGGTGCCGTCGCACCGACCGCGAGCATCCCGATCAAACCGATCAGCCACGCTGCGGCGCGTGTCGGCGAACGACGACGGAGTGTCGCAATTGCCCCTGCGTTGAGTTCCATTTCCAGACCCCTTCTCGATTGAGGTGTAGCCGTGCTCTTCGCGTTGCGAGGTCTGGGCTGCCAGCCACCTGAGATGCGGAGTCGACGCAGAGAAGTTGTTGCGGTTCGTGAGCGCGGCGACTATGCGCGTCGCGCTCTCCGCTTGAATACAACTTCCTAGTTCGACGACGCTTCAGGCGGGGCTTGGATCGACCAACTCCAAGCTCCCGTGTTTCTTGGCGGCGGGCATCCTGCTCGCAATCGCGCCAGCCAGCAAGGGGTTTTGGACCTGCCTAGCCCTGCCATCCCCGCTGTTCCGGCAATGGGCTATCGAGGCGGCGACTCGTCGGACTTGAGACCGCCGCATGAAGGCGCGGCGGGCCCGTCCGGCGGCCTTCGGTCCCGCGACCCATGGGGCCCGGTCTTCATGAAGACGGTTCCCACACGGCGTCAGATTCCCGGCCGTCCGGGAAAACCGAGCAGGGTCCAGGCCGCCAGAACCGCGTTGGTCAGGCCGTGCGCGACGACGGCCGCGGCCAGCGAGCCGCGGCGCACGAATGCGAGTCCGTACATCGCGCCCGCGATCGTCGCCGCGATCCAATGCTCGTGCAGCAGGCCGAAGATCAGCGTCGAGACGATCCAGGCCAGGGGCGAGATGCTCGCGGGAGAAACGCTCTGCCATCTCGCGGATGTGAGGCGCCGCATGAGGTAGCCGCGGAAGGCGAGCTCCTCGGCCAGCGGGAACACGACGACGTACCCGATCAAGCGCAGCGTGAGTGTGAGCGCGTTCCAGCCGCCCGCTCGCAAGTCGCCCAGCTCCGGCGACGCGCCCTCCCCGCCCGGACCGGGCAGCGCGAGCCAAACAGCGGCGGCGGCGAGGCCCAGCACGATCGCGACCGCCAGGTTGCGTCCGAGCCGAAGTTCGTAATCGCGCCGGAAGTACAGCAGCGCCGCGCCGGCCAGACACGTGCGCAGCGCCTCGAGCGCCGCAGCGCTGTCCGCGAAGGCCTGCACCACCATCCCCGCGGCGACCGCCAGCAGGAAAGGCACGAGGTACGCCGGGGTGGCGTCCTCCTGCAAGGGATCGACTTCTTCCTCGGGCGTGCTGGCGGCGCGCCAGAAGAAAGGCAGCCGGCGTGACAACGCGACGAGGCCCAGCGCGACGGCGCAGAACGCCAGCGTGCCCGCGACGGAATGGAATCCGCCGGCAGCCAGCTTCTCGTGGCCGGACGATCCCAGCAGCACGAGGCCCGCGAGCCGCAGCACGTTGACCAGCCACACCGCCAGCACGCCGATGACCGGCAGGAGCAGCGCCTGCGGGAACCGCAACTGGTGTCTGAACACGCACAGGTAGGCCAGCGTGAACACGCACGTGAGGCCGATGCCCTCGAAGCCCGAACACTGCGGCGCGACGCGCACGCGAAATGCTTCCGTGCCGAAGATGAACTCGTCCGCGTCGACGACGGTCTCCGGAACGAACAACCTCACGCAGAGCTCGGCCAGCCAGAGCGTGGGGCCGCGCAGCGGCAGGCGCAAGTCGTCCGCGACGTACGCTCCGGCCAGCCACGCGACGACGCCCACGAGGCAGGCTCCCAGCAGGAACGCTGCGCTGCGGCGCATCCACGCCCACAGCTCGGGTGCCGGACGGCAGAGCAACGCGGCGAAGGTGGCGGTCGCCACCGCGGCCAGCGCCCACGCGATCAGCCACGGCTCGGGACGCGACGCCTCCGCCAGACGCTCCTCGAAGATGCGCGCGCTCAACCGGTACAGCAGGAAGTAGCTGCCGACCTGCGCCACGAGCAGGATCGCGACGTGCGCCGCCGAACGCGGTGGAGCTGGCGGAGCTCGCGCCGCGGCGGAGCGCCTCTGCGGTCCGAAGAGCAACAGCGCGGTGGCGACCGCGAGGAGGATCTGCGGCAGCATGCCCGCGCGCGCCATGAGGCGCAGCCACGGCTCGGACGAGGAATCCAGGTCGGTGGCCGTGAAGCTGCCCAGCAGGAGCAGGAGCTCCACGACCAGGAGGCACCCCACGAGAATGAACGTGGACCGGGCTGGCACGCTCGGGAGCGGTGGAACGCCTTCGCTGCGCGGGATCGGCGCAGGAGGAGGTGCGCTTCGCATGGACGATCTTCTCGAGCGGCTTCCGGCCAGCCCACGCGAGCGCGACAGCGCGGGGCGCCCGTCGGAGACCTGCTCACCGGGGCGCCGCCTGCGCACCGAGGAACTGCCGTCCGAACGTCGCACCGGCCGCCGCCGTGGGCCTCGGATCCTACCGACGCGGACGGTCGGGATCTCGACCCGGCACCGCGACGCGAGTCCGCCGCGTCGATGTGGTGCGCGCTGCGCGCGGAGATCGAGCGGATGCGTGCGCTCGAAACCGGCGGCAGAACGGGCCAGAATCCGTCGCTGGGTCCGGCTCTCGAATGGCCCGCGGAGCCCGCGCGGCCGTGAGGGTCAATTCACCTTGGCGCGACGTCGCAGGCGTGCGGTCAGAACGAGCACACCGCCGACCAGCAGGACGCACACCCCGATGGCGAGCTTCGGGTTGATTTCGGGAGCGTCGACCAGGGTGCCGCCTCCAGCTCCTGCGCGCCCGCCCGTGCGGTGATTTTGCGCCCAGACATCCGCCTGCAGCAGTGCGCACGCGGCCAGGGCGATCAGGCCGCTACGAAGACCGGTCCGGCTCAGGCCGGAGAGCAGTGAGGCCTGTCCCAGGCCCGAGAAAGGCGTACGCGCGCGTCCGTTTCGGGTATCCACACTCGATTCTACCTCGCTCCCCGGCCGGTGACCACCGCGGGCACCGTCAACGCGAGAATCTTGAGGTCGAGCCACCAGTTCGAGCCGCGCGCATAGCGCAGATCCATGCGGACCCAGTCGTCGAATTGAACCTGACTGCGCCCGCTGATCTGCCAGATGCAGGTCAGTCCGCCGGCGATGTCGAGGCGGCGTCGCTGCCAGCGCTCGTATTCCGCCACTTCGTTCGGGAGCGGCGGCCGCGGGCCGACGAACGTCATGTCGCCCTTGAGCACGTTCCACAACTGCGGCAGCTCGTCGATGCTCGTCTTGCGTAGGATCCGGCCGACGGGCGTGATGCGCGGGTCGCGCGTCACCTTGAACACGGGGCCGGACTGCTCGTTCAGGCCGAGCAGGTCGCGCTTGCGCGCCTCGGCGTCGGCGCACATCGTGCGCAGCTTGATGAAGTTGAATTCCCGCCCGCCCTGCCCCAGGCGCTTCTGGCGGAAGAACATGGGTCCCGGCGACGTGCACTTGATCGCCACGCCGGCGAGGAGCAGCAGCGGAGACACGAGGATCAGGCCGGTCGAGGCCGCGACGACGTCCATGCAGCGCGCGAGCCTGGATCGACGCGGCTGGAGGACTGTCCGCAGCGGCACGAACTCGATCGGCGCCCGGGGCTCGGGCGAGTCGTTCTCCTGGGGATCCCCGTCGATCGCGTAGTCGTGCGGCGCGACGGCCTGGAGTCGCGTGGTGTTGCGCCGCGGCGCGCGGTCGGCACGGGCCGCGCGCGCGGTCGAGCCTTGCCCAAACCAGCCCCGCGCCTTCGTGCTGCGCAGGTCGAAGCGCGGCTGATCGTGGTCGTCGGACTCGTGATCCGGGAAGCGCTCGCGCGGGTACGTGTAGATGCGCCAAGCCGCCTGGGTCGGCGACCAGTGCAGCCGATCGCGCAGGTCCGTCGCCAGCTTGTAGGCGCCGGTCGACGACGTGTCCGGGAGCAGGATGCCGAGGCTCTTGCGATCGAACCACCCGACCGCGTCGGTCTCGCGCACGCGACCCTGGATGGCGAACAAGAACTCAGCCGGCTGGAGATCCCTCCAGTTGGCGTGGCTCAGGTCGAGCACGACCAGCGAGAGCTCGGACACCACGCGGTCGGCGCGGCTCCGCTCCCGTGCGATCAGCCTCCGGAACTCGTCACGCGCGAGGACTTCCGGGACGATCGTCGATGGCTGAGGGGATACGAAAGCCTTGAGACTGGACAACCAGCGAGCTGCGATCATGGTTCACGCCCTGGGGGGCAGCCGGACGGGGCTGGGCAGTGAGTGGGAGGGAGCACCGGGGAGGGAAGCCTCGGTGCGAGCGGACGGACCGAAGGATACCCAGATGGGCGGTATCAAGCCAACGGAACGGGGGTGCGCGTGCAACGGGAGCACGGTTTTGGGATCGGGAAGGCGCCAGCAAGAATGGCGGACGGAGTTCGACGGTCTGGGAGTCTCGATTGTTCCGAAAAGCATCGTCCTGCTAGAGGCCTTCGCCGAGCGGGAACGAACGAGACAAGTCAGTCTTGCTGTGTATACGGTCGGAACCGCAGGAGGTGAGCGTCAGCTCACGTTCCGCAGGGAATTTTCCTGCCCTGTACGACATCCGTCCCGCTGATGCCGCTAGCGACCCGGACGACGCTTGCCACGGAACCAGCCGGGCAATTCTTCCTGATGTCGGTTCAGGATCGTGCCCGCCAGTGGGATGCCGGCCGAGGCCAGCGTCCGGACCATCTGGGCCGCGTCCTTCTTGAGGGTGCGCCCCGCTCTCCACACGGCTACGGTCGCGTCGACGGTCCACAGGAGCGGGATCGTGCCCGGGTGGACCAGGACCGGCGCCACGTCGATCAGCACGTGCCGGCCCTGGGCCGAGCACGCGTCCCAGAATTTCTCCGCCACCTCGCCTGCCAACTCCGGCTGCGCCGTCCCGCGCGGCCCGCTGGCGGGCGTGGCGCTCGGCCCGCCCCAGGGCACGAGCGACAGGCCCGGGACGTCCGTCGGCCGCAGGGCCGCGGCCAGCGTCACCGTCCCGCGCTGGATGTCGTCGAGGCCCGGCCCGGGCTCGATCGCGAGCATTCGCGCGAGGCCCGGCGTCGTGCCGTTGGCCTCGAACAGCACGACCTCCTCCCGCAGGTTTCGGGCCAGGCTGATCGCGGCGCACGTCGCGATCGTCGTCGCGCCGTCGCCATGCGCGCAGGCGGTGAACGCCAGGCGCAACGGACGTTGCGGTCGTCCTCCGGGCACGAGTCCGGTCCACAGGCTGTCGATCGTGGGCTCGAGCCTCTCGAACGTGGCCCGCAGAGCGACGGCGCTGGACCGGTCCCGGGTCATGCCCGGACTCGGGTCGACTCCGGTGGTTGCGGGCGTGCGCGCGGCCCCTTGCGTCGGAGATCGGGGACGACGCCGACGACCGGCGTCCCGAGCACGCGTACGACGTCCTGCGTCGTGCGCACGCGGCGGTCGAGGCCCTGGCGCAGGAATCCCAGGCCCATGCCGCACGCCAGGCCGAGCATGCCACCGATCAGGACAAGTCGACCGCGACGCGGCCCGCTCTTCGTCATCGGGAACGTCGCGGCCTGCAGCGGGCGCAGGTTGATCATGTTCTCGCTGTCCAGCAGGCTGAGCGTGCCGACGCTCTCGCGCGCTTGCAGGAACTTGTCCAGTCGCGCCTTGTTCTGCTTGGCCGCCGTCTCCAGCACGCGCATGGCCGGACCGCAGCGTTCGAGGCTGACGAGCCGCTCGCGCACGTGGGCCAGGCGCTCGACGCGCTTCGACGAGCTGCTGCGCAGCGAGCCGCTCTCCTCGCGGTTGCGGTCGAGCTGCTCGCGCAGCCGCGTGTAGCGCGGGTTCGGCACCTCCTGGGTCGAGACGCCCGGCTCCAAGAACCCGGGAGCGCTCTCTAGCTCGGCGCGGGTCGCCTGGATCTGCCCGTTCAGGGTCGTCCGCTCGGACTCGATCTGCTGCGACGTCAGGTCGCGGCGCCCGTCGAGCGCCAGCAGATCGTCGCGCAGCCTCACCAGCCGCAGGTTGATCAACGAGCGCTCCGGATTGACGACGACGGCGCCCTGCGTGGTCAGCGTCGTCGTGGGCTGCTCGTTGGTCAGCTCGCTGCGCACGATCGCCTCCTCCGACTCGAGCGCCGCTAGGCGCGCGTTGTCGTTGGCCAGCTCCGTCTCGATCGTGTTCACCTCGGTCAGCAGGTGCCCGCGCTGCACCTCGGCGTCGTAGAAGCCGCACGAAACGCGGTAGTCGGACAGGGCTTCGTCGGCCTGCTTCGCATCCGCGATGGCGGTCTGGACCTGCTCGTCGAGGAAGCCGAGCGACATCTCGGACGAGAACACGGCCTGGTGGTGGACGAGCGCTTCGGCGATGAAGGCGTCGACGAGGTCGGCCGACAGCTCGGCCGAGTTCGTCGTGGCGACCACCGTGATCACGCTGGACCCCGGCTCGGCCTGGGGAGCGATGGCGGTCTGCAGGGCCTGCGCCGCCCGCGACACGCAGGCTTCGCAGTGGTCGGGCGGGTGACCCAGGTTCTGCCCTTCCGAGGACGTGCGCGCGAACCACCAGGACTGGAAGTGGTGCATCCAGCCGGTCGCGAGGTCCTTGTCGCCCTTCGCGTTGGCCGGGTCGTAGGCCGAGAAGATGCGCGAGGGGCCGACCTTGCGCGCCACGTTCTCGTAGACGGTCGGGTTCGAAAGCAGGTGCAGCTCGTTCTGCATCGCTTCGCGCCCGCTCATCGAGTCGGACCGCTCGCCGCCGACGACGCGCGATTCGGTCGAGCCCTGCTCGCGCGCGCCCGCCCGAATGAGCAGCTTGCCGACCGAGTCGTACGTGTTGGGCTTGATGGCCCCCATGAACGCGCCCACGCCGAGCCCGACCATCACGAAGAGGGCGATCCAGACGCGCGACCGCCACATGCGGACGATCAGCGTGTCCACCATCTCGAAGCCCTCGCGCGGGGTCTCCTCGGACAGCTCGAATTGCGGTTCGTCCTTCACGTGAATTTCAGTAGGGCGTCGGGATGAGATACGGGAACGGGATCATCAGGCGCAGGTACTGGTCCACCCAGATGTTGACGTCGTCGATCGCCGTGTTCGGCACGAACACCACATCGTAAGGCTGGAGCAGCAGGGGATTGGGGGCGTTCCACGACTCGACTCCGGCATCGATGTTCCAGGTCCGCTGGCGGCGTTCCTGCGACACCCAGCGTACGAGCAGCGTGTTCTCCAAGAGCGCCGTCTGCTTGATCGGGCCCCCGGCCAGGCCGATCGCCTCGATCAGGGACACCTGGCGATCGATGGGAAAGGCCCCCGGCTCGCGGACCTCGCCGAAGACGTAGATGTTGCGCGGGGCCAGCTCGGCGGTGCCGAGGGACATCTGGAGCTGCGGGAAGACGGCCGTGTAGGCCTGACGCAGCTTGGTCTCGGCCTCTGGCATGGTGAGGCCGCCCACCTGGAACTCGCCGACCGCCAGGAAGCTGGCCTGCCCGTCCGGCCGCACCTTGACGGACTGTTCCCAGTCCGTCTTGTCCGGAAACCGCGCGATGAGCGTGTCTCCAGGCGTGATCCTCGACGGACCACCGTCCAGCGTCGCGTTGATCTCCGGGGTGATCTCCGCGAGGGGTCGGCCGTGCGCCGAGCAGCCAGCGACGGAGAACAGGGCGCCGGCGCACGCGAGCAGCGCCACCGGGAAGTGGAGGAGGGTCGATCTCAAGGGGCGGACTCCAGGGCCTGACGGGACGCACGCCGTGCTCCACCGGGCGGGGACTCTACCGCAGTGTCCGGTCGTGGCTCCAGATCCCTTCAGGCGGGGTGCTGACTTGTCGGACGTTTCGCCCCCTCCACCGGAGTTCGCGCGGAACGTGCCATCGCTTCGTGGTCGGGAACGGATGGCACTCCGAGGTGAAAGAGATTCTCGGACCGCGGCCTCGGTTGCAGCACGGTCCCTCAACGCGGCGTGGACGAGCGCCAGGAACGCACCGCTTCGGACTCCGACAGCGCGTCGGCCGCGACGCGGTGGCCGATCGCGTTCCAGTGCGTGTCGGCCGGGAACCAGGGCACCGCTGCGGCGCGCGCGGACTCGACGAGCGCCGGCGTCAAGTCGACGTACGCGACGCCCTCGCGCTCGCTCCAGGCGCGCAGGTATTCGGGAGCGGGGCCGCAGTGCGCGCGCCAGTCCGCGATCGCCGAGCCAGTTCCGAATGTGCACAAAGGACCCAGCACGCGGATCTTGGCCGGGATCAGGACGACGGCGTAGCGTCCGCCGGCCGCCTCGACGTCGCGGCGCATCCGGCCCAGGCACTCGGTGATCGGCGCGAGCTCGTCCTCGTAGCCGCGGAACGAGTTCGAGAGCCAGTTGAAACGGTACGGCGTGCCGTCGATCCAGCCCGTGCGCCCCTCGACCTCGGCGACCTTGTCCTGCGTCAGGTCCTGCAGGCGCAGGACGAGCTGGTGGGCCAGCGTGCGTTTCGTCCAGCTCTCGCCCTGCGCCGGTTGCGACGCCCCGCGGCGCCAGCGCGCCGAATCGCGCAGGTCGTTGCCCTCGAACACGAAGTGCAGGACCAGGCGGCCGGCCACGTCCAGCTTGGACGCGTCGAACAGCTCGCGCTCCTCTTGCGGCGACAGGCCGACCAGCGCCACGTTCATCACGGGCCGGCCGAGGAGCTGCTCGAGCTGCGCCGAGAGGATGTCCTCGAACGGCACGAGGCCGGCGACGAGGAAGGAGTCCCCAAGGCAGTAGACGTCGGCGTTTTCGCGGTCGGGTTCGTTGCGGAAGCCGCGCCGGTCGGTCCGGTATCGATACGGGATCAGCGCCGAAGGCAGGTTCCACCTCAGCGCCAGGTCCTCGCGCGTCTCGCCGGTCTCGTCGAGGTGCGGTACGGCGCGGACGCCCCTCTGCTCGGTCTCGGGGCCGCCGCTCAGGCGCGAGTACGACACCAGGCCGGCCAGGCCGACGAGCTCGAGCGCGGCCCAGGCGAGCCCCAGCGTGACCGTCACGATCAGGACGCGTCGCGCGGCGCGGTCGGAACGTGCCGCCGCGAATGCGACGGCCGCAAGCCACAGGGCGACGAACGCCACGAGCACGTGCCGCGTCCGCCACGCGCCGAAGAGCTGCCCCCCACCGCCGTCGTCACGGGAGGGGCTGGCCGTGAGCCACAGGATCAGGATCGCCGCCGCGACGAGCGCCGGAGCCAGGATCCGCGCGCCGCGCCGGGCGCTGGCGCTCCTGGTTCGATCGTTCCCGGTAACCACGCTCGCGCCCATGCGTGCGGGTTCAAGTCCCGCGCACGCGCGCAACGTGGCCGTGCGAATGGGTGCGTGACGACATGCGCGAAGGAGGAACGGACCAGCGCGAGCCTACCGACTGCGCGCGCGCCGCGCACCAGCACGGACGTCGCCGTCCCGACGGGTCTCGCTGCGGCGCCCTCTCCGACACTACGATGGCCGCACCAGGTCGGCCGATGACCAGAGGCCAAGGACCGACGAGCAGGCCTCGACTGCGATGAGCTTCCCCCGCCGCGCGCTGCTCGCTCTGCCCTACATGCGGCTCGAGCTACCGGGTTGGGGGCACGTCTACCGCGCGCTGAGCGGCCAGCGCGAAGCCGCCTGGGCCGACGCGCCGGCGCGCATCCTGCGCGACAAGCTGCACGGCTACTCGCGACGCGTCGAGCTGTCGAACTGGTCGGAGCGCATGTCCTGGTTCCTGGGACGGTTCTACGACCTCGAGACGCAGCTCCTGGTGCGCTCGGCCGTGCGCGAGGGCGACACGGTCGTCGACGTCGGCGCGAACATCGGCATGATCACGCTGCTGGCGGCGCGCTGCGTCGGACCGAGAGGACGCGTGCACGCGGTCGAGCCGAACCCGGCTGCGCGCGCGCGCCTCGAGACCGCGCTGGCCGAGAACGGGATCGGGTGCGTCACGGTGCACGCCCTCGGGCTTTCGGACCGCGACGAGGAGCTGCTCCTGCAGGTGGTCAGCGCGCACACGGGCCTGGGCACGTTCGCCCCTGTCGACGGCCACGATCGCGACGAGATCACGGCCACGTACCGCGTCCCGGTGCGCCGCGGCGACGAGCTGTTCGCAGGCCGGCTCGGCGCGCCGACGCTGCTCAAGATCGACGTCGAGGGCTTCGAGTGCCGCACGCTGCGCGGCTTCGACCGCGTGCTGCGCGAAAATCGGCCCGCGATCGTGATCGAGGCGATCGAGGTGCAGCTGCAGAGAGCGGGTTCCAGCCTGGCCGAGCTCTTCGACCTGCTGGGCGGCCACGGCTACCGCGGGTACGCGCTGCGCTCGGCCCGGCGCTTCCACGCGCGCGATCTGCTCGTGGACCCGCTCGCGGGACCGGCGGAGGCGACCGACAACCTCCTCTGGCTGCACCCCGAGGGCGTGCACGTGGAGAGGTTGCGCAACGATCGGCGCGTGCGGCTCGGCCGCGCGCGAGAGCCCGTGAAAGAAACGGGCGTACGGGCTCTCTGATCCTGTTGGCGCCGCGCTGAACCGCGAGCGGCGCGCTGAGGTCGCCTCAGCGGCTTGCCGGTTGCGCCGCGCGCTCGACGCTCGCGGACAGGGCCGCGTCGAACGCGGCACGCATGCGCGCGGCCAGCACGCGCACGTGCGGCTCGAGCACCATGTTGTCATGGTCGCCCGGGACGATCTGCAGGTCGATGTCGCCCTGGATCCACGGGCGCCAGCCGTTCAGCGGCTCGACCCAGCTGCCTTCCGCGTTGACCACGTGGTCGGGGCTGAGCCGGAACGCCTCGACCTGCGGCGGCCGGAAGAGCGCGACGCGGCCGGTCCAAGGACGCAACTGGTAGCTGTCGAGCGCGTGGTAGAACGCCGCCTCGATCCGCTCGCGGCGGTACTCGCCCGGATTGAGGCGCGCCAGCGGCTTGTTGACGAGCAGCCGCATGGCGCGGCGCCGGTCGTCGAGCTTGCGACGGATCGCCTCGGTGAAGAAGCCCGACCCCTGCTGTGCGATGCGCTGTCGCGCGAGGCTCAGGCGCTTGGGCAGCGTCAACGGCGGCTCCTTCAGGGCCGGCGTGTCGAGCAGCACGAGCAGCGAGACTTCCTCGCCGGCTGCGGTGAGCTGCTGCGCCATCTCGTAGGCCGTGATGCCGCCGCCGGAGTAGCCGCCGATCAGGTACGGGCCGTGCGGCTGCACGGTGCGCATGTCCTCGATGTAGGCCGTCGCCATCTCCTCGAACGTCTGGTGCGGCTCGTCCGTGCCCTCCAGGCCGCGCGCCTGGATGCCGTACACGGGCTGATCCGCGCCCAGGTGACCGGCCAGGTGCCGCAGATTCATCACGTTGCCGTACATGCCGGCCACGAGGAAGAACGGGGCACGCGTGTGCGAGCCCTCGCCGTGCATCGGCACGAGGTGGCGCAGCTTGCGACGCTTGGGCACCGTCGCGGGCGCGCCGACCGGCGCCGCCTCGCCGCGTTCCTCGCGCATCCGCGCCGCGAGCGTCTCGACCGTCGGCGCCTCGAACAGCACCGAGAGCGGGAACTCGAGCTTCCAGGCCTTCTTCACGCGCGAGAAGAGGCGCACGGCGATCAGCGAGTAGCCGCCCAGCTCGAAGAAGTTGTCCTGCACGCCGACGCGCTCGACGCCCAGGAGCTCCTGCCAGAGCTTGACGAGCGCGCCCTCCAGCTCGTCGCGCGGCGCGACGTAGTCGGTGGCGAGCTCCGGACGCGCGAATTGCGCGCTGGGCGCGGCGGTCTCCTGCGCGCTGTGCGCGTCGATCGCGGCCGTCACGGCGCCCAGGTCGAGCGAGCTGACGGTGATCGCGCCCGATCGTCCTGACGCGAGAACGCGCTCGAGTGCTTCGCAACCCTCGTGCGGGCGGATGCCCTGCTCGACCAGGCGCCGCAGCGTGTCGTCGACGTGCACGAGGCCGCCGCCGGCGTCGGCGCGCACGGTGCGGCCCGCCGCGGCGCGCGGAGCGCCCGTCGCCAGCGCGGCGGAGCTCTCGAAGCGCCGCAGCGCGAACTCCTCGACCTCGAGCAGGACGATTCCGTTCTCGTCGCACAGCGTGACGTCGAAAAGTGCCACGTCGGAGGTCGCGGGACGGCGCGCGCTGCGACGCGCATGGCTGAAGACTTGTGCCGGCAGCGCAGCGAGCACGCGCACGCGGCGGTAGGAGAGCGGCGCCCAGAAGACCTCGTGCGCGTCGTAGCCCGGGATCAGGCGCAGCGCGAAGCCCGTCGCCAGGTCGAGCAGCGCCGGGTGCAATTGAAATTGCTCCTGGTCGCCGCGCCACGGTTCGGGCAGCTCGAGACGCGCGAGCGCCTCGCCGTCGCCGAAGCGCAGCTCGCGCACGACGTCCCAGCGCGGGCCGAAGCGCAAGTGCTTGCCCTGGCGCTGCAGCGCGTCGTTGGCCAGCGTGCCGCAGCGCAACGCGATCTCGTTCAGCGCGAGCGGCTTCGCCGATACCGCGTCGACGCGCGCTGCGCGGCCTTGCGCGTGGACCTGCCAGCCGCTGCCGCTCGGCGCGTCGGCCGCGCGGCTCGACACCTCGAACTCCCATCCGCCGTCCTCGGCGCGCATCCGCACGAGCACGGCGCGCGTTTCGTCGTCGGCGACGGCCAGCGGCGCGATGAACGAGAGGTCGCGCAGCTCGACGGCGCCGCCCGCGCGGGACAACGCAGCGCGCGCCATCTCGATGTAGCCCGTGCCCGGCACCAGGGCCGTGCCGTCCGCGAGGCGGTGCTCGGACAGGATCCAGTGCGTGCGCGGGCTGTACTCGGCCGTGTAGGCGATTTCGGACGGCCCGTCGACGATCGCTCGGCCCAGCAGCGGGTGTTGCGCAGCCGCGTCGCGCGCGGAAGCCTGGACGCGCGGAGTCGCCGGCGTCGGCTGCACGAGGCGCGCAGCCATTCCGACCTCGCTCCACACGCCCCAGCCGACCGCGATCGTGCGCGCGCCGGGGCGCGCTGAGCGGTGCACGGCGAACGCGTCCAGGAACGCGTTCGCGGCGGCGTAGTCGATCTGTCCCGCCGGTCCCAGCCACGCGCTGGTCGAGGAGAACACGACGAAGAAGTCGAGCGGCTCGCTCGACAAGAGCTGGTCGAGCAGCAGCGTGCCGTGGACCTTGGGCGTGAACACGCGGTCGACGGCAGCCGGCGTCTTCGTCGAGAGCACGCTGTCCTCGACCACGCCCGCGGCGTGGATCACGCCGTGGATTGCGCCGAATCGCGTGCGGGCGTCGGACAGGACCTGGCGCAGCTCCTCGATGTTGGCGACGTCGGCGCTCGCGACCATCACTTCGGCGCCGGCGGCCTCGAGTTCCATGAGCTGACGCAGGCGACGGCTCGAGGCGTCGACCTCGCCGTGCGCCGCCAGCCAGGCCGACCACTCCGCGCGCGGCGGCAGAGGCTGGCGTCCGAGCAGCACGAGCTTCACGCGCGCGGTCCGCGCGAGCTGTCCGGCGACCGCGAGGCCTATGCCGCCCAGACCGCCCGTGATCAGATACGTCGCGCCTTCGCGCGCAGCCGTGCGGCCGGCCGCGAGCGCCGGCAGCGGCGCGGCCTCGAATGCGCGCTCGTAGCGCCGGCCCGCGCGCCAGGCGACGACTCCGTTCGACGGCACGGCCGCGATCTCGACGCCCAGGTGCGTGCACGCAGTCGCCAGGTGCGCGCCGTTCGTGGCTCCGCCGTGTCGCGAAGCGTCGGGCCAGTCGACGTCGATGCTCGTGCACGTCAAGTCGGCGATTTCGCGCGGGATCACCTTGCACGCGCCCAGCACGGCGGCCTTGACCGGGTGTCGCAGCAGCTCGTCGGCGACCTTCTGCATGCCGTTCGAGACGACCGCCATGTGCAGCGCGCCGGGCAGCGTCGCGTTCGCCAGCGCCTGGCCCAGGAACAGGAGGCTGTAGAAGCCGCGCTCCTGCACCCAGTGGAAGAACGTGGTCGTGACCGCCGTGTCCTCGGACGCGGTGACCATCCACAGGTGCACGATGCGCTGCGGGAGCTCGCCGCGCGCGGTCAGATCCTCGAGCAGCGCCGTGTAGTCCTCGCGCTCCTGCGGCGAGATCAGGTACTCGCTGTCGGACAGGCGCTCGAAGCGCGAGCCCTCGCGGACGCTGACGACGGCATGGCCTTGCGATCGCAGCAGCGCGACGAACGCGACGCCCAGGCCGCCTTCGTCCTCGAAAACCAGCCAGCGCAGCGGCGCGCTGGACTGCGCGGCCGGCACGGCGGGCAGCTCGGCGCTCTTCCACACCGGCACGTGGAACCAGTTGGCCAGATCGGGCAGTCGCTCGAGCGCGGCCGGCGCGTCCGGCGACACGGCTGCAGTGCGACCGGGCTCGATCCAGAAACGCTGCCGCTCGAACGGGTACGTCGGCAGCGGCACGCGCAAGCGGCGGTCGTCGCCGTGCAGCGCGCGCCAGTCGGGCCGCACGCCGGCGCACCAGAGCTTCCCGAGCTGCGACAGTGCGAAATCGAGGTCGTCGACCTTCTCGTCGCGGTGGCGCAGCGAGTTGTGGATGCTGCGCGCGAGGCTCGCGTCGTGGCCGTCACGTGGGCCGCTCGCGAGGTGCTCGCTGGCCGCGTGCAAGCGCGTGAGAGACGACAGCGTGTTGCCCGGCCCGACCTCCAGGAACACCTGCGCGCCGCCGTCGGCGAGCAGAGTCCGCACGCCCTGCGAGAAGAGCACCGCGTGGCGCAAGTGTCCGACCCAGTACTCGGGGTCCGTCGCCTGCGCGTCCGTGATCCACGTCCCCGTGCGGTTCGAGACGAACGGGATCTTCGGCGGCGATAGCTTGATCTTGCGCAGATACGCGCCGAACGCCGGCAGGATGCGATCGAACATCGGCGAGTGGCCGGCCACGTCGATGTGGATGCGCGTGCAGTCGATCTCGCGCTCGCGCAGGCTCTTCTCGAGCGCGTCGATCGCGGCCTTGGGACCCGACGCGACGCACAGCTCGGGCGCGTTCACGACCGCCAGCACGAGCTCGGTGCCGAGGAACGGCGCGAGGTTCTCGGGCGAGAGGCCCACGCTGAGCATCCCGCCCGGCGCCACCTGCTTCAGCAACTCGCCGCGCAGCGCGACCAGGCCGACCGCGTCCTCGAGCGACATCACGCCGGCCAGGCAGGCCGCCGTGTTCTCCCCCATGCTGTGGCCGAGCATCGCCGCCGGCTGGAGCCCGAACGACATCCACATGCGCGCCAGCGCGTACTCGGTGGCGAACAGCGCCGGCAGCTGGAACCACGGCAGCGTCATCTCGCGCGCCGTCTCGGCCTGCGCGGCCGCGTCGGCCGGCACGCTGAGCAGCAATCTGTGCACGACCGGGCCCAGCTGCGGGCCCATGAGCGTGAGGCAGCGCTCGAGCTCCGCGCGGTAGACCGGCTCCTGCGCGTGCAGGTCGCGGCCCATGCCGGGGTACTGCGCGCCGCCGCCGGACAAGAGGAACACGATGGAAGGCTCTCGTCCGGCGACCTTGTGCGTCCACACGCGCTCGCGGTCGCCGCGCCCGAGCACGGCGCAAGCGTCCGCGCTGCTGCGCGCGGACAGCGTGCGCCGGAACGCGAAAGCCTTGCGGCCGCTCTGCAGCGTCCAGGCCACGTCGGCCAGCGGCACGTCGGGGTTCGCGGTCAGGTGCGCGCGCAACCGTTCGGTCGCGGCGTCGAGCGCCGCACTGCTGCGCGCCGAGAGGCACAAGAGCTGCACCGGCCGCGACGCGGCGCCGCTCTTCTGGCGCGGAGCCTCCTCGACGATCGCGAACGCGTTCGTGCCGCCGACGCCCAGCGAGTTGACGGCGGCGCGCAGCGGTCCGCTCGCGCTCTTCCAGGGTTGCAGCTTCGCGTTGACGTAGAACGGGCTCGACGCGAAGTCGATCTGCGGGTTCGGCGCCTCGAAGTGCAGGCTGGGCGGCAGCTCGCGCTGCTCGAGCGCCATCGCCACCTTGATCAGGCTTGCAACGCCCGCGGCCGTGTCGAGGTGGCCGATGTTGCTCTTGACCGAGCCCAGCCCGCAGAAACCCTTGCGTTGCGTGCCGGCGCGGAACGCCTGCGTCAGCGCGGCGACCTCGATCGGATCGCCGACCGGCGTCGCTGTGCCGTGCGCCTCGATGTAGCTGATCGTGTCGGCGTCGACTCCCGCCACCGAGAGCGCCTCGGCGACGGCCTGCGCCTGGCCGTCGACGCTGGGCGCCAGGTAGCCGACCTTGAGCGCGCCGTCGTTGTTGATCGCCGAGCCCTTGATCACGGCGTACACGTGGTCGCCGTCGGCCAGCGCGTCCGCCAGACGGCGCAGCACGACCACGCCCGCGCCGCTGCCGAAGACGGTGCCCTGCGAAGCCTGGTCGAACGGACGGCAGTAGCCGTCGGGCGAGAGGATCTCGTTCTCGTGGAAGATGTAGCCGCGACCGTGCGGCAGCAGGATCGTGACGCCGCCGGCCAGCGCCATGTCGCACTCGCCGCTCAAGAGGCTTTGCGCCGCCAGGTGCACCGCGACGAGCGACGTCGAGCAGGCCGTCTGCACGTTCACGCTCGGCCCGCGCAGGTCGAACAGGTAGGAGACGCGCGTCGTCAGGAAGTCCTTGTCGTTGCCCGTGTGGCGCAACAGGAACAAGCCGACGTCGTCGACCAGCTGAGGGTTGCTCAGCAGGTTGAAGGTCATGTAGGCCGTCATGCCCGAGCCGGCGAAGACGCCGATCGGCCGGCCGAAGCCTTCGGGCGTGTGACCCGCGTCCTCGAGTGCTTCCCAGCAGACCTCGAGGAAGTGGCGGTGCTGCGGGTCGGTGATCGCGGCGTCCTTGGGGCTGTAGCCGAAGAAGCCGGCGTCGAACTGGTCTAGACCTTCGAGCCGCACGGCGCGCCGGACGTACTGGGCGCGCTGGATCGTCGCGAGCGGGACGCCGGCCGCGACGAGCTCGGCCTCGCTGCAGTCGTGCATCGACTCGACACCCTGACGCAGGTTGCGCCAGTACTGGCGGACGTCGGGCGCGCCGGGCAAGTGCGCGGCCATGCCGACGATCGCGATGTCGGTCGCGGAGACGGACGGGGACGGGTCCGAGGTCATGGGGGGCGAAGAAATGGCTGCAGGCCGAAGCCGCGCGCTGGGGTACCAACCCCATCGGCGAATCGAGGTCCCGGGCACGAACCGAAGCGGCCCGACCGCTCTGCCTGAGCGGGACGGGGAATCCGGTCTGTGCTCGGACGTCGCCGGCGCGGGGAACGCGCGCGGCGGTTTCGGGCGCTGGCGAGAGAGCGATCCGGGGCGGGAATCCCGGATGGGAGTCCCGGGGGCCCACCGGTCGGAGCGGACGACCACCGGCGTTCTGCACGCGCGCCGGGACGTCCACAGCCGCGGGAGTGTACACATTGCGGGCGTCCCGAGGCCGTCTGCGGCACGAGCCAGCGCTGGCTGCCTGCAGTCCGGCAGGCGGGAGATCCGAGAGTTCCTGCTCCGAACCCGCTGCCCTGCTCCACCCCGGCAGGGCGGCCCTCCTTGCGCGTGCGCCCCATCTCCTCGCCCCCCACCGAACCGGCGCAACGCGCCCTGAACCTGCCGCCGGCGGTGCGGGCCCTGGTCGCCGCGCTCGTCGTCCTCGGGACCCTCGCGCGTCTGCTGCCTCTCTTGGACCGGGACGGTCGGCTGCTGCGCCAGTTCCCGACCGAGGACGGGTACCTGATGCTGACGATCGCGCGCAACGCGGCGCTCGGCTTCGGCTTCAGCACGGGCGCGGGCACGCTGCCGACGAACGGGACGCAACCGTTCGCGACCGTGCTGTACTCGCTGGTCTTCCGGCTCGTCGGCGCAGATCGCACGGCGGGCGTCTTGCTGATCCTCGTCGTGCAGTTCGCGGCGGCCGTCGCCAGCGCGTGGTTCCTTCACCGACTCGGCCGACGCGTTCTGGGGAACGACCTGCGCGGGCGCACCGCGGCGGTGCTGGCGGCGGCGACCTGGTACGCGACTGTTCTGACCGTGATGCACGGCATGAACTGCCTCGAGACGGGGCTCTACGCGCTGGCCCTGATCGGGTTCGCGCTCGCGTTCCTGGGACGCGCGGGCGATCCGCTCGCGCCCTGGAGCGCTCGTCGCGCGCTCGCGCTCGGCGCGGCACTCGGCATCGTGCTGTGGGTGCGCCTCGACGCCGTCTTCCTGGTCGCGGCGGCCTGCACGACGCGCGCGCTCTGCGGTCCGGGAGGCCGACTGGCGCTGACGCTGTCGAACGTGCGCTCAGCTGTGTTGACGGGGGCCGTGGCGGTCGTCGTGATCAGCCCGTGGCTGCTGCACAACCACGCGCATTTCGGCAGCTTCATGCCGGTCAGCGGGCGATCCGAGTCGCTCTCGGGCGGCGGGGGCTCGAACCTCGTGGCCCTGCCGGCCGTGCTGGCCGAGTACGTGCTGGTCGTGCTGCCGATCCCGCTGGAATACGAGCGGAACCCGGCCGTCATCGCCGCCGGTGCGCTGCTCTTCCTGGGGCTGATCGCGTTCATCGTTACGCGCATGGGTCGCTGGCCCGAGCCGACGCGCGCGCTGGCGATCCTCGTCACGCTCTTCGGGCTGGGCCTCGTCGGCTACTACGGCGTGCACTTCGGCGCGCCCTGGTTCGTCTCGCGCTACATGTTCGCTTTGTCGCCGTTCCTGGCGCTCGTCTGGGGAGCGGCCATCGCGGCCTTCTTCCTGCGCACGCGCCCGTTGGTCGCGGCGCTCCTGGCCCTGGGGCTTGCAGCGGTCGTCGCCTATCCGAACGTGCGCCTCTACCGGAAGGGGCCCGACCACATGCACTTCCAGGTCGTCGACTGGGTGCAGGCGCACGTCAAAGACGATGAGTGGGTCGCGGCGGTGCAGACCGGCACGGTCGGCTTCTTCCACGACCGCACGATCAACCTGGACGGAAAGGTGAACCCCGAAGCGCTGCAGGCCGTGCTCGAGAAGCGGATCCCGCAGTACGTGCTCTCGAAACCCGTGCGCTGGCTGGCGGACTGGGTCGGCATCGCCTCGTGGGCGCAGTTGCCCGAGCTGAAGCCGCACTTCGAGATCGTGGTCGAGGACCCGGCGCGCAACCTGGCCGTGTTGCGCCGCACGGACCCGTGAGCACCGCGCGCATCCCATGTGCGGCATAGCCGGAGCTGTCGGAGTCGTCGACCCGCGCATCGTCGCGGCCGTCGAGCGCGCGCACGCGGCGCAAGCGCACCGCGGGCCGGACGCCGAAGGCCTGTGGCTCGAGCCGCGCGACCCGTCGCAGCCGCGCGTGATGCTGGCGCACAAGCGCCTCTCGATCCTGGACCTGTCGCCGGACGGCAACCAGCCGATGCACGACCGCGCGGGTCACGTCGTCGTGTTCAACGGGGAGATCTACAACTTCCAGGAGCTGCGCCAGGAGCTCGAATCGACCGGCGCGCGCTTCACGACGCGATCTGACACCGAGGTGCTCCTGGCGGCGTACGCGCACTGGGGCGACGACTGCGTCGAGCACCTGCGCGGGATGTTCGCGTTCGCGCTGTACGATCCCAAGCGCCGCACCGTCCTCCTGGCGCGCGACCGCCTGGGCGAGAAGCCGCTGTACTGGACGCTGGTCGGTGGAACCGGCCGGAAAACGCTACTTTTCGCCTCGGAATTGAGGTCTCTGCTCGCGACCGACCTCGTCGAGAGGCGCATCGAGCCGCGCGCGCTGGCCACCTACCTGTGGAACGGATGCGTGCACGGTCGGCAGTCGCTGGTCGCGGGCGTGCAGCTCCTCCCGGCCGGGACGCGCGCGACGGTCGCGCTCGACGAGCCGCAGCCCGTCGAGCGGCGCTTCTGGTGCGTGCCTTGCGCGCACTTGCCGCGCACCGGCAAGCCGGGCGGCCGCGAAGAGCTGCGCGCCGAGTTGCAGAAGTCCGTGCGCCTGCAGCTCGCGAGCGACGTGCCGCTGGGCGTGTTCCTCTCGGGCGGCATCGACTCGAGCGCGGTCGCGAGCCTCGCCGTGCGCTCCGGTGCCGGCGCAGTGCGCACGTTCACGATCGGCTTCGAGGAGGCCGAGTACGACGAGTCGGACTCGGCGCGCGCAGTCGCGCAGGCGCTGGGCACGCAGCACGAGGAGATCCGGCTCGACGCGCAGACTTTCGGCACGGGGCTCGAGGACGCGCTGGGGAGCCTGGACCAGCCGACGTTCGACGCGATCAACACGTACTTCGTCAGCCGCGCGGTGCGGCGCGCCGGGATCACGGTCGCGCTGGCGGGCACGGGCGGCGACGAGCTGTTCGGCGGCTACCGCAGCTTTCAGGACGTGCCGCGCGCGCGACTCTGGGCGTGCGGGCTCGCGCCGCTGCCGGCGGGCTTCGTGCGCGGCATGGCGGTCGCGGTCTCGCGCACACGCACGGGAAAAACCGGTGAAATGCCCTCGCAGACGCGCTGGGGCAAGCTCGAGGACGCGCTGGCGACTCGCGGGTCGCGGGCGGCGCTCTACCAGGTCGCCTACGCGCTCTGGACGCAGAAGTTCCTGCACGAGCTGGCCGCGCCGGCCGTGTTCCAAGGAACGCTGTACGGGCTGACGCGCGAGCGCTTTGACTTCCTCGACGACCTCGTGCGCGGCGTCGATCCGCGCGCGGCCGTCGGCGCGCTCGAGCTCGAGAGCTTCGTCGGGCAACGCCTGCTGCGCGACGCCGACTCGGCCAGCATGGCGGTCTCGCTCGAGGTGCGCGTGCCGCTGCTCGACGCGCGCGTCGTCGAGGCCGCGTCGGCGCTCGATCCCGACGAGCGCTTCGAGCCGCTCGGCCGCAAGCAGCTCCTGCGCGACCTGGCGCTCGACAACCTGGATCCGCAGCTGTTCGAGCGGCCCAAGTCGGGCTTCGTGCTGCCGATCGAGCGCTGGTGCCGGGCGTCGCTGCGCGGCGAGGTCGGAGCGCTGCTGGAGGACGCGGAGGCCTGCCGAGCCGCCGGTCTGGAGCCCGCGGCCGTCGCGCGCGCGTGGCGCGCCTTCCAGGCCGGCGCGCCCGGCCTGTACTGGTCGCGCGTGTGGTCGCTCTACGTTCTCCTGTGGTGGTGCCGACGATACAGGGTCAGCATCTGACCGCTGCGATGACGAGCCTTCCGCCCTACCTCGTGATCACGCCTTGTCGCGACGAGGCGCAGTTCGCGCGCCGCACGCTCGACAGCGTCGTGAACCAGACGCACCGGCCGGCCTCGTGGCTGATCGTCGACGACGGTTCGACCGACGAGACGCCCGCGATCCTGGCCGAGTACGCCGCGCGCCACGCCTGGATCCGCGTGCTGCGCCGCGACGACCGTGGCGCCCGCAGCGTCGGGCCGGGCGTGATCGACGCGTTCTACGCCGGCTGGGCCGTCGCGCAGCCCGAGCGCTTCGACTACGTCTGCAAGCTCGACCTCGACCTCGATCTGCCGCCGCGCTACTTCGAGCTCCTGATCGCGCGCATGCAGGCCGAGCCGCGGCTGGCCACGTTGAGCGGAAAGCCCTATTTTCCTGCTGCAAACGGTCAACTCGTCTCCGAAGCCTGCGGCGACGAGATGTCGGTCGGCATGACGAAGCTCTACCGCCGGAAGGCGTTCGAGCAGATCGGCGGCTTCGTGCGCGAGGTCATGTGGGACGGCATCGACTGCCACCGCTGCCGCATGCTGGGCTGGATCGCGCGCAGCGACTCCGATCCAGAGCTGCGGTTCCTGCACCTGCGCGCGATGGGCTCGAGCCACAAGGGTCTGTGGACCGGCCGCGCGCGGCACGGCGCGGGCCAGCACTTCATGGGCACGGGGCTCGTCTACATGACGGCCAGCGCAGTGTTCCGCATGACGCGCCCGCCCTACCTCGTCGGCGGCCTGGCGATGGAATGGGGCTGGCTCAGGAGCTGGCTGCAACGTCGACCGCGGTACGGCGACGCGGAGTTCCGGCGCTTCCTGCGGCGCTACCAGCGCGAGTGCCTGCTGTACGGCAAGCGCCGCGCGACAGCACGCCTCGACGAGCGCCAGGCCGCCCGGTGGCGATCGCCCTCGCGGGAGGACGCACGTGCGGTCCCCGGTTGAGACGGCGCGCGGAATGGGAGCTCGCGAACGCCCGTGGCCGCGCATCGCGCTGCGCGGCGTGGCGATCGACGCGCTGACCGAGGCGCAGTGCGTCGATCACGTGCTGGCCGAGCTGGCGCAGGGCCGCGGCGGCTGGGTCGTGACGCCGAACCTCGATCACCTGCGGCGGCTCGTGCACGAGCCGAGCTTCCGCGAGCTGTGCAGCCGCGCCAGCCTCGTCGTCGCCGACGGCATGCCGCTCTTGTGGGCCTCGCGCCTGCAGCGCACGCCGCTGCCCGAGCGCGTCGCCGGCTCGAACCTGATCTGGAGCGTGTCGCGCGCCGCCGCGCAGCAGAGCCGCCGCATCTTCTTCCTGGGCGGCGACCCCGGCACCGCGGAAGCCGCCGCGCGCATCCTGGTCGAGCGTTGTCCCGGACTCGTCGCCTGCGGAACGGTCTGTCCCCCACCCGGATTCGAACTGGATTCGGCACAGATGCAAGCGCTGCGCTCCGGGCTGATCGCCGCGCGCCCCGACATCGTGTATGTGGCGCTGGGATCCCCCAAGCAGGAGCGCTTGATCGCCGAGCTGAAAGAGCGGCTGCCGCAAGCCTGGTGGCTGGGCATCGGGATCAGCTTCAGCTTCGTGTCCGGCGACGTGCGCCGCGCGCCGGCGTGGATGCAGACGATCGGCCTCGAGTGGGCGCACCGGCTCGCGCAGGAGCCGCGACGGCTCGCACGGCGTTACCTGGTCGACGGGCTCCCGTTCGCCGCATCGCTGCTCTGCGGCAGCGCCTGGCGCGGTCTGCGCGGCGGAACGAGGCGATGAAAGCCGGGCCGAACCCGCCGCGGATCCATTGGTCCCCCGCACCGTCTGGCTGGACGCTGCCCGCCGCCGGCGTGTCGCTCTGGTGCGCCGACGTGGACCGTTGGTCGCGCGAGCACTCGGATGAGACGGCCTTGCTCGACGATTCCGAACGCCTGCGCGCCTCCCGCCTGCGCACCGAGACGCTACGCGACCGGTTCGTCGCATCGCGCGCGATCCTGCGCCGGATCCTGGGCCGCGCGCTGGAGCGCGAGCCTCAGTCGGTCCGTTTCACGAACGCCCGGCACGGCAAGCCTCGCCTCGAAGCGAACAGCGGCCGGCGGGTGACCTTCAACCTCTCGCGCCGCGAGTCCCTCGTACTGATCGCGACGAGCACCGTCGGCGAAGTCGGCGTCGACGTGGAGCGGGTGCGCGAACTCGACGACCTCGATTCGATCGCCGAGGACCTGTTCACGACGTCCGAGCGGCGACCGCTCGAGACGAGCGCGGGCCCCGACCGCCTGCGCGCCTTCTTCACGGCCTGGACGCGCAAGGAAGCGGTGATCAAGGCGACCGGCGAGGGGCTGACCGCCCCGCTGCAGGAGATCGAGATCGTGCCGTCGGAGCCCGGCGCGCTGCGGCTGTCGCGCGTCGGCACGGCCGGCATCCTCGAGTTACGGCCGGAATGGACGGTGGTCGACCTCGATCCCGCTACGGACTACGCGGCCGCCCTGACCGCTCCCACCAACGCCGGCGCGCCCGAGACGTTCGGCTGGTCCTGATCGCAGGCCGGCCGGAAAAACCGGCATTGGGGCGACGATCCCAGGTCGCCGTGCATCTAATCCAGTGTGATGAGCACCGCCCGCCGGCTGTCGCCCGAGGAGCTGCTGGCTGAAGCCGGCTGGGTCGCGGCTCTGGCTCGGAGCTTGGTGGCCGACGAATCCCGCGCGGACGACCTGGTCCAGGAGACCTGGCTCGTCGCGCTGCGGCGGGCGCCCGAAAGGGTCGAGTCGACCCGAGCCTGGCTCGCACGGGTGATCCGCAACCTCGCGCGCCAGGAGCGGCGGCGCGACGTGCTGCGCGCGGATCGCGAGGCCTGGGCTGCGAGCGACGAGGCGCTGCCGGCCGCCGACCGCATCGTCGAGCGCGCCGACCTGCAGCGACGGCTCGTCGGTGCCGTGCTGGCGCTGGACGAGCCCTACCGCTCGACGATCCTGTGGCGCTACTTCGAAGGCCTCCGACCCGAAGCGATCGCCGACCGGCTCGGCGTGCCCTCGTCGACGGTCCGCAATCGTTCGAAGCGCGCGCTCGAGATGCTTCGCGTCGCTCTGGAACGGCGCGACGGACCGGGCTGGAAGGACGGCTGCCTCGCCCTCGCCGCTTGGTGCCAGGGAGCAGCGGAATCGGGTTCGGTGCTCGCCGCCAACTGGGTCACCGGAGGTGTTCTGATGGGCACGCAAGCCAAGGTCGTTCTCGCTGCGGTCGTCGTAAGCATCGCGTCGGCAGTGATCTGGACGGAAACGCGACACTCCGCGGTCGAGATCGACCGGAGCGCGCCGCCTGACGCTGCGGCACTGGCGGGCCCACCGGCAGATGACCCCGAGATCGAGCACGCACAACTCCGCGCGTCACCCGACTTGAGCGGAGTTCGACGATCGATCGTCCTGGATGGGGCGGAGCAGCCCGATGCGCCGCTGGATTTGATCGTTTTCGGCGCCATTCTGGCCCCGAACCGGCCACCGCCTCTGGGAGCTCGCGCCGAGCTGCGCGACGAGTGGGGCGACAGCCTCGACACGGACATTGGAGGATCCACGTCCTACTCGATCGCCGGGTTGCATGCCGGTCGCTGGATGCTGAGCGTGGTGGACTGCCCGGGCCTCTTCGCGCCCGCGCGCGAGCTGGATCTGGGCGCGGAACCGTCGGTGCGCGCCGACATCGAGCTCCGGCTTGCGCCGAGCATCGGGGTCCGACTGGTCACATCGACGGGTGTTCCGCTCGAGTCGCTGTTTCGCGACGACGCCTGGCACGGTGCGTACACGACGCACTGGGAAGTCGTCGCGACGCACGAGCCGTTGAAGGCCGACACGAACGGACCTGAGCTCGCGCGACTCCGCTGTGGCACGTACACCTCGTCCGCAGAGGCCAGGAATGCAGGCCGAGCTCGAGTTCCCGCCGGCTATTCCGGCGTTCTCGAGCTCGAACGGCCGCCACCGGCCTACGCGAGCGCGCTGCTACGCGGTCGCGTGCTCACCACCGTCCCGATCGACGACAAGACGACGGAAGTCACGCTGGTCATCGACCCGGAGCTCGCGCTGGCGTCGATGGGCGCGCTGCGATTCCGCCTGGTCGCCGCGCGCACCGGCGAGCCCATCTCGACCGCGGGCGTCCGCCTGGCCGAGGAATCGACCGGCGACTGGGCCAACCCGGTGATGTTCCCGCTCGAGGACGGCCAATTCGAGCGCTTGCGCTTGCCGCCGGGTCGATACGAGCTGCAGCTTCGCATCCCGGGACTCGAACACCTGGTGAGCACGATCACCATCCAGTCAGGACGGACGACGGACCTGGGCGACGTCCTCGTCGAGGAGGGCGGCGTCGTCAGCGGCCGCGTGCTCGACGAATCCGGCGACGGGCTCAGCCTGCCGATCGCGTGGTCCATCCTCGATGCGGACAGGAACGGCGCGTTCATCCAGATGGACAGGTCGACGAGCGACGGTCGTTTCGCTCTCGCGGAGCTGCCGACGCGCGGGGTCCTGCTGCGCATCAACGATCCCGAATGGGCACTCGACCCGACGGTCGTGCGCGCTCCGCCAGGTGTCGTCCAGGAGGTCACGCTGCTCGCGCGGCGCGGCACAGCGGTGGCGATCCGTCACCGCGGCGCGGGTGACGCGCTCGTCGAAATGCTGTTGCGCCGTTTGGATGGGACGGTGATCTGGTCTTCGAGTGACCTGGGCGCCCGGACGCATCGAATCCGCCTGGTTGCGGGCTCCTACACGCTGGAGGAACGGCGCACGGGCCGCCCGATCGCGAGCCGCGCGATCGAAGTGACCGCCGAGCCGCTGCAGATCGATCTGGCGGACTGACGGGCGGAATAGCCGGACCTCCGATTCCCGGGGGCACTCACGATGCTCATTGGGTCGAGCGCGCGAGTCGAGGGCCCCCGTGACACGCCACGCATCCGGATTCCGTCCAGCAACCCGTTCGCAGCCACTCGTGGTCATGAGCAGGCGCCGTGTCACTGTGCGCAAGGCTCTTGGGCAACCTCGGGGTCGAGTAGCACCACACGAACACGCGGCGCACGGCCTCTCGCTCCAGACCGCACTGGACGCAGGTTTGCACACCTTGCGCGAAGGTCAGGTGCCAGGTGATCCAAGCGCCAACCACCGCACCGGCGAGAGCGATCCCCAAGAGAAGAGCGGCTTCGCGTTGGCGTGCTCGGGGGACGTTCGAAACGTTCATGACGACGTGCCCGCGCGGGGCGCCCTGACCATCTTCCGACACCGCGGCCTTCTCGTCGACCGGACCGTGGTGCTCCCCCGCGGAGGTGCTCGTCGGAAACAGGCGCATGCCCGAAATGCCGCCCGGACCGGGTAGCCTGGATCGGACCGAGCTTCTCGTCAGACTGATGCCCCCCACCTGCGCGTCCGCCCTCACCTGGACGCCGATGAAGTGTCGATGAGCAGCGACGTGACTGTCCCCGAACATCCGCTCACCCCCATCCAGCAGGGGATGCTCTTCCACCACCTCGCGGGCGGACACCCGGGGGTCGACCTGGAGCAGATCGTCTGCGACCTGCGCGAGGACCTCGACGCGCCCGCTCTGCTCGCGGCCTGGCAGGCGGTCGTCCTGCGCCACGAAGCGTTGCGCACGGCGTTCCGCTGGGAAGGTCTCGAGGCGCCGCTTGCGCGCGTCGAAGCCAGCGTCGAGTTGCCGTGGGAACCGCTCGACTGGCGATCGCGGCCGGCGGCGGAGCGCGAAGCGCACTTCGCGGAGTGGCTGCTGGCCGATCGCCAGCGCGGCTTCGACTTGTCGCGCGCGCCGTTGATGCGGTTCGCGTGCGTGCGGCTGGCGGACAGGGAGTACCGGCTCGTCTGGTCGTTCCACCACCTGTTGCTCGACGGGCGCAGCTTCGCGCAGGTCTTGCGCGAGGTGTTCACGCTGTACGACTCGGGCGCGGCGAAGCGCGACGTGAAGCTCGAGCCGGCGCGCGCGTTTCGCGAGCACGTCGAGTGGCTGCGCAAGCGCGGCACGGCGGCGGAGGAGACGTTCTGGCGCGCGGAACTGGCCGGATTCACGGCACCGACGGCGCTGGCGTTGTCTGCACCTTCGGGGCCTGCGCCGGAGGACGGGCGCGATCGGGCCGAGGTCGAGCGCTCCGTCTCGCGCGAGACGACCGAACGGCTGCGTGAGGTCGCGAAGGCGAACGGCGTCTCGCTCAACAACCTCGTGCAAGCGGCCTGGGCGCTCGTGCTGTCGCGCTACAGCGGCGAGCGCGAAGTGCTCTTCGGCTGCATCCGTGCCTGCCGGCGCTCGTCCGTCCCGGGCGCGGACTCGATCGTCGGGACGTTCATCAACACGTTGCCGTTGCGCACGACGGCCGATCCGGAGACGCCGCTCGCGACCTGGGTGCAGGCCATTCGCGCGCAGAATCGTCGGCTGGCGCCGCACGAGCAGGCGCCGCTGGTCGAGCTGCAGCGCTGGTGTCACCTGCCGGCGGGGCGCGCGCTGTTCGACGCGATCCTGATCTACGACGAGCACATGCTGGACGGCGAGCTGCGCGACCTGTCGGGGCCGGGCCATGAGCGCCATTTCAAGCTGCACGAGCGCACGGTCTTCCCCCTCACTCTCTACGCGTACGGCGAGGACGAGCTGGCGCTCAAGCTGTCGTGGGATCGCACGCGCTTCGGCGACGCGGCGATGCGCCAGATGATGGGGCACATGGCGACGCTGATCGAGTCCTTCTCGTTGCGGCCGCAGGCGCGCCTCGAGGAGCATGCGCTGATGAGCGCGGCGGAGCGTGCCGATCGCGTCGGTGCCTGGCGCGGGGCGGAGCGCCCGTGGCCCTCGACGCAAACTCTGCCGGATCAATTCGAGGCGCAGGCCGCGCGCACGCCGGATGCGACGGCGCTCGTCTGCGGCGACGACGCGCTGAGCTACCGCGAGCTCGATCGGCGCGCGGACCAGATCGCGAACCACCTGCGCGCGCTGGGCGTCACGACCGGCACGATCGTGGGCTTGTGCCTCGAGCGCTCGGTCGAGATGGTCGTCGCGCTGCTCGCGATCCACAAGGCGGGCGGAGCGTACTTGCCGCTCGATCCGGCCTATCCGTCGGATCGTCTCGTGTTCCAGGTCGAGGATGCGCGCTTGAGCGTCCTCGTCACGCAGGAGGATGCGGCGCACCTCTTCCCGGGCTTCGCGGGCGCGATCGTGCGCGTCGATGCGGATGCGGCAGCGATCGAAGCGCGTCCCAGCACGCGCCTCGCGCGGACGATCATGCCCTCCGATCTGGCGTACGTCATCTACACGTCCGGCTCCACGGGCCGCCCCAAGGGCGTGATGCTCGAGCACGGCAACGTCGTCAACTTCTGCACGGGCATGGACGAGCGCCTCGGCGCGTCGCCGGGGCGCGTGTGGCTGGCCGTGACGAGCCTGTCGTTCGACATCTCGGTGCTGGAGCTCGTGTGGGCGCTGACGCGCGGCTTCAAGGTCGTCCTGTACACCGGCGAGGACCGCCAGCGCGCCGCGCGCACGACGCCGCGGCGTCCGGTCGGCTTCAGCCTCTTCTACTTCGCGAGCGACGAGAGCGAGAAGTCGTCCGAGAAGTACCGCTTGCTCCTCGAGGGCGCGCGCTGGGCGGACGAGCACGGTTTCGAGGCCGTGTGGTCGCCCGAGCGGCACTTCCACGCGTTCGGCGGCCTGTACCCGAACCCGGCCGTGACCAGCGCGGCGATCGCGACGATCACGAAGCGCATCGCGATCCGCGCGGGCAGCGTCGTGATGCCTCTCCATGATCCGCTGCGCGTCGCCGAGGAGTGGGCGCTCGTCGACAACCTGTCGAACGGCCGTGTCGGCATCTCCTTCGCGTCCGGTTGGCAGCCCAACGACTTCGTCCTCGCGCCGCAGAACTATGCCGCGCGCAAGGACCTGATGATGAGCGGCATCGAGACCGTGCGCGCGCTGTGGCGTGGCGAAGCGATCGAGCGCACGCTGGCCGACGGCCGCGTCCTGTCGGTGCGCACGCTGCCGCGGCCGGTGCAGAAGGACCTGCCCGTCTGGCTGACCACGGCTGGAAACATCGAGACGTGGCGCATGGCCGGCGAGATCGGCGCCAACGTCCTCACGCACCTGCTGGGCCAGACCGTCGAGGAACTCGAGGCCAAGATCGCCGCGTACCGCGAGGCCTGGCGCGCCGGCGGGTTCCGCGGCGAGGGCCGCGTGACGATCATGCTGCACACGTTCGTCGGCGACGACGACGCGGCCGTGCGCGAGATCGTGCGCCGGCCGATGATCGAGTACTTGCGCAGCTCCGTCGGCCTGATCCAGTCGTTCGTGGCCTCGTTCCCCACGTTCAAGACGAACGCGGCCGGCGAAGCCGAGCAGGTCAGCAGCGATTTCAGGCAGCTCTCGCCGCAGGACATGGAGGCCATCCTGGCCAACGCGTTCGAGCGCTACTTCGAGACGAGCGGCCTCTTCGGCACGCCGGCGACGTGCGAACGGATGGTCGAGCGACTCGAAGCCGTCGGCATCGACGAGATCGCGTGCCTGATCGACTTCGGCGTCGACTCGGAGCAGGCGCTGCAGCACCTGCAGCCCCTCGATCGACTGCGCCGCCGCGTCGAGCGCAACCGTTCGGGCGCGCGCTCGGCCACCATCCCGGAGCTGATCGCGCAGCACGCGGTCACGCACCTGCAGTGCACGCCTTCGATGGCGTCGATGGTGCTGGCGCAGGAGGGCGCGGCGCAGGCTCTGGCGGCGCTCGAGGTCGTGATGATCGGAGGCGAAGCGTTCCCGCCCGCGCTGGCGCGCGAGCTGCGCGGCGGCGTCGGCGGCCGCATCGTCAACATGTACGGACCGACCGAGACGACGATCTGGTCGTCGACGTACGAGCTGCGCGGCACCGAGGGCGTCATCCCGATCGGCACGCCGATCGCGAACACCGAGCTCGTCGTGCTCGACGCGCGTTTCGAGCCGGTTCCCGTCGGTCTGCCCGGCGAGCTCTACATCGGCGGCGCCGGCGTCGCGCGCGGCTACCTCGAGCGCCCCGAGCTGACGGCCGAGCGCTTCATCGCGCACCCGCTGCGTCCCGACGGCGGACGCCTCTACCGCACGGGCGACCTGGCGCGCCTGCGCGAGGACGGCGAGTTCGAGTTCCTGGGCCGCACGGACCAGCAAGTGAAGCTGCGCGGCTACCGCATCGAGATGGGCGAGATCGAAGCCGCGCTGAGCGAGCTGCCCGGCGTGCGCGAGGCCGCCGCCGTCGTGCGCCCCGATCCGTCGGGCGAGCCGCGCCTCGTCGCCTACGTCTCGGCGCAGGCCGGCGCGACGCTGGTCCCGTCCGATCTGCGCGCCGCACTGCGCGAGCGCCTGCCGGAGTTCATGATTCCCGCGCTCGTCGTGGTGCTCGACACGTTGCCGCTGACGCCCAACCGAAAGATCGACCGCAAGGCGCTGCCCGCGCCCGAGTCGCTGCAGGCGCCGGCCCCGCGCGCGCCGCGTGCGCTGGAGAGCGACCTCGAGCGCTCGATCGCGCAGATCTGGCAGGAGGTGCTGGCCGTGCCGCAGGTCGGGCGCGACGACAACTTCTTCGACCTGGGCGGTCACTCGCTCCTGACCGTGCAGGTGCAAGGGCGCCTGCGCCGCACGCTGGGCCTGCAGGCCGCAATCACCGACCTGTTCCGCTTCCCGACCGTGCGCACGCTGGCGGAATTCCTGGTCGAAGCGCCGGGCGCGTCGAGCACCGCGACAGCCGTCGCACCCGAGCGCGTGCAGGCGCGCCGCGACGGCGCCGACCGCCGCCGGCTGCTGCTCGAGCGGCGCAACAAGCAGGACGAGCGCGACTGATTTGTGCCCGAGCCGTCTCGAGTGGGCATGGAACGCGCCCAGCTCGAGGCACTACGGCACTACGGCGCTACGGCACGAGACGTGCCCGTCGCGTGCGGCTTTGGCGAACCCGACGGCGCGCGAGTCGGCTGGGCACCGGATCTCTCTGGCATGGGATTCGCCCCCGCCCTGCACGCGGAGGCCAGCGTTGCTGCTCGTGGTGCGCAGACCCGCGCCGCCTCGGCAGAGCGCTCCGAGTCCTTCGGAATAGTGACAAAAGGGATTCCAAGATGAACAGCAGCGGACGGAACCAGGCGAGCGCTCTCCTCGGAATGGCCGCCATCGCCAGCGTCGCGATCGCTGCGACGCCCGCCTGGATCGCCACGCCACCGAGCCAGGAGGCCGCGCCGCGCGGCAAGACGAGCTTCATGCCCGTCGACGGCACCGAGCCGTTCGGCGCGGTGGCCGAACGCATGTCGAAGGCCAAGGCCGAGATCGTCACGCGCCACCGGACGTTGCTCGATGCGCGCTACGACCTGGCCGACCATCCGATCGCGGGCGTCACGATGGCGCGCGGCAAGCCCGTTCAGGGCGGCGTGCGCGTCAAGCTCGCCGCGGGCGCGACGTGGGAGACGCTGGCTGCGTCGACGCCGGCCGAGATCCGCTCGAAAGGCTCGTGGCCGGCCGGATTCCTGCCCCTGCCGCACCCGAACCACGCTGAGGGCGGGATGCTCTTCCCGAAGGAGCAGATCGACGAGGTCCTGAAGCAGACGAAGCGCGACCTGACGCGTTTCGACCTGGATTTCGTGACTCCTTCGCACCTCCTGCCCGAGTTCCCGCCGCCGATCTTCCTGACGACGCGGCCCGATCTTGGCGACGTCTCGCAGGGCAAGCTCGTCACGACGGCGAACTTCTTCGACCTCTTCAACGGCATCCTGAACCCGAAGCAGCTCGAGGGCTTGCGCCTGCTGCTCACGCCGTTCCCGCAACAGCAGTTCAACGAAACGGCCGACCGTCGCAGCTTCGAGCCGAGCTTCGGCGTCACGTGCTTCGATTGCCACGCGAACGGCCACACGAACGCGGCCACGCACCTGGTCGGCGACATCCGCCCGCAAGAGTTCCGCCACGGCCTCGATACGCCCAGCCTGCGCGGGGTGAACATCCAGCGGCTCTTCGGGTCGCAGCGTGCGCTCAAGACGGTCGAGGACTTCACCGAGTTCGAGCAGCGCGCGGCCTACTTCGACGGCGATCACGTGATCGCCTCGAAGAAGGGCGTCAACGTGCTCGAGCGCGGCAGCCAGGTGCACTTCATGAGCGAGTTCCAGTCGATCCTGGACTTCCCGCCCGCGCCGAAGCTGACCATCCTGGGCAAGCTCGACCCGGCCAGGGCGAACGATGCGGAGAAGCGCGGCGAGGCACTCTTCTCCGGCAAGGCGCAGTGCTCGGTCTGCCACGTCCCGCCGTACTACACGGACAACTTGATGCACGACCTGCGCACGGACCGCTTCCACGAGCCGGTGCTGGTCAACGGGAGGATGGCGAACCGCGACGGCCCGATCAAGACGTTCGTGCTGCGCGGAGTGAAGGAATCGCCGCCCTACATGCACGACGGGCGCCTCATGACGCTGGCCGACACGGTCGAGTTCTTCAACCTCGTGCTGGGCACGAAACTGACGACGCCGGAAAAGCAGGACCTCGTCGCGTTCCTGCTCTGCCTGTAGAGATCCGGGCGAGACCGACTTGGACTCGCCGACCCTGCTGACCCCGCGTAGCACCGCGCGGTTTGTGGCCTCGATTCAGCCCTCCTTCCGTAGACTCCGCCCATGGAACTTCCTGACCGCCGGCAAGTGCTCCTGACGACCGTCGCTGGGGCGAGCGCCATCGCCCTGGGTTGCCGTGCGGCCTCGGCCGGGGGGGCGCGTTCGCAGGGCGCGCCGTCCGCGGCGGGCGCGGCACAGGCTGGCGCTTCGCCGTTCGTCCTGCCGCCGCTGCCCTACCCCGAGGACGCGCTCGAGCCCGTGATGAGTGCGCGCACGCTGAGCTTTCACTACGGCAAGCACCACAAGGCCTACGTCGACAACCTGAACGGCCTCGTGAAGGCCGACCCGGCGCTGGCATCGATGCCGCTCGAGGACCTGATCAGGAAGGTCCAGGGCGACGCAGCGAAAGCCTCGGTGTTCAACAACGCCGCTCAGGTCTGGAACCACACGTTCTTCTGGCACTCGATGGAGCAGAAGGGCGGTGGCAAGCCGGGCGGTCGCATCCTGGCCGCGCTCGAGGCCTCGTTCGGCGGGTACGACCAGTTCAAGACGGCGTTCAGCGAGGCGGCCAAGACGCAGTTCGGCAGCGGCTGGGCCTGGTTGATCGAGGACGGCGGCAAGCTGGCGGTCGTGAAGAGCGGCAACGCCGACACGCCCATGGCGCACGGAAAGAAGTGCCTGCTCACGCTCGACGTGTGGGAGCACGCCTACTACCTGGACCACCAGAACCGCCGCCCGGACTACATCACAGCGTGGCTCGACAGCCTGGTGAACTGGGATTTCGTGCAGCAGAACCTGGGCTGATCGCGCGCCGGCCTGCGTGCCGGACCCAACTGACGTCCGCCGACGACGCGTGGCGCGACGCGCGCTCGCGCCGGCCTTAGGATCCGCGCATGCAGCCGGATCCGACCACGAGACCTCCACCCTTTCTGCCGCCGTATGCCGACGGAGTCGAGCGCCGTTTCGAGGTCGCCTGGATCCAGGTGCAGCGCATCGGCGGGTTGATCTTCGCGGCCGTCGTGCTCGGCGCTGCGGCGGTGTTCCTCTCCACCGCGATCGTGACGGGCAAGCTGCACGGGCCGGCGCTCTGGGTGGCGTGTGCGGTTTACGCCTGCGTGGCTCCGGCCTGGATCGTGCTGGCTGCAATCTGGCCGAAGCTCGAGTGGGAGAAGGCCGGATGGCGCGTGCTGCCCGACCGCATCGAGACGCGTCGCGGCCTCGTGTGGCGCAGCGTCACGAGCGTCCCGATCTCGCGCGTGCAGTACACCGACGTGAAGCAGGGGCCGCTCATGCGCCGCCACGACATCGCGTCGCTCGTCGTGCACACGGCCGGCACGCTCGGCTCCGAGGTCGAGTTCCCGGGGCTGGCGCGCTCGACCGCCGTCGAACTGCGCGACTGGCTCGTGGCGCAGACGGGTTCCGATGCAGTCTGACGGCGCGCGCGAGCGACGCCTCGCGACCAGCTCGCTCGTGCCCCTGGTCCTGGGGCGCATGCGGAACCTGCTGCTGCCCGCGGCCCTCGTCTGGTTCTACGCGCGCGAGGATCGCTGGGAAGCCTGGCTCGCGCTGCTGTTCGTGCCCTTCGTGCTGGGCGACGTCGCGCGCTGGTTCACGCTGCGCTGGAGCCTCGGTCCGGACGAGCTCGTCGTGCGCAAGGGCATCTTCTTCCGCAGCGTGCGCCACGTCCCGTTCGCGCGCATCCAGAACATCGACCTGAAGCGGACGCTCGTGCATCGGCTCCTGCGCATCTCCGCGGTGCGCGTGGAGACGGCCGGCGGTCTCGAGCCCGAGGCTGAGCTCGACGCGATCTCGCTCGACGCCTACGAGGAGCTGCGCGCGCGCGTCTTCGCCGGCCGCGAGCGCGGTGCGCTCTCCGGCACGACAACAGACGCGACGGCCGCGCGCACGCTGCTCGCGCTGAGCATGACCGACATCTTCATCCTCTCGCTGCGACCGGTGCGCGCGGCGGCGATCCTGGCCGCGGCGCTCGGCCTGTCCTACGAATACAAGATCTTCGACCGGATCAACGTCGAGCAGGGTCTCGAGGCCTGGTTCCAGGCGACTCCGGCCCTCGTCGTCGCGCTGGTCTTCGCAGGAGGCGCGATCGTGCTCGTGTTCGGCCTCTCTTTCGCGGCGACCGTCGTCGCCCTCCACAGCTACCGTCTGGAGGAGACCGACGGCATCTTCCGCATCCGCCGCGGCCTGTTCACGCACGAGATGCAGACGCTGCCGCGCGGGCGCATCCAGCTGGTCGAGGTGCGGCGCACGCTCTTCGATCGCGCGTTCGGCCGCGTGCGCGTCCGCGTCGGCACGGCGGGCGGCGAAGTCGGCGGCGGCGAGGGCAACCGCGCGCGCGGGGCGCACTTCGCGCCGATCGTGCGCTGGGAGGACCTGCCGTCGATCCTGTCGGCGATCCGGCCCGGGCTCGATCTCGACGCGCTCGTGTGGGAGCCCCTCGACCAGCGCGCCGGCCGCCGCAAGGTCGTGCGCGCTCTGCTCCATTTCCTGCCGTTCGGCGCGGCGCTCGTGTACTTCCAGCCGCTGTGGGGCGCCGTCGTGGCGCTGCCGCTGCTCGCGGTCCTCGTGTGGGGCGCGCTGCGCGGCGCTCGCCGCGCGGGCTTCGCGTTGGCCGAGGGCGTGATCGCGTGGCGTCAGGGAGCGTTCACGACGACGACGTCGATCACGTTCGACGACAAAGTCCAGGGCGTCGTGCTGCAGGAGAGCCCGTTCGACCGACGGCACCGCCACGCGCGGCTCGCGGTCGACACGGCCGGCGGCCTGGTGCGGACGCTGGAAAGCGTGAGCATCCCCTACATGCGACGCGAGCGAGCCGAAGCGGTGCGCGACGAGCTCGTGGTGCGCGCCGCGCGCGCGAGATTCCGCTGGTGAGTCGCGCGCGCAGTCGAGCCCTCAAGGCATCCGCCATACGATCATCGGATTGCCCAGGCGCACGAACGCGCCACCCTGCGCGACCCCGAACCTCGCGACCGCCTGCGCGCCACGCGCGCGCGCGGCATTCTCGAGCTGGTCGCGGTGCGCGTGCACCTCGCCTGCATCCTCGCTGACGACCCATCGCGCGCCGCACTCGTCGATCCGCGCCAGTGCCTCGTCGAGGTCCATGCCTCCGTCGCGCAGCACGCCGCGCGCGAAAGCCGAGCGCAGCTTGCGACGCGGCAGCGACTCGTCGCCGAGAAGGAAGTCGCGCTGGTAGCGCTGCCAGGGTGAGATCAGCCAGCCCGGCAAGCGTCGCAGCTCGTCGTCCTCCTCGCGCAGCGGGAGGCTCGATTCCCACCCCAGGAGCACGGGATCGTCCGGCGCGACGTTGGCCTCGATCCACTGCGCAACCTGCTCGCGCGTGTCGTCGCGAGCGACGGCCAGCGCGTGACGGACTCCATGGACCAGCGGCGGGGCCAGGAGCGCCAGCGCCACGGTCGCGGTGACGATCGGACGCGCGCGCTCGTCCGCGACGCGCTGCGCCACCGCGCGCGCGACGACGCGCACGGCGAACGCGGTCAACACCGCGCAGGTCGGCATCAGGGGCAGCAGGAACCGCGGGTAGAACTGACCCTGCCATCCGAACGCGACGATCGTGCACGCGGCGTGCGTCGCCACGACGAGCACCGCCGCCGCACGCGGGCCGCGGCGCGAAGCCGGATCGCGCAGCGCCAGCGCGACGAGCAACGCCGAGCCGAACGCGGCGCCGATGACCAGCCACGGGTCCCACGGCCACAACCCCGGCACCATCTTCCCGAAGCCGCTGCCATCCCACGATTCCCAGCGGATGCCGATCTGGCCCACGTCGAGCGTGGTGGAGCCGTCCGGTTGTCCTCCGGCCCATGGCATCGCGAACGGGTACGAGAGCACGACGGCCAGGGCCACGAACGCGCCCGCCAGCGCAAGTCCGAGCAGGCGCGCGCGCCACCTTCCGTCGATGCGTGCTCCCAGGAAGGTGGCCACGACGAACGCGGGCACGACGAAGACACCGCTGTGGAGGCAGGCCACCGCCAGCGCGACACAAGCGCCGGCGATCGCGTGGTCGCGCAGTCGGCTCGAGCGCACGAGGCGCACGCTCGCGGCCAGCGCGACGACGGTCAAGGCGGCGAGCGGCACGTGCGGCTTGGCCTTGATCGACAGATCGAGGTACTGGGCGCACGCTGCCATCAGCGCCGCAGCCGCCAGCGACCACGGGCGCGACATCCACGTGCGCGCCAAGAGGTACGTGGCCGGGATCGCCAGCAGGGAGATCAGGGCCACGAGCATCCGTCCGCGCACGTACGGCGCGCTGGCCGCCGCCAGATGCGCGCGCAGATCCGATCCCGGCTCTGCGGCGCGAGTCAGGTTGTGACCGGGCGCGATGGCCAGGATCCCCGAGAGGAGGAACGGGTAGAGCGTCGAGGGGTACGCGCTGTCCGTGTACGCGTCGGGCGAGAGCTCGTACGACATCGCACGCTGCACGATGGCCGCGTCGGGCTCGACCAGGTGCGGCAGCCCGCGGTCGAGCGCGCGGAAACGCGCGACGCCGCCGAGGATCGTCAGCAGCAGAAGGCACGCGATGGCCGTGCGACGTCCGACCTGGAACCCTGTGCGCGCTTCCACGAGCGCAGGAGTCTAAGCGTGGCTCCGCTCGGTGCGCGCGTCTACTTCGCCGGCTCCAGCGGCGGAATCGTGGGGAATCGCGCCTCGAGCCAATCCTCCACCTGATCCGGCTCGAAGCCGAAAGGGCCGGTCTCGCCCTTGTAGGCGATGATCCCCTTCTCGTCGACGATGTAGAAACGCTCGGGCCAGCCCGCGTAGAGCTCGTCGGCCGGATTCTCGATCGGATCGACGAGCATGGGGATCGCGTACTCGCTGCGCTGCACGAAGTCGCGCGCGATCGCCACGCGGTCCGCCAGCGACTTCGGCTGCGCGTAGCAGACGCCTTCCTTCTCGTTGCTCGACATCTGCCACTCGTTGGTGGGATGCGCTTCCTTGATGTAGACCGTCACGAAGCTAGCGACGGACTCGAAGCGCTCCTGCAGACCCTCGAGGCGCTCGACCGAGCGCCGGAAGGGTGGTCATGTGTAGCTGCCGAAGATCACGACGAGCGGCCGCGAGCCCAGGCGCTCGAGAAGGCGCACGTCCCTGTCGTCGAGCGCACGGAGCGTGACGTCGGGCGCGCGGTCGCCGACTTTCAGCGTGCCCTCGCGCCGCTGGTCGTACATCAGCATGCCGAGCAAGTTGCGCGGCCCGATCTGCCACACGGCGAGACCGGCCAGGAGCACGATGATGGCCCCCACGGTCCAGATGATCCTGCGCCACATGCCGGAGGAAAGCCTACCCCGGTCCAGGCGTCCGGAAGGAATCACGGCCCCTCGCGCCGCGCCGCCAACCCGCTCAGCGAGCCCGCGCGACCGCTGCCTTCGCGCGCTTTCACAACTGCCGGCGCAGCAATGCGGCCAGATTCTCGGTCACCTTCTCCTTCCACGGACGGTTCTTCCATTCCTCGAGCGTCACGCGATGCGAGACGCGCAGGTCCTCCTGGAACACGGCGACCTGCTCGCGCGCCAGGTCGTCGTCCAGGACGTTCAGGTTCGTTTCGTCGTTCAGCCGGAACGAGCGATCGTCGAAGTTCGTCGAGCCCACCGACACGAAATGCGAGTCGACGATCATCACCTTCGTGTGCAGCATCGTCGGCTGGTACTCGTAGATCGCGATGCCGGCCTCGAGCAGCGCGCCCCAGCGCGCGCGCGACGCCTTCTGCACGATCTTCACGTCCATGATCGGACCCGGCAGCAGGATCTCGACGTGGACGCCGCGCTTCGCGGCCGCGACCAGGTGGTCGACCGAAACATCGTCGGGCACGAAGTACGAGCTGGCCAGGTAGATCGTGTCGCGCGCGGCCGCGATCGCGAGCAGATAGAGCAGCCTCATACTCACGCTGCCGCCGTCGGGCGAGCTGCTGAAGACCTGGGCCTTGGCCTCTCCGGCCGGCTCGATCGGCGGGAAGTAGTGCTCGTCGTGAAGCACCACGGTGCGCAGCTCGAGCCAGTTCTCCATGAACGCTGTCTGCATCTGCGCCGCGGCCGGCCCGGCGACGCGGAAGTGCGCGTCGCGCCAGTGCTCGGGCGACTCCGCGTCGCCCTGCCATTGGTCCGCGATCCCGACGCCGCCCGTGAACGCAACCTGGCCGTCGACGACGAGCAACTTCCGGTGCGTGCGGTTGTTGACCCGGTCGAGCGCGTACCACGCGATCGGGTGGTACTTCTCGATCTCCACGCCGGCGTCGCGCATCCCCTGGATCAGGTTCTCGTCCATCTTGCCCGAGCCCGCCCAGTCGACCAGAACGTGGACGCGGACGCCCGCTCGAGCCCGTTCCGACAGCGCCTCCGTGAAATCCTTGCCGATCTCACCGGACCAGTAGATGTACGTCTCGAACGTGATCGTGCGCTCCGCCGCGCGGATCGCCGTGAGCATCGCGGGGAAGATCTCGGCGCCGTTCTGAAACCCCGTCACCTGGTTGCCGGTCAGCACGGCCGGGCCCAGCAGGCTGCTCAAGGCGCGCTCGAACTGCGCATCGCGCACGCCGTAGTCGGTCTCGATCCGATGCTCGACGACTTTCGCGCCGCCCATCAGGTTGATCGTGACGAACGTCGCGATCGCCGTGACGACGATCGCCAGCCAGACGGCACTCTTCTTCTTCAAATCGGGTGGATCCAGCGCGCACGCTAGCAGACGCGGGAACCCCGCGTCGCGAAACCGTCGCTAACACCCGATTCAGCCTCCGAACATCGCCGTGTAGCGCCGCTGCATCTCGTGGGACACGACTTGCTCGATCGAATGCCCCAGCATCCACCTGTGCCCGAACGGGTCGAGCGCGCGGCACGAGCGTGCGCCGCAGTAGGTCGGCGGATTCGTTCAACGTGCGCGCGCAAGCAGCCACGACCCGCGCGCCATCGCGTCGCAGTCGTCGCCGTGCAAGAGGATGTCGGCAGCAGGGCGGTCGACACTGCGGGCGAGCCGACTCTCGCGAGCATCGCCGGCGTCTCACCGGGCAGCGGTGTCGTGCACAGCTACCAGGTTAGCTTTCGCGTGGCCGCGAGATTCTGCACACCGGCGCCGCTCAACACGACGAACGCGCTGCGCGTGCACTGGTAGCCGCACCCCACGGGAACCTGCGCCTGACCCGTTGGCCGGGCTGGTGGCCGCGCGCGTTCTGAGAGCCTGTGAGGAATTCACAGGCTCTCGCGCCGCGAAGCGGCGTCAACTGCATCAGAGAGCCCGTACGCTCGGTTTTTTCACGGGCCCTCAGAGGCTGTGAAGAAATCACAGCCTCTCGCGCCGCGGAGCGGCGCCAACGAGATCAGAGAGCCCGTACGATCGATTTCTTCACGGGCTCTCAGAGGCCCTTCTTGGCGAGCTTGGCGGCTTTCTTGTCCTGCTTCTCCTTGATCGAGAGCTTCGGCTTCTTGACGTTCTTCGGTTGCTGTTGACCCTTGGCCATGGGGATTCTCCGTTGACGACTGGCCTGGACGCGTTGCGATCAGGCTGGACGAGGAACGAGCTGACGGATTCTAGGGTCGAGGTTGACGCGACGAAACGCGATTTTCAATGTGCGTCGTCGACCTCCGCGCCGACGAGCGGATGGGTGAGGAGTTCAGGACTGGAGACTCCAGCCATTCACCAGACGATCCGTACCGCATTCGACAGGTTCCAAGTGCTGCCCGCCGGCGATCCGCAGAAGCCCGGGTCCGGGTCGCGGTACCAGGCCTGGTAGCTGCGCACGTCCCCCGGAGAGAGCGGGTCGCCCTGCGACGCGGAGCGCGCGCTCACGGATGGCTGTCCCGTCGGCGGCACGGTCAGGGTGCCGCTCACGGCGTTGAGCAGGTACATGCGCCGGATGCTCCCGCCGACGCAACGCAGTCCGTCGCCGAAGCTCGCCGGTGACAGTAGCATCGAGTCGCCCTGGAAGACGAGCGTGGCCGCATTCGGCAGCTCGCCCGCCACGTAGCACTGCGCACGAGCGACGGAAAGGAAGCAGATGACGGCTGCCGGAAGGATCTCGCTCGGAATGCGCTGTGGAACAT
>Ga0163150_10001209_pt1 | contig 44901 bp, 40 predicted proteins | sample OliLakLV19P2IB_FD_148628 | JGI IMG/M metagenome (GOLD analysis project Ga0163150, IMG submission 148628) | Freshwater microbial mat bacterial communities from Lake Vanda, McMurdo Dry Valleys, Antarctica - Oligotrophic Lake LV.19.P2.IB | ecosystem: Environmental > Aquatic > Freshwater > Lake >... | reverse complement strand
AGCTTCTGCGCCGCAACCGATGTTCCCGAGCCGGTGCGCGAGGCGGCGCAGAAGCTCCGCTTCACATCCGTGTGCAATGTGAATCTCGGTGTCGATCGGAACATCAGCGACAAACATTGGGTCTACTTTCCCGAACCCGAGTATTGCTTCTACCGCATCGGCTTCTCACACAACTTTTCGCCGAACCAGGCGCCGGCGGGTTGCAGCGCCATTTACGCGGAGGTCGGCTACTCGGACTGGAAGCCGCTCAATCGCTCCGGACTGGTCGAGCGAATCAAGACTGATCTGATGAGGGCAGGCATTCTCAAACCGAGCGATCAGATAATGGCGGAACTCTCCCTGGATATCCCCTGCGCCTACGTCATCTACGACCGCCACCATCGCCGGTGTTCAGACCTGGTGCGGACGTTCTTGCGCGAGAATGGTATCTTTGCGATAGGGCGTTACGGCGCCTGGGAGTATTCGGGAATGGAAGACGCGATCTGGCAAGGGAGACTGGCCGCCGAGGAGATCATGGCCTAGTCTCGGCCCCTTGTCGCGGCAAACGTTTCTTTTGGAGGTTCTCATGTCTGCACTACAGGCATCCATTCTGTGTCTGCTGGCGATCCTTTTCGCAACCGTGAGTCCCGAACCGGCAGCTCTGCCCATGCAGGAACGTCCGGATCCCGCGGACGAAATCCATCATGACACACGAGCGCGAATGGAAAAGGAGCGGCGGGATGGCGAGTGGAAGAAGCTGAAAGAGGACACAGACAAGCTGGTTCAGGCTGCCAATGACCTGAAAGAGATGATCGAAAAGTCCAACAAGGACACCTTTTCGGTTTCAATCGTTAAGAAGACCGAGGACGTTGAGAAAATCCTTAAAGACATCAAACGCAGGGCGAAAGGTGGATTTTAGACGTCGCTCGAAACGAGAATTGTGTCCTTGCCTCGCGCTGGTAGCCACCGTCAGCGCTTTTGCTGGCTATGGGCTTTTCGTTACCAACCAACCACGACCACCGCAAACAGCGCAATGATCGTGGCTTCCAGTACTGGGATATCAAGGGCCCGTTCTCTCCACCCTTTCGTTAACCCCGTCAATACGTGGTCTTCTTGGCTTGACGTCCCTGGTGGCGCTCAATAGCCAGCTGAATCAGCCTGTCGATCAGTTCGCTGTAGCCGAGTCCGGTCGCTTCCCAGAGCTTGGGGTACATGCTGATGGATGTAAATCCCGGCAACGTGTTAATTTCGTTCACATAAATGAGGTTGGTCTTCTTGTCGACAAAAAAGTCCACGCGCGCCAAGCCTGAGCATTCTGTAACCAGGAATGTTCTGATCGCCAGTTCCTGGACAGCCTTGGTCTGCGATTCTTCCAGCGGGGCTGGAATCAGCAGACGCGAGCTCTCATCCAAATACTTGGACTCGTAATCGTAGAACTCGTGAGACGGAACGATTTCTCCCGGCAGGCTGGCCAGCGGGTCGTCGTTCCCCAAGACGGAGCACTCAATCTCACGCACGTCGAGCCCTTGCTCGATGATGATCTTGCGGTCGTATTGAGCCGCGAGATCCATCGCCAAATCCAAGGCCGCTGCGTTTTTCACTTTGCTGATGCCGACCGAAGAACCCAAGTTCGCTGGCTTGACAAAGCAGGGATAGCCGAGTTGGTTCTCGATGCTGCTCCGAACCGCTTGCCTGTTTGCACGCCAGTGATGGTCTAACACCACCAGGAAGTCCACAATCGGCAAGCCGGCGTGCTGCAGCAAGCGTTTCATCACATCTTTGTCCATCCCCACCGAAGATCCCAGAACTCCCGCGCCCACGTAAGGGAGATTCGCCATATCCAGCAAGCCCTGGATGGTGCCATCCTCGCCATAGGTTCCGTGCAGCGCCGGGAAAACGACGTCGATTCTGGCCTGGTTGCCGATTGCTTTGGTGTCCGAGAGAATTTGTATCAAAGAGTGATCCAACGGATCGGGAGGAAGCAACACGGTTCTGCCATCGCTCAGGATGTCCGGGAAGGCGGCTTCCAGAAACCCTGGGTCTGAGCGCCATTGACCCTCTTTGGTAATGCCGATGGGAATCACTTCATACTTTCCGCGATCCAGCGCTTTCAGAATGGATGCGGCGGAGCGAAGCGAAACTTCATGCTCACCGGACTTGCCACCAAAAAGGAGCGCTACCGTAAGTTTCTTCATAGAGTTCCAGTAGGTCAGGCTTTCCAGCCTGACCGTCAGCCTGGAAAGGCTGAGCTACAAGATCTTCTTCCCAAGCGCCGACTGAATCAGCTCGACTCCCAAAGCGGCCGTCGTGTTCATGTGATCGAGCACCGGATTAACCTCCACCAGCTCCAAAGATACCAGCCGATTCGTGTCAGCAATCATCTCCATCGCGAGGTGCGCTTCCCGATAAGACGCGCCGCCTTTCACCGGTGTGCCCACTCCAGGTGCAAAAGACGGATCGACGAAGTCCATATCCCAGGACACCGCTAGACCGGCCGTATGCAGCGAGGCAATCCGAATTGCTTCTTCCACTACGCTGCGCATGCCACGCTCGTCGATATCGCGCATTGTGAAGACACGCACCGCCGAAGACGCCAGATATTCCTTTTCCTGGGTGTCAATGTCCCGAACCCCCACCAGGACAGCATTCTGGGGCTTAATCTTCGGATTAATTCCACAAAACTGCGTTAACTGTCCCGGCCCAACCCCGACCGAAGCAGCCAGCGGCATGCCATGCACGTTGCCGCTGGGTGAACTCTGTGGCGTATTGAAGTCAGCGTGCGCGTCAAACCAGATCAACCCCACCGTTTCTTGCTGGGCGTCATAGTGCTTGGCCACACCGGCCAGGGTGCCTATGGCGATGGAATGATCGCCACCCAGCACAATCGGCAGTTGAGCCTTTCCCAGAGTTTCCTCTACCAATCGCGCCAGATGTTCGCAAGTTTGCAGGATCTCTGGCAGAAACTTGCTGTGCCGGTCTCCATAGTGAAGCGTCTCAGCAATGCTAACCGGAACATCACCCACGTCCATCACTTCATAACCGAGAGAAGCCAGCCGGCCGTTCAAATCGGCCACTCGCACTGCGCTTGGCCCCATATCCACACCGCGCCGGCCAGAACCCAGGTCGAGAGGAACGCCAATAATGGTGAGGGGCTTCAGCATGGTAGTGCGTTGGATGCAAGATTGAGGATCGAGGATTGAAGATGGAGGGTCGCGAGTCTCGACCCGCTATCTTCTATCCTCTATTCTCAATCCTCAACCTTCAATCCTCAAGGCTTAAGCCGGTACAGCATTCGGGGGAACGGAATCGTTTCCCGGACATGCTCGAGGCCGCAGATCCAGGCGACGGCGCGTTCAATGCCCATGCCGAATCCAGCATGGGGAAAGGTTCCATACCTGCGAAGATCCAGATACCAGTCAAACGCTTCCGGAGGCAGGTGATGCTCTTGAATCCTCTGATTCAGCAGATCCAGACTGGAGGCGCGTTGTCCGCCGCCGATGATCTCTCCGTAGCCCTCCGGCGCCAGCACGTCAACACACAAAGCCAGCTCTAGACGCGCCGGATCGGGTTCCATATAAAACGCCTTCACCCGGGTCGGATAACGATGCACCATGACGGGGCGGTCGAACTGTTGCGACAGAATCGTTTCGTCACCGCCGCCAAAGTCGCTACCCCATTGAATCTCGGAACCTCTCGACTGCAAATTCTTCACCGCTTCGTCGTAAGGAAGTCTCGGGAAAGGCGGCGTAATCTGCTCCAGTTTGCTGACGTCACGCTCCAGCGCTTGAAGCTCGGCTCTTCGGTTCTTGAGGACACTCTGGAGAATGCTGGTAATGAATTCTTCGGCCAGCGTCATCACATCGTCCAGCGTAGCAAAGGCGAGTTCAGGTTCCACCATCCAGAACTCCGTGAGGTGCCTGCGTGTTTTTGATTTTTCAGCTCGAAACGTCGGGCCGAAGCAGTAAACCTTGCCAAACGCTGCAGCTGTTGCTTCATTGTACAGCTGTCCGGATTGCGTCAGGTAAGCCTTGTCGTCGAAATAACCCACTTCAAAGAGTGTTGTTGTGCCTTCGCAAGCGGCTGGGGTGAAGATGGGGGTGTCAACTAGAACAAAGCCACGATCGTCGAAAAAGTTACGCACGGCACGAATGATTTCGTGACGAATCTTCAAAATGGCGTGCTGACGCGACGAGCGGATCCAGAGATGGCGCTGGTCCATCAGGAACTCGATGCCGTGCTCCTTGGGCGTAATCGGGAACGGCTGCTCGGCGGGTACGAGTTGAAAAACCACCAGGTCCTTAACGTCCAACTCATACCCCCCAGGGGCCGACTTGCCCTCGGGCACTTTTCGAACCGTACCGGCAAACTCCAACGAAGATTCCTGAGTCAGAGCTTTCGCTTTTTCGAACACATCAGGACTGACGTTGTTCTTAAAAACGATGCACTGCAGCAAGCCGCTGCCGTCGCGCAAAATGGGGAAAATGATCTTGCCGCTGGATCGGATGTTATACAGCCAGCCGCGGACTGTAACTTCCTCACCGTCGTATTTCGAAAGGTCGCAAATGCTGACGACAGGCATTATCCCTCCCGGGTTTTCATTTCGATGAGTTTTTCCTGGCACTTTGTGAAGCGATCGAACCGCTCTCGCGCCAGCTTCATGACGGCTTCGGGTGGCCGATTCCCGGCTTTGAGTTCCAACGTCAAGTTGCCGGAATACTGAACTGCCTCGAAAGCCTCAAGCACCTTGGTCCAGTCGATGCCGCCGTCGAACGGCAACAGGTGCTCATCCTTCCTACGGTGATTGTCATGCAGGTGCGTCGTCACAATCCTTCCCTCACCCGCACGAATCTCTGCCTGCACGTCAGCCTGCAGATGGGAGTGACCTGAGTCAAAACAGATGGCGACCTTCCCTAACTGGGCGTCTTCAAGAAAACGCCTCATGCCTTCCACAGTGGACAGCTCATTCGGGATGTTTTCCAAGGCCAGCGTGACACCGCGCGCTTCGGCAAAAGGCACCAAGATTTCCAAACTATGGTAGATCGCATCCAGATGCCTGTGACTGAAGCGGTCTTCCGGCGCTCCCATGTGGACGACAGCGAAGGGAAAGGAAACCCTTTCCGAAAACTCCAGGGATCGGCGGATCTCATCCACAGCCTTCTCTCGCTGAAGCCGCTCAGGATCTGCAATAGACAGCCATTCGCGGCTTGCCCGGGCTTGATAGTCCATGCAAAAGGGTGTATGAAGGGACTGTAAGAATCTGCCCTGGTCGCGGAGCCAGATGGCGAGATCTGCGACAAGTTTCTTATCCTGGTAATTAAAGTGGGGCTTTACAGCGAAGATTTCCAACGCTTCAAAACCAAAGGCGCGGACCTCTTTCAGGCGCTCGAGGCTGAGCTGTTCCTCCACAAAGAGATGCGTCGAGAGTCCTTGCTTCATCGGGTCGATCGGGTTTTTCGAATCTGTAAACCGCGTTAGCGTGCCGCAAAACCGACGCGCCGCAAGCGCTTCGGGATACTAGCAGCTTTACTCTGCATTGCAAAGGTTGGGCAGCGCTCCTGCGCCCTGCTTTTGAAGAACCCTTTCACTCTAGGATCCAACATGAAAACACGACCTCCTCGTCGCACCTTTCGGTCCGCCAAATCCAAGGATGGAGTTTCAGAAATGGTGCGGCGGCTTCCTCGGGTGCAAGAACAAACGCACGCCGAGACCTTGTATCTCACCCAGTTGATTCAAGACAAGACACCGGTGATTGTGAAGCTCGTCAACGACGACGAGATTTTTGGCTGGATTGAGTACTACGACAAGAGCTTTATCCGGCTAACACGCGACAATGCGCCGAATGTCTTCATTTATAAGGAGCAGATAAAGTTCATCATTGAAAAAAGGCGGCGCTGAGGCAGCTTAATTCTGAGGGCAAACAGGCAGATCCTGGGTAAAGGCTGCGGCCGTTGCAGAAACGCGAGGGTTCGCGCGCAGGAATCGGATTCCGTAGAAGGTCACCACCATCGATACTCCCGCAACTCCCTTCAACAGCAGTGAGCGGTACTCCAGGTTGTCCATCCACCACAGCGTCGGGTGAGACGAAATGGCAACCAGGTGGTTGCTAACAATGCACTGCGCCAGGATGAACGCTGCGATCCGGCTCCTAGTTCTGAAGATGGCCCAACCCGCAACTGCAAAGAGGAGTGTTTTCAAGATGGTGAACTTCCCAATCGACAACAGCCAGCCGTCCCGAATCACCCAATCGCGGAATACCTGATTGACTTCAAACTCAATGGGCACCCCTCGCACAGCAAACGTGGTGTAAGTGCAGCCTACATCAACCGCAAACAAGAGGAATGCCGTCGCGAAATACAGAATGGTCTTTTTGTTCAACATCCATTTCTCCCAGCAAAGTTTTTCGGCGCAACAGCTGGGAACAGTTAGCGCAAAATCAACCGACGGCTCAAAGGCTGGTTAGGCTCGCAACCAACATGTACAGACGTTCGACGGGCGCGCTCGCGCTAGTGGTATTCGGCCTTATTCATGTTTGCTGCGCACCTTACCAGCTGCGTGCAGCCGACGCCAAAAAGCGGCGCAGCTGAGGCGGAAAGCGTTAGCTGGTTAGTTCAGCTTCGCCCAAGGAATCGCTGCAAATGATCGGAGGCAGCGCGTGCGAGTGTGCGCGCCGTTCGTGATCCGCCTGCTGCGATGAGGAACCCCCACGCGTGATCCGCCTGTTTGAATGCCCGGCCTATTTCAGCTCGCCCAGCGCCCACCGAATTCCGTTGACGAGATGCTTCTGAAAGCGCGGGTCACTCCAGACTTCTTCCCGATGCCCTAAAGCCGTGTAAAAAATCCGGCCCTTTCCAAAGGTGTTCGTCCAGGCATTGGCAAAGTGCTTGTCAGCTCGACGAACCGAAGGCTTGTTCAGGTCGACCGAACTGTTGAGCAAGCTGAGCAATACATGCACCTGATCTTTGGAAAAGTCTTTAAACTGATAGATCTCGTCTTTGATCTTGAAAGATGGCGCCAGGTGCTTCACCGAAGGATGGGCTGAGTCTTCCACCTTGATGACAACGTCCTGATGCCAGGGGTGCTGGTCAAAATAGCCTCCGATGAGTTTTCCGTACTCAGGCCATTGGTAGAATGTGTCGGTGGCGCTATGGATGCCAATGAAGCCTTTGCCCGACCCGATAAAATCCAGGAAAACCTGTTTTTGTTCTTCTGAAAACGGCAACTCGCCGGTTGTGTAGAACACGATCCCGTCGAAGTCCTGCAGGTAGTCCGCGTTGATCAGGGAACAATCCAACGTGGCAATCGACTCAAAGGCGCCTGATTGCTCGCCGAACCGTTGCAGCATACCTTCCGAAAAAGGCAGAACATCGTGCTTGAAGCCCGCCGAGTGAGTGAGGTACAAGATTCTGGACCGCGCCTTTGCTTTTTGAGCGGCCACACTCAGCGGGAATACGGGGATGGAGAGAATACAAAGCATAAATGACCACAAAACGATCATCCTTCTTGGCTGGCACATGTGTCACTCCTTGCAGATCGTGGGTTAAAACCGACTCAGTGTAGGCAGGCGCCAGCGGAAAGGCAAAGAATTCTTCCTGCAAACTGAAGCGCTTCCGAGGGAGGCTGAACCATGCAACTGTGCGAATTCCTCTTTGATGAGCTGCATTCTCGCGGGGTGCGGCAGATCTTCGGCATCCCCGGCGACTTTGTGTTGAACCTCTATGAGGCTCTGGAGAAATACGGCAAGTTCCGGCTTCTGACTTTCAGCCACGAGCCCGCGGTCGGCTTCGCTGCCGATGCCGCAGCGCGCATTACCAACGGCCTCGGCGTCTGCCTGGTCACCTATGGCGCGGGCGGTTTGAACATGGTGAATTCAGTCGCGTGCGCCTACGCCGAAAAATCGCCGCTGGTCGTCATCTCCGGAGGGCCGGGCATGCTTGAGAAGCGGCGTGGCGTTCTGGTCCATCACGAAGTGAAGTCGTACGAATCGCAGTGGAAGGTCTACAACGAAGTCGTCGAGTATGGAGCCATTCTGGGCAATCCACGCACCGCCGCCGCTGAAATCCGCAAAGCGCTGGACATCGCCCTCCAGCTGATGCGCCCTGTTTACCTGGAGGTGCCTCGTGACATGGTGTTCAGTGAAATCACGGTGCCCGAGACTTTCGAAGCGATAGGCCTCAACGTAGACGAAGGGGCCCTCTCCGAAGCTAGCGAAGAGATTCTGGATCGTTTGACGACCAGCCAACATCCCGTGATGGTGGTTGGTGTGGAGACGCACCGGTTCGGCTTGCAAAAAAAGATCGTCGCTCTGGCAGAGCGGCTCCAAATTCCAGTGACCTCTTCGTTTCTCGGGCGTGGCGTCTTCCCTACAACCCATCCACAGTTCAAAGGTACGTATCTCGGCACTGTGAGTCCGGCGCCTCTGCGCGAGATCGTGGAGCAGTCAGACTGTCTGCTGCTGCTCGGCGTGCTGGTCAGCGACGTGAGCCTGGGAATTCCTGCCGAATCCATCAACGAAAGTAACAGCATTCTCTGTATATCGCGGGAAGTCTTCATCAAGCATCACGTGTTTCACAACGTGCCATTGGGTGGCCTCGTCGACAGGCTGGTGCAGTCGCCTCGCTTGCCTCGCCGGGAGAACTGCCTGCCCGGCTGGCAAGCTGGTATTTCGCCGGAAATTTTCGAACCCTACGCGGAGGAAGAGCGCATTCGCGTTCGGCATGTGATTCACGTTCTCAACGACTTTGTAAGCCGGCACACTGGCTTCCCGGTGGTGTGCGACACCGGCGACAGTCTGTTCGCCGCAGTCGATATTCGCGCCGATGTTTGTATTGGGCCGGCCTACTACGCAACCATGGGATTCGCAGTGCCGGGTTCGATTGGACTGCAAGCAGCGAGCGGGCTGCGGCCTCTGGTGCTGGTCGGTGACGGCGCCTTTCAGATGACTGGACCTGAAATTTCCCATTGCCAGCGCCACGGACTGAATCCCATTGTAGTGCTCTTGAACAACAACCGATGGGAAATGCTGCAAGCGTTCTTCCCCCACGCACACTACAACGAAACCGTTCCATGGCCGTTTGCCCGGCTGGCAGAACTCTGGGGTGGCCGCGGTATTGAAGTGCAAACGCCAGGGCAGTTGCGCCGCGCTCTGGAAGAGGCCGTGACGGAAGCGAGGTTTACTCTGATTGAGGTGCGGCTTGAACGCGGCGATGTGTCGCCTATTCTTCGCGGCTTTGTCGAGGGATTTAAGCGGAAGGTGTACCGGTAGCCTCCGAGAGTCAGGGTGCTGGCCCGGACGCATGATCTGTCATTTCCGCTTTCGCGGGAATGATGGAGGTCTGCTCGCTCAGGCTTCATTAAAACGCGCTGGCGCGACCGCAACTAGAATCTGCTTGGGAATTCCGTCCCGGTGGCCCACAATGCTTCAACCTTGCTGGCGTTGAGCAGATCCGCCCGCTAGGCACAAGGATACGGAGACCTGCATCCCGCCCCGTGTCTTCATCAGTTTTCTCGTTGCCATCATTTAATCTAGATTTGGTTGTAGTTGAAGGAGACCCAGTGTCAGTTGAGCTGAACATCCCCTTTGAAAAATACCGGTTGGACAACGGCCTGCAGGTCATTCTGCACCACGATCCGAAACTCCCCGTGGTGCATGGGAATCTCTGGTATCACGTGGGCTCGAAAAATGAAAATCCGAATCGCACGGGATTCGCTCACTTGTTCGAGCACATGATGTTTCAAGGTTCGAAGCACGCGGACGGCGAGTACATCACCTACATCGAAAAAGCCGGCGCCAATCTGCGTGAGGGTGGAGTCAATGGCACAACGAGTTTTGACCGGACGAACTATTTTCAGACTGTTCCCCGTGAAGCCTTGGAGTACGCCCTGTGGCTCGAGTCAGACCGGATGGGATTCTTGACCGACGCCCTGACTCAGGAGAAGTTAGACAACCAGCGCGATGTCGTGAAGAACGAACGACGGCAAAGTTATGAGAATGTGCCCTATGGCCGTGCCATCCAGATGATCTTTGAGAACTTGTTTCCCAAAGGGCATCCCTATTCGTGGCTGGTGATCGGCTCACAGGAGCACCTCGACGCAGCGACCGTGGACGACATCAAGGCCTTCTTCAACACCTACTACACGCCAAACAACTGCAGTCTGGTCGTGGCGGGTGACTTTGAAGTGGACGAGACCAAACGGCTCGTTGAAAAGTATTTCGGTCCAATTCCTCCCGGGCCTGCACTGGAAAGGCCGGTCCGATGGGTGCCCCATTTGGAGGGCGAAAAGCGCATTGTTGTGGCCGACCGCATTCCGCAAGAGCGCCTTTACCTGGTTTGGCCCACTCCGGGCTACTTCCAAACGGACGACGCTGAACTGGACCTCGCGTCGCGTATTCTGTCTCAAGGCAAGAACTCCCGTCTTTACAAGACTCTCGTTTACGACCGCCAAATCGCTTCCGATGTGTCTGCGTTCAACTATTCTTTAGAGATTGCAGGCTTGTTCGGCATCATTGCAACAGCCCGGCCTGGCCAAAGCCTTACCGAACTGGAGCAGATAATTTTGGAGGAGGTTGGTCGTTTTTCTGAATGCGGACCTTCGGAAGAGGAACTGCTGCGGGAGAAAGCCAAGCAGGAGTTTGATTTCGTGAACGGTTTGGAACGCTTGGGTGGGTTCGGTGGCAAAGCGGACCTCCTCAATCAATACAACACTTACCTGGGAGCACCCGGTTTTTTTGCAGAGGACTACGAGCGGTTCGACCGGGTCACCGTCGGAGGGATTCGCCACGTTGCCCAACACTACTTCAGCACTTCCAACCGGCTGTGCGTCACGTTCAAACCCGAAGCATCAGATCGACCGAAAGCCCTGGAGTTCGACCGCAGCCAAGTGCCTTCCTTAGGCACAAAGAAATCATTCACCCCCCCAGCGCTCTGCTCGGCACAACTTTCGAATGGGTTGCGGGTGATTGTGTGCGAACGGCGGGATCTGCCCAAGGTGGCGGTGGGGTTGGTCGTGCGCTCAGGCGCGGCCGAAGATCCTGCCGATCAGACGGGCACAGCCTGGATGACCGCGGAGATGCTGGACGAGGGAACGACGTCGCGATCGGCGTTGCAAATTCAGGCTGAACTGGATCTGCTGGGGACGTCGCTGGGAACCTCAGCGGAGTCGGAGGTGTCACATGCAAGCCTCGAGACGCTCAGGAAGTACCTGCGACCCTCACTGGAGGTGATGGCGGACTTGATTTTGAATCCGTCGTTTCCGGAAGAGGAACTGGAGCGGCAGCGGCGGCAGCGGTTGGATGGAATTCTGCAGGAACGCAATAGTCCTCCGAGCATCGCCCGCAAGGTTTTTCGCACAGTCCTGTTCGGGGAAAACCATCCCTTCGGCCGCGAAGTGGCGGGCCACGAAGCTTCCGTGCAGGCGATCACCTGTGCCGGCCTGGAGAAGTTCTATCGTGGATACTGGAAGCCAAACCATTCGGCATTGATTTTTGCAGGTGATGTAGATCTTGACGAAGCGGTGCGGCTGGCAGAAGACCTCCTGGGACGCTGGCAGCCAGGCACCATTGCTGCAACTGAGATGCCTCTGGTGCGGCCGCCCGAGGGCCTGCGGATTTGCTTGATTGACCGGCACGATGCGCCACAGTCACAGATCCGTTTCGGTTCCATTGGACCTCGGCGAAAAACTGAAGACCTTTACGCCATTGAGCTGATGAATACTGTGCTGGGTGGGGCGTTTTCCAGCCGCTTGAACCTCAACCTGCGCGAAGATAAAGGCTACACCTATGGAGCCTCTTCCATGTTTGCCTACGGTCGGCGTCTGGGATTCTGGGCTGCCGGCGCGGGAGTGCAAACGCAGTTCACTCGCGAAACGTTGCTCGAGTTCCAAAAGGAGATCCAGCAGATTCGCGAAGCGAGGATGATCACTGGGGAGGAACTGGAGATGGCGAAGACGAATCTCACCCGAGGCTTCGCTCAGCGTTTTGAGACTCTCGGGCGTTTGGTTGACCAGGTGGTGGATGTTGTCTCGTTTGACTTGCCCCTGGAAGATATCCAGCAATATCCCCATTCGATGGAGCAGGTGTCTCTGGAGCAAGTCCGCGAAGCGGCCTGCAAGTACCTGACTCCAGAAAACGCTGTGGCAGTGATCGTAGGCGACCTGAAAAAAATCGAACAGCCCATTCGCGACTTGAATCTGGGCGAAGTGCTGATTATGGACACGCGAGGCAACCGGGTTCAATAGCTGAAAGGGCCGGAGCACAGCACCTCCGGCCTGTGCGTGTTAATTGCTCCTGTTCGAATCTCCCCCAAAGCGCAAATTTCCAACCCAATAAACCTGCCTCATCAATCTTCTTCTATAGAATCTTTTCCAGTGGTTAAGGTGTTCGTCATGAAGTCTGCCTAATGGCAGCACCGAGAACGAGCCATCGTTTGCATCCTTGTGTGCAACCTGAGTAGGAGGTGCGCATGTCGAAACGGCTGTAATCGGACGTCCCCTTGTTCGGTTCTACCACTCTCAGATGAATAGCGTTATCTGTTAAATATTGCTAAGCATTCTACTACCGAGTGTCGATTTGATGGGTGCTTGGCTGTCTGGACGTGTTTCTTACACCCTCTGGTACGCTAGGACACTCAGCACGATAGGAAGAAGCATGAAGATATTAATTGCTGAAGATGATCGCGTGTCTCGCATTGTGCTTAGTGAACTTCTAACCAAACATGGGCATGAAGTCACCGCCGTTGAAAACGGCCAACTGGCCTGGGATCTGTATTCTAGTCATCCGGTGCCGATGCTGATTTCCGATTGGATGATGCCGGTGATGGATGGTCTGGAGCTGTGCCGAAGGATTCGCGCTGAAAAGCGGGCGAACTACACCTACATCATCCTCCTCACGGCGCTCTCTGGCAAAGCGAACTACCTGGAAGGCATGGAAGCCGGCGCAGACGACTTCGTGGAAAAACCTTTCGACGCCGATGAGTTGAAGGCTCGACTGCGGGCCGCCGAGCGCATCCTGGCCTTGCAGCAGGAGGTTCGCCAGCTGCGCGGTCTGCTGCCGATTTGCTCTTACTGCAAGAAGATTCGCGACGACCGGAACATTTGGACTCAACTGGAGCAGTACGTTAGCGAGCGTTCAGGGGCCCTGTTCTCTCACAGCCTTTGCCCGGACTGCTACGACAAGGAAATAAAACCTCAACTCGACAAACTAAAGTGAGGCCGCCAGGAAGACCGACATGGGGAAACTGAATTTAGACGATATCAAGCCCGGGATGAAGCTTGAGAAAGACGTCCAGGAGCGCAGCGGGAGGGTGCTGCTGAAGGCCGGTACCGAGATCACAGAACGTCATCTCAACATCTTCAGAACCTGGGGAGTTACCGAAGCGGACATCGAATCGATGAGCCGCGAAGGAGCGCAAGCAGCCCGGGAGCTGGATCCAGAAGCACTTCAAGCAGCTGAAGCATTCCTTGATCCGCTGTTTGCCCACACCGACTCAAACCACGCCGCGGTACGTGAGCTCAAACAGGTCTGCGTACTACGCCATGTCCGCTTCAACAAAGCGAAAAGAGGTGTGGTATGACAGAAGCACGAGATCTGATGAAGGGCACGCTGGAAATTCCATCGCTGCCGATGATTTTCACTCGTATCGACGAGGCCGTAAGCAATCCAAGAAGTTCACTGGCTGACATTGGACGGATCATCAGCGAAGACTCCAGCTTGACGGCGCGGCTGCTCAAGATCGTCAACAGCGCCTTCTACAGCTTTCCCAGCAAGATTGAAACCATCTCGCGAGCCGTAACTGTGGTGGGAACCCAGCAACTACGCGACCTGGCGCTGGCCACTTCGGTCATGAAACTGTTTCAAGGCATTCCACATGACCTCATCAACATGGAAGCCTTCTGGAGACACAGCATCGCCTGCGGCGTTACGGCCAGGGTTCTGGCGGCTCTTAACCGCGAAGCCAATCTCGAGCGTTGCTTCGTGGCTGGCATCTTGCACGATATCGGCCGTTTAGTTCTGTGTATGAAGGATCCAGACTGGATGCGCTCCGCCTTGGGTCGCTGCCATGCAAGCGGCGAATTGCTTTACAAAGTCGAGAATGAGGAACTCGGTTTCGACCACGCATCGCTGGGACGTGTGCTGCTCGAAAACTGGAAACTGCCGGCCAGCCTCGTTGAAACTGTGGCCTATCACCACAATCCAGAGGTAGCCGCCCGCTTCCCCGTGGAAGCCGCAATCGTGCATCTCGCAGACATTATTGCGCACGCCTTGCAGCTGGGTAGCAGTGGCGAGCGCTTTGTGCCCCCTCTCAGCCCACTGGCGTGGGAGCGGGCCGGGATGTCGCCGAGCCAGCTTCCTGGGGCAATCGAGCAGGTCGACCGTCAGTATCGCGAAGCCGTTGAAGGGATGGCACCCGAGGGCTCAGCGTGAATCCGACGTCCACAAACATCATTGAGCACCTCACCGGATTGGAGAGCCGCGTCCGCCATCTGGAGGAAATGAACCGGCGCATCCTCGATTCTCTGGATATGGTCGCGTCATTCGGCTACTTCCAGAATAGCCTGGGGCAGGACGAGGACATTCCGGGAATTCTGAAGTCCACCTGGACCAACCTGAAACGTTTGATGAGCTTCCGCTCTATGGGGTACTGGATGGTGGACGACGCAGCCTCGGAGTTTGTGCTGGCGGTTTGCGATCCCGTCACGGAAGAACCAGAACTTTCGAGAGAAGTCGATTCCCAGATTACCGAGGGCGTTTTCGCCTGGGCGCTGAATCAAAATCGCCCCGTATTGGTGCCCGCTGCGAACACGGGGCGCACACTGGTGTTCCATGTTTTGGCAACGCGCGCACGTGTGGTCGGCATGTTCGCTGGTGTGCTTGCGGGTGACGAGTTTCTGGTCACTGAAGAATCGAAGAGCCTGATTTCCATCTTGATGTTGAATACTGCCTACGCACTAGAGAGTTCAACCCTCTATCACCAAGTGAACAACCAGAACAGAGACTTGGAGAAACAGGTGGCAGAACGCACCTACGAGCTGACTCGCGCGCGCGAACTCGCTGAAGCCGGCAGCCGCGCCAAGAGCGAGTTTCTTGCCAATATGAGCCACGAGATTCGCACGCCGATGAACGGTGTTGTTGGCATGACGGAACTGCTTTTGGGCACGGATCTCAACGAAGAACAGACCGAACTCGCTGCGATGCTGCGTACTTCGAGTGCAAGCTTGCTGGCAATCATCAACGACATTCTCGATTTTTCGAAGATTGAGGCGGGCCAGCTCGCATTGGAACAGGTTGAGTTTAAGCTGTACACACTTGTCGAAGAGGTCATGGAGCTGATGGGGAGTGTGGCTGAGCAGAAAGGACTCGGATTCACGTTCTTCATTCATCCTAACGTCCCGGAAACGCTCCAAGGCGACCCTTTACGTCTGCGTCAAGTGCTGACGAACCTGGTCAGCAACGCTTTGAAGTTCACGGACCACGGTGAAGTTGCAGGTGAAGTGAAGTGGATGGCCAGTAAGACTCCTTCCAAGGCCGCAAGCGGGAGCATTGATGATGATGGGACAAGCCACGCGGCGCCGGTCGAAGGTTGCCGGCTCCACTTCTCGGTGCGTGATACAGGTATCGGTATCGGCTCGGACGGCAAAGCCCGGCTTTTCCAGTCGTTTTCCCAAGCGGACGGCTCTACCACCCGCCGGTTCGGCGGCACGGGGCTCGGACTCGCTATCTCAAAGCGGCTGGTGGAGCTCATGGGCGGCGAGATCGGTGTCTATAGCGATTTAGGGCAAGGGAGCACGTTCTGGTTTGCAGCACCGTTTGAGGCGATTGCCAGAGAAGAAACGCCGAAGTTCCCCGCACTCAACCGGCCGCAGGTGCTCATGTTCGAAGACCTGGAATCCAGCCGCCGAGTCATTTCCTCCTATCTCAGCCTGTGGAATGCCCGAGTTGAGTTCGTCGCAAGCACACCTCAGGCGGTCCAGCTGTTCCGCAGCGCGGCTCAGGACGGCAGCCCGTTCGACGTGTTGCTTGTCAGCCTACCCCCAGCCGCAGCGGCCATCGCGCCCATCTTGGAGAGCATTGACCAAAGCGCGGAACTCAGTGCCTTGCCCAGAATTCTGTTATCGGGACCCGCCTGGCGCCTCGCCGCATTGCGGAATGGCCACAAGAACCATGCCTGCCTGGTGGCAAAACCGGTGCGCCGAGCCCAGATCTACGAAGCCCTCGTTCAAGTCCTACCCCACAAATCAACACCCCTGTCGGGTAAACAGTCGCAACAACTTGCAGGAACCAGCCCTACAAATGGGAAGGTGCGCGGGTGCATCCTTGTTGCCGAAGACAACATCGTCAACCAAAAGGTAGCGGTTCGGACTCTGGAAAAATTAGGCTTCCAGGTCGAGGTCGCGGCCAACGGGTTGGAGGCCCTGGAAGCATTGGAGCGCAAGGCTTTTGGCTTGGTGGTGATGGATTGTCAGATGCCAAAAATGGACGGGTTTGAAGCCACCCGGGTGATTCGGCAAATTGAGGAACAAATGCAGACGGGCGAGGTGGCTCGCAAAACAAACTCCTCATACGGCAGGAGACATCGCAGAACAAACCGAATTCCGATCGTGGCGCTCACTGCGAATGCCATGAAAGGGGACCGCGAAGTCTGTCTCGAAGCTGGAATGGACGACTACCTCAGCAAACCCATCCAACCTCAAAAGGTGATTGAAATGATGAACTATTTCCTTTCTTCGAGCGAGGACAGTGCAACCAGCGATGCGCTGGCAGCGGATCCTGAAGTATGCGATGTCGCCGCATTGCTGGCCCGTTTTGAGGGTGATGAAGGCCTGGTTCAGGAACTAGCCGGGCTCTTTCTGGATGATTCGCCCTCACTGGTGGGAAAGATTCGACAGGCCGTACAGTCATGCGACAGTCCGTCGCTCCAGAAAGCGGCCCATGCGCTCAAGGGATCTGTTTCCAACTTCTCCGCCCAGCGGACGCATGAGGCTGCGTTGCGGCTTGAAGAGATCGGCCGCGCCGGTCAAGCCGCAACCGCACAACCCGCCCTGGAGTATCTTGAGAAATCAATCCATGAGTTGCAGCCATTAATTGAGAGCCTGGCGGGCAGGCAGTGCAGGTGATCTCCAAGAAGCAGGAATTCGAGACAACGACAACTAGTGGCAGCACATTGAGAGTTACGTCTCGAGTCATTCGGAAACCCAGTTCAGCCGCAGCATCTACCCAACTTGCGACGAGCAGGTCGTTAAACGGGAACTCGAAAGCTTCCAGCAACTGTCGAGGGAGTCTTTGCACCCGGTGTGCAGCGAGGGTTGAAGTCGAGTACTGAGCCAGAGGGCGGAGCAAGAAGGAGTCGTCGTCCTCGTTCTCGTCCTCGGCTTCCTTCGAGGACGAGAACGAAGACGATCTTCATCGGAGTGAACTGGAATATGCCGAAGATTTTGCTGGTGGATGAATCGGCCTCGGATCGCCGACACACCGCAGACTTGCTGCAGCGAAACGGAAAGGCCGAAGTCATTTACGCGGGCAGCGGCACCGAAGCAGTATCGGCCATCGAACGGTTGTCACCGGATGTGGTCCTGGCAGCCTTGCCCGCTCAGGGCGTTGATTTCCTCACGGTGCTTCAAGACATCCATTTCCGCTATCCCAGCCTGCCCATCATCCTGATGACGGCGGACGCAGTCACACCCGTGCTTTTGACAGCGCTGCAGCAAGGCGCTGTCAGCTTTGTGCCCAAAGCCAATTTAGGCCACTATCTGGCGCAAACGTTGAATCACGTCCTAAGCCTGTCGCGAACGGAACGACGTCAACGCATCGTGGGTTACCTGGGCCAAACCGAGTCCAGCTTCTCCCTGGAGAACGATCCAGAACTGATTGCCCCGCTGGTGGCGCACCTGCAAGAGGCTGCCGCGAAGCTGGAAGGCATGGATGAAACCGCGCGCATGCAACTGGGTGTTGCCCTGCACGAGGGATTGCTGAACGCGATGTACCACGGGAACCTCGAGGTCAGCTCGGAACTGCGTGAGGCGGGCGAAACACCCTTCATAGCTACAGCTGAGCAGCGGCGCCGCAGCTGGCCGCATCGGGACCGCCGCGTCCACGTCAAGGCAACGCTGACACCTGCGGAAGCTGTTTTTGTGATTTGCGACGAAGGTCCCGGATTCAACCCTGACGCAATTTCAGACCCCACAGCCCCTGGCAACCTTTCCAGAGCCAGCGGCCGGGGCATCTTATTGATGCGGGCTCTTGTGGATGACATGCACTACAGCGCGACGGGTAACGAACTGACGCTGGTCAAGAGACGACCCGCCAACGGAGATCGATCATGCGGGTCCTGATTGCCGACGACGATCTTGTGTCGCGTACGGTGCTCCGCAAGACGCTCGAGAAATGGGGGCACGACGTGCTCGCCGCGCCAGACGGAGATCAGGCTTGGGCTGCTTTTCAGCATGAGGCGTTCCCTGTCGTCATCAGTGACTGGATGATGCCAGGAATAGACGGCCCTGAGTTGGTCCGACGCATTCGACAACACAATCAGAACGGCTATGTTTACACGATTCTGCTGACAGCTCGCTCGCAAAAGGAAGACATCGTGGCGGGCATGGAAGCTGGTGCTGATGACTTTGTGACCAAGCCCTTCGACGCCGGGGAGCTTCACGCCCGGTTACGCGCCGGGGAGCGCATCCTCAGTCTCGAACATAGCCTGGCCAGTCGCAACCGGCAGCTTGAGGCCGCCAATGACCGGATGCAGCGTGATTTGCAGGCAGCGGCCCAGATTCAGAAATCACTGCTCCCGCAACGGCTCCCGGCGGTGCCTGGACTCGATTTCGCCTGGGCATTTCGACCCTGCGACGAGCTGGCCGGCGATATCCTGAATATCTTCAGGCTGGATGAAACCCACCTGGCACTCTACGTTCTGGATGTCAGTAACCACGGCGTTCCAGCGGCCTTGCTGGCAGTCACTCTGAGCCGGTTGTTAACACCGCTTATGAACCAGTCGCATCTCCTAAAGGAACCCCACGGCACCAACGGCAAAGGGTACCGCATCGTCCCTCCTTCCGAGGTCGGCAGCCAGCTCAACCAGCAGTTCCCGATGGACCTGGCGAACGGCCAGTATTTCACTTTGCTGTATGGTGTGTTGGATCTCACGACGCGCGAGTTCACCTATGTTCAGGCTGGTCATCCAGGTCCGGTACTTTGCGAAGGTGCAACCGGTCGAGCCGCGGTTTTGGAAGGCAGCGGTTTGCCAATTGGCTTTATAGAAGATACGAACTACTTGGATTGGCACCGAAGCTTGGCTGTGAAAGACCGCCTCTACCTGTATTCGGATGGTGTGCCGGAGGCCTTTAGTCCCTCAGGGGAGCAATTCGGTGATGAGCGGTTTCTCGAAGCCATCGAGGCGTCTGCAAGCGCTCCTCTCAAGGAAAGCCTGGCATTGATTGAAAAGCGGCTTGGAGACTGGTGCGGAGCAGCGGGATTCAAGGACGATGTATCACTACTGGCCTTGGAAATTCAGCAGAGCTAGAGAGAGACGCACCTGCCCACAGTCGTTGGTTGACGATAAGGTTCTGAAGGAGTTCCCGTTTATGACGATTACATCTGAAACCCGTGATGGATTCGCTGTTGCCCATTTGTCGGGGAGCCTAGACATGCCTGCAGGCAAACAGTTCCGGGAGTCCACTGAAATCAGAGCACGTGCGACCGATTTGATTCTCAACATGGCCCAGGTAGATTTCATGGACAGCGCTGGATTGGCTGCTCTGGTTCTGGTGATTCGAGGACACAAGTCAGCCGGCAAACGCTGTGCTCTGGCTGCACCGACTCCGATTGTCGCCAAAATCCTGAAGATCACGGCAATTCATCAATTGGCCCCTGTTGAGGATTCGCTCGAAGGCGCCATTCGGCTGCTCAAGGGCAAGTAATTCTATGAGTGTTGACGGTCTGGCCAAAATAATCTCCGGGCGGCAGTTGCTCCCTACGGTGGAGACAGAGCGCTGGCTTCAACAGGCTGCTTCCGAGAGTTGCTTTCTGGAGCAGGTTCTCATTCGGGAGAATGTTTTCTCCCGGGCGCAACTGCTCGAACTTTTGGAGAACCAATACTTTTGTCCGGCACTCGATCTGCAGAACTTCGCATTCAACGCGAATATCTTGGGTTTGGTTCCCCAGCAACTGGCAAAGCGCCACCTGTTGTTTCCGGTGGAATCGGACGGGATCAACCTGAAAGTTGTGCTGGCTGATCCCGATGACCAAAAGGCCTGCGAAGCTGTGCAGGGAGCGTCGCGCCGCCAACTGCTCCGGTTGGTGGGACTTCGGCATGAGCTAAAGGAAATTATCGACGCCCACTACGCCCGCTATCAGCGCGAACTGGTGCCAGTCTCGTCGAAAGCCAAGAGAGTGACTGCCGTAGACCGCAAAGTCGAGGTGAACGCAACTTCCGCTTCCTCCTCCATCCGGATGCTCGACCTTAAAGGAAAGCAGCCCGTAGCAGTCGTTGATGCAATCATCGATGCCGCGGCTCGCTGGGAGGCTTCCGACATTCACATCCAACCCGGAGAAAACGACCTGACCATCCGCTTTCGCATGGATGGCATCCTGCACGCCGTGGCACGCTTGCCCAAGGAGTCCGTTTCCGGCGTGACCTCACGCATCAAGGTTTTGACAGAAATGGACGTCGCCGACCGGCGTCTTCCACAGGACGGCCGCCATTCGCTGAAAGTCGGACCGGACGTTTACGATCTCCGCGTCTCTTGCCTGCCGGCTCAGTACGGGGAAAAGATTGTTATTCGACTGTTACCCAAAAACGCGAACCTGCTCAATTTGGATAACCTGAAAATGCCCGCCGCCATTCGCAACCTTTACCAGGAGATGATTGATCACCCGCAGGGTTTCTACCTGGTAACGGGGCCCACCGGAAGCGGGAAAACCACCACGCTGTACGCTACGCTGAACAACATCGACCGGGAAAGCGTCAACGTCATCACGCTTGAAGACCCCATAGAATACAGTCTTGAGAAGATCACCCAGGTCGAAATTCACGAAGCCATTGGCCTTACTTTCGCGGCCGGCCTGCGCTCTATCTTGCGCCAGGATCCCGACGTCATCCTGGTCGGCGAAATGCGAGACCTCGAAACAGTCACCGTCGCCTGCCGCGCCGCGCTCACCGGACATAAGGTTTTGAGCACTCTGCATACAAACGACACGGCCCAAGCCATCACGCGCCTGATCGACATGGGCACGCCTCCCTATCTGATCACGGCGACTCTGCGCGGGGTTCTGGCACAAAGGCTCGTCCGCCGGAACTGCGAACAGTGTTCCCGAGCATTTCCCATCAACGAGACGGAATGGGCTGTGCTGGGCTATCCGAAAGTCAAGGAACTTCAACGTGGCGTCGGATGCGAACACTGTAATCACTCCGGCTATAAGGGCCGCATGGCAATCTATGAATACCTGCGCGTTGAAAACGAGATGCACCGTCTGATTCTCGACCGCGCCTCACCGTACACCATCCGCCATTTTGCACAGCGGAGAGGGATGCTGCTTATGGCCGACTTTGCCAAGCGCGCTGTCCTCGAAGGGACGACCACGGTGCCTGAAATTCAGCGCGCCGTTCTCGCCGAGGAAGGCAAAGAACAGCTCTGCAGCAACTGCCAGCGCGTGGTGAACCTGGACTTCACGATCTGTCCGTTCTGTCAGCATGTGTTGAAAGAGAAATGCGGGGGTTGCGGCAACCCGGTGGAAGCCAGCTGGGAAGCTTGCCCCCTCTGCGGCAAGGAAGTGGATCGCGAATGGAAGAAGCGGCACTGCCGGGGCTGTCTGGCGCCTGTCGATGACGCCTGCGACCATTGTCCTTACTGTGGAGGAGAGGTCCAGTGAACGAGACTCTCGAACGCATGCCGACCGGCATTCCCGGGCTCGATCATTTGCTGGAAGGCGGCCTCCTGCGCGGCAACAGCCTGCTGATTGAAGGTCCTCCTGGCAGTGGCAAAAGCACTTTCGGCGTCCGCATCCTGCACGAAGGTGTCATTCGCTACAAGGAACCGGGCCTGCTCATTACATTTGAGGAATTTCCCAAACAGGTCTATGCCGAAGCCATGAGCCATGGTGTTGACTTGCGCCTGATGGAGGATGCCGGGAAGTTGCGCGTCATCTGGACGACGCCGCAGCGCATTCTGGAGGGATTCACAGGCAAGAATGACCTGATTGACAAAATCATTCAAGACCTTGGGGTTCGCCGCCTCGTCATCGACAGCATCACGCACTTCAAGCGCGTATCCGCATCGGACGTGGAGCTGCGCGAACTGTTGTTGAAGATTCTTAATAACCTGAAGCTGCGAGGAATCAACGCCATTCTGGTGAAGGAACTCGAACGGCAGGATGACGAAACCATCGCGTTTGAGGAGTACCTGGTGGATGCCTCGATGCGTGTTTACAACGCCGCGGTATCCAGTGGTGAGAACGTCCGCTTCCTTGAGGTCCGCAAGACCCGTGGTCAGCCCCATATTTCAGGCAAACACCCGTTTCGTTTGGGTGCATCAGGATTGGTCGTGTATCCGCGCCTCTCGCCGGCCAACCTGCCGCAGGTCTGCGTGTTGCCGCAAGATACCCCTGCCGCGCGAGTGCCGACCGGCATCACCGGACTTGATGCCATGCTGAGCGGTGGCTTTCTAAAGGCATCTTTGAACCTCGCAGCCGGTTATTCCGGAACCGGCAAGTCCGTCATTGGCTACCACTTTTTGGATATGGGATTGAAAGCCGGTGAGCCGGTTCTGCTGGTTAGTCTGAAAAGCTCGGCGGAGCAGATTCTTTCACAGGCCGAATCGCTGGGAATGTTCTGGCGCAATGCGCAGCGCTCCGGCCTGCTGAACATCCAGCACTATCACGCCACCGGTCTGTGTATCGAACAAATGATCGATGAGATTTTGGAGTACACTCGCGAACAGCCTCCCGTGCGGGTCTTGTTTCAGAGTGCTAGCGACTTGTGGAATGCCTCGCGCGACAAGGAGAGCGTGCGAGACACGCTGCTGCTCTTGCGCGGCATTTTCGAAAGATCCGGCATCACCGCCCTGGTGACTGACCAGGCTCACCAGATGGGCGGTGACGCAGGCGGCGGCCAGCATGATTACGCCGACCTGGCGGAGTGCGTCATTCAGCTCTCGATGGCGGAAAGCGAAGGCGAACTGCGCCGTTTTGTGGGCGTTCACAAGCATCGCGGCAGTGAACATGCCAAAGAGCTCCGCGAATTTCACGTCGGCCCATTCGGATTCCGGGTCGAGCGCAAGGCGGTTGGCTTGTCAGGAATTTTGACCGGGCAAACTCAGGGCGCTCTGCGGCAGGCGGGCGAAGAAGTCTTGCCTGCTCTCGACAAAGTGGCCGATCTGCTGCACACACTGACCGACGCCGCCGGCACACCGCCGGGGATCCGTGACCAATTGAAGGAAGCTCGCTCGAACCTTGGCCTGGTTGATGTGCTGCTGCGCGAACACTTCGGAGTTACAGCCTTCCACCAACTCATCGAAGAAACTGAACCCTCTGAATCTTCAGTTCCCAGCTACTGAAACCCTCGAATTCGCCACGGTGGACAGGAGGGTGCCCCCTCCATCATGGATCCCACACAAAATGCTTCCCAATTGAACACGGTGCGCTTGAGAAGCAGCGCCTTCCAGCTCAGCCTGCCCGCACTAAACAGACCACCAAAGACTCAAGCGCTTTGCTTGCGTGCCGATTCTCTTGCTACCCTGCTCGCAGGGCACAGAAAGGACCGGACGGATGAGGTAGTTCTTGACAGGAGCCACTGGCTTCATTGGAGGAGAAGTGGCCAGGCAGCTGGCGGCAGCCGGTCATAAGGTGGTTGCGCTTGTTCGCGATCCTTCAAAGGCAGCGACTCTCGCTGCGCTGGGAGCTGCTCTTCACAAAGGTGACCTCACCGACAAAGAAAGCCTGCGTCGCCCGATGGCCGGAGTGGATGGTGTGTTCCACATCGCCGCCTGGTACAAAATCGGTGAGGGTAGACTGGAGGAGGCTCGAACGATCAACGTGCAAGGGACGCGGAACGTGCTGCAGTTGATGCGGGATCTCAAGATTCCGAAGGCCTCGTCCTCGAAGAAATGCCGGGTACGACGGCGAGGACCAGGAATCATTTTCGTAGGCCCGCACTCCTTTCCATGCCCACAATCCGGATGAAATCGAAAATGAATGATGCTACTATGCACGCCGCTCTTCTGCGTCAATCTTTCATTCATCACTGATCGCGCGGTTTCCGGGTCATCGCCGCGCAACGCAAAATCCTACGGAGGGATTCACCATGTCGATGAAACCGTCTCTCAAGAAACTACTCGACCGCCGATCGTTCTTTAAGTCAACAAGCACGGCTGCGGCCGGAATCAGTCTGGCTAGCTTCTTCAACAGCAGCGAAGATGTCGAAGCAGCCACCCAGAATGTCAACAAAGCTTCCAAGCCATCCGAACTCAGAATCACCGATCTGCGGGTCGCGACGCTTCGCGGCGTCCCCTTCACCAGCCCTCTGATCCGCATCGATACCAACCAGGGGATCTACGGGCTGGGTGAGGTACGCGACGGCGCCAGCAAGAACTACGCCCTGATGCTGAAAAGCCGCATCCTTGGCGAGAATCCCTGCAACGTCGACAAGGTGTTCCGCAAGATCAAGCAATTCGGAAATCATGCGCGGCAGGCAGGCGGCGTGTGTGGCGTGGAAATGGCTTTGTGGGACCTGGCAGGAAAAGCCTACAACGTCCCGGCTTACCAGATGCTGGGTGGTAAATTCCGTGACAAGGTTCGCTGTTATGCCGACACGGACGGGTCTCCTGACCCGAAGATTTTCGCCAGCCGCCTGAAAGAGCGCATGGATCGCGGCTATACGTATCTCAAGATGGATCTGGGTGTGCAGCTGGTGCAGAAAACGCCCGGAACAGTAACCAGCCCGAAAGAGGTAGAGTTGCGAATGTTAGAGCATCCATTTACGGGTATCGAGATCACGGACAAGGGCATCGCCATGATGGCGGACTACGTGGCGCAGGTCCGGGAAGCGATTGGTATGGAGATTCCACTCGCCGCTGATCACTTCGGACACATCGGCGTAAACAGTTGCATTCGGCTCGCAAAGGCCCTGGAGAAGCACAACATGGCTTGGCTGGAAGACATGGTGCCGTGGTTCTACACGGAGCTGCAGAAGAAGATCACCGACGCCGTGGACGTTCCAATCCTCACCGGTGAGGACATTTACCTGAAGGAAGAGTTTGCGAAACTCTGTGACACGCACTCCGTCGATATGATTCACCCTGATCTCGCCAGTTCCGGCGGTCTGCTGGAGACCAAGAAGATTGGCGATTACGCCGAAGAACGCGGCGTCGCAATGGCGATGCATTTTGCCGGCAGCCCGGTCTGTGGCATGGCCAACGTTCATTGCGCCGCAGCCACTCGCAATTTCCTGGCGCTCGAGATTCATGCAGCAGATGTTCCATTCTGGGACGATCTAGTCACAGGTGTCGCCAAACCCATTGTTCAGCAAGGCTACATTCCTGTGCCAGAAACTCCAGGACTTGGCGTTACGCTCAACGACGATGCTTGCAAACAGCACCTGCTGGAGCCCGGCTATTTCGAGCCGACACCGCAATGGGACAAGGATCGCAGCAACGACCGGTGGTGGAGCTGAGACACGATTTACGAAGGGGTTCTGACAGGATTGACAAGATTTACAAGATGGGTGGTAGCCACGGTCAGCGCTTCTTGCTGACCGTGGGCCTTTTTCTCGATTTACCGCTCCAGGTCGTCAACGTGGACTGCTTCTCGGGTCGGAACGAAGAAAGGGCAGCTCGCTAATGATCTACCCTTTTCCAGCTGCAATCATCGCCTTGATGTAGCCGATGCTATAGGCCCAACCGACGCGATTCCCTCCCACCATTCCCGGAACATGGTCGGCAATAAGATTACCCCGGAAATCCACTTCTTTCAGCGTTCGGATCAGCTTCCACATGTCGGTGTAGCCGTTGTCGACAAAGGTCTCCACGAAGTGCGGGATTGGCGCCGTGACGTTGCGGAAATGAATCTTCCACAGCTTGCCCATTTTGGCGAAAGCGCGCACGGCTTCGTACACATCCTTGCCCATCCCCTTACCTCCCTCCATCCAGGTACCGCAGCAAAGACAGACACCGATGTTTGGGCTGTTGGCAATCTCTAGAGCGCGTGCGTAGCCGTCGAAATTCCCAAAGATGCATCGCGGCACTCCGCCCAGCTCCGGCACCGGCGGATCGTCCGGGTGGATGCCTATGCGAATGCCCAACTCCTCCGCGACCGGAGTCACCTGCTGGATGAAGTAGGTATAGTTCTCCCAGAGCTCTTCCTTGCTGTACTTGCGACCGTGGGTGAGCGGCCCTTCAAACACCTTGTTTGCCCAGTAGCCCTTCGCCGTTGCCAGGTTGAAAGCGCGAGCGGGCGCATTGCCACGCGTCGTCTCCCGCTCAGAACTCCAGATGCCGTTGCCCATGTGCGCGTAGGTCGTGTAGAGGATGCCCGCCTTAGCCAGATTGCGCAGATACTGTTTGTACTCCTCAACCTTCTGGTCGCGTCCGGGCAGATTTAGCGTGACCTCAGGCATGTTGTGTACATTGCTGTTGCCAATGTTCCAAACCTTCAGCCCCTTGGCTTCCGCACGCTGTTTCCAGCGAATGAAATTCTCGGCGGTCGACTGGTCGCTTCCACTGGGAATGTTGATGTAGTCGACGCCAAGCTGCTGCGCAAATTGCAGGTCTTCGTCACTGGGATCGGTCGGCACCTGAAGCGAAAGCTTGATGCCTGGAGACAGCGGTTTCAACGAGCGCTTGGCAGCATACGCCAAGGCGGGGACGGCACCGGCAAGCGAGCCCGCCAGAGCAAGCTTGGTGAATTCCCTCCGGTCGAGCCGGCTTGAATCCTTCTTACGTGGTCTGCTTGTCATGGATTAACCTCCCAAAGAATTGAATTTTGAATGTCGCTTCCTCAATGGTGTCGTCTGCCGCTATCTCGCCCAAGCACATGGGACATGGCCGCAACGCGGTCTAAGCCTCTCTCGCAGATCAACAACGTCTCGCGGCTAGATCCTTTCATGCCGAACTCGTGTTATGAGAGCCCTTATCTTTGGTATTCCGCAAAATGAAGTCAAGGCAAAACCTCGATCACTCGAAGACTGATGGACAGTGCCATGCAGCGCAAACCGCTGCTTTCCGGCGGTCTGCGGTTTCTTCGTTTCTGGAGGCCTGCGATGAAACAGGAATCTGATCCTTGGCCAAACCTGCTATCTGTTTATCCTTTGAGACCTACTGGGTCTCCTCTGGCCGTCGCCTTGCGATTCTCCATCTCTTCGAGCGTGCGTGGCCAATCTGTTTTGAGGAGGCGCGAAAGAGCCCGGTCGGCCAATAGCTTGCCCCCGGTCTGGCAGCGAGGGCAATAGTTCGCTTCGTTTTCGGCATGCGCGATGCGCTGAACAGCCGTGCCGCAAACCGGGCAAGGCGTCTTAAAGCGTCCATGCACCGACATTCCCGGACGAAACGCCGTGACGTTTTCCGGAAATGCCTTTCCGGTCTCTTCACGCAGCCGTTCGACCCATTCACGCAAAATGGCCTGTGATGCACAGAAGAGCCGTTCCACGGCTTCCTCGGGTACGCGCTGGGTCAAGGCAACTGGTGACAAACGCGCGCGATGCAGAATTTCATCGGAATAAGCATTTCCAATCCCGCTAAACAGGCGGGGATCGGTCAAGGCGCGTTTCAACGTGTGATTTTCACAAAGTAGCGCAGCGCGAAATTCAGACAGATCGCACTCGAGCACCTCCACTCCTCCGCGGTTGAGCGCCTGAAGCTCAGCCTCTCCCCGAACCAGGTGCAATGAGGCCCGCTTCTTCGAACCCGCCTCCGTGAACAGCAAGCTGCCTGAAGGAAAGGAAAACACGGCCACGCCGTTGCGTCCGGCTCTAACCGCCGTTGTCGGGCGCCACTGAAGCCGTCCGGCGATCATCAGGTGAAGCACCAGAAACCAATCGTCCTCAAGGCCAAGGACAATCCGCTTGCCAAGCCGGCGGAGCTCGAGAACCTTTTTTCCCACCGCTTGTTCCAGCGGCGGAGTCACCGAGCGGAGAACAAACGGGTTGAGCAAACGAACGCTTTGAATCGGTTCATCGAGCACACGAGTTTGAAGCTGCTCGAGATAGATGAGGATATCAGGAAGCTCAGGCATCGTGCAGGTTAAAGCCCAGGAAGTTCCAGGTCCTCAGTTTGGTGACGCCGCGCGTATGCTAACATGTCGCGCGTCATCCGAACTAAACACGGGGGAGGGTTCCTTGGCACTCATTCTACTGGTTCTGTTAGGTGTGTTCGCCTGTCCCCTCGCTACCAGCGCTCAAGAGAGTCCGGACTGGACTTCGCTCGTTGAAGCCGAACGGGCGTTTGCTGCAACATCGATTGCCAAGGGAACGCGCGCCGCGTTCCTGGAGTTTCTGGCGGAGGATTCCATTCTCTTTCGGCCGGGTCCGATACCGGGCAGGAAGTGGATTGAGGAACATCCGGCTTCTCCAACTCTCCTAACCTGGGAACCGGCCTTCGCGGAAGTGGCGCAGTCGGGCGATCTTGGTTATACGACGGGTCCGTGGGAGATTCACCCGCGCAGCCCACAGGACAAACCAACGGCCTATGGACATTTCGTCTCAGTCTGGAAGCGGCAGCACGGTGGGGCCTGGAAGGTCGTGGTAGATCTGGGAATCAGCCACGCTGCACCGGCGGGGAGTTCCAAGATCCCTCAACCATCAAACTTCAAAGCCGGCTCTGAGAAGGCACGCCACAATATCCGCATCGATGAAGAACGGTCCGAATTGCTCGCTTTCGATCGCGAACTGGCAAATTCGGTTTCCGAGAAGGGATCTGCCCAAGCTTATCTCCGCTATCTGGCCGACGACGCCCGGCTCTACCGGGCCAAGGTGTTTCCGGTAGTTGGTAAGCGAGAAATCTTCGCGATCCTCTCCCAGAGCGCCGGCAAGCCCACTCTGCGACCTGACAAGGCCGGCATTTCCAACGCCGCTGATCTCGGCTACACCTATGGCACGTCGCGATCGATGGCTCCTGGCTCCGCAGACGCTGCGGGCGCGGCCAGCAACTATGTTCATATCTGGAAGCGCAGGGGTAATCGCTGGACCCTGGTACTCGATGTCGAGAGCCCGATCCCGCAACGAACAGCAGCACAGTAGCCGGGCAGCGATTTTGTAGCGACCAGTTTTGAGTTCAAGCTTCGGCTTGACGGAAGGGACCAGCCTGAAGGCTAAACTCTTCATCCGTCGTGACTAGGCCAGAGCAGTTCTCCTTGTCAACCTTCCGGCATGCACCCCTTGAAATCTCCAAGCGAAACCCACCGCCTGGCCGTGCGGACACGGCCAACGGGCCGCAAGCCTGTGATGTACCAGCGGTGGGACGATCTACTGTTCCTGCACTGGAGCTATGACCCCTCGGTAATTCAGAGTACGGTGCCACGCAGCTTGACGGTCGATACCTTTGAAGGCAAAGCCTACATTGGAATCGTTCCCTTCTTCATGCGTGATGTGCGGCCCAGCTTTTGCCCTCGACTGCCGGGCATCTCCGATTTTCTGGAGTTGAACGTCCGAACCTACGTTTACGACGAGCACGGAGTGCCCGGAGTTTGGTTTTACTCGTTGGATGCTAACCAGTGGCTGGCCGTTCGAGCGGCGCGGCGTTTCTTCTGTCTTCCTTACTTCGACAGCAAAATGAAAGCGGATAAGAACCCAACCACTGCAGAGATTCGCTACCTCTCACACCGCCGCGGCACGGAAGGCCACTTGAGTTCTTGCTTCCAATATCGCCCCCACGGCCACGCTCAGCTGGCAGACCCAGGAAGCCTGGAATTCTTTCTTATCGAACGCTACGTTCTATTTGCGCAGTCAGTGAGTCAGGCCCGGCCCTGGAGTGGAAGAGTTCACCATCAGCCGTATCCGTTGATGGACGTTGAAGTGACCGAATGGGACGATGCTGTTCTTGAGCTTAATGGACTGAAAAGGCCGGGGCGTGACGCCGATCACGCGGTCATGTCTCCCGGCGTAGCGGTGGAAGTGTTCGCTCTTCAGAAATGAGGCATCGCCGCGACAAAGCTCAACTTCCACCTAGCAAGGGAGCAAGGACTGTCGCAGTGTCTCGGTTCTTGGCAGCCTCGGAGTAGCCGTGCTATCGTGCGCGCCTGCTTTGATTGGTCATCAGAGGAACCCATGACGACAGTTGATCTCAGCTATCCAGTTGGAAGATTTCAAAAAGAAACCAACATCACATCCGAACGGCGACAGGCTTTGATTGACGGGCTTGTCAGGCTGCCGCTGGACATGCGCGCCGCGGTGAACGGTCTATCAGACCAGCAACTCGACACTCCTTACCGGCCGGGAGGCTGGACCGTGCGGCAAGTGATTCATCACGTGCCTGACAGCCATTTGAATGCATACCTCCGCTTCAAGCTGGCGTTGACTGAATCCGAACCCACTATCAAGCCTTATGACGAAAAGCAGTGGGCAGAGCTGGCGGATGTACGGCTAACTCCCATCGAAGTCTCGTTGTCGCTTTTGGAAAACCTGCATGTACGCTGGACCCTGCTATTGCAGGTCCTCGATCCCGCTGCGTTTTCGAAGACGTTTCGCCATCCGGACATCGGCCTTCTGACCTTGGACACTCAACTTGGGCTCTACGAATGGCATGGCCGCCACCATGTCGCACACATCACCTCGTTGCGAACTCGAATGGGCTGGAGCTGAACTCGGAAATTCGCTCGCAGCGCCTGCTCAGCGTTTGGTATTCAGCACCTCTCGCCTCCACTGGCCTCAAGCTGCAACACCATTACGCATATTTTCTATTGCTGACAATATTATTTTAGACTAGTCTAAATAACGTTCAACGAAGATTTGCTTTGATCGGGTGCTTCGCAGCTTTGATCTGGCTTGGCACTCTTCATCCTGGCAAGCAAAAGGCAAAGAATCGATTTGAGGGAGTCGTGGAATGGTTTCTAGCACGGTGGAAGACTACCTCAAGGCGTTCCTGAAACTTGAAGATATGAACGAGAAAGCCAGTACTTCCACGGTGGCACGGCATTTGTCGGTGTCGGATGCCTCGGTGACGGACATGCTCCGAAAGCTTCAGAAGTCTGGCTTGCTGGAGTACAGGCCCTACTATGGCGCCAGGTTGACAGCGGAGGGGCGGAAGCTGGCGCTTCGCATCTTGCGCCGGCATCGCCTCATTGAACTGTTTCTGCACCAGGTGATGGGATATGGCTGGGAACAAGTGCATGACGAAGCCGAGAAACTGGAACATGTTGTGTCGGACCTGTTTGTCGAACGCGTCGATGCATACTTGGGCTACCCGGACAAGGATCCCCACGGTGAAGTCATTCCCGACGCTCAGGGCTTTCGCAGCCAGGAACTCGACATCTGCCTGCTCCGAGCCGAGCCCGGTGAGTACATCGTGCGCAAGGTCACGAACGATCAGCCGGAGTTTCTGGCTTATCTTGAAAAGGAGGCACTCACCCCCGGAACCTCGTTCGTGTTGCAGGAAAAAGCCCCATTCCATGGGCCGCTGAAGCTGGTGCTGGCCGGACGCAAGGCACCTCAGTACCTCGGGGTGGAAGCGGCAAAAGACATCCATGTGTTGCCAGCCGGACTGGCGCGTGTCCAGGACAATCCTGCTTCCAGGCGTACCGGGCAGACCGTCGCTTTTCCTACCAGTGGCCTCCGGCCAAAGGACGCGAGGCTCTCTGGCCGCAAAGGGAAACCGGTGCGCAAGTCAGCCAGGAGGCCTCAATGAGCCAGTCTGGCAAGAAAGACGGCGCTGCTCTCCAGCCGCGAGGGATCCACGTGCCCCAGGGCACGCCAAGCCTGCCCGAGGTGTATCAAACTATCGAAGTGCCGCAATCGCTGGGCTTTTGGCGCAAGATGCTGGCCTTTTCCGGCCCGGGTTACATGGTGGCGGTGGGATACATGGACCCGGGGAATTGGGCCACCGATCTGGCGGCGGGAGCTCGGTTCAACTACACCTTGCTCTCCGTCATCATGATTTCCAACCTGATGGCCATCCTGCTGCAAGCCCTCGCGGTCAAATTGGGAGTCGTCACTGGACGGGACCTCGCTCAGGCCTGTCGCGACTACTATTCGAAACCGGTCAGCATCGTTCTATGGGTCCTGTGCGAAATCGCCATCGCGGCCTGCGACCTCGCCGAAGTCATTGGCTCGGCCATCGCCTTGAACCTGCTATTGGGGTTGCCGCTGGCGTGGGGCGTCTGTTTGACGGCGCTGGACGTGCTAGCCGTGCTCTATCTCCAGCAGAAGGGGTTTCGCTACATCGAAGCTTTTGTGATCGCTCTCATTGGCATCATCGGCACTTGCTTCGCAATTGAGATTGCTCTCTCCCGCCCCAGCTTGTCAGGCATCCTGGCAGGGTTTGTCCCCCGGGCTGAGATCCTCAAAAATCCTGAGATGCTCTACATCGCCATCGGAATTCTGGGGGCCACTGTGATGCCACACAACCTGTACCTTCACTCGTCCATCGTTCAGACTCGCAAATATGGGTCCAGCCCGAAGGAGTTAAAGGAAGCCATCCGCTTTGCAACGCTGGACTCGACGGTGGCTTTGATGTTCGCTCTCTTCATTAACGCCGCAATCCTCATCATGGCGGCTGCCACGTTCCATCATTCCGGAAACCAGGGCGTCGCCGAGATCGGCGATGCCTACAAGCTGCTTTCACCGCTGCTCGGCACCACGATGGCCAGCATTCTGTTTGCCGTGGCCCTGCTCTGTTCCGGTCAAAATTCCACGCTGACGGGGACGCTCGCCGGACAGATTGTCATGGAGGGTTTCCTGAACATTCGGCTGCGCCCGTGGTTGCGCCGCCTCATCACGCGGCTCATCGCCATCGTGCCCGCCGTCGTGTGTGTTATCCTTTACGGCGAATCCGGTACTGCGAAGCTCTTGATTCTCAGTCAAGTGGTGCTCAGCCTGCAACTTTCCTTCGCAGTCTTTCCTCTGGTGCAGTTCACGAGCGACCGGCGGAAAATGAATGAGTTTGCGAACCCGTTTTGGTTGAAGTCGCTCGCCTGGATCGTTGCCCTGGTCATCGGCACCCTGAACGCATGGCTGCTGATTCAGACCGTCCGCATCTGGATAGGTTAAGGCCTCTCGAGCAATGTCGCCGAACGGCAAGTGTGGAGGTTTCCCGGATCGCCAACTGACCGGCTCTTGCTGGGTCAGGCGCTGAAGGAGATCATGTATCAAAGGATTCTCGTTACCGTTGAAAACTCCTCCAACGATCAGGTAATCCTGAACCACATTCAGGACCTCGTCGCACTGACTGGCGCAAAACTGCTTCTAGTCTGTGTGGCGCACGGCTGGGTGGCCCGCAACTTCGATCAACTCAAACTGCGCGAATCGGAGGAAATGCGGCGTGATCGCGATTACCTGGTGACGCTTTGCGAAGGCTTGCGAGAAAAAGGAATCGAGACCGATTACATCCTCGCGTACGGCGAACCCTCCGACGAGATCATTCGCATTGCGCGTGAGCAGCACGTTGATCTGATTGCGATGACGACGCACGGCCATCGCTTCATCTCCGACCTTCTCTACGGAAGCGTCTCTCATGACGTACGGCATGCCGTAAACATTCCTGTCCTGCTGCTCAAAGCAAAATGATGATCGTGCAAGGAATTTGTAAGTTCGAACAGGTCTGCACACTCTGACTTTCCAACTCACTGCCACATTGCTGAAATGATTTTCCCTCGGCGGAGTGTTCCGACCTTGCGTGCGACCTCTGATTCGGGACGGCCAATCCAGCGGGGGTTACCAACCCGTTGACGAATCAAAACCTAAATCGCACGACGCGACGCGATCTGATCTCAGTCAGAGGAAGGTTCGGCTGGTTGTGATGGCCCACAGATTGCCACTTGGTAGACAGTCACCCGGCAGGGACTCCATCTTTCGAGGCTTTCAATCGCTCCGGCGCGCTGCAAGATTCTCTTGGTTTTAGCAGCTAAACCTGAGAAAGTTTTCCCACTGCGTTGAGAGAGTCGCTCTTGGCAGAAAGTCCGGACTGGGGGCGTTGCGAGGCTGGAAGCGGGTCGACCACTCCTTCAAAGCACATTCGCAAAGGACTCTGATGAGAACGAAGCTTTCCATTGGACTATTGCTGGTCTCGATTATCACCCATCTCTGGGTATCTGCGACCGGCCTGGCTGCGAAGAAGCACAGCGACATTGAAGCCATCGGCACGCGAAACATCAACGGCAGTCAAATGAACTTCTATTCGGTCGAGCGGGAGATGGCTCTGGGAAGAGAGCTGGCCGAAGAGCTGGAGAGCAGCCGCCGCATCCTCGACGATCCCGAGATTGCCGAATACATCAATCGATTGGGACAGAACCTGGTGCGCAGTTCCGACGCGAAGGTCCCTTTCGTAATCAAGGTGATCGACTCGGAAGAAATCAACGCGATGGCTTTGCCGGGTGGATTCTTCTACGTCAACACGGGATTGATTCGGGCTGCGAGTGAAGAAGCTGAACTCGCAGGTGTCTTGGCCCACGAGATTGCGCATGTCGCCGCGCGGCACAGCACTGAACAGGTTTCGAAAAGTCGTTTCTTTAGCTTTGCCTCGCTGCCCCTGATTTTCCTGGGCGGCCCGGCAGGTTACACCATCCGGCAGGCGGCGGGCCTGATGTTGCCTTTACAGATGCTGCGCTTTAACCGAAGGGCTGAACGGGAAGCTGATTTTCTGGGCCTGCAATACCTGCACAAAGCCGGTTACGACCCAACCGCCTCTGTCTCTTTCTTTGAAAAGGTAAAGTCGCAAGAGAATCGCAAGTCCGGCTTCTTCGCGCGGGCATTTTCAACGCATCCTGTCACTGAGAATCGCATTCGCAAGGCACAGCAGCAGATCGAGCAGTCGCTTCCTTCACGAGAAGAATACGCCCTCAGCAGCTCAGAGTTCGAGCGCATCAAAGCGCGGCTGGAAGTATTGGAGAATGCCCGAAAACGGGAGGCCGAAACCGAGGAAGAGCGGCCGATGCTTCAGCGCCGCACCGCCAATACTGGCGAAGACCAGGACTCCGAAACAGGCGAGGACGCCGAACTCTAACTCACGCAAAAATGAGACGCTTCTTTCTGATTCTTTGCCTGCTGTCCTTGAACTCCAGCAGTCACCTTTCCCGCTCGAACTTTGACAAAGCTTCTCCTAAGTCATCGCATCCGTTCTGCGGAACGCGACCCGATCGCTTCCAGCGCGAATTGCAGCGCGCCCGCGATCTCCGCGCGGTCCGTCAGTTCCGAGCTCAGCGCCAGGCCTTGAGTACGGCTGCCGGGGCAACGCAAGACGTGGGGCAGATTGCAGTCATCGAAGACGATGGCACGATCGTTGCGCCTCAGAATCCTTTTGATCTTCCTTCTCTCACATTGCGAGTCAACCCCGTGGGACTGGGCGGTAGCTACCTGCTTTCGCAGAGGCAGGAAACCATCGGAAGCAGCTTCGGTACCCGAGTCACACTGACGGATGACGACAGTCGTGAGATCGCCTTCACCGGTGGCTTTCGTTTCCCGTTCTTCGGAACAACCTACCTCAGCATCTTCATCAACTCCGACGGAAACCTCACGTTCGGCCAGGGCGACAACGCCTCGACGGATAGAAGCCTCAGCCGCTTCAACGGCGGCTCTCCTCGCATCGGTGGTTTTTTCGCGGACCTTGACCCAACCGCCGGGCGCGGTGGCGTTTTTTTTAACGCGCTGCCCGACCGGTTTGTGGTGACGTGGGACCGCGTTCGCGAGTTTGACGGATTCACCGAGAGTTCTTTCCAGGTGACCTTGTTTGCCGATGGCGCTTTCGAACTCGTGTATGGAGGCGTCTCGGCCCAGAGCGGGATTGCGGGTTGGAGCGGCGGAGGCAACCTCCAAACACTCGGGTTAGTGGATCTGGGCGCCTCGTCCGGCATTCTTTTTTCCGGCCCCAAGGCCGAGAGGTTTGCCCGCACCACCGAGCTCGACCTGCCAGCGATGGCGGCCAAGTTCTATCAGACGCATGGCGACGACTACGATCAATTGGTGATGTTTAGTAATTTCCCTTTCGACCTGGACGGGGCATTTGCGTTCGAGCTGAACATCAAGAACGAGATTCGCGGCATAGGCCTGGAGCAATTTGACTTCGCCTCAGACTTCGGCAGCAACGGCAGGCTGGAGAGTTTTCTGACCATGAATGAGCTCGCGGAGTTCCCGGACGATCCAGATACGGTGTTCTTCGGCACAAACTCAACTGTAAACATCCTTGGCCAGGAGGCTGGGCATCGCTGGCTGTCATACGTCCAGTTTCGCGACACGAACGGCCAGAACAGCAGCCGGCTTCTCGGCCGAGACGATTCCCACTGGAGCTTTTTCTTCAACTCGGAAGCTTCCGTGATGGAAGGCAATCAGATTGACGACCTCGGTTCGGGAGACTTTCAGACGACAGCCGCCACTGATCGTTTCAGCAAGCTGGACCAATACATCATGGGCTTTCGCGACCCCAACCAGATCGGGCCGATGTTCTTTGTGGACAATGTCACCGGGACGACGCGCACGGCCGCAAGCGCGCCGGCCATCGGCATCACCTTTCGTGGCACGCGCCAGAACCTGACGGTGAACGACATCATCGCTACTGAAGGCCCACGCATCCCCACGGTGGCAGCCTCTCCAAAGGTCTTCAAACAAGCGTTCATCCTGCTGGTGCAGCGCGGCACGTCGCCCTCAAACGCCGACGTTGCAAAACTGGATCGGTTTCGACAGCGCTGGCAGGAGTTCTTTGCACAAGCTACCGATGGCCTCGGCACAGCCGACACCTCACTCACGACCGTGCCGCTGACACCGGCACTCACGGGCGTCGTGCCTGCCTTCGGCCCCACGGCCGGCAACACGCCGATATACATCTTCGGGAGCAACTTTCAAGAAGGTGTCAGCGTGCGGGTCGGCGCCACGTCAGCAACGAATGTTCAGCGGGTGAGTTCCACGCTGGTTACGGCGGTAGCGCCACCTAACGCAGCGAACAGCGTTTCAGTCGTCGTCACGAATCCCGGCGCGCAGCCGGGTACGCTGGTGAATGCCTACCGTTACGTCCAGATGAATCCAGCAGTTGTTTCGGCCGGCGCAGTACGGCTGGCATTTGCGATCGACAGTCCCGAGTTTCGTTCGAATCTCGGCATCAACAACCCCAACCCACTGAGCGCTGATGTTCGCGTTCTCCATCTGGACAGAAACGGGCTGTTGATCAACCAGATCAGCTCGGTCACGGTGCCCCCAAACGGTTTTGTACAGCGCAACAGTTTCTTGCAGGAGCTCGAAGGTTCAGCTGGCATCACAGGCCGCGAAGGCACGCTAGCCCTGGAGTCCAGCCAGCCAATCCAAGCGTTTGTGTCGCAGATTGACAATCAGACGGGAGACCCCAGCATTCTGGAAGGCTTTCGCAGCGGAAGCACCCGCATCGTTCTACCGTCGGCAGCCAACACCGGGCCTTTTCGCTCAAATCTCATTCTTATAAACCTGGCGCCGAGCGAAGCTCGCATTGATATCACTGCGTTGGATCGCGACAGCGGACAAGCGCTGGGGGTGCCGATACAGAATTTGGCGCTTCCAGCAAACGGCTTCATCTCCTACAGCAACATCCTTGCTTCGTTGAGCACGAACGACGCCTTCGGTCCAGTGGAAATCCGCTCGACCAACGGCGCTGCACTGGCCGCGGTGTCTCGAGTCTCGCGTTTGAATGCCGGCACGAGTGGATTTTTCCCGGCGCTTGCGGCCGATTCCGGACAGTTGGCAGAGATCATTCCGTTTGTCATCGATACGAACGCGTTCCGAACCAATCTCGGGATCAACAATCTCGAAACAGCCGCGGCCAGTGTTAACGTGTCACTGTTAGCAGCAGACGGCGCGGTGCTGGCTAGCACGAACTCACCCCTGTCTGTGGCTCCACAAGGTCTCGTTCAGATCAACAATATCTTGAGATTCCTGCTGGCCGGCTCGAGCAACGCCTCCGTAACCAACCGGCAGGGCTATTTGAAACTTACTTCCAGTTCGCCAATCAAAGCTTTCGCAACGCAGATCGACAATTTAACGAACGACCCCAGCATTGAAAACAGCGTCAGCATCGGCGGCATCAAGTTGCTTTTGAAGTCTTCTGCCAATACCAGCTTTCGTTCGACATTAGTGATCGTGAATCCGAACTCTTCCCCAGCCTTAATTGAAATCACTGCGCGCGAAGGCAGCTCCACAAACAACGGAGCTGTCACAGGTACACGCGTCATCACCATCCCGGCCAACGGCCAATTTGTTAGCGAGAACATATTGTTTGAGATTGGGGCCAGTTCGACATTTGGCCCAGTTGAACTCCGGTCACTCACAGGCACTCGCATCATCGCTGTCTCTCGTGTCTACAGCGCCACCGGAAACACGAGCGGTTTCTTTGGCGCCCAGCCTTTGCCATAGCCCGTCACTCAGGCAGCTCGCCACAAAAGCGCCAACTTAACTGCAGAAGCGAAACTCGAAGACCGCTATGACCAAGTCTCTCGCATGACTGCCGACAAGGTCGCAACAGAGGTTGTCGGCACACCGATCAAAGTGCGCGGGAATTTAGGTCCGGGGCTCCTGGATCAGCCTCTCAGGCTCGCCTGGCGCAGGAACTGCGAAGCACCGGGTTGAATGCGAAGTGGCTCTGCCCCTGCAGTTTGAAGGGGTGCTGATCCAGGTGGGGTATCGAATCGATATCCGAATCGACCAGTTGGTCTTCAAAGAATAGAACGGGAAAAAAACTCCTACCATCCACTGACGAGTGGACGCGCATAGATTGGGCAATCCTTTCTTCTCGTTCTTGGCGTTTGGGTTTCTAACCGGTAAACTCTTCGCCAAGAAGTTAGCCCTTAGCCGGCACGACCGCAGGATCTCGCGATTTGTAGACTGGCCAATTTTCGACTCGGTTTGAAGATAATTTTCGTCAGCTCAGAGGCTTACGGGGCTCTGTTTTCGGTAGCGGTTCCAAAACCGTGTTCGGACTGTGAGCACCTCCGGCCAGGGGAAGCCGCAACTCTCGCTAGATCAGTCAGTTGAAGTCCAGTAGAAGTTCCCATCTGCCAGTGCTTGACTAAGCCCTGAATGGCCCGTGCTTTGCTCTCCCAACGGCACCAATACTGCCGTGGAGGGAAGGCTGACATGTACTGGCGAACCCGAATGATCACTCTTCTACTCGCAGCTCTGCTTGCGATGCAGGGCGGCGCGCCAGGGTTTGCTGGCGAAACGACTTTCGACCAACGCGAACAATTCATCCTTTCCGAAATCAATCGAATTCGAGCCGAGCAGGGATTGTCCCAACTCCGGCCCAACATCAAACTTTGCGCCATAGCGCGCAGCCACAGTTCCAACATGGCGCGAACCGGCTCCCTCTCCCATACTGACTCTCTCGGGCGGGACTTCAAAGAGCGGCTCGGAAGCAAAACCGGCGAGCGCTACCATGCCGGCGAGAACCTCGCCACCAACAACTTCCCAGACTCCGCCCGCTTCGCGGTTGCAGGCTGGCGCCAGAGCTCTAAACATTTGAAAAATATCCTAAACGAACGGTTTACCGATACTGGCATCGGGGTCGTCGTAAACTCGGATGGGTTGGTTTTCTTTACTCAGATCTTCTTGGGCAAGTAGGCTCAGCCCCGTCCTGATCGACAAGAATTACACTCAGAGTGCAAACTTGCGCAGGTTGTGGTCCCCCTTTCTTGATAATCCGCCAGAACACAAGTGATTTACGCCCTTTCCAGATGTGGCCTTTCCCTTGCTCTCTGCGAGTCAGCCGAAGTTCGAGACTTGGAGGGACGGCAATGCAGTTACTCAGCAACACAGCCATGATTCTCACCGTTGCGTTCCTGTCATTTGAGTTCAGCTTCTTGCTCAGCCGTGGCCTGCTGTCACTCATGCTACACTCCATGCAGCGCTTGGAATCGAGAGTGAAAGACCACTAGCCCGCTGTTATTCCTCAGTATTTCCAAACGCAGTTTCCCTGAACCTATCGACGGCATGGCCAAAGATCCTTTCTCGCCCGGCAAGCGGCGAACAGTCTCCGGATCGGCTTCAGTGAGGCCCCTGCCCTACTGGATCTCTCTACCCGAACGAAGCATACGCTCGACCGGCGCTCTCGCTGGCGGGCTTGCCCGCGAGCTTAGCGAGGTCGTCCTGCCTTCGAGCTTCCGAAAGACAAAGCTCTACCGTTCCCTGGTGGAAGTCACTCTCCGTTTTATCGCGGAGCAGGTTGGCCAGGTTCAAATGCCTGGTGATCTGACGCCCCGCTTGCCATCAGACTTTGCCTTACGCCGCTCGGCCGGCAACGGAATCGAGATGGCGGGCATCCTGTTGTTCCGCTTCTCACCAGTCTGGGTACTGGCGGCCCTGTCGGATCTCTCCGGAACAGGTCGTATTTTGGTACGGGAAATTGCAGCCTCTCTGGTAGAGAAGGGGCTGTTGGAAAGTGATGTTGATTTTGCAACCATCGATGAGGTTCTCAATGGCCTCGAAAAGACATCGGGCCGGCTGGCCGACAATCTGAACATGCCGCCCTTCGAGGTCCGGACACTTCGGGAAGAGTGGGAGTTGCTTAAACGAGAGGCTGGAGGAATGGCTCCGAGGCAAACACCATCGAAAGAGGAACTGGCGAATTCTTGGGAAGATCTCAAAGAGGAGGCAACACGGCAAAACTGTTCGGTCTTTGAATTGTCTTCGCTCATGGCGCTGTCGGCCGTCGCACACTTGCCAGCAAAGGCGCTCTGGCTTTCCCAGTGCGCTACCGCGGCGGCCGGAAAAACCGGAATGCTTTTTGCCAGCACCTTGCTGTCAAACTACACTGCCACGCTGAAAGACATTCGAAGCGCCGGTTATCAGCACTATTGGGCTCAACAGTTCAAGCCTTACATTTCAGCCGCCGCGCACAATTTCTCTCCCTCGCAATCTTCCTATACTGAGCGCTTCTTGCAGTGGTGTATGGCCAAAAAAGAATAGCGCTGAAAGCGCGTTGGGGTACTCACCTCGTTGCGTGGACGCGGAGCGGCTCCGCAATTGTGCTTAAGGACCAAGCATCGTTTGATCAGGACCTTCACTTCTCGCAAACCTTCGCACGCTCTGCAAGAGCCCACGCTTTCAGTTTCGTCGCGGCTGCCGACGCTCGCGTCAAGCCACGATCACAACAGGAAGTTGCGTGGAGACTCCAGCTATTGCGGCAAGCAGCCCGTTCAAACCAATGTGATCCATTCTGATTCAGACCCCGATCCAGCGCAGAGCCCCGTCAAAGTCCCGAGCCCTCCCTGGCGGTCGGGCTACTGAACAGATTCGAGGCTCAAGTCATTAGCCCGCGCGTCAGCAAGGGCTCGCCCTCGACCCAACGACTTATGGGACTTTGACGGGACCCTGCCTTCCAGCGAGACCATGTTGACTCGAATCCGTCGAAAAACTAACATGAGATTCTCTGTTTCCCGCAGATCACCTTGGAGTTTGGCATGTTCGTATTCCGAGCCTTCTCAATCTGCTTACTTGGGCTCGTTATTTCTGCCTCGCGCCTTCCTGACCTCCCTCAATTGTCTTTGGAGCGATTCGCGCCTCCCATCCGCAAGCAGATTCAAGAAGCCTACGACGCTGTGGTCTCGCGTCCTCGGGATTCGGTGGCCACCGGGCGGCTCGGAATGTTCCTTTATGCCTACCAGCAGCATCACTCGGCTGCGGTTTGCTTCGAGCGTGCTCACACTCTCGACCCACAGGAGTTCCGCTGGACCTACTACCTGGCCACCGTTCAGGCAGCGCTCGGCGATCCGCTCAGGCTGCTTCTACGTTTCGGGAAAGCCTTCGGCAAAAGCCCGACTACCAACCTGCACAGCTCAAGCTGGCCGAAGCGCTGCTCGCCTCCGGTAAATCTGAAGAGAGCCGTCAGCTCTACGAATCCATCCTCCACAAATATCCGGACTCGTCATCGGCGCACTATGGGATGGGGAGAGTGAAGTCAGGACAAAAAGACCTTGCCTCGGCCATCGATCACTTTCGCAAGGCCTGTGAGATTTCACCAAACTTTGGAGCCTCCCACTACGCTCTGGCCCTGGCTTACCGCGACCTGGACGACAAAACCAAGGCCCAAGAGCATCTGTCTCTCTATCAAAAGGACAAACTTGGCTGGCCACTCTCTCATGATCCACTTTTGAACGCCGTTCAGGAATTGCGCACCGGCGCACACCACTATCTTAAGCAGGGCGCAATTCTGGAAACTGCAGGCCAGCTGGAACAATCTGTCGCAGCACATGAGCGAGCGCTTGAGATTGATCCCAAGCTGGAGCAGGCTCTCATCAACCTCATCTCCCTGTACGGGCGGTTGCGCCAGCCGGGGAAAGCTGAAGCCCAATACAAATCGCTGTTGGCGATCAACCCGAACCTGGCAGAAGCCCACTACAACTTTGGAGTCTTGTTGACAGGGCAAGGCAGACCTAGCGAGGCTTCTGAGGCCTTTCGAAAGGCTTTGGAGATTAGTCCCTTTTATGCCGAGGCGCACAACAACTATGCCTTCCTTTTGCTCAACGAGGGACGGTTGGAAGAGGCTGCGCGACACTTTCGAGCTGCGCTTGAGAACAAACCCAACTACCGGCTCGCTCACTTTCATCTTGGGCGCATCTTGTTGCATCAGAACAAAACCGATGAAGCCATCGATCACTTTCTACAGACGCTCGGCCCCGAAGAAGACGACAGCACCCCTGGCTACTTCTATGCTTTGGGCGCGGCCTACGCCAGGGCGGGAAAACGCCAGAGTGCCCTGGAGTGTATCCGCCAGGCGCAGCGAAGAGCTTCTGTTTTAGGTCAGAGAGAATTGCTCGAAAGTATTGAAAGAGATCTGAGAATCCTCGAGCAAAGTGAGAGCAGAAAGTAGTTCGGTTAGACGTGCAAAACCGGTAGGGACGCGGTGCTCCGCGTCCCTGTTAGGTTTTCCGCCGAGGACGCGCAGCAGCGCGTCCCTACCAAGATCTCTACCAAGGTCAATGACCCAATTGAAGAGACTCGGGCTGTTCTTCATTCTTTCCTTTGTGGCTCTCTGTTTCACAATTGCGCCCTACCCAGGCAAGCCTGCTCCGATCTTCCGAGATGCCGCAACCGAGCTTGGGCTGCGATTCCAGCATTTCACGGGAGCCACCGGAGAATTCTTCATGCCCGAAATCATGGGTGCAGGGAATGCGTTGCCCGATTACGATGGCGACGGAGACCTTGATCTCTACTTGCTTCAGGGGACGCTGCTCGACAAGAGTAAAAACCTCCAGGATTCGTCGTTTCCCTCGCCGGCTGCCCAGCAGCCCGGCCACCGCCTCTTCCGCAATGATCTGGTACCTAGCAGACGACTGGCCTTTTGCGATGTCACCAGCGAGGCAGGCGTGGGTTATGACGGATACGGCATGGGCGCCGCCGTTGGCGACTTTGACAACGATGGCGATCCCGACCTGTATGTCACTCATTTCGGCTCCAACATTCTTTTCCGCAATAATGGCAACGGCACATTCACCGATATGACTCGCGAAGCGGGAGTCGACGACCCGCGCTGGAGCACCAGTGCGGCCTTTCTGGACTATGATCGCGATGGGAACCTGGATTTGTTCGTCACAAACTATGTCGATTTCACAATCAGAGGAAACAAGAAGTGCTTCGCCCCAACCGGGGAACCCGACTACTGCACTCCAGCGGCCTATCGGCCGGTGCCTGATCGCCTCTTTCGAAATACAGGCAACGGCAAGTTCATAGATGCCACTCAAGCCTCGGGAATCGGAAAGGCCGACGGGCCGGGGCTGGGCGTTGCGTGCGCTGATTTCAACTCCGATGGATGGATAGACATCTATGTCGCCAACGATGGTGCTGCCAATCTGTTGTGGCTCAATAAAGGCAACGGGACTTTTGAGGAAACGGCGCTGCTCGCAGGCGCAGCGTACAGCATGGACGGCTGGGCAAGAGCGGGAATGGGCGTGGCTCCGGGAGACTTCGACAACGACGGGGATGACGACTTGTTGGTCACGAATCTCGCCACCGAAGGAAGCACTCTGTATCGCAATCATCGCGGTTCCTTCAGCGACGTGACGTTGGAGTTAGGATTAGCACGGGCCAGTTTCCCCTTCACAGGGTTCGGAGTCGGCTGGTTCGATTACAACAACGACGGAAGACTCGATCTCTTTGCGGCCAATGGAGCCGTAACGATTGTGGAAGCCTTGCGTGGAAGTCCTTACCCATATCAGCAGAAGAATCGGATCTTCCGAAATGACGGCGAAGGGAAACCGCTGGTCGACGTCAGTATTGCTGCCGGTTCTGTGTTTGACCAACTCCAGGTGGGACGTGGAGCAGCCTTTGGCGACATCGACAACGATGGCGAACTGGATATTCTCGTCTCAAACAACAACGGCCCAGTCCGGCTTCTAGTGAATGGAGCCGCAGCTAGGAACCACTGGTTACAAGTGCGTCTTCAGGGAGCGGGCGATAACCGCCAAGGCATTGGCGCTCGGGTCGCCGTGCTGCGAAAAAATCAAACGCCGCTCTGGCGCCAGGCTCATACAGACGGCAGTTACCTTAGCGCCCATGACAGTCGTGTTCATTTTGGACTCGGATCCGATCCGGATATGGAAGGCATCCTCGTATACTGGCTCGGAGGAACTCGAGAGCTTTTTGAAGGCATCAAACCCGATACCATCGTCACCTTGAAGCAGCAGGCTGGAAAACCTTACAAGGGAAAGTAAATCGATGAGCGCCGACAATACCTGGCAGCGTGGCGACCCTGATAGGGGTAGGGAGAGCCGCAGCTCCCCCTCCCTCCGAACCGTACAGGCGGATCTCCCGCATACGGCTCTCCAGTCGGTGGTTTTACCTCATCGAGGAT
>Ga0163150_10001207_pt1 | contig 44917 bp, 44 predicted proteins | sample OliLakLV19P2IB_FD_148628 | JGI IMG/M metagenome (GOLD analysis project Ga0163150, IMG submission 148628) | Freshwater microbial mat bacterial communities from Lake Vanda, McMurdo Dry Valleys, Antarctica - Oligotrophic Lake LV.19.P2.IB | ecosystem: Environmental > Aquatic > Freshwater > Lake >... | reverse complement strand
ACTTTCAGCCACACACTTACCTCTGAGGAACCGATACCCATGGCCGCCAAGCAAATCGCATTCGACACCGACGCCCGCGAGAGAATTCTCCGCGGCGTTCAGAAACTCTCCCGCGCCGTCAAGGTCACGCTCGGCCCCAGCGGCCGCGTCGTGGTGCTCGAAAAGTCCTTCGGCGCTCCGACCGTCACCAAGGACGGCGTGACCGTTGCCAAGGAAATCGAGCTCGACGACCCGTATGAGAACATGGGCGCGCAGATGGTCAAGGAAGTCGCTTCCAAGGCCAGCAAGGATGCCGGCGACGGCACCACCACCGCCACCATCTATGCCGAGGCGATCTACTCAGAAGGCCTGAAGAACATCACTGCCGGTGCCAACGCCAACCAGGTGAAGCGCGGCATTGATCTCGCCGTCACCGCCATCGTCGATGAGCTCAAGAACATGTCCAAGAAGGTCTCCAACTCCAAGGAGATCGCCCAGGTCGGCACCTGCAGCGCCAACCAGGATGCCGAGATCGGCAAGATCATCGCCGATGCAATGGACAAGGTCGGCAAGGATGGCGTCATTACCGTCGAAGAGGGCAAGAGCCTCTCCACCGAGGTCGAGCTCGTCGAGGGCATGCAGTTTGACAAGGGCTACCTCTCGCCGCACTTCGTGACCAATCCGGCCACGATGGAATGCGTGCTCGATAAGCCTTACATCCTCATCTACGAGAAGAAGATCAGCTCCGCCAAGGATCTGCTGCCGCTGCTCGGCAAGATCGCCGAGCAGGGCGCGAGCCTGGTCATCATCGCCGAGGATCTCGAAGGCGAGGCTCTGGCCACGCTGGTCGTCAACAAGCTCCGCGGCGTTCTGAAGATCGCCGCCGTCAAGGCCCCCGGCTTCGGCGACCGCCGCAAGGCGATGCTCGAGGACATCGGCACCCTGACGGGCGGTCGCGCCATCATGGAAGAGCTCGGCATCGAGCTCGAGAAGGTCGACATCAAGGATCTCGGCCGCGCCAAGAAGATCACCATCGACAAGGACAACACCACCATCGTCGAGGGCGCGGGCAGCGGGCCGGATATCAAGGGCCGCATCGAGCAGATCCGCCACCAGATCGACGCGACCACGAGCGACTACGACCGCGAGAAGCTCGAGGAGCGCCTTGCCAAGCTGTCGGGCGGAGTCGCCCAGATCAATGTCGGTGCTGCCACCGAAGTCGAGATGAAGGAGAAGAAGGCCCGCGTCGAAGACGCGCTCCACGCCTGTCGTGCGGCCGTGGAAGAGGGCATCCTTCCCGGCGGCGGCGTCGCTATCCTCCGCGCTCGCAGGGCGCTCGAGAAGGCCCGCAAGAAGGCCACGGGTGATGAGAAAGTCGGCATCGACATCATCGACCGCGCTGTCAGCGCCCCCATCAAGCAGATCGTCAAGAACTGCGGCCTCGACGGCTCCGTCGTCGCGATGAAGGTCGAAGAGTCAAACGATGTCAACTTCGGCTTCAATGCCATGACTCACGAGTATGGCAACCTCATGCAGATGGGCGTGATCGTGCCGACCAAGGTCGAGCGCGTCGCGCTCCAGAACGCGGCATCCATCGCCGGCCTTCTGCTCACGACCGACGCGGCCGTGGTCGAGATCAAGGATAAGAAGAAGGCGATGGCGCCCGCGGGTGGTGGCGGGATGGACGATATGGACTACTGATCCAGATCCATCCACAATCCAGTTACATCAAGAGAGCCCCGAGCGCAAGCTCGGGGTTTTCGCGCGCCTTTGTTCCAAACGTGCTGCCCTCGGCACACCGTTGCGCCAATGCGGTCGATCAAGCGCACCCCGAAAAGTACCAAAACAGAAAGTCAAAAATATCCTGTACCGATATCTCCCCACTCTCGTCAAAGTCTCCTTCAGCCGCACCGCTGAAATACGCGAACAGAAAGTCGAAGATGTCCTGCGGGCTGAGCACCCCGTTGCCGTTGATATCGGCGCTGCGGCATCCAAACACCTCGACCACCGCGGGCGCGCTCGCCGTGGTGCCGCACGGGCTGGTGAACTCTGCGACGTAGCTTCCCGAGTCGCCGACCACCGCGCTGGCGATGCTCAGCGTCGTGGTCGCCGAGCCCGTGATTCCGCCCATGTCAGAGAGCGCCACACCGTCCTTCAGCCACCTCACCGCGAGCGGATCGCCGCCGGCGCCCAGCACGCTTAGCGCGATCGTCGTCCCAACCGGCTCGGATCGTCCGACCGGTTGCAGATCGATCTCCGGCAGGCAGGGATATGGCACGATCTTGTACATTCTGCCCGTCGTGAGTGTCGCAACATACAACTCACCCGCGGCATCTTCGCCGAAGGTGACGATGAACTTCAGAGGTGCCGTCGCCGTCGGCGGAGTGAACTCGACCGAGCGATCCACAAACTCGCTGAAACCGCCGCCAACCCCTCCCTGCGGGCGCAGCGACCACACCTTGGGCTGCAGGAAATCGGCAAAGAAGTACAGCCCATCGAACGCGGGAATCGCGGTCCCGCGATACACATATCCGCCGGTGACGGAGAACCCGCCAACACCGAAGACGTGTGCATAGGCGTGCATCGGCGCGGTGAGCGACGGATCGCCGCACACGCATGCCGACGACGGCGTACACCAGTCACCCTCGGTGCAGGCCCAGCCGTAGTTGCGTCCGCCGAGGCTCGCGGCCGGCTCGAAGTTCACTTCCTCCCAGCTATCCATGCCGACATCGCCGAAAATGAAGTCGCCGGTTGCGCGATCGAAGGAGCCGCGCCACGCATTGCGCACGCCCAGCGCCCAGATCTCGTCATCGCCCACAGCGCCCACAAACGGGTTGCTCGCCGGAATGTGGTAGTTGCGGAGCGGATCGGCCGGAAAGTCGTCCGAGTGCGGGTCGATCCGCAGGATCTTGCCCATCAACTGATCGGTAGTTGACTGCGCCCGCCCCGCCTGGTCGTATGTCCCGCCCAGGTCGCCATCGCCCGACGTGATGTACAGAAGGCCGTTCACGGGGCTGAACCCAATCCACCCGCCGTTGTGCCCCAGCGGGCGCGGATATCGCAGAATCGTGTACGCGCTGGCCGCATCCACCGCCGACGCACCCGCGGGCACTTGATACCTCGCCAGCACGATCTCTCCGGTCGTGTTGCTGAAGTTCACATAGACGTATCCCGAAGTCGCGAAGTCCGGGGCGAACGCCAGCCCCAGCAGGCCGTTCTCCTGAGTGATACTCACCTGTCCGGTCAGATCGAGAAACGGTGCGGGCCGGATGATGCCGGTGTCCTTGTCCAACACGCGCACAGCGCCGCGCCGCTCGCAGATGTACAGGTTCTGCGGGTCGGCGGCATGACTCACGATATACGTCGGCGAGATCAGGCCAGTGGCGATCTGCTTAATGCGGGCGGGTGGGTTGGCCAATGCGGTCGCGGCCATCGCAACGGCGGCCACGATTCCGGCGGAGAGAGAGATGGACATAGTGAAAGTCACTCGGGGGGCGGGTACGGATGGAAGGACTACGAACCAGGAAATAGAGTGTGCGCCCTGGATCGCCCTGAGGCAAGTGTCCGCCGCACTTTCATCGGCGGTGCGGGGTCACCGACTATCACCGCGAACGGCCGCTGCGCCTCGTCCGCCTGGCGCGGCACTGGAACACTGGTTGGGCGAAAGTTTGATGCAGGCGAGCGTGGATGTCGCAGACACCACCCAGAGTGCCAATGAGGCGAGTTGCAGCACCCTGTCTGAAAGCTCGTCTGCGGCGCGCACCTGCCATCGATGACAAACCGAGCGAAGAAGCTCGGGACAAAACGAGGCGAGGCCGACCGAGCAGTACGCTTCGTACTACGCCGGTCGGCCCCGCCGATTTGCACTGGAGAAATCCCGATCGGGATCGATCCGTTCGTCCCGGTATCAGCGGGCCCGGACACAGCCCGTCGGGGCCGTTCGGTAGCAATCCAGGAAGTCCGCCAGATCATCGCGATCGGTGTCGCCGTCGCCGTCGAAGTCGGCGCTCCCACCGAGATAGTCCTCGACATATGCGTAGTAGTCGCGCTGCGACAGGAACCCGTCGCGGGTCCAGTCGCACGCGCAGCTCGACGGGCAGTTGGCCGAGCGGCAGGTCGAGCCGTCGCCGCCGTACGTTCCGCCCGAGGTCGCGCAGGCCGCGGCCGTGCCGACCCGGCACCGCGCGCCGACCGTAGTCGTCGCCGCGATGCAGCAGGCCCCGAGCACCGGCTGCGGGCAGGTCGTTCGAGAGCAGACGGTGTTGTCGCCCTGGAAGGTTCCGTCGGCCGCGGCGCATTGCGCGCTGGTAGCGCGGCAGCAGTGCGCGCGGTTGCGATCGGTGATGCAGCATGCGCCATACACCGGGCGCGGGCATGAGGTCGTCGAGCAAGCCGTCGCGTCACCCTGATAGATGCCGCCGCGATCGGCACAATAGGCCGCCGCGCTCAGGATGCAATAGCTCTGGCTGCGAAACGGCAAACAGCAAGCGCCCGTCGCCGGCTGCGGGCAAGTCGTTGCCGCGCAAACCGTGTTGTCGCCCTGATAGGTTCCGCCATTGCGAGCGCAGCGCGATGCCGGGATCACTACGCAACTCGCGCGAGTGCGCGACTCGATGCAACACGCGCCGCTGGGCGGACAGCCGCCGTCGGCCGCACAAGCCACGCTGTTGCCTTGATAGCGTCCGCCCGAGCGCACGCACGCATGATACGAAACCACCGAGCAGGTCGTGACGCCGCCGGAGGCGGTGACGCAGCACGCACCTGTGCCTGACGTTCGCCCCGAGGCGGCATCCACTCCGAACCCCATACACCAGGCCAAGGCGGCCGCCTGCACCGCACGACGAAAGATGAACGAAACCCTCATCGGAAACTCCTTCCGGTATGAACGGACCTTCATGAACAACTCGCCAAACTCCCACGATCGCGCGATTGCCCGCACGCAGATCCACCCAAGCTCGGCCACGAAAGACGTTTCGAGGTGCACGCCCTCACGGTTTTAGCGCGACCGCAAATGCCGAAAAAAATAAATGGGCCCGATGGGAGTTGAACCCACACGCCGCGCTGAAGCGGCCGCGGATTTTAAGTCCGCTGCGTCTGCCGTTCCGCCACGGGCCCGTGAAGCGTTCATGGTAGCGTTCCGGCCCGCGAAATGTGCGGTTTCGCCCGTGTTTCCTGGGCCTTCCGCTTCGACGGCTCGATGCCCGTTGAGAGTGCTCTCCCGTCTCACCTGGTCGCCCCCGGACGCCTCGAATCGACCGTTTCGCGCCAAGCAGGACGCCGAGTTTTTTCCACCATTGACAGACAAGCCGCCGTTGATGCCGCGGTTCGATCCGTTCGGCGACGGAAGGACGGGGAGAGCCTTCAAAGCCTCCACCTCGGCACCCTTGAGCGTGTGCGAGTAACGGTCCATCGTCAGGGTGATCGTGCAATGCCGGGCAAGGGTCTGGGCCGTCTTGGGATGGACACCCCCGATGGCAAGGCAGGTAATGAACGTGTGGCGGAGTGCCTGGAAGTCGGCCACCTTGCCCCCTGAATCGCGGTACAGAAGGAAGTCAGACTTCTCGCGCTCGTTTCGCTCATTGTCGCTGGTCGCGTCACCCAACCACTTGACGCGAGTATCGCGGAGGTCCGCCCGGAGCATCCCGGCAACCCTCGACTCCTCTGGGATTTTGAACGCCTTCCGGTCTCTGCTCGCGTCACCAAAGAAAACTGCCAGATCGCGAGCGAGCGTGGGCCGGATCGGAAGCACGTCTTCGCGGCGGTGTTTGCTGTACGCCGCGGCGACAGTGACGATCGGCGGGTCGGCATCAAGAGTGAAGCTCGCCCTGGTCAAGCTCCTAAGCTCGTTGGCTCGAAGCCCCGTCTCGATCGCGACCTGGTAAAGCATCGCCCGTTCAACGCCCGTCATCTTCGCCCGCTTCTTTCCAGCGGCGGTGACTTCCAGAAGCAGGAGCAATTCTTCGACACTCAACGCACGGCGGTCGTGCCGCCGGTCGGTCTTGACGTTTAAGGGGTCGAGGTGCGAAACGGGCGAGTTCGGCGCCCGACGGTTCTTCACCATCCACCGGCAGAACGATTTGAGCGAGCCAAGGTAGTAGTTGAACGTCTGAGCGCTCAGGTTCTCCTCGCCCTCGCGGAGTCCGTTCAGGAACGTCTGTACTTTGGTCCCGCTGATGTCCCCGTAGTAGCGAAACTTGCACTTCTCGAAGATGCGGCCCACGCGCTGGCACACCGATTCGACGTGTTTCGGCGTGTTGGCCTTGGCTTCCAACGCTTTGCGGAAATCGGCGAGGTGTTCGGCGAGAGGTTTCGTGACCGCAACCCGCTCGGTGTCGAGCAGTCCGATCTCCAAGAGTTTCCGGCGAGTGATGGAGGGCAAGTCCATGAGCCACCGCTGAAGGCTCGGGTCTACCTGGCCGCCGGTTGCCCGGTAGTAGGCCACGAGCCTGTCGAGGTTGCGGCCCAACTCTTCACTGGCGCCCTTACTCGTAAACGCGGGCAACCGGCGGGCATCGCCGTTGTGGTCGCGGAACTCCACGTACCACTTGCCGGTGGCGACTCGCTCGCCCTCACGGTTCCCGTAGCTGGATTTGAACACTCGCATGGCGGACCCTTTCGAGCCGGAGAGAACGGTTCAGTCAGGATTGCGTCTGCATGGCTTCCCAGCGCTCGCGGGTCGGGGCACCGGCGGCGAGCCATTCTTCGATCGTCCAGCGGTCCCAGCGGACCGAGCGTCCGAAACGAACCGGCCTGGGAATCCTGCCGCTGGAGAGCAGCCGCCAGACGTGTGCCCTGCTGATGCCGAGCATCTTGGCGACTTCGACGGCGGACACGGCGAGCTTCGGGATGTCGCCTTTGCCGGTGGTCGGGTTCGGGGATGAATGTGTGTCGGGGGTCGGCATTTCAGAACTCCGAAAATCGTACTGTTGTACGCGGATACGCGAACATTCGTTCCAAAAAAAACTCAGGTGGACATCTCCAAAAACTGGATTGCGTGACGGGTGAGCATGAGCGGCGCGTTGTCGAAAAGTCGGAGGTCGGAGAGGCGGAAGAGCGCCGCGGCACGCGACACGCCGAACCTCCGGCAGATTTCCGGGAGAAAGACGGTTCTCCAAAGGTCGGTCGCTTGGTCGGAACCCGTCATCAACTCCACGATGGTGTGCTTCGCCTTCAGCCCGCGGTCATCACAGATCTGGAAGAACTCCCGGGCGAGCAGAGCGGGCGGCATAAGGAACGCCGCGGCGAAACGGTCGGCCTGACGCTCGTACGGATTGCTGCGGCGGAAGGCCCACTCGGGGTCTTCGTCGTGCTCGGTCCATTCATCGGCCACCCCTGCGTGCATCTCCAAGTGACCGAGTTCGTGAGCGGTGGTGAAGCGGAATCGGCTGTCGTCTGCACAGAGGGATTCGTTCACGACCATCCGCCGCTCGCGAAGGTACGCGAGGCCAAGGATCGCGTGGCCGTTGATCGGCTCGATCGGCGAGACCTCGAACGCGATCTTGAGCGGCGACTCCACCCACGTTTCGACGGGGATCGGGAGCGGGGCCGTCGCGAGCTTCCGCCCTCGCTGGCAGTGTGCGAGACAAGACGCGGCGGCTTCTTCGGCCCGCCGGATGAGGTCGCGGTCTTCAACAAAGGGATGGGGCAGGGAAGGGGTCACCGCTTGGTCCTCGACAGTCGCTTGGCTTCCGTGATGAGCGAATCCCATTGGTCGGACGTGAGTCCCTTCGCGGAGCGGAGCAACTCCGGCACCTTGGCCGCTGTCGTGGGGTCCTGGCTGGCGATCTCCTTCACGACCGCCTCGGGCTTGTTCCACCCGGAGCGGAGCGTGGCCTCGTCCAGCTTGTACGCCTTCCCGATCTTGAGGAGCAGGTCTTCCGACGGGCTCCGCCGACCCTTCTCGATGTCGGTCAGGTGAGCCGGTGCGATGTCGAGCGCTCGGGCCATCTCCCGCAGCCCGAAGTGCAGCACCTCGATCCGCTGACGGCGGAGCGTGTCTCCGATCGGCTCTGGATGTCCCGCGCGTTTGGCCAAGCCCGGCTCCTTTCCCGCCACTGTACGCACCAATGCTAACAGCGGTTCCCGAGAAATCAAGCTGGGACAAATGGCGATTGAAATTGTTGCCCACGCCGTTCAGTCGGGATCGGCTCGGTGGCGGGTGAAGCCGCGATGAAACAGCAACGCCCGCCGATGAAATCGGCGGGCGCGCTTTGCAATTATGGACCATCGGCCTGTCCAGCCGCCTATCGCGGCGGGGGCAACAGTTCCAACACGATCAGCCCCCCGACCGCTCCTCCAATCACCCCGCACCGCCTCCACCCGGCACGCTTGAAGGCGTGGCCGGGGCTGGTGGCGGCGATCCGCTGGCCGCCGATGTAGGTGTAGAGGCGTTCACCCGGCCAGCGTTTCCACGCCCATTCCTCGACCGCCTCGCGGATGAGGGAACAGGATCGGAAGTGTCCCTCGTTGCGGAACACCGCACAGTGGACGCCGTGTCCGAACTCCCGGTCGGGGTTGCCGCCCCCCCACCGGCGGAACACGATCAGGGCGTCGGCCTGATGGGTGGTCAGGATGAGACGGTCGCCCGAGCCGGGAAGGGTGCGGGCTTTGCGTGACGATGTGCCGTTCGGATGTCCGTTCTCCGCCGGTCGTCCCGCGTGCCTGCGGAACAAGGCCCGGGCCTCGGGGTCATTGTCGGGGGCCAGCACCCATCGCCCGGTGTCGGGCCAGAGGGGGGCGATGTAACTGCCGCTCCCGCTCACCGGGCTGGGGGTGATGGGTGCGACGGCGAGCGGCATCCATCCTACGGATGCGTAGTGCGTCGGTGCATCGCTGGTGGGAGTTGAGCCGTTGCCGCGATCATGGCTGCGATCAAAGTCGGTGTTCATGGTTGAATCTCCTTTCTGGGGGGGGTTGAACACCGCTCACGCCGCCATCGCCATCGACTCCACCGCCAACGTCGCGGGGCTGATCTCCGGCCCCGGATCGGAGGGGGCGAGCACTCCCGCCCCGCTTTCACCTGTCCCCCGCTCGCCACTGATCCAGTCCGATGCCCGCTGGGCCGCGCCCGCCGCGACCACGGCCAGCCGCTTGTCGCCTTTGAGCACCTTGATCCATCCATTGAGGTACGCGGCCGCGTTCTCGACGGTCGCGGACGTGATGCCCGAGTGTCCGCACAGGAACGCCGCCGTCATCTCGGCGACCAGTTCCTCGCGTGCGTACCCGGGTGAGCCGAACCCCGCCGCTTCGAAATCGATCCCGCGATCAAGCCGCTTGCTGTGCCCGGTGGAGTGGGCCAGTTCGTGGAACAGGGTCGCGTAGTACGCCTCGGTGTTCACGAACCGCGACTGAGCCGGGATATGGATCGAATCCGACTTCGGGACGTAGTAGGCCCGCTGGCCGCAATGCTCGATCTCGGGCCGGTCGTCGTAGCCGTTGACGATCCGCTCGGCCGCTTCGATGGGCGAGAACGCCGTCGGCTCGAACTTGGGAGCGTCCGGCACGGCGATCCCCTCACACTGCTCGACGTTGAACACGTTGAAGTAGCGAAGCACCGGGACAGTGATCGCCTCGCCGGTCTTGCGGTCCTCGGTGTTGTACTTCTTCCAGAACACCACCATGGACGACTTCTCGCCCTTCTTGACGCTGCCGCCCAGAGCCTTCGCTTGGTTGAACGTCACCCAGTTCGCCGAGCCGTACCCCTTGCACCACGCCGTCAACCCGAGCAGGAACACGTTGACCCCGCGATACTCCTTCCCGCTCTCCAAGTTCTTCGGCCACCCGGCCGTACTCTGCCCGAGAATGGGCGACCGCCACGGGACCACGCCCGCCTCCAGCATCGCCAGGATCTTGCCCGTCACTTCCGCATAGATGTCCATTGCCATTGCCGACACTCCGTCTGATTGCGAGCGTGGGGATTCCCTCGAACACCGGGGGTGCCCCCTTGCTCTTGACGGAAGAAGGGCTTTGTCTCGCGCCGGACCTGAATAGGCCGGCGCATAGAATTCCTCCGGCAAGAGCAAGGGGCCTTTGAGGCTTGTTTCACGCTCGCTCAGACGAAATTGACAACGCGGTGGGATTGGCGGAAAGGTTCCCTCCGTCGATGGGCATCGGCACGCCCCGTCCCAGTTGCCATTGGCGAATCTCGAACGGACTGCGACATGACGGCGCGAAGCCGCGGACTTCCCGCCTATTTTCTTGGCAAAATATGGGGATGCCTATCTTGCTGTTCATCGGCGCCTGCCTTGCGCACGGCCAGCCTGAGGGAGCGACGTGGGCCGAGCCGTGTATGCGACCGTGCTCTATATTCGGCGCTGAGGGGCAAGCATCACGGATGAGGCGCGATGGCGATGATGGTGATCTCGTTCTTCTCGGGTCCGTAGCACCAGAAGAGCCGGTACGCACCAGGCGTTCGGTTCTGGACATACGCCTCGAAAACTTTGGCGCTCTTGTCGTAGGGGTGCTGGATCGACGAAAACTCGTGCGTCTTGAGGCTGGGATGTCTGGGGTTGTCGAGCAGGAGACGTACGGTCTTCTCAACCTGCTTGAAGAGCCCTTCGGCCTTCGACGCCTTCGTCTTCTTGGATTTCTGGCGGTTGCGCACCGACTCCGCCGCCGCGGCTTGAAGTTCGCGGAAGGTGACGTCTGCTTGCCTGGTCCATTTGGGCGCGAAAGGCATCAGTCGTCCTGAATATCGCCGGCCAGCTTCGCGGCGGCAGCCAGGTCAGGCCCGTCGGCAAACTCCCGCGTGTTCGCCTGGTCGAGGCCGTGACGAACAAGTTTGAGGGCTCTGGGGTTCTCGTAGAGCCACGCCTCCCGTTCGGGGATGACACGGGCCAGCCGTAGCACGATCTCGTCGCCGTGCTGCTCGACCATCATGGTGCGGTTGGCAAATGATTCTCCGAGGGTGATGCGACCCTTGGAGTCGGTGTTTTTGGTCTGGACTGCGTGCTTGGCCATGTCAGGAGTATCGCCCACTTTCCCACAAGAGTCAAGTGGGAAAGTGGGAATCACGGTTATGGGGCGGCAAGCTGGGTTGCGCAGACACGATCTCTACTGGCGGGCAGCTCGCGGAGCATCGCCATAGCTCTCCCTTCGCGTCAGGTTCCCGATGACTTGTCCGGACCAACGGGGAAGGGCTGCATGTCCGCTTGGGGTCGCTGGCACCGTCGATATTGACTGATTGGTCATCTGACGCCGGAGCGTCTCGACCATGCTTTCAAGAGCACGGACGACCGGCTCGGGCAAACCTCGGACGTTGATGTTCTCCATCACGAAACCTCCTTCGCAGTAGCCTTTATCTGCACAAAGTTATCCTACCACGAATCGACGGGCTACCCCAGCGCGGCCTTGTGGGAAGGGTAGCGCTCCTGGCCCGTTGATTCAGAGGCCGCATCTCGCCGCAAGTCCGCCACAACCTCTTCAAGGGCCGTTGTTCGGCCCGAGTTGTCACTCACGCACAACGTGTGCCGACGTGACTCGGACGATGGCGCTGCACCCGAGGAGCCGCCTCACCAGCGGTGAAAGGGTGTCGGGGTTTACCTCCCGACATGCAGCGTGCTCGTAGAGCCGGATGCCATGAGAATGGCTCGTCCGGTTCGACGGAGGCTCACACGAGTAACCCCTCTGGCCTAGGAAACCAGAGATCAATCCGTGTGTTCTATCCGATGGATTTTTCGATTCCAAAGCCTTGTCGATCGTGACGGGGAGGAACGGGGCGACGCGGACAATCCCCACGAGCACACTCGCCGCGATGCAAATCGCGGATGGAGTTGTTCTCTTGGGGCCGTGTCGATCGAAGTGGTGAAAATCCACCCACGGGGGATCGTGGCCGACACTCGCCAACAAGCGAGAAGGCTCGTTCAACCGTGTCCGGCGTGGGGAGCTCGTGTGCGGCGACGCACGCGACCGGGGCCGATCAGCCCCGGCGTCTCGGGAAACCGAGCGGTGAAAAGCTCAACCATGAGAGGCCCGAAAGGGCTTGCCGGTCAGTGCATTCGGAGACGGAGCCGAACTGGAACAGGGTCGCCGTTGATGGGTAAGGGGGAGCCTCTGGTTCCTGCCCCCTGAAATCGGTACGGCGAGCGGCCGAATGCCGCCCGCTGGACCGCAAACTTCGCCCGGGCGGAAGCCTGGACGTACAACGACGAAACCCACGAGGGGTAACACTCTCTACCGACGTGACCGAATGCGCAACGATCGATGCTAACGCGGGAACCTCTGCGGCTTCCGGGAGTGGTATCCCGGTGCCCGAGCGAAGATGCTCGGGTGATTGAAACGCCGCAGAGGGGGAGTGTGGCCTGAGTAGGACCGAACGGGAGTTCGGCGGACTCACTGCAAGGCAGTGGTGGGACCGTGCCTCGCGTCTACGGGTGGTGCCGGGACGCACGTTCGCCGCCCCCCCACGGGGCCGCGGCGACGAGGGCGAACGAAAGGGCTGACGAGCCAAGTGCTCGTCCGAGTCATGTGCCGAGAGTGCCCGACCTGGAAACGGGGCGGGCGCCTCGGCGGTCCTTGGTTGGAAGCACAGCGGTCAGAGCAGACGCGCTCGGGAGAGCGTGTGTGCTTTGGCGGCGGACTGACGACGGACGCTACCCGTGTGCGCAGCACACGAAGGGTTCCGTCGGAGGTTGGTCACAGCGCTACCGCTATGGATTGGGCAACTGCAACTGGGGGAACCAGTTCTGTCGGCTTCTGGCGGGAGCGCGGAAAGGAGCTTGATGAAGGCAAGGGCTTTGGCGGTTGTGCCCGAAACAACCGCCCTCAGTTTCATGCTGACTCTTGACTGCCGAGTACCTCTGTCTCGAAGAACAACGCCGGTGAAGCACATGCCCGCGAAACGGCGATTTGGGGCTATGACTGCCGTCGTCGCCCTCTCAGTGTCAGGATTTGTCCAACAACTCGCCGTCTCGTACGTCTCGAACGGCTATTTTTTCTACGTCGTGGGTTCGATCCCACCAGACAAATATCCGCTCACCATCGACGCCAAGCTCATCGCTCGCTACGGCATCGGCGTTTCCAAGTGGACCCGTGCAAGGCGAAAACGGGCAGGGGAGGCGAGCGTTCAGTACCTTCGGCATGGCCGGTTCTTCGTGATCCTGACAACGCATGGGCGGCACCGATTCTTTGAGGAGGAGCAGGCCGTCATCCGGGACGTGCGACGGGTGCCGATCAAGTGTTTCGGTTACGCGGTCAGCCACCGCCGCGGGCATGTGTGCGTGCGAATCGAACGGGAAGAGTTCAAACGACTGAAGGCCCACTTCCTCGAACTTGCCGCCCATCGCCGGGCGGAGACGATCGCCTCCGAGTTCGCCCGGCTCCCATTCGAGCCCTACGCCCCAGTTCGCCGACAACTCATCACGCTGTGGCGGGCCGTGAATCGGGTGCGGAAGACAGCCGGGTTCGAGCCGGCGCCGATCGAGTGCATCCGTATGCGGCGGCGGATCGTCAAGCCGTTCGGGGAGCCTGCGCCCGAAAGCGAAGCGGCGTAGGGTAAGGCGTCCCGAGCTCCTGAATCGAGGTTCTTCATAAGTGCTTGTGAAAAGTGCGACGCTGTCTGCAAAATGTGCCTCGCGGCTTCGACGTGGCGGCTACTTCGCCCCCAGCCCGTTTGTTGCCCAGAAGTGCGCGAGAGTCCCAAACGCGGCATCGATTGTTCGGGCGGTCAGGCCGGTTTGCTCGGCCATGGCCAGAAACTCGGTTCGCCATTGCTCCGGAGGAAAGTCGAGCGATGATGGCAGTGGATGAGAGCGCCGGGTGGCGAAGGTCGCCCGCAGCGCTGCCTTGACCGCCGCGGCGTCAAGGTCTCCACGCTCAATGAAAAGCACTAGGTCCACAAGGTCTTTTGTTCGAGTGTTTGTCCGGTCGGTCCACTGATGGGTGTAGGCGTGAATCTTCTCGGCGAACTGCTGGGCCTTCGGGATGGCCAGCACTCTGGCCGGAGCGATCTGCGCGAACGCGAGCGAGTCCTCGCCGATGAGCACCTCCGGCTCGCCGAAAACGGCGTCTCCGACGCCAACGTCGATGTGAAAACGCGCGTACTCCTTACCGGCAAGCATCGCCACGACCGGGAATGCTCCTCCGCCGAGAGGAGCGCCCGGCAGCTCACCCTTGGCGGCTCCGATGCGAAATGAGAGGTGGTCTCCGAGATCGATGTCCGCGGCTTCCTGAATCTGAGTACGGATTGCATCGCGGTCTGCCCTCTGTCCGCCCGGGGCACCCGGCACAGAGAGGTCTAGATCCTTGGTCGTGCGAGCCTGCGGGCGGTAGCGAAGCTCCATCGCAAACCCCCCTTTGAGGAGCCACGGAGCGTCCCTTCGGGCGAAGGTCCGGGCCAAGAGTCTTTCGATCACGATCTTGAGCCGCACGTCGTGCATCGGCAGGTTTCTCGCAGCCGCCGTTGTTCGGATGCGGTCTTCCAGTGCTTGTCGAAAGGCGGTCGCGCTGCTAAATGTCTTTGCCATACGGGACGATTATCGCCCGGATGAGACGATTCGGGAAAGTCGCTGAAGTACGGGGGAGTCAGCCTGAGCCTTGGAGAGCTGACTTTTGCGGACAAGGCCTCGCTCAAGAGCGTCCTCAACAGCCCGTTCAAGCTGCTCCTGCGGCACACTCGGACTGGTTGCCGCGTCGGTCAGAGTTCGGAGGGGGGTCGTGATTCGGAAGCCATTCCATTCTTCGGTATCACCCGCAGTGATCGCCGACTTGTGAAGAACACATCCTCGCGGTGGGCGTTTTCTGAACGACCGCGGCACGGTCAGATGCACCTTGCCGGGAATGATTTCGCTCAGGTCGTGGAGCGCCAGCGCAGATTCATGGGACACGACCGCTTGTGGCTCGTCGTTTCTTCCCCGGCTCCAGAGAGAAAGGCGGATCAGATCGTCGTGCTCGCTCGTGGGGAGAGTCACTACTCTGTAGACGCCGTGTCCGGCCCGCTCGAAGTTGCCAGCATCAACGTGGTAACCGAGGCGGCGTCGGTCGAAATCGAGTTCCGCCGCCTGTTGAGCGGTAAAATATCCTCCCTGACTCGCGGCGAGCGAGACCAACTTCCGACGGATTGTTCGACCATCTCGGTATTTCACGCACGAATGTCCTCAAAATCAGGACAATCATACACACTGCGTTCATGTGCGTCCACCGCAATGTGAACCCTCCCAGTTCGGGCCGAGCGAATCAGCGGCAAGAGCGACCATCCGCCGCATAACAGCATCATGCCCGCTATCGGAGTGTTCATCTTGGTCTGGATCGCCTGCGAGTACCCCCACACGATCGACTGGGCGCTGGCCACCTTCATCATCCTGTGGCTTTGGCGTCGGGCGCGTAGTCGGTAGTCACTCGGCCCGATGGGTCGGCCCGGCAGCGGTACCGATGGGCTGCGCTACGGGCGACGCGCCGCAGAAACGAGTGCGGGACGTGTCATATCGCGATGCGTTCTACGATGTTGCGGGTCACGCTCAACGTGCGGCGGTCGTAAAGCTTGGTAGTCCGTGGGTCACTATGCCCCAAGAGAAACTGTACGTCGGCGAGTTCGACACCCTGTTCGAGCAGGTTCGTGGCGGTCGCGGCGCGAAAGCTGTGGCAGCAGAGTTGGCGGAATGGCAAGCCAGCATGGGCCATTCGCCGTTTGAGCATCCGCAGCATGTCGTTGCTGGTCATACCACGCTCGGAAAGCGTCCCCGATCGCCGAACGACGGTCCGAAAGAGAGGCGAATGGTCTCTCATGGACCCGACGGCGGCAATGTATTCGCTGACGAACCCTTCAAGGTCATGGCGGCACGGGATCGTTCGCTGCTTGCCGCCCTTCTCCGCGAGCCGCAAGAGAAACTGTCGTCCATCGGTGTAGAAGTCCTCGCATCGGAGTTTGGAGACTGCCCCAACGCGGGCGGCGGTGTAGATTAGGGCCGCGATGACCGCTCGGTCCCGGAGCCCGATTACTTTGGTCACGTCGATGGAATCGAGCAGGGCGCGGGCATCCTTCGCGTGGATCGCCGGAGTACTTCCCTCGGTGACCGAATGCCGTGGCCCTCGGACAGACGCCGCCGGGTTGAGCACGATCGCGTGCCGCCGCACGGCGCAATCGAAGAAGTGCCGGAGTGCCGCGAGGTGGAGTTTCCTGGTCGGCTTCGATGCGGGTTCAAAGTGTGTAGCTTCTCCGTCTCTTCCGGGAATCTGTTTCTCAAGTCCCTTGATGTAGTCGCTGACTACACCCGGCGAAATCTGGGTGAGTCCGAGACTCAAAGCCTCACAGTGTCGAAGAAAGCGTTCCACCGCCGAGCGGTACGCGCGTTCGGTATGCGGGCTGTCCAGCCCGGAGAGAAACTCCTGATAGGCAAAGCGTGCGTTCGGTCCCGCGCCGATCACGAGCGCAGGAGTCTCCTCGTCAACCGGGATCAACGCAAGGGCCATCGGAGCGTCATCTCATGGGTGATCACGGTCGCGGTGCTGGTCCCGTCCGGAAGAGTGCTCGTGATCAGGACGGCGTCTCCCCCGGCGCGGGGGTTCCATTCGTACCGGCCAACGGTCCACTGCCCATCGTCGGCCCGCCATTCGAGCATGTCTCCGCAATGGAGCGGCTCTCCATCCAGAAAGTGCCGCTCCTGCCCGAAACCTTCCGGGCGAAGTTCGAGTCTGCCTGTCATCTCCCTCCACGGGCCGCGATTCCCGACGTGTGCTTGCGTGATTCACCGTTCCGATCCGTTCGGGCCGACGCTACCACAAGCGACGCGGTAACGCACGATAACATCCTTTATCATGCGAACACAACAAACTGGTCAGCCCAGAAACCACTTCTTGAGCCGCCCCAAGATACCGGTGTCTTCCTCGCTCACGCGCGTAGACCTTGTCGTAGTGCTTGTGCGCGGTTCCGAGCGCCTAGTTCCCGGCACAGAGATAGGGCGCTCGCTGTAAACGGGTCTGCTCTGCGGTCTTGCGACGGGTGAACTGTGGGTCGTGCTCGCCGCTTGCTTTACAGACAGTTTCAACTGCCGCCTATTGCCTGTGCCCTCGATCTGGATCACCTTGGCCTGGACCGCCTGTCCTGGACTTACTTCCTCAGAAGGATGTCGTACGAACCGTGGTGCCAACTCAGAAATATGAATCCATCCCCGAACACCGTCGCCACAGTCTACTGTCACCCCACGATCCTGCACTTCTACAACAACCGCACTCACGGTATCGCCGGCAACGTAAAGCGACCACGGGTCTGGCTTGAGTTGCTTTATACTTAGTTGCATGCGGCAATGACCCGTACGTCTGGGGTCAGGTTCCAAAGCGATCACTTTGGCAACCACGGTGTGTCCCTCCGCAATATGCTCTCTCGGATCGCCTACCCAATCCCAGGCCATTTCAGACAAGTGAATCAAGCCGTCAATACCATCATCAACGGACACAAATCCGCCATAGGTTTCGACTCGCGATACTCGCCCTTGGATAACCGTGCCCACGGGGTACTTTTTACAAGCCACCTGTAGAGGGCTGTCGATCGCCTGCTTCAAACTCAGCACGACGGTGTATGTCTCGTAATCCACATCTACGACCTTGACTAGTACCCGCTGTCCTTCAGAAACAATTTCCCCCGCGTTGGCAATCCATGTCCAGGACATTTCTCCCAGCGGGATAATGCCGCGAATCCCAGGAGCAAGTTCTGCTTTGGCATACTTATCTGCAAGATATCCGATAGTAACATTCCAAGGTGTACCGAGCGCGAACTGCTTAATATTCTGGTCCAACATAGCCTTTGGAAGAACAAAGTGACTTGTGGGAGTCGGCTTGACCAAATCGGTCCACTGGCCAATCTGCCATTTCATAGCCGCTTGCCGCCAATTGTCTGGCAACTTGCCAAAGTCAACTGAATGCATATGTCCTGGCTTTCGTTCATAACGCAGACCAGTGCATTGGCCCTTTTCGTCGACGCGATAACTATGAATTGTTCCTCTGAGCATTAGCGAGTCATCTACGGACGCGCGTCTGCCACGGCCAAACGCAACGGTCTCAACCTTGGGTCGGGGATCACCGCCTCCTTCCTGTGATTTTTGATCAGTGGCAGGGAGCACCATCACCAGGCATAATTGCCCAATCGACTTCTCTGAAATGTTCCTCCAAGTAGCGAAGTCCGCCCTGTCCGGGAAAAGACGCGCTTCCACACCCGGTTCGAGCTCTAGCACCACAAATGCGATCTGACCGAATAGCGGAGAAGGAACTACGTCAACGATCCGAGCAGAAATCTCCTTCCCCGCAGTCTTGACATACTCGGTATTGAGTCCGTCCTGCGTCAGACGCACTGCACCCCTACTGCGATCAATCTCGGCGACGACGCCCCTCATCGGTGACCCGGGAATAAGCAGTTGACGCGACCCTCTCGGCGTCTTCAGTACAAGGGGAGCACCCGTGCTGCTGTCAACTCCCAGTATCAGGTTGCCATCTGAGGAACGCCCTTCACGCACTACATGCATGTCGCGGACTTGACCCTTCGCTGCGGAAGTTGACACAACAGACAGAGCTGGTGGAGGGGCATAGATGCGCACGGCAACGGCGTCGACAAAGGTACTGCGTCCGTCGGTGATAGCCTGCCGTATCAAGCGGGCTCGTTGAAGCGGTCCCGCAGTTGGGAGCACTTTCAGCCAAGACGGATCGATCCTTACGATGTGGCGAGCAACCACGGTCGCTACTGACCGGTCATCGCGTCTCCGGCTGACGCATACGAAGGCGTCAATGCCGGGAACACCGGCACACGCGGAGTCCTGGTCAATTTGGGCGGTCAACTGGGGATTGTTTTCGGCAAGTGGTGAGAAGATCAACTGGTTTGACTTGGAGCGTACGAAGGTTGAGTCGTGCATGCACCGAGCGAGAACAAGCCGAGTACGGTGAAGGTGCGCAACTTCGAGTGCCCGGTTGTCCAAGCGGTCGTGGGTGCGCTCGGCGAACTGCTGGAGGTTGCGTGACGCTCCATCGGCAATGGCAGTCATCGCCTTGTCGGAAAGCCCCTGTTCCCGACACCATGCCTGCCTTTGCGACTTGCTTTTCACCTGGCGCCAGTGGTGGAAGACTTTGAGATAGAACTCAAGGTCGTCGTAGCAACCCGTCCTCCAACGGTGATACCCAAGTAGAGCCAATTCATCCTTACCGAACGGACTTCCGGTTAGGTTGACAAAGGCAACAAATGTCGCCACCTCTAACGCACAAGCATGCATGTCGCTATCGGCCATGAAAACAGAAAGATCCACCGAATCTGCTTGGATTCGCTCCAACTCAACACCTGCTGGTGTGATATCCCCGTCCGCATCAATCGTTGTTCTTTCTGTGAGGACGGCTCGCGCGCGGCCAATTTCGGCGGGAGGAGTTTCAGACTTTCCGATCCATTCGTACGTTGACAAATCGTCAATACCGCACGCTTTGGCAGTAAGAAGGAACTTGTCGAGCGGACTTCGGGCAACCTCAGGTCGAGGATGTTCCGGAAACCTCATCGAGATTATCAAAGTTTTTTTTGGTATATAAACGGAAGCACTCACCGTCTTGTTGCCGACCGACCCTGCCCTTGCGCTGGATACATCCTGCGCGTGTGTGACGCTCGTCCGGATCGATCCCGTACTGCGGGTCGCCGCATCCCAACGGGGTGTCGTGACGTATCCGCTATCGATCACGTAACGGAGGTTTGTGATCGTAACCGACGTCTCCGCGTAGTTCGTCGCGACAATTACGCGTTGAATCGCCGGCGTCTCCTTTCTGGAAAGTGCGAGTTTGATCGCACTGTCACTCGCGTAATACTCCTCCGCTTCGCTCTCCAACCATTTTGCGTGGCATGGATACACACGGAGAGCGGGGAGAGCAAGAGCGCGGATCGCTTCAACTGTACTCTCAACGAGTTTCATCGTTGGCATAAACACCAATACATCCCCACGAGAAATCTTAAGCTGTGTGAACCCGGGCACTGTCCTGATTGCACTTACGATTGCTGCCGTCGCCTGCACACACTCCCGAGCCGTTTGGGGCACTGTGAAAGCTGGCAAGAGCCGTGCATACCCCGGACCGACATCATTGTCTTCTGGCCATCGGTCATGAATATGCTCGTTCGTGTGGTTGGCGGCGTTGGGTGGTTCGAAGATCGGAACAGACGATGGATTGCCTTGTCCAAAGAACTCTTGAAACTTCTTTGCGGCGATAGTGGCACTTGCGATGACAATACGAAGTCGCGGATACAATGGCAGCTTATATCGAAGCAGAGCGAATATCTGTTCCATGTTCTCACTCTGCTCATGCGCTTCGTCGATTATGAGTACACTAAACTGGGCGATCTCGCCGCTAACAAGCCAGCGTATCACGGTGCCATCGGTGACAAATAGCAACTTGGTGTATCGATCTCTCTGCGTATACTCACCGCTGTATTGCAGGCCAATCTCTTGGCCAGCTCCTTTGTCTGGAGCTCGAAGTAGCCGCTTCGCGATGAATCCCGGCGTAGTCGTGTCGTCTTCGAGATCACGTTGTTCTTGACGCAGCGTGATCGTTCTGGGCTGAGTAACGCAGATGCGCCCCTGTTGACCGACTCGGCTTTGGAGAAGGCAGTACGGAAACCAGGTAGACTTACCGGTCCCTGTCGGACCCACAAGAACAGCGACCCGTGGACCGTTGGGGTCTTCTAAAGCGCGGACTAGGGCAGCCACCGTGGGGGCAAGTATTTTGAATCGCTTGTGGATCTCTTTGTCTTCAGGACTCTTGACACTCGCCGCGACACGAAGTGGCAAGTCCACGGGAACCCCGTGGTAGACGATCTCCTTTGGCGGGTCTCTATGACGGACCAGACGACCGAGCCCGTATTTGCCCCGGCACCGCTTGCTGTCGTCCGTCTCGATCGGCGCATTCCAGTAAGCGGCGCCCACAGAGCGGACGCCTTTGGCGTTAGCGTCGCGGTGCTTTGGGCAACGCTCAGGCGGTGACAATCCCCGCGCGGTGTCCGTTGTGCGCGCAGTGTCGGTAAAGAAGAACTTCTCTCCGCAGTCCTTGCATTTTGCCTCAAAGACACGCGACAACTGACGCTCCTTACCACCACGCCTTCTCGGGCCGATACGACTCCTGCCGTGCTCCTGGCGATTCTCGGGTAAATGGTGGCTCCGAAGGCTGCGGTATGTAGAAAAACGGTCGAATGCACAGAGTGCGTGGCAAGCCCTGCTTTGCTCGCTCCTCGATCACATGGACCACTGCACGATAGAAGCCGATCACCATCGGCTCAAAGCCGGTGTGGTAGACCCATAGCTCGGCACCGTCCTTGGCGATCGGATCGTTCAGAACCTCAACGGTACGCTCAAAGGCAAGTTCTTCTCCTTCGGCATACGGTGCGTGATCGCCAAGCTCTTTGTTCCGAGCCACATAGATGTCAACGATGAAATCCAGTTCTGGATGGCGGAAGCTCATCAATCCAAGCCGAACCACTTGAGATTCAGGAACGGGTGGTGGCTCAGCGTGATCGCTCAAGCGGCCAACTGGAAACGGAGAGGGTCGTGAGCCGTCTCGAAACACGACCGGCAGGCTGCCGCCATTGAAGCGGGCGTCGTACACGAACTGCCGGAGTACTGGGGTTGTGACCCCGTGACGTGGCTTGCTCAGATCGACAGCCTGCGACGTTTGCTTCGTGAGGCAACTCTCGATTTCATTGCGGAGCGAGTCTTGATCTCGCTGTCGAAATGCGGCTGATCGTTCCTCCCGATCGTTGGTTTTCGGTCCCCTTTGAGGAGATTGACTTCCCGTCGTCTCCCCCGGCTTCGACTGGACCATGGGTGATTGGTTTGGCAGCTTGTCTGACTTTGGAGCGCCGTGGGTTGGCGAGGGGACCAGATGAACAACCTCGACCTTCACGGTCTTGGATGGCAGCACGCGCACCTTGGGCGGTGAATCCGCGGGCTTCTTCGCAGGTTGTTTTCCCTTCTCGTGCGGCATGGATGCGGCCTCTTCACCTATCGGGAGGATACGCCGGATTTGCGGCCAACAACCTTCGGATCGCCGCTGGGAAGAGCGCGTGTGCCTGGGGCAACCACCTCGATCATTCCCGCTCTCATTGCCTCCGCTTCCCGGTACGCCGCGGCCTTGAACTTCGCGGCCTCGGCCCATGCCTTCCGCTCGGAGCCCGCGACCTGTGGAAAGAGCTTGTCCACAAGCCCGCTCGCCAACTGCTCGAAGAGTTGACGCTGCTCCGTGACTGCGGCTCCGGGCGGATACACGGTCTTGCCGACGATCTCCCTACTGACCTTTGTCGCGCTCGAAGTCTTGGCACGTTGTGCCGCGAACGTCTGTCGTGCCATTTGGGAAGAAGCTAGCAACTCCACAAGCCGCATGTAGTCGTTCGCCGAAGGCTGACCGCTCTTCGCGTCAGTCTCAAACCGCCACGCCTTGCCGCCAAGCCCTTGCCCTGCTTCCAACGCCTTGGCTTCGATCCAATCGCACAACTGCCGGTACCGCACTCGCTCCTTGACGACATCGACGCCCTTCTGGATGCGTCGCTCGATCCCCAGCGCGTCGTTCGCCAAATGGACGAGTTGCCGGTCTGGCGGCCAAGAGTTCCAGACCTTCGGCGGGATGGCCACGAGTTGGACCTGGAGGGGAATCAATCTGGGCGTTCCGGGGCACCTTGGCGCGTGCTCACTACACGAGCTATTCGCTGGTCGATGTCCGCATCGATCTCCCCGATCGTATCGACCACCTGGACGAGGGGCAGATTGGCTTTCGACGCTTGTCCGAGCAGTTGGACGCGCCTCGCTTCGGGTATCCAATCAAAATCCCGAGTCACCACAAGGCATCGGAAAGCCGTGGCTGAACCCGCTGCGAGCACGTCGCTCTCGCCGAACACCTCGTAGCCTTTGGCATCGCGGGCGATCAGCGTCGCCTGGACGCACTTCTTCTCCGGAAATTTGATTTCCCGACCCTCATGGGTCCAAGCGACCGGCTTCAAGAGCGTGATGCAGCCCCGACAATCATCGTCCCATTCAATGGTCACCACCTGATCGGCGGGTCCATGCACGCTGGAGCACAGAGTACCGAGCCGCTCTGCCAGCACCGCTGTCCGAAGCACCATCATGTCGTGAAGGTACTGAACGCGATGCTCGGCGTGAACCTGCCCGGTGAAGATGCGCTCGGGTGCGTGCGCATGAAGCGCGATCAACTCCACCTGCTCCTTGTTCCAGAGGCCGCGGTGGATTGTGAAGCACGCCTTGACGATATCGACGCCGCGCTCTGTGAGTGATTTGACGGCCTTGTCGGAGAGGCCGGTTATGCGTGCGTAGAGAAGCCTTCCCTCGTCATCCGCGATGTGGTGTCGGTGACGGAGTTTGACACCCAGAGACTTAGCGACGCGGCGGATGGATTCCGGCACGTCGGGTTCGTGTCCTTTCGGCGGGCCAACAAAGTGAATCTCCATCTTGCCGGTCTTGTCGAACGCTTCGGAAAGCGAGAAAACAAGGCCGCCCATGACTCCAGCATCACGCCTAAATCGTTCGTGATCTTCGCTACGAAACAGTGCGACATCGAACCGATCACGACCAATGGTTCGGCAAACACGAACATTCAGAACCCAATCTTCTTGAGCGAAGCGTCTTATGCTCCAGTTATTTTTATCACCATCACTTCGAAGATAGGATTGAGCCAGCTTGATGTCGGGATGAGCTACGGGGCCAACTTGAAAGTGGATTCTTGGAACGTCAATCATGCTGCCTGGTGCTCCTTAAGTGCGGCTTTGATGGCGGATCGCAACTCCTCGTCACTCAAGTACACTTCGTTCGCAGCACGACTAGGACTGGACGAAGAGTCGTCATAGGCATCGCACAATGCAAATAGTTCATTCTCGAAAGCCAAGATTCGTTGATCGGCGGCGCTCCATCCGAACAGTTTGGCCCACTGTCGAGCAAATTGGTTTTCGTCGAGCATCCCGGCCCTGCGTTGGCCAATGAGAAGGCGATCGTGCGGTTGATCCCAGTGTTTCTTAGGAGCATTCTGACGTTCTACACTTCGCTCTCGTACCTCAAAGAACTTGTCTACGAACGCGCCTGCGGATAGACCGTCTTCAAGGAAGGCGCTTATAAGCTGAAGATACTGCTTGCCAATGTCTTGAAAGTTCATCGGAGTTTCCCAGTGCTGGAAAGATGCCCTACCTGCGCCGGACCGAGCTGCATTGCGTATACTATTTCATTATTTCGGTTGACGCCAACGCATAGATCTGTATGTGGATCATAGTTGTGAGTGCATTCGCAACCACCCGGTCTCCCTTCGAACCAATTCCCTTCGATCCGATCATTATCGGCCTTATTCAAATGATTACACAATGCTTGAGCAAAGTTCCCAAGTTGCTGGCTGGTCGGCCCCTTGGGGTTGCCGGCTACTCCAAATTTGGCGGCATGTTTAAACTCGTGTTGCAGCTTGCTCTGAGTGACGGTCACGTCACCGGGTGGTGCGGCTGCGATCACGTCAGTTGAATCAAGATCCTTATCGCAACCCACTGGAACACTCCCGCGCGAAAGGCCGTTGGAAACGACCGACACGCGTAAAGTCTATCCGTGGAGTCTCTGCCAGACTCTCCAGTCTCGCCTTTGCCTGAGGCACCCCTCTTCCAACCGCTTGAGCCGCTAGGCTGCCTTGCTGTCGGCTGATTACGGGTGTGTTCTTTTCTCCTTTCCCGCCGGGAGATTGAATCGGCGGGCCGCGGCAACCGTTGCCGCCTCTTGTCCTCGGGCGTTTCAGGCAGCGCCCTCGCGGGGGCGTTGCCGGGAGCGGAATTCACCGCACCGTTTGCACATGGAGGCATATGGCCAAAGTGATTATTCCTGAGGGCTCAGGAGCGCCACGTATCCGGAACTTCGATAGTGTGACGACATTCGACCCTAGTGGTCGAGTGCTGCACACGAAAAAAGTCGCGGGCACGTGGGTACTCGGGACGGAGGAGGATGGAACGCGACAGTTGTTCCATTACGCCGCCGCCCAAAAACAACGGTTCGCACCCTCGTGGTACGAACCGGCCTTCTGGCTGATGCTCGGGATCTGGTTCGCCCAGGTTCTTGAACGTCTCGCCCAGTTCTAGGCACGTCGGAAGTCGTGAGGTCACTCTCACGGCTTCCGCCGTTTTTGGAACGAGCTACCGGAACAAGGCGATTGCCACTGTGGAGCACGCCATGACGCAGAGGATGGCGATCTTGAAGCGCCCTTCGGATGTCGCGTACCACGGCGGGGCCTTTGGCGGACGAATGATCTCAACCTGGCCCTCGGCATCTCGGACGAATACCCGGGCGTCGGCCGACTTGGCCAGCAGCCGCTCCGCGGCGATGTCGAACTGCTCGGCGAGTTTCGCGGGGACAGGCTCCCCGAATCGCGCAAGGTTCAGTGCCTCTGCGATGGTGCGCTCGTCTTGCTTCGTTGTCAGGTCAATCACGTCTGCCATTGCTCAAGTGTGGCACGAGGTCCAAGGCTCGGCAAGCGCGGCTGAGACGTTGGGAGACTCTCCGCAGAAACCGACTGAGCGGTGCGGCGTAGGGTTCGGAGTCAACTCGTTTTTTCTCTCGTTCTGGCTGCCGCGAGGCAAAACAAGCGCAGCCGGGCACGCAACATGGTTCAACCCTTTGGGGAAGAGCCGACCCGCGTGTGACTCGCACGGAGCCGCATGGTCCAACAGCGCAAGCGACCCGACCAACCTGCGGCACCTGGGCTCGATTGAGTTTCCGGGTCCGTGCGAGAGGACAAAACCCCTGCGGGGGTTTTGTCTTTTCCGGGCTCATTCCCGCGTCAGGCCGGGACCTTGGCCTCGTAGATGTAGACCGGAACAGGCACGGGCTTGGCCCCGAGTCGGCACAACATGGGTCGGCGGCGGACCCAGCGGGAAAGTTCGTTCACGCAATCCGATGTGGAGGGAAGCAAATACGTGAGCACGAAACTCCCCCCGATCGCGAGGTAGTACCACGGCTTGAACGCCGGCGAGTTCACGAACTGTTCAAGCTCCTCGATGACGGTTTGGAGATCCTGAGCGTGACCGACGCGGATGAGCGAGAGGCGCTCCGGTTCTTTCGCGTTCGGCCGGTGCCGATAGCACGGGCGAAACTCGATCTCTTTGATTTTGGCAATCTCGGCCACCTTGCCCATCACGTTGGCGAACCGCGCCTGCCCGAGAATGGGTCGGCGTTGCTCCGTGAAAACCGCGAATGCCAGCACGCCGTAGCAGTCTCGCAGCTCGGGCTCCCGCAACGGTCGGCGGTCCTTCGTGAAGTACTCGAACGGCAAGTCGTCCTCGCCGATGCGGTGAAGGAACAACTGCTCGCGGTCGCGGAGCCCCTGGAGCACCCGTTGGGCCTGCCCCTCGTCCCCGGTTCCGAGCAAGCGCACGACTGCCCGCACGGTGGTGAGGCCGTAGGTCTCCACCTGTTCCATGACCCGACGTGATGGGGAGGGAGTTCGTTCCATGCTCATGCGTTGTTCGCCCAGAGTTCCGAAAGGGCCTGATGGATCTGCTCTGCCTTTTCTCGGTCGCGCTCGTACTCGATATCAACCGGCGATTTTTCCGACACGATCACCTCTCCCTCGTCGTACTGCTCGACCGACGGCCACGGCGCATCCTGGCGTTCCTGGTACACCCCCAAGGGAATCGGCCACGAGCAGCGGATGGTGATGGGAAGCCCGGCGAACTGCGTGTACCCAGAGCCGCGGGAAACATGGAATATCGAATCAAGCGGGTGGTCACTCACGGCGAGAATGTCGTTTACCGTGAGCCGGTTCTTGAGCGACTGCGAGTCCGAGCGCATGTTGTACGCCTGGGCGGTGTACTCGGTGTAGGGGGCCTGCCCCGCGATCTGGGTCCAACTGCGGAGGAACATGATCTCTTCGCCTGAACTTTCGGAGAGCATCTTCACGTCCTGGGGGTCGGTAACGGAGAAGTATCGCTTGAGGCGGGTGTTCGTGCGGATGGTGGGCCGGAGGTCCACGTCGTTGGTCTTGAGGTCGTTCATGCTCTGGTTTGCAAGGATCGCGGCGAGTCCAAAGCTCCGTGCCTGCTCCAGAATGACCTTGAAGTTCTCCCCGGCGAGGCGCTGGAACTCGTCAATGAATACATACGCTTGCCGCTGCTCGGCCTTGGGCTTCGTCCGATTGCGGTCGATCGCGGCGGTGAGAAGTGAGTAGAGCGCGAGTTTGGCGATCTCGCGGACGCTGATGCTCTCCACGGCGGCAGGGAGCCAGAAGTAGATGACCTGGCGACGCTCCAACACGGAGGGCATGTGGATCGCGTCCTCGGGTTTCTTGAGCTTCTTCTTCACGGCGAGCATGTCGTAGCTCTGGAGGGCGTGGATCGTTGACACCAACTCCAGCGTGTCTTTGTAGGCGTCGCTCACACCTCGGAGTTTTTTGACGACCTCGTACAAATCCTTGAACGACCGCGGCTTGTCCTTGCTGGTGAGCGCGTCGTAGAGGAGTTGTCGGCTCTGACGGCTGTAGAACCCGCGTCCGTAGCCCTCGCCGTGGTTCAGACTCAGTGCATCGAGGAACAGGTTGGTGAGCTGGATGTCCGTGCGGTTCTCTGAGGCCATGCTGTCGAACGGGTTGAAGTAGTGCGATGCCCTTCCCTTCTCCGGCGTAAAGAACCGGAACTCGGCACCGCGTGCCTCGGCCTCGATTTTGACGGTGTGGAAAAGGGCTGGGTCTCCTTTGAGGTCGATGACAACGATTGGCGGGCATGGTGTCTGCGTGCCGTCCTGGTCGCGGTGTCCGCGGATGAGTTGGATGAGCAGCGGCATGATCCCAAGGCTGGTCTTCCCGCTTCCCGTGTCGCCAACAAAGTACGCGTGCTCGGAAAGGATCTTCTCGTGCAGGAGCACAGGAAAGCGGGCGTTCGGCTCAACGCCTGCGAACAGGTGGTCGGCTTCGAGGACACGCTCGCCCAGCGGCTCGGTGGCCCTCTGGCCTGAGTCTTTCATGCGGTCCACGTACCACTGCCACTCTGTGCGTCCATCGTCGTCCAAGCCAAGCACGGTTTCACCACTTCGCTGAGTGAACCCCTCCACTTTCCGGCGGAGCGATCGTGCGGCGAGCAATGGCTCGGCGTACACCGCGAGAAGCATGAACGGCGGGAGCGTGGCCCCGATCGCGAGCGCCACCGCGTAGCACCAGAGGTAGCTGTAGTGGTCCCGTTCGATCTCGGTGGCCGCGGCGATCATCCAGGCAACCGGAGAGCGGGCGCCCATCGACCATCGCGTGAAGAGGGACCACCAGCCATGAAGCCCGTCAACCTTCCACCCCCACAAGAAAACCTCATTGTCGGTGAAGAACATGGTGAGCCCGATGGCGAGGGCGAGGTAGAACGGGGCGAGCAGCATCCATGTGCGCTTCCACCGTGACCGAACCCGTTCTTCGGGCACCCACACTCCGGGAGCATGGCTGGAGTTCGCGCCGTAGGTCAGGAAGTAGGCGAGCACCTGCGTGGACGCATCAGCGATCTCCCGTATCGGAGCGGTCCTCTTGAACTTCAGGACGCATAGGACGATGATCGCGGCGATGGCAGCCGCGGTCGAAATCCAAGGGACAAGAACGACGATGGCGAGCAGGATGGCGAGAAGTTTCCAGTCAGGGGCCGTCGGTTCTGGGCAGGTCGCTCGCGTCTCGGGACGGAGCCGCGGGTGCGCGAAGAGCCACTGGTTGTAGAACGCGAACGGACTCTTTCCCCACTTCCAAAAGAACCACAGGGTGATCAGCGCGAAGAGCAGCGAACCACCCAAACGGTTGAGAAGTATCACGGCGGAGGCCTTCGCGAGCAACATCACGAGGGGCGGAAGTAGGAGCGCGAACAGGGCCTTCCGAGCGGTGATGGTCCGAGTGATGGCGAGGTACGCGAGGTGGAAGATCGCTGCCGTTGGAGCCAGCGCAAGCACGCCGGAGAGCGGAACGAACCTGCCGATAAGCACGAACGCCGCGGTCGCGGCGAGCGTGCCACCGAAGACGAGCCCGATGCGGGAATGGGCAAACGCGATGAGGTCGTTCTCCGCGAACGCCTGCTCCCGGTACGCAAGCTCCATGTCGGCCATAGCCGAAAGGTCCGGCAGCCTCGCATGATTCGGCTGGCTTGCCGATGACGGGCTGTAGACGAGCGGTTCCCGCCGGATGCTCACCATCGGGCGGCTGTACTTGTACGTGTCGTACAGGTCGCCCGGCCCCGAGAGCAGGTCACTCCTCGGTTCGCGGTCCGCGTTTTTCAGCACGGAGTGCCGCTGGTGCGGATGCGTGGCTGGGACAGTATTCGACGACAACTTTGGTTCGATGATCGAGCCCATGATTCTTGGTTACCTCCAATAAACGCCGCCGGCGTCCCTCGGTGTCGGCGAGCAAGGCCAAAGCATACTGACGGTTTCTGATCCAAGCCCCAAGCGTCTCATGCTTCTGGAGCATCTCGATTCGTCTCTTGAGCAGTTTCACGAGCGCCGTGTCGTCAGTACGCACGCCTGTGACGTGGACGCGCCAGACACACGGCTTGGCCCCTCCTTCAAGGCAGTGCGGCCCCTTCGGGAAGTCGGGGCCAAAGAGCTTCAACAACGCGTCTCGGTCAAGCCTGCGACGCGGCGTTTCTTTCTGCGAACCGATGCAGGCGAACCAGAGAACCCCAAGGTGCGATTGGAAGGCTTGCGGTTTCAGCGGACGGGAGCGGGCGATGGGAAGCCCACGGCGACGGGCTTCGGTCGGCGTGAGTTGATAGTACCGAAGCCGCTCGGGAAGGCCGCCTCTGGCCTGGATGCGACCTTCGGCAAGCAAGCGTTGCACTACGTTGCCCGGAGTGCATCCGTCAAAAAATAGCACCGATAGCACGCGGCGGAAGGTCAGCCGGTACAGGCCGATGTGGGCGAGGATCTGTTCGTCGCGGGTCATCATGGCGGGTGGGGCGTGCTGTGGTCACCAAAGCTCGTAGCCGTAGTTCTTGTGGTTGCAGTACTCATGGAACGCGGCGAGTTTCGCGGCGGAGTACTCCCCGACGAACTCGATTGCTGTGGTGCATTTCCCATCCCGGACCAGAGCATCCGGCAGTTTGTCGGATGCCCTCCCCTGCTCGGCGAGAACGCGAGCTTCCGACCGCCAGTTCTCGGAACGGGTGCGGAGTTCCCGCCTCATTCGGAGGTATACAGCGGCAAGGTGCATGTCGTGGCTCGCCTCGCTGGTCTTGGGCTGGCGCCCGCCCTCTCCTCCCATGAGTCGTCCGGCCTCGACCGTGGCGGTCACGAACTCGGTCGTGACGTGCGGCCTGCTCCACCTCGATTTGGCGGCGTGCGCCACGCTCCCAATGTCAGGTGGCGGCAAGCCCGGTTGCCATACCGCGAGTGGCGCGATCAACTCGATCTCTGGGTGGGCGAGCAAGGCGGTGATCTCTACCAACCCGTCACGAGCGAGAACCTGAAGTCGTCGCCGTGCTTCGGCGAGCGATCGCTTCGCAGGCGCTCCGGGTATGTCTGTCCACCAGACCGTGGCAATCTGCTGGATCGTCATGGCGCGCACCCGAAGCGTCAGGACGGTGAGCACCTCGTGGTCGCGGTCGGTGAGCGATACTGCAACCGTGTTGCTCTTGGTGGCTTCTGGCGGTATGTCGTGACGTGGTTTTCGTGCCATAGCTCGTGGGTCTTGGTAAAGTGGAAAAGTTCGTCACGAGTTCACTCGGGAATGCACTGCATGTATGCGGTGATGCGAACATTTCAGGCCAGTCGATGCGGCAGTTCAAGCGCAGCATCCATCGAATGGGCCATGAACTGCCTCGGTGTAGTCTCCCCCAATCTCTGCTGTCCGCGGCAGTGACGCGGAAACAACGCCGCTCGCACCCCCGCGCTCCACTGGGGATGTTTCCGACAGCGGTACCGATGGGCTGTCTACCGACGGTCAGCGTGGCATTTGCTGGTTTGGGCCGGAGCGGATCATTCCTCCGGGTCGAACGCGGCAGCCGAGCGCATCCCCGCGAGGAACGCATCGGCAATCTTTGCCTCGAAGCGTTCGCGTTCTGCCTCGTTGCCCCTGGCGTTCGACGGGAGCTTGAGACGGCCAAGGCGCTTGGCCTCTCTCTCCACCTGGTCCATCGAATGAGCAACGCTCCTGAGCATTGCCCGCGCGACGTGGCTCGCGGTAAGTCGCGTGCCGGTCGTCTTCCGGTACAGATCCACAAGGCGCGAGAAGGCATCATCCGTGCTCGCGGTGAGCACCAACTCGCGCTTGACGTTCGGCTGCTCGCCGAGAACGGCTTCGCGTCTCGACACTCGCTTCGTGATCTGCGTTGACGGCTCGTTTTCGGGGGTCTGTCCTTCTCGTTCTTCACCGGGAGTTGAAACCGCTCTCGCGGCGGCGCTGAAGTCGAGAAGGTGAGCCACGGACGATGACGGCGGCTGTTGTCTGAGTAGTTTGGCCATGTGCGCTTCTCCCTATCCGTTGACGACAAGCGTCAGAAGTTCGTCGGGGATGCCGAGCGGATCAAGCACAGAGAAGTCCGGGGGACCAAGGTCACCTCGGATCAACGCCTCGCGGTTCCGCACGCGATGCTCCACTTCCACCGCTAGCCTGAGATACTGCTGCGCGGTTGGAATCTCCTGGAACTTGGGAAGCTGAAACACCGTCATCCCCTTCCCCGATACCTCTGGGATGACGATCGCCTGTGAAATCGAGGTCTCGAACCGTCGCCCCGGCAGCGCCTCGTTCACGGCGGCTTCCAACTGTGCTCGCAGCCGCGTCGCTCGCCGGTCCACGTTGGTGAACACCACGCCGAGGACTTCGAGCGAGCGATTGCGAAGCCTGCGAACATCCGCGATGTCGTTGAAGGCTTCCGTCAGCCCGCCGAGTGACAGCGGGTGCGGAAAGGCGGAGAGCAGGAACCATTCAGCGCTGGCGTAGGCAGCAACCGTCGTGGTGAACGCCGGGGCTGGGCCGGTGTCGAGGAAAACAAAGTCGTACAACTCTCGGGCCGTCGCGAGCGCCTTGTCGAGGATCGTTGTCTTGTCTACGAACTTGCTGAGGAGCGTGTCGATCTCGCCGAGTTGTTGCCGAGACGAGATCAAATGCACGTTCTCGGGCATCCCCTCTTCGATGGCGAGGCTCTCGACGGTCTCGTCGGTTGTGAGCAGTTCCAAGCTGCCCGCGAAAGACTTCTCCGGCACTCCCAAATGCCTCGTCGCACCCGCGTGCGGGTCAAGGTCCATCACGAGGCAGTGGTAGCCTCGGAGCCCGAGCGCGGCCGCGATGTGGACCGTGTTCGTGCTCTTGCCGACGCCGCCCTTTTGGTTCCCCACGGCGATCACGACGCCGGTTTCAGTGGTTTTCTTCATGATCCTCCGCAAAGCGATAACATAGAATTCAGGGATGCGGGCGTGCCCTCTTCCCCGCATTCAGGCACGCGGGATCGCCCGCACGCCCTCATCCACTGCCATAGCGCACGCCTAAGCCCCCGCACAAGCTGGATTCTTGAACTCACGCATCCCCGCATGAGCGTGTGCTGGCGTCCCCGCGTCCCGGCATAGCCGAGTTCCCGCACGCCCGCATTCAGGCGTGCGGGAGTCACACGTGAAGATTCTGTCTTGTCAGGTGTTTACCGGTGTGCAAAGGGACGTTCACACTCGCGCTCCTGCGAGTGAGGTCCGAATCCAAGGGGGAAAGGTCCATGAGGTAGGAAGAACACGCGGGGCAGAGACGCTTGCAGGCATCTCCGCCCCTGAGCCGCAGAATGCGGCGGTACGGTCAGAACAAAAGCAATTCCGACCGTACCGCCATAGCCCGCCCGTTGTCAACGTTCATTGCGAGCGTGGGGTGGGATGCTGATCGTGGCTTCCAACCGCGGGTAACGCGAACGCCCGAGCCAGTTCGTGCATGTCAAGGTCGGAAAATGAAGCGAGTCGGGAAAGGGCAGGGCATCCGCAAGCCCGCCGGTGGGTTCATCCTCATGCGAGCGGAAGAGCTCCTGTGCCTCTGGGCGGCGTTCAGTGCAAAGATCATCCGTCTGGTAGACCTGCGGGTCTACTTGGCCTGCAAAGAACTCGTGGCGCGGCGTAGCGGTGCTCGGAAGGGCGTCAAACCGCGCTATCAGATCACAGAACTCCACAAGCTCGTCGGCGGAGTTGGCGGCAAGCGGCTCGAAGCGTCGATCCGTCGGCTCGAACAGGCCCGATTTCTGCACTGGTCTACTGAGGCAATCGTGTTTTCTGAGACGGTTGTTGCGGATGTAGAAGCGGAGTCTGTCAGCCTGACACGCTTGGTTCCCATCCCGCGTCGGCTCCTCAGGTACATCGCGGGCGGCACCACAAGGGTGATGACGGCCACGATTCTCGGCCACCTCCTGCGGTGCGTGTTCTACCACCGTGGCGTTTGCACCTCGGAGGGCGCGTGCAAGGCGAGTTGGATCGCGGAGACGTTTGGCGTAGACGAGCGGAACGTGAAGAAGGCCCGCGCTCGGCTGATCGCGCTCGGCTGGCTCCAACCCGTGGACGCCACCCAGTGGAGAAAGAACCGCTGGGGCGGGTCATTTCGCGTGGTTCTCTCGTGGTCAGGCTCGGTCGATCAAGCTCCCGCATTGCCACCCCCTCCCCAGTTATCCACAACCCAAACGCCACCCCCTGAATCAGACAAGCATCCCCTTCGGGAGTACAAGAACCAGGAACCCGGATCTGCGTTTTGCGAAAAGGAAAAAAACGGAGCCGACCACCCGTCTCTACGACATGTCGTGCCCGACGATCTCTCCGAGACGTCGCGGCTTCTGGTGCTTCACGCCCATGCCTGCGAAGCGGGTCTCGCGAAACCCGGCGAAGCGGGCAGGCTGCTGTTCATCGCACTTGCGGAACACGCGAGACGCTATGGAACGCGAAATCCGTGCGGACTCTTCGCATCGCTGCTCCGTCGGCAACAGTGGAGCTTCGTAAATCAACTCGATGAAGACTGCGCCCGGCTACGGCTTCAAATGAACAGACCGGGGGTCGCACAAGCGGCACTGACAGCGGGGGCGCTCATGCGCGTGGGCTCGATTTTGAACCTTGCAAATCTCGTGGCGCAAAGGCGCGGATAGAGGATGAAACCCGTGAGGGACGCGTACCTGCGGAACGGAACACGCACGGGCGAGACGGCATCGACCTGGCTAGAATTCTAAAGGAGACTGGCGATGGACGAAAAGACAGCAGACCAACTGGCCGCAATCGTGGGTGGTGAGGCGTGGCAGTCCGGAGGCGGCATTTACCTCGTCAATGTCAATCGGGATGACGGTTCGCTTGTGGTCTTCTCGGGGGATTCGATCTGCGAGTACGAGACCGATGAAGCGTTTAACGCCGCCCGAGTTTCCAAGGCGATTCTCCTGAGCATACCTGAAACCGAAGACCTCTATGTGATCGTGGATCTCAAGGGGAATGTCTACTACTTGGACAATGCATTAGAACGCGGATGGCGCTACGAAGAGGATGCTGAGCATGAAGCTCGGGCGTGGGAATCCAGGGGGGAGGGTCGATTCTCGGTGGTCAAGCAGAGCGAGTTGCCGGCCTGACGTACGGACGCGACTCAGAGCAATAGTGTGAGCTTCGCGACGATGGCCTCTTCGTCGCGGAGATCGGATTCCCAGATCCGAACGACCTGCCAGCCTTCAATTTTGAGAGTACGAGTGACCAGCCGGTCGCGATTCCGGTTGCCTGTGATTTTGTGTTGCCAGTAAGTCTGGTTGCTCTTGGGAATCCGGAGCTTCTTCGGATTACCGTGCCAGAAATCACCGTCGATAAAAACGACCAGCTTGGCGCGACAGAAAACGAAGTCGGGTCGCCCAAAGAGCTTCGATCCCCGCCGCCAGCCCGTGATCCGGTATCGTCTAAGGATCCGAATGAACCGCAACTCCGTAGTTCGGTTACCCTTGCTCCTGATGCGGCCCATGATGTTGGACCGCTTGTCCGGTGTGAACATGTCGGCCATCAATCATTCTCGATCAAGAAGCGGGCGCCAGGAGCTCGGGTCGCTTCTGGATGCGATCAAACTCGTGGTCTAGAACTTCGAGCACTTCGCTCTTGCCAAGGCAGTCGAGCAGCGTAACGCCACCGACCAAATTCAAGTGCTTGGCGAGGTGTCTGACCTTCACCCGCTTGTCATCCCCCGGCCCGATAAGCTCTTTCTTGTTCCGAAGCAGGAACTCGAGGAACCCGGAGTTCACCTGGGGAACCCGACCCAGGCTTCGCTCCAAAATCTGCTGGGTGATATCAAGCGTGGAGAGAAGAACCCCTGTGAGCTCGTACGGGTTCTTCCGGTTCGCGTCGTGCGTGAGATATCCGTACCACCACAGGCGGGCCATTCCATTGCGGAGCAACGCGCGACTTTCATTACGGGCAATGAAATAGCGGCTGAGAACAAAGCGTTCCGTCTTGGACGCGTCTCCTCCAAAGCGCTCGATGCCCCAACGGGCACGCATGTACGACCAGCACTCAACGTGGGTGAGGCAAGCCCAGAGGCGAGGGTCCCTTGCTTGGACGGGCGTCAAGGACGACAGGGCCCCATGAACGAGAATGGCGTTTTCCAAGTCTTTCAGGTCATCGCCGTCAGGATGGCGCAGTTGTAGTTTCGAGGCGGGCTCCACCGTCGTCTGGATTGACGCGGCCAGCCCGCCCTGAATGTCATCTATCCAAGCATCTTTGGCGCGATATCGCCGTAGGTTGTCACGGATTGAGCCGCGGAGACGGTCTACAAAGTTATCTCGAAAAATTAACAGCGGCACCTTGGGCTCCTCTTACGCGCTTGCGCCCGCCGCATAGGTCTCCGCCGCCCCCAACGCCCTGCGGATGGGCAAGTCGAGGATGCGTTGCGCCTTGGTCAGCGCGTCAAGGTCCTGGGCTAACTCAAGCATCTCAATCCGGCGCTGGAGATTCCTGTGCCATTTGAAATGTTCGTATCCCTGATCGCCAGACTCGATGACGTGAAGGGCTTCGATTAGGACTGGAAGAACGATGGTCGTTGTCAGGTGGCTGGTCAGAGCGGGGATCAGCTTGAGCTTTCCGTAGGCATCGAAGTCTCCTTTGCAAAGAAGGATGCGGATTTTTTCCGAGTTGAGTTCCACCATCATGGGGTGGTCTCCGTCCTGCGGGGAGCGCTCAATAACCATGATACTCCCGACTCGCTTCAGGGAATCGTGAATGCTCTCCGCCTCGAACAACTGGCCCTCGCCGACCGCAAGCACGTCACCGACTTCGACGCGAAAGGATGCTCCTTCGTAGTCCGTATGGGCGCCCTCAAGGCGGTACACGGCAATGTTCTTCTTGGCGCGAACGAAGGCGTTAACCTCGACCGTGCCATTGAGGTGATTGGCGGGCACCTGAAACCGATGAGACTCATCCGTGAACTCGAATGCTCGACGGTACATCGTGTTGCTGCACTCGATGTGGAGGACGTAGCACGCATCGCCCTTGTCAATCAGGCGACTCAGCGTCTTGCTGCTGCACGCGACGCTGATGGTGATGTAGTAAAACTGGGGATCGGAAGCGTACTCGAACGTCGCTTGATAGGCGGCGCCTGGTACGTCGTCGGCGTTGCCGACGACAGGATGCGGATAGGAACGGCTGCTAAGCCTCATGGGCGGCGACCTCCAAGGCGAGACGAAGCGGCTCTCGAAGGAGCAATTCGATGCGGAGCGAGTCTTTGGCCGGGAACGTAAGCGGTCCCAAAACACCTCGGCCTTGGATCTCAAGTTTGGACCCGTTTGCGAGCTTCGCAGCGGAGATGTCAATGGCCGCTGTCGAGTCGTCTCCGACGGCCGATAGCGTCAAGAGAGCATTCTGACCGAAGCGTTTCTCCGGCTTCACTGTCACAAGGTAGCGTCCGCTGGCCAAGTCCAAGGGAAAGGCTCGGAATCGAATGGGAATCGCGGGCTTGGAACCGGCGCCCCCGCCCTTTCCTTTTTTCTCCTTTGAATCGGCATCGCCACCGTTGCCTTGTACGCCGTCCCCACCTCCTCCTTCGTCGTTTCCGCCGCCTCCGCCTCTGCCACCGCCGCCTTCTTCTGTCTCCTCCGTCTCCTGTTCGCCATCGCCGGGGGCGCGAGAGTCAGGCTGGGTGGGCCGGTTGCGCCCCATCTTTCGTCCGTCAATCCTCCGGTCTTCGGGCTTGCGGTCGAAACCCTCCTTCTTGCCGAGTTTCTCGTCGGCCGCTCCCTCAAAGCTCTCTTCCGGCGAATCATCATCGTCAGGAAGGAACTGGCTAAGCTCCGGAATGGAGAGCACCTTCTCGCTGTCTGTCGGAGCAAGCTCTTTGATGCAATCTCGGATGTACCCAGCAAACTCGTCGGCGGTCTTTCGATGGGCGCCTTTATCAGGATGGTCCGGGTCCCATTCGTCATGCCGGGGCGGTTCCATCTCGCGCAGGATCCGATTGCCCTCGTCGTTGCGACAGAGAAAGACGCCGCAGTAGGGGACGACCGAGTTAAAGCGTCTCTGCTGGATTACCATGCCCGTCTTGCGCACCATCGCCACTCGCTTCGGAAGATCGGCGATGCCCGCGAGCAAGCAGACCGTGACGTCCTTCAGCGTCGGCAGTTTCTTCGCGAAGGTTCGCGCTTCGGGGTCTGTAAAGGCCTTGTAGTAGAGATGGCCTGTGAAGTTCTCGTCACCGCTGTGCCGTGCAAGATACTCGGACAGAGTCTTCTTCGTGATCGTGGTCCTATCTACGACAACTTCCAGGTCGCCAAAGTGAATCGCGGGCCAGAAGTTCTCCAACACCGAATACATGAGCTCGCCGCTCCAATCGGAGTCGGCCTCATAGCCAAGAATAATGAGGTCGGTCCCCTGCTGGGCACGGACAAACTTCGCTGGGATCTTTTTTCGATCCCGAATCGAAAAACCATCTGGAAGGCCGAGATAGCCCGTCGCCTGAACCGTCTTGCGGGCTCGCTCGTGCGTCACAAGGCGGGCAACCCCTTGAAAAGCATGCTCCTTGTCGCTGTTGAGCGTGGAATACAGCACGGTCCGCATGCGACTGGCTGCAAAGGGGGCGTTCTTGCCGATGCCAAATGAACCGCCTTCACCCGCCCACTTGGAAGATGAACCGCTGCACCGAATGAGATTGTACCAGTTTTGCGTTTTGTCCCGGTCACCGCCAAGTACGCCAGTCGTGTTGTAGTCGCCGATACGTAGCGCGGTGATGGCGGTAGCCTTGGTCAGTTTTTCGGCGCGCTTAAAGAAGTCCTTGCCCTTCGCATCATAGTTCCAATATTTTGCGCATAGACGAAAGGTTTTGGCAAGCCCCGCGGCGTCAGGTACGTCTGTCGCCTTGAGCTCGATCCGCTCAAACTTGACTGTGACAGGCTTCTTTGGATTGGCTCGTGCATCCAAACTGTTCTGGATGACTTCGCGGGCGAGATACCGCTCAAAGTTGCCCTTGAACGTTTCGACTCCGGCGTGGTGGAACCCGCCTTCCTCACCGCCATTGTTTTCCGCAAACGTCCACTTCATGCGCGGCATGCCTCCTTCGTCCGAACCTTCCGCTTGGGTTTGGGGGCATTCTCTGCCTCGCCGAGCAGTTCGATGCAGTTGCGGGCAAGCCGCACGACGAGAGGCACGGTCACGGAGTTCCCGATCTGCTTCAGAACTTGAGACCTCGACAACTCTTTGGGTATCTTGAACCAAGAATCCTCATACCCCTGGAGCCTGGCGCACTCCCGAATGGTGAGCTTGCGGATACCCCACCGGTCTTTGACGACTGGGACGTTATGTCCGCCGTCGCCCATGTTGGCCATGAGAGTAAAACAAAGGCCGGACATATTCTTGCGTACGTAGTTGCGGCGCAGTTGATACACAGAGTCTTTCTCGCCGGCCTCGATTGCATCAACAAAAAGCGGATGGTATTGAGACCCCGGTTTGAAGTAGCATTCCGGCGGAGCCTTTCGATCAAGGTCAAGAAACTCCCGCACTGAACGCACCTTTCCCTCGGGCAAGGGTGAGGGAAAGGCGAAGGTATTGCTGTCGAAAAACTGCCGGTTGACCGCGACCATGAAGATGCGGTCACGATTCTGGGGGATATTTGTGTGAGTCGCGGTGTTCAAGACTTCCGCGTCTTTGTCGGTAAACCAATACCCCGCCTTTTGTATCTCACTCTGGACGCGCCTGAATGTGCGACCTTTGTCGTGGTTGCGAAAATACTGGACGTTCTCCAGCAAAAGGATGCGAGGTTTTGTCTCGCCAAACTCTCGGAGCAAACGGACGATGTGAAGAAAGAGAAGCCCTCGCTCGTCGCGAAAGCCGAGCTTGTCACCCGCTACGGAGAACGGCTGACATGGAAAACCGGCCGTGAGAACGTCAACCGGGGCCAGCTTGTCTTCTTTGACGCTCAGGTCTTCGATCGGCTTGTGGATGTGGCGGACTTGCGGGAAGTTGAGCCGGAAAGTTTCGGCGGCGAACCGGTCCTTCTCATTTGCCCATAGGACTTCAGCGCCGCATTTTTGGAATGCCTTACCGAATCCTCCGATTGCGGCGAAGAGACAGCCGACCGTGCAATGGGGAGAATGCCTTGCTTTCCTCATGCTTCCGGACCCGTCTCCATACCCCCGCTTCGGGGAACCCTGTAGAGCAAACACCGCGCCAGTGTACCGTAGGAGGGGTCAAGCCCGGAAAATGCCCCAAGACATTGGGCCAGCGAGAAGCACCCCGACGGTTCCGCAGCCGGGTGTCGGTTGGGTCAGGCTGAGATCGCCTGCTCGTTGGAGCTTTGCAGAGCCACGACGATGTCTGCGATGATGTGCTGGATTCGGTCCAGAGACGCGGCGAGCGTCTCGCTCTTGCCGTCATAGGGCTGGCTAGTCAACACGGTCCGATTCGGCAGCCCTCAGCGTTCTGGCATCCCGTGCGAGTCGTTAAAGGCAGCCGCGACCAATGCGAGAATGGCGGCCTGAACACCATCAGACAGTCGCGGCCAAAGCTCCAGAAGTCTCCGAAGATCGCTATCGCCCTCAGAAACAGCGCCAAGCAGGACGCCGAGTGGCGGTTTCGGCTCGTGAGCCGAAATGTCGTAAACCAATGGCCCCGAAGGGATTTGAACCCTTACGCCCCTTGTCGGGGCTGCGGATTTTAAGTCCGCTGCGTCTGCCGTTCCGCCACGGGCCCGATGGTGATTCTATCGCTCTCTGCGCCTCACCCGATTGCACGGAAACGCCTGTGTTTTGTGGTGGTTCCGCGTCGTCGGCGCTTGCATCTTCTGGCTCGTCTCGGTGTCTCACCGGTTGGCTGTCAGAATAACGAAAACGCCCGTTTTGCGCCAAGCAGGATGCCAAGACGTTTGGCCTGCTCGCTGACACGCGACCCGATGTGTCCAGCCGTCGTACACGAATCGCTGCTGGTACCCGTTGGCCGCCCACACGATCGCCCCCGCGTTCTTGTCCGTCACCGTCGCCGGGTCGGTCTGGCTCTTGAAGAAGTTCTTGGCGATCCGCCGGCCCATGAAGTCGTACACAAACTCGATCCGCGGCCAGTACTCGATCCCCGAGCCCAGCATCACCATCGCCACCTCCGGCCGCGGCCACATGGCCCGCAGCCGGTTCTCGGCATCCCACTCGTAGTTCCACACCCCGTCCTGGATCAGGTTGCCGTCGTCGTCGTGGGTGAAGACTTCGGGGGTCACAGGGATGAAGACCCGCGACAGAGACTGATCGCCCGGGACCTCCTGCAAGTCCACGGTCCCGACCACAGGGCTGAGAGCGTTGTCGAACTCCACGCGGCGATGGTAGAACGAGCCGTGGCGGTAGGCGGTCTGGCCGTTCACCACGACGCCCGCGGCGGGCGACTGGCCGTATAGTCTGCCCAACTACGCGCTAATAGCGCACGACGCACCGCACTCGCCAAGAATCGCTGGTAACGTAGTCTCGAATGATATCAATACAAATTCTTGGCGATTGTCCCGAACAACCAAAGGAACAAATTGGCGACCATCCGATAGTACCAGCTTTCGCGTTTTGCGGCCAAGATTTTAACCGGTTTGTAGCACGATCATATATTTCAACGTCACTCTTGAACAAGTAGTCGATGAGCGCTGCCGCCTCTACACGACACTGAGACGCCGGCATACCAATACTCTGTATTTCGAGTTTAGCAATTTGCTGATCACTGCGATCAACAATTATCGTCGAGGCATCGATAAACAATGTCTTATTGTGATCAATTTTTGCTTTAATATAGCGTCGCCCACTAATGGAGTACACTGATCCGATCTTATTAGCTGGCCAATTTACAACATCAATATTTCGAGAAATTGTAAAATCCCATGAAATGTCACGTAACGTACTTGCTCCAATTTTTCTTTCGTAAGATACGCTGAAATACAAAACAACCAGCACTCCCAGGCATCCGACTAATGCCCACCATTTGTGTCGATGTGTATGCGCTACTACTTTGCCCGGATCAAAAACTGGTTTCATAATAGTATGGCTGTGCAGACGACTGTCATTTACCCATGTAGGCGTTCACGGTGTATAGAAACTCTGAAGGGCAAACAAAATTTCCCACGCCCTGTTTTCGCCAGACATGGTGACCCATCGCGAGAAAATGTGATCGTTCACCCACCGCCATCGATCATCGAAATTAGTGATGTTGCCATTTGGAACGACCCGGCGGAAGTCGTGCGCATTCGACAGGGGAGATCGCGCCATCACGCTCATGAATCCATGCGCCCAAGTTGGGAACGTCTCGTAGTAGGGCTGAAGTATTCCGCGTTGTTCTCGGTCAAGAAACACGCGGTTTCCTGAAGACACACGACCCTCGTGAATTGCACACCAACCGTCGAAGAAGACCGTATCGTCGATCTCTCCTTGATCCGCATGGGCACGAAGTTCGCCAATGCCGCCCCGTAGGTATGCTTGATGTTGCCATGCCAAATCCCGAAATATCTCCTTGGCCATCGTTTCCAGTGTCAGACGCATTCGTCTAATTCCTGCGAAGTCAGCCCCAGGAGGAATCGGTGAACCGGTCCACATCCCGTCGACACCTTGCATCTGAGCGACAACTCCAACGATGTCTTTTCCAGCGACTGCTGCGGCACCGCTCCATAAGAATTTACTAGATCGAAAGGAGTACGTTACGGCATACGATCTATACAGACCAGCGAGCGTTTCACGCTCTTCGCGACCTCTAAGACCAAAGATATCGCTTCCGAGTCGCGCCCAGTTTTCCTGGCTTACTCCGCCCAGTCTCAGCGCTGATTCATGCAAGCTTTCAGCTGTCCAACGAGGTGGATTATTACCCGAAGAGCCTCGGCTGCAAGCATTGCAAGAACTGTCGAAAGTCGACCAACCCCAAGGGTCAAACGAGCTAATCGGACTGTTGTGAACAAAGCCGTTCAGGTTGGCACCGCCTTGCTCCCCAATCGGATCTCTGTTCAACCACCTCCCCGCCGATGCCGAGTAGTACCGGTACCCGTAGTACACCAGCCCGCTCTCAACGTCCGTCCACTTGGTGCTCCAGCGGATCGGGTTGCGCTGGCCCTCCTGACCGGCGATGCTCCGGACCTCGCCGAACGGCCCGTACTCATACGCGGCCGCGACCGTGACGTTGGCATCGCTCTTGCACAGCCGCGTCACATTGCCGTTGCCGTCGTACACCGGGAACATCGGCCCCGGATCGCTATAGCCCGGCACCGGTGCCTGCTCATCGACCTCGACGGCCAGCCCGCCGATGCCACCCGCCCCGCCGGGCACGCCCGACAAGTCCGGTCCCCACGCGAAGCTGTGCATCAGCCCGACGAAGCCGTGGTCCACCGGCGAGACCTGGTAGCTCAGCACCGGTGTCCAGCCGTCGTAGACGAATCGCTGCTGATACCCGTTGGCCGCCCACACGATCGCACCCGCGTTCTTGTCCGTCACCGTCGCCGGGTCGGTCTGGCTCTTGAAGAAGTTCTTGGCGATCCGCCGGCCCGTGAAGTCGTACGCAAACTCGATCCGCGGCCAGTACTCGATCCCCGAGCCCAGCATCACCGTCGCCACCTCCGGCCGTGGCCACATAGCCCGCAGCCGGTTCTCGGCATCCCACTCGTAGTTCCACACCCCGTCTTGAATCAGGTTACCGTCGTCGTCGTGGGCGAAGGCTTCGGGCGTCGCGGGGATGAAGACCCGCGACAGAGACTGATCGCCCGGGACCTCCTGCACGTCCACGGTCCCGACCACGGGGCTGAGAGCGTTGTCGAACTCCACGCGGTGATGGTAGAACGAGCCATGGCGGTAGGCGGTCTGGCCATTCACCAGCACCGCCGCGGCGGGGGACTGGCCGTACACCTCGATGTTGCTCGCCGCTCGCCCGGACGTTCCTTCGAGAATCCTCGCGTGTACACGCACACCGAGGGGAACAAAAAGGCCGCGCACCTGTTGCGGGACAGGCACGCGACCCAGAAAAACGCAGTTTGCACCAATCGATCAGCAACCGGCGAAATACGCGATCAGGAACTCGAACACGTCCTGCAGCGATACCCCGTCGCGCCCGTTGAAGTCGGCCGCGATGTTGTTGGCGAAGTAAGCCCTGAGAAAGTCGAAGATGTCCTGGACCGTCACCGAGCCCGAGTTGTTGTAATCGGCTCGGCATGACGGCGTGGTCGAGTTCAGTAGGATGGTCGTCGTGTTGGCATCGCGGTTGGGCACGGCGATATCGAGGACGCGGTCGCCGTCCAGATCGCCGATCGAGAACTGCTCGGGGTGCGCCCCCGTGACGATCACCATCGCCGCGCCCAGGCTGATCGCGCCCGCACTCGTCGTGCTCCGCAGAATGCCGATGTTCCCCGAGTCCTCATTGGCCACGACCACGTCGAGCAGGCCATCCAGATCGAGATCGCTCAGCGCGATGTGGCTGGGGTTGAGGCCGCCGGAGTTGAACGACACCGGACCCGTGAACGTGCCGCCGTTGTTGGAGTAGACGCTCACGACGTTGAACGCATCGTCGGAGATCGCCACCGCAAGGTCGATGTCCCCATCGCCGTCCAGATCGCCCGACGCAATCCCATCCGGGCGCGTGCTCGCGGGAACCGAGAGCGTCGCGCCGAGGGTGTACGTCAACCCGCCCGCACCGTTCAGGATCGAGATCGACCGGCTGTCATGATTGGTCACGGCCAAATCAACGGTGCCATTCCTATCGAAGTCGCCGGACGCCACGCCCCGCGGCTCCGCTCCGCCCGAGGCCACGTTGCCCACGAGCGCGAGCGCTCCGCCGGAGTTGCGAATCACCGTCACGTTGTTCCCATCGCGATTCGCGGTGGCAAAGTCCATGTCGCCGTCGCCGTCGAGATCGAATCCCGAGATGGAGCTGGGGTCCGCCCCGGTCGCAACGTTCGATCCCACCGCGAAGTTACCGGTGCCGCCGTTCATGTACGAGCGCACCGTGTTGCTGTTGTGCAGCGCGACGATCAGATCCGGCGACAGATCGCCGTCGATATCGGCCGCGATCAGCCCGTCGGGCCCCGTGCCGTTGCCGGTCTGAATCGACTGGTTGAGGCTGAACGTCCCGTCGCCGTTGCCGAGGTAGATCGCAATGCGATCCTGCGTGTCGACGGTCACGGCCACGTCGTTGCGCCCGTCGCGGTTGAAGTCGCCGATGGCCGCGCCGCTCGGCCGCGTGGCGGTGGCGAGGTTCGTGCCGAACGCGAACGGAACGCCCGCGCTTGCAGCCGAGGCGAGCAGAGCGACCGCTGCCGCCGCGGCCGCAGATCCACTATTGAGCGAACGCAAGAAATGAAGCGAGGACATGGAGAGATTCCTTTGGAAAGCGAACAGTGTGGACTACGCCGGCTTGCCCGAGGGCGATTTCGGTTTGACCGCCCGCGAAGCACGAGTGCCGGCTACTTCGACATGCGTCGTCTACGGAACGACCCTGTCACTGCCACCTTCTCGAATCTCACAGTCCGTCCCTTAGAGCCTGTGTGAAAAGGGTCGATTCAGCCGAAGAATAGGGGATGGAACGGAGTTCCTATCCAACCGATCTCACGGACGAGCAATGGAAGCTTA
>Ga0163150_10001206_pt1 | contig 44943 bp, 36 predicted proteins | sample OliLakLV19P2IB_FD_148628 | JGI IMG/M metagenome (GOLD analysis project Ga0163150, IMG submission 148628) | Freshwater microbial mat bacterial communities from Lake Vanda, McMurdo Dry Valleys, Antarctica - Oligotrophic Lake LV.19.P2.IB | ecosystem: Environmental > Aquatic > Freshwater > Lake >... | reverse complement strand
ATGGAGAACAGCACCGCATTGCCCAGACCGCCGCCCACCAGCATCGCGGTTTCCTGCGATGGCGTCTCGGTGGGCGTACCGGTGGGACCCATCAGGATCACCGGTTCGCCCGGTTTCAGCATGGCGCAGAGGTCGGAGGAGCCGCCCATTTCCAGCACGATGGTTGACAGCAGACCCTGCTCGCGATTCACCGACGCACCCGTGAGCGCGAGACCTTCCATTGCCAGGGTGGTGTCTCTGGTGCTCTGGGCCAGAGTTTCGAAGTTCTGCAGGCGGTAGAACTGGCCGGGCTCGAATGCGCGAGCTGCCATGGGCGCCTTTACCACCACTTCGATGATGTTTGGCGTCAGGCGAATCACTTCGTGCACGCGAGCGCGCATCTCATCGTTCAGCTTGTCTATCAGCGCATCGGCATCGACAGGTGAAGGTACCGACCTTTCCAGCAGCTTCGAAACCACCGGATAGCCCAGCCGGGCACCGCCCATCGCCTTCACCACATTTCCGGCGAACGACGGATGCAGATCGCCGAAGAACGTGACGGCCTTGCCGTCGAGCCGCATCGACGTCAGCACTTCGACTTTCGAAGGCTTGGCCAGCTTCTCCGGATGAACCAGGTTGCCGCACTCGTCGATGGCGCGGAAGTACTTGCCGTCGAGCAGGACACTGCCCTCGTGCTCGCGGGCCAGAACGGTGTTTGGCTGCGTGCCCGCCGCCACCAGAATCGCCCGCGCCGGGAGCGTGACGAACTCGCCAGTCGCCTTTAGCTTGTTGGCATCGGCGTCGAACTGGTGTACCGAGAGCCGCAGGGCTGAGGCGTGGCCGTACTGGTCGACTATGACTTCTTCGGGAGACAGCCCTTCGGCGAACCGGACGCCCTCTTCGAGCGCTTTGTTGATTTCTTCATGGTTGAGCGTGTAGCTCGGCGAATCGATCATGCGGCGCCGATAGGCTACGGTGGAGCCGCCCCACGAATTCAGCAGCGTGATCAGCTCCGGCTCACGACTCTCGCGCTTCGCGGCAACCCGCTCGGCTCGAATCGCACGGGCATGCGTGAGGAACTCCTCCGCGGTGTCCCGGTCCTCGGCGTGCCAGGTTGCACGGACGAAGGCCTCACCGGCCTCGGATACCAGCTCCTCATAGCGGCGCAGGAACTTCTCCACCTGCACCACATAGTAGGCCAGCGATTCGGTGGCGGTGTCGATGGCAGTCAGTCCGCCGCCGATGACCACGATCGGGAGGCGCACCTGCAGGTTCGCCACGGTGTCCCTGCGAGCCGCGCCGGTAAGCTGCAGACCCATGAGGAAGTCCGACGCCTGTCGCACGCCCTTCGCGAGGCCGTTCTTCATCGGGATCACGGTCGGCCTGCCGGCGCCCATGCAGAGCGCCACGTGGTCGAAGCCCATGTCAAACGCCGAGTCCAGCGTCAGCGTGCCACCGAACCGGACGCCGCCGAACATGGCGAACTGCCGCCGGCGTTCCAGCAGGAGACGGATCACCTTGAGAAAGTTCTTGTTCCAGCGAACCGTAATACCGTACTCGGCGACACCGCCGAAGCCCGCCATGACGCGGTCATTCAGGTTCTCGTAGATGTCGTTGACGTCCTGCACAGGGAGGAACGGGACGCGCTCGCCCAAAGGAGTGACGCCCGATACTTCCGCGTTGAGCGGTTCGATTTTGAGACCGTCGATGCCGACCACGGTGTGGCCGTCGTTCATCAGGTGATGCGCCAGCGTAAAACCGGCGGGACCGAGGCCGACGATGAGAACCTTGTGGCCCGTTGGCCGCTTCGGCAGGGGACGGTCGAAGTTCAGGGGATTCCAGCGCGTCAGCAGGCTGTAGATCTCGAAGCCGTAGGGAAGGTCGAGAACGTCCTTCAGAGACCGCGTCTCGGCCTGCGGGATGTCCACGGGATCCTGCTTCTGGTAAATGCAGGACTTCATGCAGTCATTGCAGATGCGGTGGCCGGTTGCAGCCGCCATTGGGTTGTCGATGGTAACGATCGCGACCGCCGCAATCGCGTTGCCCGCCTGCTTGGCGACGTGCATCTCAGAGATTTTCTCGTCCAGCGGGCAGCCGTTCAGAATGACACCGAAGTAGCTGCTCTTAAACTCGCCAGTCTTCTCGCGCAGCCCCGTCGAGCAGGAGTCCTTCGCCTGGTTGTGGCACTTGATGCAATACTGCGCCTGATCGAGCGCGCCCTTTGTGTCGGTGCCCTTGTCGGTGAGATCGAAGCCCTCGCGGTGACGCCAGTGCGAGGGGTGGAGCTGGAAGGCCGCCGCGCCGGCCACGTCGACCGTCTCCACATCGACGAGGCGAACCGGATCCAGCTTGCGCGGCAACTGGAACAGGATGTCGTGGTGATGTTTGGCGCGGCCCTCGGCGGAAAACGCCGCCCAAGCCGCGTATTCGGCTGCGAGTGCTAGTTCGCTGACCCAGGCTTTTTCGTCGTCCAGCCAGCGCGACACGTGGCGCGTGTAGCTGTCCTCTGTAAGGGGCTCGCCGCACGCCGCGGCCAGTTTCGCGCCGACGCCCGCGCCGTCGATGGCGTTGGCCTTTTCCGGCGTCATACCGCTTGCTGCCTTACGGAAGACGAACCGCCGTTTCACCGACAGCAGGGGCGCATACCGCGCCTGCTTCTCCTGCAGATCCCGCAATGCGCCGGTAATGCCGAAGAGTTCGGCGACGAAGTCTTCCAGAAACGGACCCGCTTCGAGAATCAGCTCCGAAGCCTGTTTCCTCGGCAGAGACGCCGGATTCACCCGGGCAGCTTTCAGCCGACCTTCGAGGCTGGCATCGCGGTCGCGCAGCCACTCGAGGAAGGTCGCATCGAGCCTGTAGAGAGCATCGTGGTCATACAGGTCAGGGAATGAAAATCCGAAGCCGATTGCAGGGCCTGGAGAAGCGGTTGTACTTGTGTTCTTCACGAAGGATAAAGGTGCGCAGACGCGCTGTTCGGGCTTAGTTTTATGTTACCGCGACGGATCGGGAACACTGCGCCAACCGCCCTCGAGCACCTTGCGCAACCCGGCAATCCGCTCCCGATACCCGTCCCTGTGGGCCAGATTCGTGAATTCCCGCGGGTCGGCCTGCTCGTCGTACAGTTCCTCGTCCGGGTGCGGTCCGGTCCACCGCACGTAGCGCCAGCGGTCGGTACGAACGGCCCGGCCTTCGATTCCGCCCGGGCCGGTCACCTGGGTGAAGGCGGCCGATTTCCAGGGTCTGTCCGGGCGGTCGAGCAGCGGAGCAAAGCTGCGGCCCTCGGTGTCGGCGGGTGGCTTTAGCCCGGCGAGTTCGGCGAGCGTCGGATACACGTCCACCAGTTCCACCAGGCCTCGAGCCGCCTTGCCGTTGCCCTTTCTGCCTGGGGCGGCCACGATGAGGGGCACCCGCGCCGATTCCTCAAACAGACTGCGCTTCTGCCACCGGAAGTGCTCACCAAGGTGCCACCCGTGGTCGCCCCAGAAGACGACGGCGGTCTTGCGCAAGTCCACCTTGCTCAGCACCTTACCCACGAGCGAATCCATGTAGGAAACCGATGCGTAGTAGCCACGCAGTGCTTCGCGTTTGTCGGCCTCGCTCATCCCCATGTCGTCTCCGCGGCCGGTGAGGGTGATCTCGCTCGCCTTCGGAATATCGTCGCGGTCGTTGGCCGGGTTCTGTGCCAGCGGCATGCTGCTTAACGGGTACAAATCGTAGAAGCGGGAGGGCGCGACGAACGGTACGTGCGGCCTCAGGAATCCCAGCCCGATGAACCACGGGGACCCGCGCTTTGCAGCCATCAGGTCCAGCGTTTGTGCCGCCGACGAAGCGTCGGCCTGGCCCGTGTCGACGCCTGAGAAGTTGACCCATTCCATCGCATTGCCGGACGGGTACTTCGGCGTGATGTTGCGACCTTCGCCCTTCGTCTTGTCCTCAGTGCCTGGAGGGCTGACGGCCAGGTCCCAGGAGGGCGGATCGTCCCAGTTGTTTGTGCCGACACTGCCCGGCACGTTCATGTGGTACATCTTGCCGAAGCGCGCCGAGTACCACCCGTTTTGCCGGAACAACTGCGGCAGAGTGACGACGTTGGGCATCGTGTCTCGCACCGCGATCTGGTTGCCGTGAATGCGCGTTGTGTCGGGACGCATGCCGCTCAGCATCGACGTACGGCTGGGGCCGCACAGCGGGAACTGGCAGTACGCGCGGTCGAAGCGGACGCCTTTTGCTGCCAGCGCATTGAGGTGCGGCGTCTTCACAAGGCGGTTACCGTAGCAGCCGAGGGTGTTGTTGAGATCGTCCGATGCGATGAACAGCACGTTCAGCCGCTCCCGCGCCGTCTTCTGCGCCAGCAGAAGAGTAGGAGCGCCGAAGAGCACCGCACGCCGAGAAAGATTCATGAGGGTCAAGATATCAGACCGTTGTCAGGGTGCGTCAAATGCGGTGGCCGCATCCAGCCATTCCGTAGCGACATCAAGCTCAAGGTCGACGCGGACAATGCGGCCAGCAGCGACCACCCACGCGATTCGTCCGTCGCCGGAGAGCGTCATCGCGCTGATCGAATCCCGTACAGACTGGATCTGACGGCGGTTCGTTCCGTCCGTATTCACGACGTACAGCTGTGGCCAGGCGCGAGTCGCAAGGAACGCGATTCTCCGTCCCTCGTCTGACATCTCGAACGTCACGAAGTCCTCCGCAAGAAGCGATGTACGCTTGCCCGGCGAGGCCAATTCCACCGAGTGCAAAACCAGACCCTGCAACCACACGACAACGCGGCCTTCCGCATCGATCCGCGCGCGTGAAGGAGCAGGCGAGCGCTCAACCTCAATCGGTAGTGTCCGGCCGTCCGCCGTGCGAACCTGCAGTTCCGGGGTCAGCAGCACAGCAGTCCCGTTGTTTGCGATGCCATGTGTCTCCCATTTCGATTCGCCGGACAGCACGCGTGACGCGACGCGGGCAAACGAATCCGCTACCAAGTCGTGTACAAAGAGACTGGTGGAACCGCTGGCCTGCGGGTTGGCTGCCACGCCCCAGTTGCCGTTCGGACTGAGCCGAACCATTCCGGAGAAAGCCCAGATATTTGGCTGTCCGAAACTGTCGTACAAGAAAAACACGTTCGGATCGCACAACCCGAACATCAACCGACACTCCCGTGCCCCGGAAAATGCCACCTTCGATCCGTTGCTCGCCAGGTGCACCGCGTCGAGGTCGTAGTAGTTACTGCTGCCGCGCCCCACCAGCACGGGCGCCGGGTACCAGACGCGCTCGACCACAGCAGCCGGACGCAGACCCTCGCTGTCGAGCAGAAACAGCTTGCCGTGCCTCGGCTGTGAGGACCCAACCTGCGGCAGCTTCGCAACGAGCTTACGGGCAAATGGGTAACGGCGGAATTGACGAGGGCAATCAGCGCGTGGCGCCGTCACTTCCGGGGCGAGGCACAGGTACGCGATGACAGCGCGGTCACAGATGCCGACATCGCCAATTCAAACTTAATTCTTCTGGGGCGATCCGCAGAGCAACAAACTGATGGCGCGCATCATGGACAAGCTGCCGCTCAAGTGGCCCACTGAAGGCGACAGGGGCAGGATTCGTCAAGCCGTCAATTTATCTAATGAAAGAACGTTTTCGTTCTTTCATTAGATAACGTTTATCCCGAGACTGAGCAAAATAGCTTCCTCAACCTGCCTCATAGTGGAAGCGTCCACGGTTCCCAGCCGCTTGATAAGGCGGGCTCTGTCCACCGTCCGAATCTGATTCACAAGTGCCACTGAATCCACAGACAGACCGGATGGTTTGCCGGCTATTAGGAGCACGTGAACGGGGCTCAAGGGGAAGCGGACAGTCGAGCTGATCGGAGCGACGATGGTCGTAGAACTGACGCGGTTGCCCACATCATTCTGGATCACCAGCGCCGGCCGAGTCTTTTGGATTTCTGATCCTATCGTCGGATCGAGCGCCGTGAGGTAGATTTCTCCGCGCTTGGGGTAACTGGTTTGCGAGGGCTTTCGTGCTGGTCGAGTTGTCGCCATGATTCTTGGTCCACAGCCGACCAATCAGCGGCGGTTGCCTGATCGAGATCTCGATCGCGGAGGAGCGCTACTTCCAGCCGTTGTCTGACAGCGTCAGCGCTTTGAGTGGCGATGTAGTGATCCACGGCTCGGGAGATAAACTGACTCCGCTCACCGGGTTTGGCGATACGGTCGATAGTGCGGACCGTAGCCTCCGGCAAGATGACATTGATGCGTTTGGTCATAGTGGGTACTGCTTAATGATCGTATACACACTGTACACACACATAGTGTGTATGTCAAGTTATGCCAGCAACTTAGGGCCTGTCTGGCAGTCCGTCGTTTGTCCACGGCTTGAAGGCCGTATCTCGACTACTAACGCATTAACGAAAGCGTCATTGCGTCAATTCGTGTTTTGGGGGGCAATCGAACCGTTATGGCAGTGCTTATAGGGCTCATCTCTCAGAAGGGCGGGGCAGGGAAGTCGACGCTGGCCGCCTGATCGCACGAGAGTACGCCAAGGCCGGCTGGAATGTTAAGATCGCTGATCTTGACGTGTCGCAGGGGACGAGTTTCAACTGGCAGGCGAGGCGGTTGCAACATCATATTGAGCCAGTCGTACCGGTAGAGCGATTCGGGACGATTGAACAGGCGATTAAAGTTGGTACCCACTACGATCTGCTGGTTCTGGATGGGGCACCTCACTCGACCGTTGCCACCCTGAAAATTGCGCATGGCGCTGAACTGGTCGTCCTTCCGACTGGCTTGGCACTGGACGATCTGGAGCCTTCTGTCCTGCTAGCGCATGAACTCGTGAAGAAGGGAGTTCCTCGGCAGAAGATTGCCTTTGCATTTGCAGGGTAGGGGAGAGCGAAAGTGAAATTACCGAGGCCCGGTCCTACATCTCGGACGCCGGTTATGTGGTACTGCAGGGATCGCTGCCAGAGCGAATTGCCTATCGCCGGGCGAGCGATGAGGGCAGGGCAGTGACCGAGACCAAGTTTGCATCTCTAAACGAACGTGGTGATATGTTGGCGCAGAACATCGTCGACGTATTCACGAAGGCGCAGGGAAAGGCGGCTCGTCATGGCTAACGTACCACCCAAGCCGTCGCGTAAAGGTCCACCGCCGCCTATCTACAATACCGTAGGTAACCTCGACAAGGCGGCTCCCACGGAGCTAACGCCGATGAAGTTTCGGGTGCCGGGTGAGTTCCACCGAGAGTTCAAGGTCTACGCCGCGGCACACGGAATGAGTATGGTGGAGCTACGGCAGGAAGGGTTTCGACTTTTAAAGCGGCAACGCGGTGAATGACGAAAGCGTATTTGTTTACAAATGCGACTGGGCACGCACCCGGTGAATCGGTTTATAGGAGACTGGGTGCAACGAGTAGCTTTTTCGCCATGCCCAAAGTCACGGCAGGCAAAATACTTGTAGCCGTTCGCTTAGATTTGTCGTGTATCTCTTGCCGAGGAACTGAGGTTCGTCCGGATGTCTATTACGAGTTTTTGGCTATCGCACTTCAGCGTACGACTTCCTGCAGTTCTAAGTGCATGCGTGTACCTGATCGCATGTCTTTTGCTGTGTCGCGCTTTGTCATTGGGTATGTATGATTCGGTGATGCTGTTCGTTCCGCTCGGACTGAATCCGTTTATTTTGGACTATCTCGTCGCGGCCAGAGGCTACGGTCAGGCCATGGCATGGTTGCTCATGGCTTGGGCAACCGCGATTCAACCGCAGATCGAGCCCACTGAACGTGTACATCTCAGATACGGATTTATGGGGCTATGTATATCATTGTCTTTTTCGTGGACCTCATTCGCTAAAAGAAACATATAAAACGTTGAGGGATTCGGCTTTGCCACTTCATAACGATAATCTTATAAATCCTATGCTTAAGAAGGCCTTTGTTGCTATGCGGGCCTGGCTGGTCCCTTGTGTTACCACTGCGTTTACGTTGACTCTCATTGCGGAGTATCTTCACAGGACACGGCGCACCGAATTGCATCGCAGGCGCATTCTGGTTGCTTTCCTGGCTGGTATTGGAGCGTGCCTGCTTCTCCAGATGTTTCTCTTCGCAACAAAAGGGCTATTGTTACCGTCAGAACGAACCGGGATCTTCTTCGTCCCCGCTGTTTTACTCACAATGTCGATTGCAGCCACGATGACGCGAGTTCAGTCGCGGCCGGAAGAGGGGACCGGAAGTGAGACCGGCCTGCTGGACATACTCGCTGATCGCCTGCGCCGCATGGAAGTGAATGCCCACGGTCCGACGCTTGTCTTCTTTTTCGTGTAGACGGATCGTGGCTTCGTCGCCGCCCTGATGAAAATCCGAGACCTTGAGCCGGCAGCCGGTGGACAATCGCATACCTGAGTAGAGATAGAGCTTCCGGCAGATCAATCGACGACACCGAGCCCCGTTATAAGATGCCGCCCGGATTCCATAAATCAACCGTGCTCTGGCGCTGATCCTGATTTACCCCAACCCGCTCAACCCGAAACGCTATGTGGTTCTGAACAGCGGCATCACGTATCGCGAGGCCGATTACCTCACCAATGCCCGGGAAGTTCCGAAGCCGCCGGACGCCCGTCAAACCGGAAAAATCGTGGTTGCCGATTTCTTTAATGAGCTGTGGCAGGTTCCGGCTACGCGTTAAACGAGTATCCCGTACAATATCCAGACTGGAGGGGAATTCGTGGAAACTGCTGAGACGGCCGCCGCGCCCGCATTCGTACCCGAACCCGCTGCCGAAGTTGTCGCAACACCCGCCCCGGTGCCTGTACTCGTATCCGCTGAGTCGGCGCCTGTTCAACAAACCGAGCGCATCAGCGCGATTGATGCCCTGCGCGGGTTCGCGCTGCTCGGCATCCTTCTGATGAACATCATTCCGTTCTCCATGTATGGCGGAGCGTACGACAACCCCACTGTTACAGGCGGCGCGACGGGCGTCAACCTGATGGTCTGGACCGTGCTCCACGTGCTGGCCGAGGGCAAGATGCGATGCCTGTTCTCGCTGGTGTTCGGCGCCAGCATGTTGCTGCTCACCTCGCGCCTGGAGAAGACGGGCAATGCCGCCGACGTCTACTACCGGCGCAACCTGTGGCTGATCCTGATGGGCATCCCGCACGCGTATCTGCTGTGGCTCGGCGAGATTTTGTACATGTACGGAGTATGCTCGCTGATCCTGTTCCCGTTTCGTAAGATGTCGGCCAAAGGTCTGCTCATCGCCGGCGGCGTTTTTCTGGTAATGGGCTCGGCCGCTTATATCGGCCTCTCCTACGAGACCAAAGACAAGATTGAGAACGGGCGTAAGGCCATCGCGGTGGAGCAGTCGGGAAAGGCCCTGACCGAGGAACAGAAGGACCAGAAGAAGGAATACGACGACTGGCTCAAGTTCAACAAGCCCAACAAAGAACAGCTGGAGAAGGACGCTAAGGAGTGGCGCGGCTCACCGCTGGACGTGATTAAAGCTCGCGCGAAGGTGGTCGGCCACTTCCACTCCATCCCTTTCTATCACCCGTTGAACTGGGATGTCTGGAGCATGATGCTCATCGGCATGGGACTGTTCAAGCTCGGCGTGCTGAGCGGGAAGAGTTCCACTTCCAGCTATGTAAAGATGCTTCTCATCGGCTACGGAATCGGGATCCCGCTGAACAGCTGGACCGCGTGGGAGATCATTCAGTCGAATTTCGATCCGGTGCGGCAGACCATGTTCTCCAGTACGTATGACCTTGGCCGTCTGTCCGTCGCGCTGGGACATATGGCGCTGATTATGCTGCTCTGCCGGGCCTCGGTGTGGCACTGGATCACATCGCGTCTGGCGGCGGTCGGGCAGATGGCGCTGAGCAACTACATCACGCACTCCATCGTCTGTTCGTTCCTGTTTACCGGCTATGGGCTGAAGTGGTATGGCACGCTGGAACGCCATCAGGTCTACTACGTGGTGGCGGCCATCTGGGTTTTTCAGTTGATCGTCAGCCCGATCTGGCTTCGGTATTATCGCTTCGGCCCTATGGAGTGGGCGTGGCGGTCACTGACCTACTGGAAGAAGCAGCCGTTTCGCCGCGAGACCGCTCATTCGCTGTCGTAGGTGTGGACCTGGCGGGCTTGAGAGCCCGCCGCAGCTCTGGGGAGCTGCCCCCCTGTTTGCTGACTGGGACAGGTGTCTGGGCGGGCCTCTCAGGATTGAGACGCAGGTTTAGGCGGAGGCTGTCTTGCCGAAGCTGGCGACAGCCGTCGCTTCGTCTTCGAAGGTTTCGAAGATCGTGTACAGACGAGTGATCTGGAGCAGATCCTTGATGCGCTTCTGAACGTTGAGAAGCTTGAGGTCGCCGCCACGATTCTTAACGCTGGTGTACGAGCCCAGCATCTCTCCCAGCCCGGCGCTGTCAATGTAGCTGACGTCGCCCAGGTTCAGAAGAATCTTCGTATTCTTCTCGGCTTCCTTGTGGACCACATCGCGAAGCTGACCAGTCGCGTCCCCAAGAGTGATCCGACCCGACGCGTCGATTACCGTTACGTCACCGTTGAGGCGTGTAGTAAGTGTGAGGCTCATTCCATTTCCTTGTACGAGGTTCGTTTCGAAACAGGTTTAGGGCGAGCATACCAGTCGCCAGACCATAGTTCAACATATCTGCGTGATAAGCTTGCCGTCGATGTCGTGGAGATTGCTTTTCCCCCTGTTTCTCGCCGCCCTTGCGCTGGCCCAGACTGATTCCGTCAAACCGGTCCCCCCTCAGGGCGTCAAGGTTTCCGATGCCGACCGCACGCAACTTTCGGCTGGACTCACCCGTTTGTCAGCGGACGTGGACGCGCTGAACGCGCTGCCACTGGGAAAGGACGTGCGCGTGTTCCGCGACGCTGTCCGCTTCGCGCTCGATTATGACGAGTTCTTCCAGCCTCAGGAAGTCGCCCGCGCGAAAGAGATGCTTCAGGCCGGGATTGCGCGCGCTGAGGAGTTGATGTCTGGCCGCGCGCCGTGGAATACGGCCACGGGTCTGGTGGTACGCGGCTACGTTTCAAAGATCGACCGCAGCGTCCAGCCCTACGGCCTTGTTGTCCCGTCTTCCTGGGATCCGAAATTGCCGCGAAAATGGCGGCTCGACTGCTGGTTTCATGGACGTAATGAAACGCTCAGCGAGGTGAATTTCCTCTACGACCGGATGCGAAATCCCGGAGAATTCACTCCCGAAGATACTATCGTTCTACATCTCTACGGGCGGCATAACAATGCGAATAAGTTCGCCGGTGAAGTCGACCTGTTTGAAGCGATTGAGGATGTGAAGCGCCACTACCGGATCGACGAGAACCGCATTCTGGTGCGTGGTTTCAGCATGGGCGGGGCGTCGACGTGGCAGTTCGCCACGCACTTCGCGGGGCGGTGGGCAGCCGCCGCGCCTGGTGCCGGATTCAGCGAATCGGCCGACTTTCTTAAAGTGTGGCAGCGCGAAACCATCAAGCCAACCGCCTGGGAACAGAAGCTCTGGCATATGTATGACGCCACCGATTACGCCGCAAATCTCTTCAATTTGCCCATAGTTGCGTACAATGGCGACCAGGACGGGCAGAAGCAGGCGGCCGACATGATGGAAAAGGCTATGGCGGAGGAAGGCTTGCGCCTCACCCGCGTCACAGGACCACAGACGGGCCACCGGTACCACCCCGACTCCAAGGTTGAGATCAATGCGAAGATCGACGCCATCGCCGAGCGCGGCCGCGATCCCTGGCCGAAGCGCCTTCGCTTCACCACATGGACACTTCGGTACAACGAGATGAAGTGGCTGCGCATTGATGCGCTCGACAAACACTGGGAACGCGCGAGGCTCGACGCCGATGTCACCGCGGAAAACACGATCCGCATCAAGGCGGAGAATGTGGCTGCGTTCCGGGTGGATGCCGGGCCGGGAGCGGGGCTGATGGCGCCCTCGCGCACGGTCGACGTGGTGATCAATGGCCAGACTGTGAAAGTCCCCGGTGCGGCGTCGGACGGATCGTTCGCAGCTTCCTTTGAGAAGGCTGGGAATCGCTGGGCTGTCGCGGCGGCGGCGCCGAAAGAAGGTCTGCACAAGCGTCACGGTCTGCAGGGGCCGGTCGACGATGCGTTCATGGACAGCTTCCTTTTCGTGAAGCCGACGGGTCAGCCGGCAGCACCGGGTGTCGCGTCATGGGTGGCGGCGGAGCAGGGAAGGGCGATTAAGGAATGGCGGCGGCACTTCCGTGGCGAGCCTCAGGTAAAGGACGACACGGCGGTGACGGAGTCCGATATCGCCAGCTCCAATCTGGTCCTGTGGGGCGACCCTGGCAGCAATAAAATACTCGCGAAGATCGTGAGCCAGCTGCCGCTGAAATGGACCGGTGAACAACTGACGCTTGGTGGCGCGAACTATCCAGCATCGACGCACGCGCCGATTCTGATCTACCCCAATCCGCTGAACCCGAAGCGGTACGTGGTTCTGAACTCTGGCTTCACTTACCGCGAGTACGACTATCTGAACAACGCGAGAGAGATCTCCAAGCTTCCCGACTGGGCCGTGGTCGACACCACCACGCCTCCTGGGCCGCGGTTCCCGGGGAAGATCGTGACGGCCGACTTCTTTAACGAGAACTGGAAGTAAGCCCGCCTGAGCCAGCCTGCGGGACCGCCTCCTCCCGGGTGGGGTGGATGACCAGCCAGCATATCGCCGATATGAAGTACAGCCCAGCCAGAATCTGGAGGGGCAGGCTCCAGTTGCCATAGGTGTCGACCACATAGGCCAGCACGATGGGGCTGAGAATTCCACCGATTTGCCCCGCGGTATTCATAGTGGCGCTAAGCACGCCCGAGTTGCGCCCGCCGAGATCGATGGCCGTTGCCCACGCGGGCGCCAGCGTCAGCATTGATGCGGCTCCACCAATCGCGATGAGGAACCCCGCCGTCCGGGCGTCTGGATGTACCGCGCCGCCGAACATGGCGATGGCCGCGACAAGGTAGCCTACAACTCCCACCCCGCACCGCCCGACCCTGATCCCAAACCGTCGCGACAGCGCGTCCGTCGTCATCCCACCGGTAATATCGGCGAACACGCTGAGAAGCAGCGGCAGCCCGCTGAAAATCGCGAGTTCGCCCTTCGACATCCCACGGGCATTCATTAAATACGTGGGCAGCCACGTAATAAAGAAATAGAACCCGTAAGTATTCGCCACATATTGCAGACACAGAGGGAACAGGCTCCGGGTCCGAAATACGCTCGCCCACGATCCGCCCGAGTGCGCCGGAGGCAGCCCGCGATTCGCTTCGATGTAATCCCGCTCGTCGGCACTTACCGACTTGTGGTCGCGAGGCTCATCGCGGAACCACCAATACCACGCAGCCGCCCATGCCACTCCGATAAAGCCGAACAGTACGAACACAACGCGCCAGTGCAGGTGTACCGCCATGGCAGCCACCAGCCCCGGAGTCAACCCGCCGGCCAGATGCGCGCCGGCGAAAAAGATCCCCTGCACGCGGCCGCGCTCATTCGCAGGCACCCAGCGTGAGAACACGCGCGCGGCATTCGGCCATGCGCCGGCTTCACCGATGCCGAACAGGAATCGCACCACCAGCAGCATCCAGTAGCTGACCGCCGCTGCCGTCACCATAGTGAATGCCGACCACCACAGCACGATTCGGGTGAGCACTGCCCGCGAGCCGATCTTGTCGGCCCACGCAGCCGTCGGGATCTCGAACGCGGCATAGGCCAGCGTGAAGGCGCTGAACACGTAACTCATCTGCATTCGCGACAGTCCGAGGTCGCGCATGATGTCGGGGGCAAGGACCGAAATACAAACACGGTCCAGATACGTGACTCCCGCAAGAGCCACAGCAAAGGCAACTACACGGAATCGAACATGGGTAGCCGTCATGAATCAGAGGGCATCGCGATCGCGAAGCCCAAGCAGATACAGTATCCCGTCGAGGCCGAGCGTTGAGATTGACTGCCTGGCACTCGCACGAACCAGCGGTTTGGCGCGAAAAGCAATACCCAGGCCCGCGATACTCAGCATCGGCAAATCGTTGGCACCGTCGCCCACCGCGATGACCTGCTCCATGATGAGATCGTGCTCGGTTGCAATCTGCTCCAGCAACGCGGCCTTACGAGCCCCGTCGACGATCTCGCCCACTACTTCGCCCGTCACGACACCATCGCGGATGTCGAGCTCGTTAGCCCCTACGTAATCGATGCCCAGCCTGCGCTGCAGCTCGTGAGCCATGAAGGTGAAGCCGCCCGAGAGGATCGCGGTCTTGTAACCGAGACGCTTGAGAGTGCCGATCAGCCGGTCCGCGCCGTCCATCAACGGAACGTTCTGCCGCACCGTGTCGAGCGCCGATTCGGGCAGGCCTTTCAACAGCCCGACGCGCTTGCGGAAACTCGCGCGGAAATCGAGTTCACCGCGCATCGCCGCTTCGGTGATGGCAGACACCTGCTCGCCGACTCCGGCCAGTTTCGCGAGTTCGTCGATGACTTCGTTCTGGATGAGCGTGGAATCCATGTCGAACGCCACCAGCCGCCGATTGCGCCGGTACACGTTGTCGTGTTGGAAGGCGATGTCGATATTGTGATCCTCGGTGAGCCTCATCAGTGGACCGCGCAGTGAGTCTTCGCTGGCAATCTCGCCTGATATTGCCATCTCAAAACACATCCTTCCCGGGCCGCCGTCCTCAAGGGAGGATCGTCCGGAGAGACGGTCGATGCGGTCGATGTTGAGGCCGACGCGGGCAATGATGCCGCTGATATCGGCAAGCTGTCCCGCGGTGATGGTGGGTCCGAGGACCGTGACCAGGAATCGGCGCTTGCCCTGATGGGTCACCCAGTCCTCGTATTCGTCCGAAGTGACGGCAGTGAAGCGAATCTGCACGCCCAGCTCATGGGCTTTCAGGAGCAACTCGGTGAGCATGGCCGAGTTGCGCATCTCCTGCGTCATCTCGACGAGCAGGCCCAGTGCGAGTGCGTCGTGGATCAGGGCCTGCCCTACGTCGAGGATCCGGGCACCATAGCGACCAAGAATCCCGGTGAGAGAATGCGTCACACCGGGTTTGTCATGGCCGCTGATGTTGATCAGCAGGACTTGTGAGTCCGAATGGAATGACATCACTTCCAAGTGTAGAGGTGACGCCCCAAATTCCCGGTTCGTTAGTTCGCAAGAAATGCCTAAGTCGTTCTGTTGCCATGCTATCCTGCTGGTACTCCGATGCATCCCCCGTCCGTTCGGCCCGCTGGAGAACTGTTCAATGAACTCGTAGAGATCATGGCCAGGCTTCGTGCGCCCAATGGCTGCCCCTGGGACCTCGAACAGTCCTTCGACACCATCAAGCCGTACACGCTCGAAGAGACCTACGAAGTTCTTGACGCAATAGAACGGCGTGACTGGCCGAATCTGGCAGAAGAGCTCGGCGACTTCATGCTGCAGGCCGTCTTCTATGCGCAGATGGCCGATGAAGCAGGGCACTTTCGTATCGAGGATGCGCTGCGGCACATCGTGCAAAAACTGATTCGCCGCCACCCGCATGTGTTCGGCACGGGCGATGCAAAAACGTCTGACGATGTTCTGCGAAAGTGGAACGACATCAAAGACGAAGAAAAGAAGGACAAGCCTCCGCAGCTCATCCTGGACGGTGTGCCGCGGGCGCTACCCGCGCTGATGGAAGCCGCGCAGATCAGCGCTAAAGCCGCGCGCACCGGCTTTGACTGGCCCGATGTCGATGGCGCACTGGAGAAGGTCGCCGAAGAAGCGGGTGAACTGGCCCGAGCGCGCGAATCGGCCTCGAAGGACGAGATCGAATCGGAACTCGGGGATTTGCTTTTCACGCTGGTGAACGTTGCCAGGTTCCTGAAGGTGGACCCGGAGCAGGCTCTGCGCAAGACCAATGCGCGATTCCGCAAACGATTCGGGCATATCGAAACCAGCCTGGCGAGCGAAGGCCGTAGGTTCAGCGATGCGACTCTGGAACAGATGGAGGCGTTGTGGCAGCAGGCCAAGGGGCTCGAATGAGCATTGAGATTCGCCCACTCACGGCACATCACGATTTTGTGGACGCGGTACGGCTGCAAAAAGAAATCTGGGGATTTCAGGAAATTGAGCTCCTCCCGGTTCGATTATTTGTGGTGGCGACCAAAGTGGGCGGCCAGGTTTTCGGAGCGTTTGACGGATCTCGGATGATCGGCTTTTTGCTGGCGATTCCGGGGGTGAAACCCGGTGGGAAGTCTTACCTCCACAGCCATATGATGGGCGTGCTGCCTGGTTACCGGGATGTCGGGCTCGGCCGGCGACTGAAGGAAATCCAGAGAGCCGACGCGGTCGAGCGTGGCATCCAACTCATCGAGTGGACGTTTGACCCGCTGGAGCTCAAGAACGCCTTCTTCAACATCGAACGTCTTGGGGCGGTGGTCCGGCGCTACGTGCTGAACCAGTACGGGACCACCAGCAGCCATCTCCACGGCGGTTTGCCGACCGACCGCTGCATTGCCGAATGGCACATCGGCGCACCGCGGCCCGACGCGCAAATCGAGGCGGAGGTCGAAATTCCGAACGCAATCGCCGAGTTACGGAAGTCCGATCCGGTGAAGGCCCGGGAAATTCAAAAGAAAGCAAGCGAGCGATTTCTGGCGGCGTTCCAGAAAGAGCTCACCGTGGTGCGCTTTGAGCGCCGCAAAGAATCGGGAGTGTACCTGCTGGGACGATGGCCATCCGAATAGACCGAATCAATTTGCGGCAGATCGGGATGCCGCTGGTGCATTTCTTCGAGACCAGCTTTGGCCGAACCTACGACCGCCAGATGGTGCTGATCGAAGTGGTCAACTCCGACGGGCTCTCGGGATGGGGCGAGGTTACAGCGGGCGAGCACCCGTTCTACAACGAAGAGTGGACCGAGTCCGCCTGGATGATCGCCCGCGACTACGTGGCCCCGCGTATCATCGGCAAGACGCTGGAATCCGCCGCCGATGTGTGGCCGCTGATCGCCGGAGTGCGAGGGCACAACATGGCCCGAGGCGGCGTGGAAGCGGCGGTTTGGGATCTGGAAGCCCGCATGAACGGAGTGCCTCTGTGGAAACAGATTGGCGGCGGGGCGCGGCGCGAGATTCCGTGTGGCGTATCGCTGGGCGTGCAGGACACCGTCGATCAGCTGCTGGCGAAAATCGATACAGAATTAAAGGCCGGATATCAGCGCATTAAGATGAAAATCAAGCCCGGCTGGGACGTCGACGTCCTTGCCGAGGTGCGCCGCGCCTTCCCTGACACGCCACTGACCGCCGACGCGAACTCCGCCTATACGCTCGACGACATCGACCATCTGAAGAAGCTCGACGCCTTCCATCTGGTGATGATTGAGCAGCCGCTTTCGCACGACGACATCATCGATCACGTCAAACTGCAGGCTTCGCTCGACACCGCCATTTGTCTGGACGAATGCATCCGCTCCCCGCGTCAGGCGGAGCAGGCCATCGAGCTAAACGCGTGCCGCATTATCAACATCAAGCTGGGCCGCGTCGGCGGATTCCGCAATGCGAAGCGCATCCACGACATCTGTTTTAATGCGGGCATCCCAGTGTGGTGTGGCGGCATGCTGGAGGCCGGCATCGGACGCGCGCACAACGTGGCGCTCGCCTCACTCCCCAACTTCACGCTCCCCGGCGACGTTTCGGCCAGCAAGCGGTACTGGAAGCAGGACATCATCGTGCCCGCTGTGGAGACCACATCCGCCGGCACCATCAAGCTGCGTGACGGCCCAGGTTTCGGCTACGAAATCAATCACGAATTCCTGCGGCAAATAACCGTGCGAGAGGAGTCCGTTGCAGTCTGAAGACGGCGAATCCCACGGTTCGCTTTACGCATTAATTCTACTGTTGATCTTCATCTGGTCGGCGAATTTCGTGATCGGGAAGTTCGCTCTCCGTGAAATTCCCGCTCTGCTTGTCATCGGGCTGCGCATGGTGATCTCGGGCGCCACAATGATCCCGATATACCTGCGTCACAAGCACAAGACGGGGACGCGCGGATGGACGCGGGAGGATGTCCCGCTGCTCCTCGGCCTTGGCCTGCTTGGTGTCGGGCTGAACCAGGTGTTCTTCGTCACGGGCCTGTCGAAGACCAGCGTCGCTCATGCCGCGCTGATGATCGGCCTGACGCCCATCTCGGTCCTGATGCTTGCCGCGCTGGCTGGCCAGGAGCGCCTGAACCCCATCCGACTTGCTGGCATGGGGCTCGCTCTCACAGGCATCGCAGTTCTGCAGTTCGGACCTGGGAGCCAGAAGAGCGGAAACCTCTGGGGCGACGCGCTGGTCTTCTGCGGAGGCTTCGTATTCGCGGCATTCACGGTCATCGGCAAGGCGACTATGGGCCGGGTCGGCGGCATCGTCGTGAATACGTTTGCGTATGTAGGCACGGGCCTCGCGCTGCTGCCCATGACCATTTATCTGAGCCGCGATTTCCCGTTTCACAGCGTCAGCATGACTGCGTGGGCGAGCCTCCTTTATATGGCCTTCTGCCCCTCGGTAATCGGCTACCTTATCTACTACCACGCGCTTTCCCGCATTCCCGCTTCGAAGCTGTCGACGTTCACCTACATGCAGCCCCTGCTCGCGACCCTGATGGCGATCCCCGCGCTTGGCGAGCATCCCACCAGTTCGCTGGCTTTCGGCGGCATCATGATCCTCGCCGGAGTCTTCGTGGCGGAGCGTTTGCAGTAATGCGGGCGTTCGCGCGACTCCTCCGAAACAATCGAAACTACCGTCTCACGTGGCTCGGTCAGCTGGTCAGCGAGACGGGCGACCACTTCAACACCATCGCGGTCTTCAGCCTGGCGCTCGCCAACACCGGATCGGGCATGGTGGTCAGCGGCATCATGCTCTCCCGGGCCGTTCCGTTCCTCTTCGCCGGACCACTTGCCGGAGTGCTGCTGGACCGGCTCGACCGGCGGCATCTGATGATCCTGAGCGACGTGGTCCGCGCCGTCTTCGCGATCCTTTTCATCTTCGCTACTGGCCGCAATGAAACGTGGCTGCTGTTCCTGCTTAGCGGGCTGCTGATGTTCGCGTCTCCCTTCTTCACCAGTGGCCGGGCCGCCATCCTGCCCGCACTTGCCGAAGGTTCCGAACTCCACACGGCGAACTCGCTGACCCAGACCACATCGTGGACTACCACGGCGATCGGCGGGCTGCTCGCCGGCCTCGCCATTAAACAATTCGGCTATGAGATTGCGTTCCTGCTGAACGCTTCGTCCTTCGTCTTCTCCGGTATCTGCATCGCCATGATCCACCCGCCGCCCGGTGGCTTCCGGGTGCAGTCCCGCTCCGACGCACCTGGCTGGCACGACTATCGCGAGGGCATCGCCTACATGGGTTCGGTGCCACTGATCGCAGCCATCGCCATGATCAACGTGGGCTGGGCCAGCGGTGGGGGCGCGGCGCAAATCCTCTTTGGGTTGTTCGGAGAGAAGGTGTATCACATGGGCCCGGTCGGCATTGGCACCATCTGGGGATTCGCCGGCATTGGACTGATCTTCGGAGGCATCCTTGCCCACAGCCTTGGCCCGCGACTGTCCTACCGCGACTACAAGCGGACCATCGGCATCGCCTACGCCGTCCACGGCCTCGCCTACGTCGCCTTCAGCCAGGTCCCAAGCCTTCCCGCCGCGCTCTTCTTCATCGCTCTCTCCCGAGGCGCGGTCGCGGTGAGCTCCGTCCTCAACATGACGCAACTGCTGACCCACGTCGCGGACGAGTTTCGGGGGCGCACCTTCGCCACGCTCGAGACGATCGTCTGGGGCGTGATGATGCTTTCCATGGCCGGCGCCGGCCTTGCCTCCGAGCACTGGAGTCCACGCGCCATCGGCTTCGTCGCCGGATGCCTCAGCTCGACGACCGCCGTCTGGTGGACCTGGCAGAACCTGCGCGGCCGTCTCCCGGAGCCGCCGCGAGCCAACGACGTACGATAGAAACGTGCCCATCACATCGGAAGAAACGCTGGCCATTTTTCAGGACACCGGCGCTTACCTGCACGGACACTTCCTGCTGACCAGCGGGCTCCACAGCCCCGAGTACCTGCAGTGCGCTCTTGTGCTGCAACATCCCACGATCGCCGAACGGCTCGGCCGCGAGCTTGCCAATTCCCTGCGCCCGATGATTCACGAGGCACCCAGCCTGATTGTCGCGCCGGCAATGGGTGGCCTGATTATTGGACACGAGGTGGCGCGGGCATTCGGCGTTCCCTTCGTATTCACTGAGCGCGACGCCACGCGTGACATGCAGTTGCGCCGCGGCTTCGCCATCCCGCCGGGGTCCAAAGCCATCGTCATTGAAGACGTCATCACCACGGGCGGCAGCACGCGCGAAGTTATCGACGTCCTGACCAAACTCGGCTGCACGACACTGGCGGCTGGTTCCATCATGGATCGCAGCGGTGGAGTGGCCGACGTTGGCGTTTCGCGCGCCGCACTGGCCACGCTGAGTGTTCAGACCTTCAACGCGGACAACTGCCCCATGTGTGCGCAGGGCACGCCGGCGGTCAAGCCAGGGTCACGTCCGTTGGGATGAGGCGCATCCGGCTCACCATCGCCTACGATGGCACCGAGTTCCACGGCTGGCAGGTACAGCCTGGTCTGGCGACCATTCAGCAGCACCTTGAAGAAATCTTCGCCGACCTGGAGCACAAGCCGGTCCACGTGGCCGGGTCGGGCCGCACGGACGCCGGCGTGCACGCGCTGGCCCAGATTGCAGCGGTCTCCATTCAGAATCCGCTGCCGCTGTACAACCTCAGGAAAGTACTCAATCGCAGTCTTCCCCCAGGCATTCGGATCCTGGCCTGCGAAGAAGTGCAACCCGAGTTCCACCCCCGCTTCGACGCCACTGGCAAGACGTACGAGTACCGCATCTGGCGCAAGGAAGTGCTCTCCCCGTTTGAGCAGCGTTACCTGCACCATCATCCCTATCCGATGAGCGACGAGAAGTTCTGCAGTGCCGCACGGCTGTTCGTGGGGGACCACAACTTTACCGCGTTCGCCGCATCGGACGACCGCTACGCCCAGAGTCACAACATGGTCCGGCGCATTTACTTCTCTGAAGCGACGCGCGAAGGCGGCCTGCTCATTTACCGCGTGAAGGGCAAGGGTTTCCTCAAGCACATGGTGCGAAACATAGCGGGCACGCTGATTGAGGCAGCAAAGAGCAATGTGAGCGAAGACCAGATCCGCTGGATGCTGACCGCTCCGCGAGGCGTGAAGGCCGTTCCGACGGCTCCCGCGAAGGGCCTTTTCTTAATCCAGGTTCACTACTGAGCTTCCGTCCTCACGAAGTACCGCGAAGGCAGCAGCCAGTAAATCAACGCCACCGAGAGAGGATGCATCAGTCCGGCAATGACAAATATCGGCGTATAGCTAAAACTCTGCACGATATATCCAGTCCCTAAATTCGCGAGCATTCCGCCCACAGCCCCGCCCATTCCCGAGAATCCCATCGCCGTCCCAGTCTCCCGGGGTGCGAATAAATCGCTCGGCAACGTCTGAATATTCGACACAAAGAACGCATGCCCAAACGTGGCGAAACAGGTAGCCGCGATGGCCATGGCCGCCGTGGGTACAAACGGAGCGACAATCGCCACCGGCATACAGACAGCACCCAGCAGCATTACGAATTTGCGAGCCTTCGGCAGCGGCCATCCGCGTCGCATCAGGTGCCCGGACAGCCAGCCACCCAGCATGTACCCGATGTCGCCGAAGATGAAAGGCACCCACGCATACCGGCCCACCATTGCGAGGTCGAACCCGCGTTCTCGCCGCAAATATTCCGGAAGCCAGAAAATGATGAAATAGATAACCGGATCTGTGAAGAACCGGCAGAGAATCAGCGTGTAGCATTCACGCATTGTGATGATGCGTTTCCAGTTCGGCCGGCTTCCTTCCGGAGGTACTGGCGGGGGTTCCGGGATATCCGGCATCTCCTCCGGCCGAAGCCATCGATTCTTTCGGGGCGGATCGTACAGGATCCACCACGCCACCAGCCACACCAGCCCGATGGCGCCGGTAACGACGAAGCTGGCGCGCCAGCCATAACGGATGGTCAACCCGGCGACCATCCAGGGCGCGATGGCGGACCCAATCGACGAACCGGCGTTGAAGATGCCGACGCCAAACGCGCGGTCGCGGGCAGGGAACCACTCGCCCACGGCTTTGGCCGCTGCCGGCCAGTTCCCCGGCTCGGTCAGCCCGAGCAGAAACCGGCACCCCGCCAGCGACCATTTGCCGACGGTGAAGGCATGGAGCATCTGCGCGACGGACCACCCTGCGATGAAGACCGCGAAACCCTTCTTCGTTCCCAGGCGGTCTACTATGTAGCCGCTGCCGGCATACATAACGGCATAGGCGGCAAGAAAGAGCGTCAGTATCTGGCCGTAGTCGCTCTCTGAAAGGCCGAACTCACGGCGTACATCTACCGAAACGATCGACAACGCGGTTCGATCGAGGTAGTTGATCATCGTGGCCAGAAACAGCATCCCGGCCAATACCCAGCGCAGCTTCGGAATCTTCACGGTCTGTTCAAGATTCTTTCACAACCAGCCGCTTGATTTAAACGAAACAGTCGGTCCGCGGACAGAGTCTTACACCATTGAAATGAGCCTGTCTGGGCCCGGAATACAGGTGACCGAATGAAGATTTTTTTGGCAGAGGACAATCCTGCCGATGTTTACTTGCTGCGTCAAGCCCTGGGTGTGCAAACGGGCTCCGAGATTGAGCTGCTGGTAGCGCAAGACGGCGAAGAAGCCATGGAGTACGTGAACAGGAAAGGTCGTTTTTGCGGTTTGCCCAGACCCGATCTCATCGTTCTGGACCTGAATTTGCCCAAGACCGACGGCAGCGATATTCTCCGGGCGGTCCGTGAATCCAATGAGTTACGGGAAGTTCCGGTGGTAATTCTAACCTCTTCGGACTCGCCGCGCGACCGTGCCACAGCAGAGCGCCTTGGCGCGGACGGCTACATTACCAAGCCGTCCGACCTTGATGCATTTCTGTCGCTCGGCAGCATACTGCGCGCTTATGCGGTCGTGCGCGGCTAGTCGGAAACCGCCCGCAGGAAGTCGAAATCGCACCCTTCATCGGCCTGGAGCACGTGGTCGATAAACAGCTTGCCGTACCCTCGCCGATAATGTTGAGTTGAAGGTACTAGTACTTTTTCTCTTTTTTTCCACTCTTCATCTGAAATTTTGAGGTCGAGCCGACGGCCCTCCACATTGAGGGAAATCTCGTCTCCGGTGTGCACGAGAGCCAGTGGTCCGCCCACTGCCGACTCCGGTGCAATGTGCAGCACGACGGTACCGAAGCTGGTCCCGCTCATGCGCCCGTCCGAGATGCGGACCACGTCCTTCACTCCGCGCTTCAGCAGAGCTTTCGGCATCGGCATCCAGCCCCACTCCGGGAAGCCGGGCCCTCCCTTCGGACCAGCGTTCTTCAGCACCAGAACTGTATTTTCGTCCACCGGCAGGTCTTCCTTCTCGACTTCGGCCAGCAACTGCGCATAGTTCTCAAACACGTACGCCGGACCGACATGCCGCAGCAGCGACGGTGATGCGGCGCTCTGCTTGATGACCGCGCCACGCGGGCACAGGTTGCCGCCGAGCACGGCAATGCCACCCTCGGCCTGGATTGCGTTGTCGACCGGCCGGATCACGTCGGTATTGGAGTTGATCGCGTTCGCCACATTGTCCGTCAGAGTGCGGCCATTTACGGTCACGCACTGGCTGTCCAGAAGCGAGAGAATATTGCGGAGCAGGGCAGGGAGGCCGCCGGCGTAGAAGAAGTCTTCCATCACATAAGCGCCCGACGGCTTCATGTTGGCGAGACAGGGTGTCCGGCGCGAGATGCGGTCAAAGTCAGCCAGCTTCAGGTCGATGCCGAGGCGCCCGGCGATGGCCAGCAGATGCACCACGCCGTTGGTCGACCCGCCGAGCGCCATCAGCGCCGTAATGGCGTTTTCCAGCGCGCCGCGCGTCAGAATTTTCGAGGGCCGCAGGTCCTCACGTACCATGTCCACAATGCGCCGGCCGCTCTGTTCGGCGAGCATGAAACGCCGGGAATCGGGTGCCGGAATCGCCGCACAGTTGGGCAGCGTCATCCCGAGTGCTTCGGCGATGCACGCCATCGTGGAAGCGGTGCCCATCACGGCGCAGTGGCCGACCGTTCGGGCAATGCAGCCTTCAATCTCACCCAGTTCTTCTTCGGTGATACGGCCCGCGCGGTACTGCTCAAACAGGCGTCGCCCATCTGTTCCACTGCCCAGCACCTGACCCCGCCAGTTACCCGCCAGCATGGGACCCGCGGTCACCATGATGGACGGCAGATCGGCACTGGCAGCGCCCATAAGCTGCGCCGGCGTCGTCTTGTCGCAGCCGCTCAGCAGCACGACGCCATCCAGAGGATGGGCGCGGATGGATTCTTCCACGTCCATCGCCATCAGGTTGCGGAACAGCATGGCGGTCGGCTTCATCAGCATCTCGGCGAGCGAGATGGTAGGGAATTCCAGCGGCACGCCACCGGCCTGCCAGACACCTCTTTTCACGGCTTCGGCAACATCCCGCAAGCCGGAGTTGCAGTTGTTCAACTCGCTCCAGGAGTTGCATATGCCGATTACCGGCTTTGCGTCGTCGAACACGTCGGCGCTGAAGCCCTCGGCGCGAAGCCACGCACGGCGGGCGAAGTTATAGTATTCCGGTCCACGAAACCAGGATCTGCTGCGCATCTGGGGACATTATCTACCCCCCTCCGGCGCCGCCGGAACTAAAGTCTTTCCGGCACGTTGTCGATGAAACGGCCAGAACCCAAAAAATGAAGGGGACAGGCCGCAAACTCGACCGTATTCCGAAATGCTGCACCGTCAGCATCTCCTGGGAAGCATCGCTGGGAGGCGCGCCGATGTTCGCCCGCGCCAAAACAGTCGACATTTCCACCACGGGGATGCAAATCGAACTTCCGACCCAGATTCCAGTGAATGCCGCCGTCAACGTCCGCTGCGACGAACTCCGGATCTCAGGCCGGGGGATGGTTCGCCACTGCACGCGGAAGGGACCGCGCTTCCGTGTAGGCGTTGAGTTTACGATGCCAATCCGTCTGCCCCTTGAGGCCTGAATCCCGCAATCTGCCCGCGAGAGAAACTGCTGTCCTCGTTCCTGCGTCATTTGTTATAGTTCGCACGAGGCTTCGATTCATGAAACAGCTTGTACTTACTTTGGCCCTGACCCTGACCGCTGGCCTGGCGCCGCAGATTGTGGCACAGGGACCTGCCAAAGAAACCACCGATACGGTGGCTCGGCCCAAGCCGCGGCCGGGTGATAAAACAGCCGCCCCTGAGGCCGAAAAACAGCAGGAAAAGGTGGAATCCAAATTTAGAAAGAAGCCGGGCGAAGTGGCTGAAGGAGGCCCCAGTTTCCGCACCGACGCCACGACAGTGACGGTGGAAGTCTCCGTGATGGACAACAAGGGCAACTTCATCCCCGGTATCCCGAGGGACCGTTTCCGCGTCCTCGAGGACGGCGTACCGCAGAATATGGCAACCTTCGGGGTTGGAGAGGGCGTCATGACCGTCGCCATGGTAATCGAGTTCAGCAACCTCTACCAGCAGTACTGGTCGGAAAGCTGGTACCAGACGCTGACAGCCTCGTACGGCTTCCTTGAAACGCTGAAGCCGGAAGATTACGTGGCCGTGGTTGCCTATGATCTGCGCCCGGAAATTCTGTCCGACTTCTCGACCGACAAACGCAAAGCGCAGGAAGCCATGCAGCGCCTCCGGATCGCGGCGTTCTCAGAATCGAATCTCTTCGACGCCCTCACCGACACGGCCGAACGTATGTCGGAGATTGAGGGCCGCAAGGCCATCGTGCTGATCGCTTCCGGCGTCGACACGTTCAGCAAGCTGACCTTTGACAAAACGCGCAAGATTATTCAGAACGCCGGCGTGCCCATCTATTCCATCGGCCTCATGCAGGCCCTCCGCGAATATTACGATGCGCGGGGAGCGATGGGTCCCATCCAGCGTCTGGATTTCCTGCAGGCTGACAACCAGATGCGGACCTTCTCAAAAGAGAGCGGTGGCATGTCGTTCTTCCCCCGATTTTACGGTGAATTTCCGTCCATCTTCCAGGCAATTACGAACTCCATGCGTAGCCAGTACACAATTACGTACACCTCGAACAATCAGACCCGTGACGGTAAGTTCAGGGCCATTAGGGTGGAACTTGTGAACCCTGCTACAAACGAGCCGCTGAAGATCACGGACCAGAAGAACAAGCCCCTGAAGTACACCATCATGGCGAAGAAGGGCTACACCGCGCCGCGCGAAGTGGAATAGTGCACGTGACCGATTTTGCGGCTGGATGGAACAGGCCGGGACCTTTGTCAAGCTCTCGATCTTCTGGTTTTCCATCGCAATAGAGCGGTGTTGACAGTCTGATGAACGGAGTGTTACTGTGCGAGGCGTTCTCCCAAGAAATGAAGAAACCTCCCACACCTCCCGCCGCAGGCTTGCGGCTTCTGCTGGTCGATGACAACTCGATAGGCCTGTCGGCCCGACGCGTCATATTCCTCGGCGAGGGATACCAGGTGACCGCCTGCACCCGTCCGGATCAGGCCATCCGCGAATTCGAGTCTTCCACTTTCGACGTCGTCGTTACCGACTACCGAATGCCGGACATGAACGGTGTGGAATTAATCGCCGCTCTCAGAGCCATCCGGCCTGTACCGGTAGTTATGCTTTCGAGCGTCGCCGAAGTTGTTGGGCTGACGGAAGCAAACACCGGCGCCGACGCCGTTGTACCCAAGAACAGCCACGAAATCGGTAATATGGTGCGAGCCGTGAATCGCCTCGCATTAAAGAAGCCTGTCAGTTCGCAGGCAGCGAAGCGCGCGCGCAAGAAAGCAGGCTGATCCGTGGGTTCGAAGAGCGTTGCCGCATTGTGTTGCTGCCTTCTGGTGCTGCCACCGGCAGCACTTCCGGCAGCGGCCCGAAGCAAAGGGAACCAGTGGATGAAGGGCATGAAGCTGCGCGACAAGATCGCGCAACTCATCATTGCTCCGTGCTTCGGTGAGGACCCCGCATCCAGCTCCGACGAGTATCGAAAATTCTCGCGCTGGGTCAAAGAGCTTCACATTGGTGGGTTCATCGCCGTGAACCGCGTGGTTTCAGGCACCGTGCGCAACGCCGAGCCTCACGCCATGGCGTCCTTCTTCAACCGCATGCAGCGACTCTCCAAAGTGCCGCTGCTGATGGCCGGCGATTTCGAGCGCGGTGCGTCCATGCGAGTCGCCAACACCGCGAAGTTCCCGCATCTGATGGCTTACGGCGCAGCAGGCGATCTGGAGCTCACGCGGCAGCTGGGAGCGGATACGGCTCGTGAATCCCGAGCCCTGGGCGTGCACTGGGTGTTTGCGCCCGACTCCGACGTCAACAACAACCCGGACAATCCGATTATCAACACACGCTCATTTGGGGAGGATCCGGCCAAAGTCGCTGCCCACGTGAAGGCCTTCATCGAAGGCGCACACAGCGTTCCCGCGTCGACGGTGCTGGTTACGGCCAAGCACTTTCCGGGTCATGGCGACACGGGTGTGGACAGTCATCTGAACCTGCCTGTGCTGGAGGCTTCGCGCCAGCGCATCGACACCACCGAGATGGTGCCGTTTCGCGCAGCGATCGCCGCGGGGGTCGACGCGGTGATGTCGGCGCACATGGCCGTGCCCGCCATCGAGAGCGAGCACATCCCCGCAACGGTCTCGGCGAAGGTACTGACTACGCTGCTGAAAAATGAGCTTGGTTTTAAGGGGCTTGTTGTCACCGACGCAATGGATATGCAGGGACTGACGAAAATGTTCCCGGTTGGCGAAGCGGCCGTTCGTGCGCTGGAAGCCGGTGCGGACGTGTTGCTGATGCCGCGGGACCCTGAGGCGGTGATTCAGGCCGTGGAGGCCGCGGTGAGGGACGGGCGGCTCACTGAGAAGCGCATTACGGCCAGCGTGCTGAAGGTTCTCGCGGCCAAGGCGAAGGTCGGCCTGAATGTGCGCAAGCTGGTCGATATCGAAGCGATCACCGACACAACAGAATCGGCCGAGTTTGCCGGGCATGCCCAGACGGCGGCTGACCGCGCGATCACTGTTCTGCGCAACGAAGGTTCGGCGATTCCACTGAAGCAGCCGGGTCAGACGTGCTTCTGGGTGCTTGCGGAAAGCCGGTATGGGGTGGGCGGCCGCCGGTTTGCCGAAGAAGTGGGGCGACGCCAACGGACCGCGGTGGTTCATATTCTCGATCCGCAGGTACCGGCAAGCGAGGTAGACATCCTGGTCTCAAAAACATCCGCGTGCGTCGTCCACGTTCTTGCCGGATATGCCAGCACAGGGGCGTACAAGAGCGATTCGCGACTGCCCGCCGGATACGCCGCGCTGGTGAGCTCGCTCACGGCCAACCCGTCGAAGCCGCCCATCGTTACAGTGGCTGTGGGAGTCCCCTACATTCTTCGGGCTCTGCCGTCGGCAACGGCACAGATGGCGACTTTCAGCTCCGTCATCACCTCGGAAATCGCCGCGGTGAAAGCCTTGTTCGGTGAGATCCAGGCGAAAGGTCACACCCCGGTTTCCATCCCCGGAATCGCCCGCCTGGGTGACCCTACAATGTGAGCATGGTTGAAATCACGTGGCTGGGCCATGGCACCTTTCAGGTTCGCGCCGAAACAGGCGAAGTGCTGCTCATCGATCCCTGGACGGATGGTAATCCGGCGTTTCCGCAATCCCACCAGTTTGACCGTGTGGACGTAATTCTGGTCTCACACGGACACTTCGACCACATTCACGATGTGGTGCCACTGGCGCAGCGCTTCGAGCCGCAGGTGGTTTGTATTTATGAGACCGGAGTGTGGCTGGAAAGTAAGGGCGTGAAGAACGTTACGGGCATGAACAAGGGCGGTTCGCAGAAGGCGGGCCCAGTGACCGTCACCATGACCCACGCCATCCACAGCTGCGGGATACTCGATGAGGGCAAGATCATTTACGGCGGCGAGGCAGCTGGGTACGTGCTGCGATTCGCCGACCGCAGGGCCATCTACTTCGCCGGCGATACCAACGTCTTCACGGATATGAGCCTCATCCATGAGTTGTATCAGCCTGAGCTCGCGGTGCTTCCCATTGGCGATCTGTTCACGATGGGCCCAAAGGAAGCGGCCATGGCGTGTAAACTCCTGAAGGTGTCGAAGGTGATCCCGGCTCACTACGGAACGTTTCCGCCACTCACTGGTACGCCCGACCAACTGGCCGCTCTGACCGACACTGAAATCTGGACTCTTACACCCGGCACCCCGGTTACGTGGTAGGCCCGGGCTTTCAGGCCGCCAGTAGCCCGTGCTCCCGCAGCACTTCTTCAAGCTCCGAGTTGTCCGGGGCCACCAGGACCGTGCCGCCGATATCCAGTGTCGGCTTCTTTACCTTGCCGTCGGCGTGCTGCTTCACCCACTCGGTGGCGTGTGGATCCTTCTCCACATCCACGTAGTCGTATGGCACCCCGAGCTCGTCCAGAAAGTCGAGTGTGCGGGTCGTCATTCCGCACCAGTCGGCCCCGTAGACTTTCACCTGTTCCGTTTCGCTGTTCATGACCGTTGGACACCCCCCATGCCCCGAAGTGACAAGTATCTCGCTACAATCGAAAGATGCGAATGGCAATGGCAGGTTTGTTATTGGCGGCTGGTATGGCTTCGGCTGCGAGCGTGACGGGTTACATCAGCGACTCCTTCTGCGGCGCCAGCAACGGCAACGGCGCGGCGGAATCCAGGAAATGCACAAAGGACTGTCTTTCTAATGGGGCGACCCCGGTGTTTGTAACGGAGAAAGACAAGAAGGTCTACAAACTGGTGGGCAAAGACGTCAAGCCGATGATCGACTACAAGGTCACCATCACAGGCGAATTGAAGGGCGACACCTTCACCGTCACAGACGTGAAGAAAGCCGAATAGCCAGACATTTGTATTGGGGTTTCTTACTGCTGGGAAGGAATGTTACCGGGCAGGGAATGAAGGACTAAGAGCGTTGGGAAGCGTGCGACTGTGCAGGCCTCCCAACGGTCCGGATCTTTATGCGACCGACGTGACGTCCTCTGCCTGAAGTCCCTTCGGTCCCGTTTTCACAACGAACATCACCTGAGACCCTTCCTCGAGCGAACGGTATCCGCCCGTCTGGATAGCGGAGAAGTGGACAAACACGTCTTCTCCGGTCTCTCGTTGAATGAAGCCAAATCCCTTGGCCGCATTAAACCACTTCACAACACCTTTTTCTTTCATCCAAAAACTTCCTTCGAAAAGCTATTCGCACTCCTGCACTTCAACCCAGACGGAAAGGCAGAGATATCCCCTCAGCTCCGCAGGGCTGCGGCCAATGCTCTTACTACGAACGGACCACAAGATGTACAAACGCTCTTCCAGCATACCATGTCACGATACCGGTCCGGCATCCCCCAGTCGTGGAATTACTGCAGCGGCAGTTCACCATCTTCGCTGGCGGCTTCCCCATTTTTGGTGGTCGCCTCCGGGATACAACTTGCAGCCGCCACGCGATCACCCTCATCCAGCGCCACCAGCTTGACGCCCTGCGTCGAGCGCCCTGCCTGCCGGATATGGCTCGCTTCGATGCGAATGATCTTGCCGTTTTGCGTGATGATCACCAGTTCGGTATCTTCTTTCACCGAAAGGACATTCATCACCTTGCCGATTCTGGGAGACGTCTTCATCAGCGTGACGCCCTTGGCTCCGCGAGCGGTCTCGCGATAATCTCTCGCGGGCGTCCGCTTGCCGAAGCCATTCTCGGAAATGGTGAGGATTAAATCGTCGGCGGAAACAATTTCCACGCCGACAATCTGATCGTTTTTCGCGAGCGTCATCGCCCGGACACCGCGCGCCGGACGGCCCATCGGACGAACCTCGTCCTCCTGGAACCGCACCGCCATGCCCTCGTGTGAACCGAGGAACACGTACTCGCCCGCCGCCGTCAGCCGAGCCGCGATCAACTCATCGCCGTCGTCCAGACCGACCGCGATGATGCCCCGCGATAACGGATGGTCGAACTCGGTGAGCTGGCACTTTTTGATGACGCCCAGCTTGGTCACCATGACGATGTAGCGATCTTCAACAAACTGCTTCACGGCAAGGAACGCTTTCACCGTCTCATCCGGCTGCAGGGCGATCAGGCCGTTGATGTTCTTGCCCTTGCCCGTGGTGCCGGCGTCGGGAATCTCGTAAATCTTCAGCCAGTACACGCGGCCCTTGTTGGTGAACATCAACAGGTAGGCGTGCGTGTTGGCCACCAGCAGGTTCTCAACCGTATCCTCGGCCCGCGTGCCCATGCCGATCCGGCCCTTGCCGCCGCGCGTCTGCCGCACATACGTGTCGATGGGAGTGCGCTTCAGGTAGCCGCCGCGCGTGACTGTCACCGCGACGTCCTCCATCTGCACCAGATCTTCCATGTTGATGTCGCCCGGATCTTCGATGATCTCGGTGCGGCGCTTGTCGCCGAAGTCCTTCTGGGCTTCCTTCAGCTCCCTGACGATTACAGCGCGCAGCTTCGTCTCGTCGCCCAGGATTTCCAGATATTCAGAAATCATGCGCTGAATTTCCGCCAGCTCGTCGAGAATTTTCTGCTGCTCCATCCCGGTGAGGCGCTGGAGCTGCAGTTCGATAATCGCCTGCGCCTGCCGCTCACTGAAATCGAGGAACTGGAACACATCGTCGGTGACCTCGGCGTTGGTCTGCCGGGCCAGCCGGGCCAGCACCGTGGCCTTCAGTTCCGCGATCACCTCGGGCGAACCCATCAGGGCTGCCCTGGCTTCCTTCGGATTCCGCGCCGCGCGAATCGTTTCGATCACCAGATCGAGGTGATTCAACGCCTTCTGGAAGCCAAGCAGGAGGTGCTCGCGTTCCCGGGCCTTGCGCAACAGGAAGTCCGTCCGGCGCCGGACCACGTCGATGCGGTGGTTGATGAACTTCCTGATGCAGTCCAACAGCCCCAGCTCGCGCGGCTGGCCGTTGACGATGCTCAGCATGATGACGCCGAAGTTGAGCTGAAGCTGCGTCTGCTTGTACAGATTGTTCAGCACCACATCGGCCTGCTCACCGCGCTTCAGTTCGATCACGACGCGCATCCCGTCGCGGTCGCTCTCATCGCGGACGTCGCTGATGCCTTCGAGGCGCTTCTCCGTCACCTGAGCCGCGATGTCGGCCACCAGGCGTGCCTTGTTCACCTGATAGGGCAGTTCATGAATGACCAGCGCCTCGCGCTGACCCTTCATTTCTTCGATGGTGACGCGCGCGCGCATCTTCACCGAGCCGCGGCCCCGCGTAAAGTAGTCGACAATGCCCGCGCGGCCCAGAATAAATCCACCCGTCGGGAAGTCGGGACCGGGCACCATCTGCATCACTTCCTGCAGCGTGATGTGAGGGTTTAGCACAAACGCAATGGTGGCTTCCACAATCTCATTGAGATTGTGCGGCGGGATATTCGTCGCCATGCCGACCGCAATGCCCGACGAGCCGTTCACCAGCATGTTCGGGATACGGGTGGGGAGAACTTCCGGCTCCATCGTGCTGTCGTCGAAATTCGACTTGAAATCGACCGTCTCTTTGTCGATGTCTTCCAGCAGAGCGTGCGCGATGCGCGACAACCGGGCTTCGGTATACCGGTAGGCGGCCGGGGGATCTCCATCCACCGATCCGAAGTTGCCCTGTCCATCGATCAGCGGGTACCGCATCGCGAACGGCTGCGCCATTCGAACGAGAGCGTCATACACCGCCATGTCGCCGTGTGGGTGATACTTGCCGAGCACGTCGCCGATGATGCGGGCGCACTTCTTCGTCGGCCGGTTGAAATTCAGCCCCATTTCGCCCATCGCGAAGAGGATGCGGCGATGCACAGGCTTCAAACCATCGCGGATATCGGGCAGCGCGCGCCCGACAATAACACTCATCGAATAGTCGAGATACGACCGGCGCATCTCCTCTTCGATGTTTACTGGCGTTACGTTACGGTCACCATCTCCACCGGGCGGAAGGAGAGGTCCACCACCTGCCGGAGGGTCGGGCGGTACAGGCGGTTGTCCGGTGTTTTCCTGATCTGCCAAAAGGTGTCGCTCCCTGAGGAAAGTTCGCAAGACACACGCCAGACCGAGAGCCCGGTGAGACTCGCGTTGACAATGCGTGAATGCTGAAACAATTATAGCAGAAAGTGAAGTGGCGCGTCCGGGTCAAAAGCTTGTCAGATCAGCGACTTAGCCTCTGCCGGAGGCGCCTCGGGAACGCCTCTCAGAACCACCCGGAAGACGGCCCCTTCGCCAGGCCTTCCCTCGGCCGAAATCCGGCCTCCGTATCGCTCCACAATCCGCTGGCAGATGGCCAGTCCGAGCCCCGTTCCGGGATATTCATCCTTGTGCAGGCGCTTAAACAATCCGAAGATTCGCTCCGAATATTTCGAATCGAACCCAATTCCGTTGTCGCTGACAGCAATCTCCCACTCATCCCCGCGTTGCTCGGCCGACACCCTGATCCTCGGCCGCACCCCAGCCTTGCGATACTTCAGCGCGTTCGACAACATGTTTTGAAACACCTGAGTCAACTGAGCTTCTTCACCGAACACCACAGGCAGCGGACCCCACGTCACCTCCGCCTCGCTCTCCTCCGCACGTCCATTCAGCGTCGCCATCGCCTGCTCCACGCAGCGCCTGAGATCCGCCGAGCCGTCACTTACCGGTTCATGGGCAATCGTCCGCGAAAACGACAGCAAATCCCGCAGCAGGTTCTCCATCCGCGCGATGCTGGACTGCACGAACCCGGTGAACTTCTGAGCCTCGGTGTCACCGGCCGCACAACGCCGCAGCACTTTCTCGGTGAATATATTTACCACCCGCAGCGGCTCCTGCATGTCGTGCGACGCTACATACGCAAACTCCTCCAGTTGCCGGTTCGTTTTGGTCAACCTCTCCATGTAGAACGCGATCTCATACTGATGCCGACGGGCCCGCAGAACTGACCGGACACTGCTCAGAAGCGTCGCCGTCCGAAGCGGCCGCTCCAGCAGCGAGAGGTTGCCAAGGGGCTCCAGCAAGCGCAACCGGTAACGGCTCGCTTCCGTTGTATCCCCACCCGACGTCATCACGATCAGCGGAAAGTCCGACCACCGCGGCTGCCCAGCCAGCACCTTTGTGAGCGCGGCCACCGAGTTGGGCGACAGCACCTCATCGGCAATCACTGCCGTGGCGGCGCCATCCTGAATTCCCGCGCACAGCTCTGCGACACTGGTGACGACCACCGCTTCCATACTGGCGGCGGCAATTACCCGGCGTATCAACTCGGCATCGCGCCCGAACGGGGCGCAAACCAGAACGAGTTCGCTTCTGTCAGGCACCACGATCCTCTCCCTAAGTACCGCCGCTTCCCAGGTACGTCGGAACCCCGGTCAAAACGCCACGGAATTCCTTCAGCGCCGGGCCGATATGGATCCGACCGCCAGCCATCGACAGCTCACGAATCGTGTCCTCATGACCGCCGCTGCGCTTCTTCACCACCGACAGCGCCTTACGAAACCGGCCGTGGGCCTCGAAATACCGGAACAGCAGGACATTGTCGGCCAGGTAGCTCAAATCCACCGGCGAGGTTATAGCGTCGCCCATCAGTCCCGCCTGAGACAAAACCACAAACGTTGCCGCGCCGCGCTGGTTCAGGAACATAAGCAGTTCATGCATCATGATCGCGAGGTGATGCTCGCCCGGCATGGCGTTTATGAAGCCATTCAGGCTGTCTATGACAATTACCGTTGGTTTGTGTTCCTCCAGTGTCTCTCGCACGCGCTGAACGAACTCACCCGGCGACAACTCCGCCGGATCGATCTGCTCCATAAACAGCTTCTTCTTCTCCAGCCACGAAGTAACGTCCATGCCCAGCGACGCTGCGCGCGTGCACGCCAGCCGAGTCCACTCCTCGAACAGGAACATCGCCGCCGTCTCACCGCGCTCCACCGCAGCCACGGCATAGCTCATCGAAACTGAGGATTTGCCCGAACCCGCCGGACCCAGCAGCAGTGTGCTGGTGCCCCGGTCGATGGCGCCGCCCCACAGCGAGTCCAGTTCCGCTAATCCGCTCGACACGGTGCCCGACACGGCACCGGCCCGATGCTCGTTCGCTACCAGGCGTGGGTAGACCCGGATGCCGCCCGTCTCAATGCTGTAATCGTGGTAACCCTCGCGATACTTCGAGCCGCGCAGTTTCGACACCTGTAGTCGACGCCGGGTCCGGCCATACTCTCGCGGCACCTTCTCCAGCATCAAAACGCCATGCGCGATGCTCTGCAGTTGCAGATCTTGCACCGTACCCGTCCGCCCATCCAGCAGCAAAACCGTGCAGTTCCGGTTGGTGAAGAAGTGCTTCAGCGCCAGCACCTGACGCCGGTACAGCAGTGAATCCCTGGCCAGAAGCCGGATCTCCGACAGCGAATCCAGTACCACTCTCGCTGGCTGCACCCGGTCCACCTCCGCCAAAATATTCTGCGTGGTGTCCTGAAACTCAACCTCTGAGGGATGGAACGCCGAGTACTGATCCTCCGGCCGGAGACTGTCCTCCGTCGGAGTGTACTCAAAGATGGTCAGGTTTTCCAGCGTCCACCCATGGGAACGGGCGACTTTCTCAATCTCTCGCTGCGATTCAGACAGCGTGACGTACAGCACCTGCTCGCCGCGCCGAGCCCCGTCCATCAGGAACTGCAGGCCGAGAGTTGTCTTGCCCGTGCCCGGTTCCCCCTGCACCAGGAAGGAGTGCCCCTGTGGAAAACCACCCCCCAGCACGTCGTCCAGTCCCACCACGCCCGACGAAACCCGTTCGTCCGGATAATCCACAGGCAGGCTCTCTCTGGAAACGGGCATTTTGGGTCCTTTGGCCAACCCGGAACTGCCTATGAACGGTTTGCCGTTCCTTAGACGCACTTCGGGAGCAATTACGTCACAAAACCTAACCGAAACAGGGCAGATCGCCGGTTCAATTTACCATCGCCATCTCAGGAGCCGGCAGGGCCGGAGGAGGCGGCGGCACCCCGGGTTGAACTTCACGCTCACCAGCTTTGAAACGCCCTGCTTCCACGGAGGCTGAGCCAACAATCGCTTCGACGGTGCCTTACTCCTGCTTAACTCGTACCAGGAAACAACCCACCCAAAACCTCGTCGCAGTACCAGCAAAACGTAGGACACATTACACACAATGACCTAAATCGGCACACTTCGAGCTCCGGGACAGCCCGCGGAGTACTACTACGTACTGATCGCAGCCTATTGGCTCGGAAAGCCGTTCCTGCCACGCTGGACTCGTGAACGTCAAACGAACGATACTCATGATCCTCACTGCAACGTCCATGGCTTCGGCCACCAGCATCGTGGGCAACGTGGGCGATGACGTCGCCTTCAACCAATACATGAACAGCCTCGGCGTCCCCGGCTTTCAAACCCCGTCGGTCGATTACTCGTACGAAATGTTCGCTCCGCAGGGGCGTATCGGCAACAACCTCAGCACCGCCGGCGGCGAGAATGAAATCGGCCTCCACGTTAATGACGCACCACTGAACACCCCGCCCACCAGTTCCGCGCCTCTCACCGCGGCCGAGGGCAGCATTCAACTGGCATGGGGAAGCGCCGGTTTCTCCAACACTCTGTTCGATTTCGAGCTCAAACGCGTCGGAATTCGAATCTCGTTCCGCATGTGGACCGGTTCGACGACCCTCTACCGCGCTGAGTTCGAAAATGCCAATAACGACGACGTTACGCTCCTGGGCCTGAGAACCCGCAGCACCGCCAGCGCGACCACTTCGGCCAGCCGCGTCCGCCTGACCAACCTGTCGCTGGTAACGTCTTACGGAACCCTGAGCCTGCCCGAATCCGCCGCGTATGACACCAGCAACGATGGCGTCAGCCCCGTGTCCAATGTGGTGGTGAAAGACATCCTGGGGGACTTCGCCCTTACCGGACAAACCTCCATGGACTGGACCGGAAGCGCCCTCAGCCGATCCGCCATGGCCTGGCAGATCAAGGGATTTTACGGCGTGCCCGAAGGCGACGTCAACACACCAGAGCCTTCCTCGATGATGTTGATCGGCGGAAGCCTCGCCGGAATTCTGTTAACCCTGGCCCGCCGCCGCAACGCCCTCTAGTGTGGTGTGGCGGGTAATTACTGACGGTTGGAGCATGGCGGCCTTGAGAGACCGCCGCAGGCCTGGGGGCCTGCCCCCCCCCATGTCAAGTTTTCTCTCCGACAGGCTCCTGGTGTCCCACCCAACTTCTGGCTAGTTCACCGTCGCCATCTCAGGCGACAGCAGCTGCGGAGGAGGCGGCGGCACCGGATTAAACTTCACGCTCACCAGCTTCGACACCCCCTGCTCCTGCATCGTGACCCCGTACAGCACCTGAGCAGCCTCCATGGTCCGCTTGGCATGCGTGATCACGATGAACTGCGTCGAGGCCGACATATCTCGAATCAGCCGTGACAGCCGCTCGATATTCGCCTCATCCAGAGGAGCGTCCACTTCGTCGAGCACGCAGAACGGGCTCGGCTGATACTTGAAAATCGCCATCAGCAGCGCCATCGCCGTGAGCGCCCGCTCACCACCGGACAGCAGCAACACGCTCTGGAGCTTTTTCCCAGGAGGCTGCGCGATGATATCGATCCCCGATTCAGACGCATTCTCCGCGTCCGTCAGCCGCATCTCAGCCACACCGCCGCTGAACAGCGTGGAGAACATTTGCCGGAAATTCTCGTTAATTGCCTCGAACGCCTCGGTAAACCGACGCCGGGATTCGGCATCGATTTCTTTGATTGTCTTGTCGATATCCCGAATGGAATCCAGCAAGTCCTGCCGCTGCGCGTTGAGGAAGTCGTAACGCTGCTGCGCTTCGTTAAACTCTTCTTCCGCCGTAATATTCACCGGGCCCAGCGACTCGATCTTGCCGCGCAGCTCCTGGTATTTCGATTCCGCTTCCAGCAACCCGACTTCGTCCAGCATGCCGAGCGTCTGGTCCTGCGCCACCTCTTCCAGCGGCGAGCTCAGTTCCTTGCGGCAAGTCTCGTCCAGATACTTCAGCTCGGCCTGCTTCTTCACCAGCTCCAGCTCATGCGCCGAGCGCCGCTCGGAGGCCGACTGCACCTCATGACGGATTGATTTGAGCGCCTCGTCAGCGACATGCAGCGCCGTCCGGCTCTCCGTTTCCTGCGTCGCCAGCCCGGCCACCAGTGTGTCGCCGACCGCTGTCTCCTCCGCCAGTACCGTCGCCCTGCTGTCGAGCTCCAGGTTGTCCGACAGAAGCCGTGACCGTTGCACCCCGAGCCGCTCCATCTCCTGCGCCAGGTTCTGCTTACGGTGCGCCATCTCGCGAATCTGGTTCTCGATCCGCTGCCGCGCCGCGGCGTCCGACCGCCGCCGCTCTTCCAGCCCAGCCTGCTCGACGCGCAGAGCCGAGTGCTCCTCGCCTGTCTTCGCCACGTCTTTCTGTAGTTGGTCCAGCGCGGCCCGCGACTCCATCAGCGCCTGTTCCTGCTGCGCCCTCGCCGCTTCCTTTTCAGCCACCTGTCCCCTTGCCGTTTCGCGCCGCTCTTCCGCCTTCGCCCGCTCATTCTGCAGACGGGTCAGTTCATTCCCGGCAACCTGCAGCCGCGACGCCGCACGCGTCGATTCGTCGGTGAGCTTCCGCATCTCGGCATCAAGGGCGACGCCGTCCTTCTCCTGCCGGTTCTGCTGGCCCCGCAGCCGCTCCAGATCTTCCGTCAGGTTGCCCATTTCCAGATCGAGATCGTCCAGCAGGCTCTTCGTTTTGTCGAATTCCTTCTGCTTTACGGTAAACTGCGTGCTCACTTCGCGCAATTCGCGCTTTAATCCCAGCGGTCCGCTGCCAGATTTCTTACCGCCGCTGACTGAATTTCCGTGATAACAAACTCCGTCCGGCAGCAGGAAGTAGTAAGAAGGATGCGGGGTCGCCAGCTGCTGAGCCAGCGCCCGGTCCTCCACGACGAAGCAGCGAGACACCCGCGGGAGCAGGGAAGTGGGCGCCATCGCCAGCAGCCCCGTCATCCGAAGCACGTCGGTCAGGCGCGCCGTCACGCCCTCGGGAGCCGCAGTCTCGGCCGCCGCCTCAGCACCTTCAGCCGGCTGGACCACAAAAGTCGCGCGGCCCTCGGCATCGCCCTTCAGAAAGGCGATCGCCCGGTCGGCTTCCGCCCAGTCCGGCACCACCACGTACTCCAGCTCATCGTGCAGAAACTCTTCGGCCGCCTTCTCATACTGCGGGTCGACTTCGAGGAAGTCCGCCATCACACCCACGGGGCGGAACTGCGCCTGCCCTTTCTCAACCGCCGTGAACAGCCGCTTGATCGACTGCGTCGTGTACGAACGGTGCTGGATGATGTCCTGCAGCGAGTCCCTTCGGGCCCTCAGCCGCGATGCCTCACCACGCAGTTCCTCCAGTTTGCGACGGGCCTCGGCGGCACGGGCGCGGCGAGTGGACAGCTCCTCTTCGACATGCTTCCGCTGTTCGATTGTGGAGTGCAGCTCCTGCTGCTTCGCCTGCATGCGCTCGGCAAGTTCCGTACGGCTCGCTTCGAGGCGCTCCCGGTCCGACAGTGCCGAGGCCTCGTCGCGCTGGATCCTTTCAATATCCCGCTGAATGCCGACCAGAAACTGCTCGGTCTGCCCCAGCTGATTCCGCAAGGTCGACGCCTCGCCGAGCAGCCGCAGCACCTGCTGGCGCGACCCTTCCATTCCACGTTCGCGCTCCCGCAGCGCCGCCTGCGCCCGGTCCCGCTCTTCCGTCCTGGCCTGCAACGCGACGCGCGCGTCTTCGGATTTCTTTTCCAGGTCGGCCACGCGCACCGTGTACTCGTTTAGCTCGAGTTGCTGCTGCTCGAACCGGCGGTCCAGATCCGACGACTCGCTCTCACCACGCGTCAGCCGCTGGTCGATCGAGGCGATCTCGCGCGCCTGCGACTCCAGTTTGCCCTTGATGCGCTCGGCTTCCACCCGTCGCTCCGACAGCTCCCGCCGAGCTTCGGTTAGCTTCGCCTCAATCGCGTACGACTGCTCCAGCAGCTCCGTCGCGAGCTTCTCCTTGCCCTCGACTTCCGCGCTCAGGCCGGTGAACTCCCGCGTTGCGGCGTTGAGATCGAGCGCCGCTTTCGCCGCCTCGCGCTCCAGCATCCGAAACCGTCCGACCAGCGCCATCCGCAGCTGCGTCACCAGTTCCGTACGCAACTCTGTGAATCGACGAGCCTTCGACGCCTGCCGTTTGAGCGAGTTCAGCTGCCGCCCGACCTCTTCCAGAATGTCGAACACACGGGTCAGGTTGCCGCGCGCCGATTCCAGCTTCGACTCCGCCAGACGTTTGCGAGTCCGGAACCGGGTGATCCCGGCCGCCTCTTCAAGGACACCGCGCCGGTCCTGAGGACGCGTCGAGAGAATCTGGCCAATGCGACCCTGTTCGATAATGGCGTAGCTTTCCGGTCCCAGGCCGGAACCCATAAAGATGTCCTGGATGTCTCTGAGCCGCGCCGCCCGGCCGTTGATGAGGTACTCGCTCTCACCGGACCGGTAGAGCCGCCGGGTGATTGTGATCTCCTCGCCGCCATGCGCCTGGGCATGCCCCGACAGATTATTCGTACCGTTTCCGTTGCCATTCCCGTTCCCATTGCCAGGGGGCGGGGCGTCCGTGTGGACCTTTGGATCCACCAGCGTCATAGTTACAGAGGCCATTCCCACCGGTTTCCGGCTCCGCGTGCCGGCGAAAATCACGTCCTCCATCCGGCTGCCACGCAAACTCCGGGCCGACTGTTCGCCCAAAACCCAGCTGATGGCGTCACTTAAGTTAGACTTGCCGCACCCGTTTGGGCCGACAACGGCAGCAACACCGGCACCGTGAAACCGCATTTCCTGGCGGTCACAAAATGACTTAAATCCCTGGAGTTCAACGCGCTTGAGCTGTAGCAATGGATTGGCCTTCCTGTAATACGACTAGCTTAGAAAACCGGGGCGGCGGCGCCACGGCCAATCTCGGGGGAGACGAACCACCCCATCTTACGACGTCGAACGCCGGTTGTAAAGCATGACGACCACCCTATTTGGATGTTAGGCGCACGAGGCTACTATATATGGTGGCCCGTACACTCAGGAATAAACCGCCGCCTCCGCCGACATTTACGCTTATGACCCGCCGCACCGCTCTTACCCTGCTGCCTGTCGCTGCATTGGCCGCCTCCCGGACCCCGGTGCTCGTCGAACTTTTCACCTCCGAAGGTTGCTCCAGCTGCCCACCAGCCGATCAGCTCCTTGTGGCGCTCGATCACCACCAGCCTGTGGAGAATGCCGAAATCGTCGTCCTCAGTGAGCATGTCGATTACTGGAACCACATCGGCTGGAAAGATCCGATGTCGTCGAGTACGGCCACGTCTCGCCAGCGCGATTACTGCGCACGCCTCCGGGTCGACGGCCCTTATACTCCTCAGATGATCGTCGACGGACAGGCCGAGTTCGTAGGCAGTGATTCGGCCAGAGCTCGAACGGCCATCCGCGACGCCGCCCGCTCCCCGAAGCTGGAGGTGCAGGCGAAACTCGACGGTCATCGACTCACCCTGTCAATGCCAGGCGCCACGGCCAGCGACGCCGAGGTGTACGTCGCCCTGGCGCAGGAGTCCGTCACAACAAGAGTGCCGCGGGGTGAGAACAACGGCCGCACCTTGCACCACGTGGCCGCCGTCAGGGATCTCACGCGAGCGGGAGTCGCGAGGCAGGGAACACCCTTCACCGCTTCGCTCGACCTCAGACCGGACCACCTGCGGGGCGTCGTCCGCATCATCGTGTTCGCGCAGGAAAGGCGCACGGGCAGGATCATTGCGGTCCGCCGCGTCGTCACCAGCTGACGAGTCACAAACCATGCGGCTCCAGAGTCAGGCCAAACTGGTCCGCCAGATTGTATCGCAACCCGTGCACCGTCCCCACACCCTCGGCAATGGTCAGCTTCCTGGCCAAAACGTCAGCGCGGAACCGCTCCACGGAGGCCGCCGCACGCCGCCTCGCGATCGTGATCAGTTTCTCCGTCTCGGGATCGTCCTCGGGAATCGACGCGAAATCCTTCAGGATCTGTTTGGTGACAACCTTGTTGATCGACCCGTTCTGCACGGCGATGTCGAACATCAACGCCAGTCCTCGCTGACTGCGCAGCGCGAACTCACGGACAAGCGCTTTGGCCCTATCCAGATACTTGCCGGCAGCATCACACTGGATCGCCTGGAATTCGGGTGTTTGGCCCATTGAGGTCAGCATCCCTCGCCAGGGCTCCTGAAACTGAAATCTCTGATTCTGCAGTCTTCGTACGAAGTTGAGCTGCGAAGGAACCGGCGCCCGTAACAGCTGCTCGATCATGTTGCGCTGCGCCCCGAATATCTCGATCGCGAGATCGTCGTGCTCCCGAAGGAACGTCCAAAGCAGGGGCTGCAGTGTGCCTCGGCCGAGGTTCCACTGCAATGCTCCAAAGCTCAAGCCCTGACCGTCAAAATCCCCCGTAATCCCGCAAAAGCAATCGGGCGGCAGAGTCGACGTCTCAAATGCGGCGGTCAGCGCCAGACAACGCATGACCACCGTTTCTCCTGACAGCAAAGTAACCTGTGTCATCACAACCTCCGCCGCAAAGTGTAGTACCCGAGCTCCAAAAATCGACCCCTGGAAAATTCACGATTCGACGTAAGTAGAAGGCAGTCTATGGGTTAAAAAATGTGGCTCGACCTAAAACGCGACCGAAGCATTCGTGCCGTTTTTGGGCGTCCCTTGAGTTATGCCGACCGAAACAGCAAAGAAACGCGCCAAACAGGATAAGAGGGAAGGGAAGGCGCCGGCCACTCAGGCTGGCGAGTTCATCCGCGAGGAGATGGAAAAGTTCAAGCAGGGCGAAGGCAACGCCGAAAGCCGTCAACAGGCCATCGCCATCGGACTGTCCGAAGCCCGCAAGGAAGGCGTCGACGTCCCCGAACGTCCAAAGACTGCTACGAAGAAGCGTAAGGCACCGGCCAAACGCAAGAAGCGAGACTGACTGGCCGAGAGGCAGCAGCCCCGGTGGTTTTCAGCCACCCCCGCCGACTCCGTTTCTCGCAAAACTCACGATTTTACATGGACTTTGCATTTGGCAAACGCCGTGCAACTAACTGTGGGTGGAAACGGAGTATTACGGCCATGACGAAAAAACTCATGAGACTGGCAGTGGTGGCAGCCACATTCAGCGGTGTCACCCTGGCGCAGGACGACGGTCCCGGACGCGGCGTTGCCCGGATTAGTCTGATCAATGGAGACGTGTCAGTACGGCGGGGCGACTCGGGCGATTATGTTGCCGCCGCGGTGAACGGTCCGCTCGTCGTGGAAGACAGGATTGTCACCGGGCCTGGATCTCGCGCAGAGCTGCAGTTCGACTGGGCCAATATGCTCCGCATTTCCCATAGTGGCGAGGTGCGGCTCGCCGAGCTGGAAAACCAGCGGTTCATGGTTCAGATTGCGCGCGGCACCGTCACGTGGCGCGTGCTTCGGGATCAGGACGCATACGTGGAGATCAGCACTCCCAGCGTTTCCGTCCGGCCCGTTAAGAAAGGTGTGTACCGGGTGACGGTACTGGAGGACGGATCCTCTGAGATCACGGTCCGGTCCGGCGAAGCGGAGATCTTCACGCCCAAAGGCAGCGAACGCCTGCGCGGCGGCCGCACGATGTTTGCGCGTGGCTCGACGTCCGACCCCGAGTTTCGGACCGGCGGCGACATTCCCGATGACGACTGGGATCGCTGGAACGAACGCCGTGACCGCGACCTTCTGCGGACGCAGAGCTACAACTACATCTCCCGTGATATCTATGGGGCGGACGACCTGGACGCCAACGGCCGCTGGGTAAACACGGGGGTCGACGGGTGGTGCTGGGCGCCTCGAGTGGCCGCCAGCTGGGCTCCGTATCGATACGGCCGCTGGGCGTGGGTCGACTGGTACGGCTGGACGTGGGTGAGCTCCGATTCCTGGGGCTGGGCTCCTTACCATTACGGCCGCTGGTACAACCACGCTTCGCATGGATGGTTGTGGCACCCTGGCGCGATCAGTGCGCGCCACCGCTGGGCTCCTGCCTACGTCGCGTTCTTCGGATTTGGCGGCGGTGCCAATGTCGGGTTCGGATGGGGACGGGTCGGCTGGATTCCCCTGGCGCCGTATGAACGGTTCAATCCGTGGTGGGGCAACCGCTATTACAGCGGATACCGCAATCGTACCTATATCGACAACAGCGTGACCGTGGTGAACAACGTGAACATCACCAACGTGTACCGCAACGCCCGCGTCAACAACGGATACACCGTCATTGATGGTGACGGGTTTCGCCAGGGTCGGGCGGGGCAGGCTGGCCGGTTTAGCGATTCCGAATGGCGTCAGGCGTCCGTCGCGCAAGGGCCGGTACCGGTGACTCCGGGTCGGGAGAGCCTGCGGATGGCCGACCGGGAAGCCGCGGTGCGTGGCTCGGAGAGCCGCACGGGCTCCGACCGGTTCTTCAGTGCTCGAAAACCAGCAACTGTCGACCGAGTTTCGTTTGACGACCAGCGCCGGGGTGTTGAGCAGATTGCCCGCCGGGCGTACGACAGTGGAGGAGCCGGGTCAGGTGCCGGTGGGGCATCTCAGCCTGTCCGGGGCGAGGCATCGGGCAATTCCAGCGCGAACGGTGGCGGCTGGCGGTCGCCCGAAACGGGGTCCCGTCAGTCCAGCGGCGCTCCCACTTCAGGAGCAACTGGCCGCTCCGAGCGATCCGACGAAGCCAACCGGGGCTGGCGAAGTGCGGGCGAGTCCCCAACCAGGGGTACTGGCACCGCGACTCCGGTGCCCGCGGTCAACTCGGAGGCCGGTGGTGG
>Ga0163150_10001205_pt1 | contig 44973 bp, 45 predicted proteins | sample OliLakLV19P2IB_FD_148628 | JGI IMG/M metagenome (GOLD analysis project Ga0163150, IMG submission 148628) | Freshwater microbial mat bacterial communities from Lake Vanda, McMurdo Dry Valleys, Antarctica - Oligotrophic Lake LV.19.P2.IB | ecosystem: Environmental > Aquatic > Freshwater > Lake >... | reverse complement strand
CCGCGTGACCCTGCCGCACCGGCATCTACCGGCGCAAGGACACCCTTGCGCCGGTAGATGCCGGTGCGGCAGGGTCACGCGGAGGCGCGGAGCCGCAGTAGGGGCGCCCAGGGGTGCGCGTGAAGGGGCGCCCAGTGGGCGCCCCCTACGCGCACCCTCCCACGCCGGGATCGCGGTCGCGCGGATCCCGGGTCGGCAACGTCCCGTCCAACCGAATCTCGTAGCTATCACTGACCTGGGTGCCGTCGTAGCGGATCGACTGGCGGATCATGGCAGGGCGGGTCCGACCGCTGGTCAGGTTGTACCAGTTGTTGGTGGATTCGGTGTAGACCGGCCCGCAGCGCACCAATCGCACCGCGATTCCCTTCTCGTACACCACCCCAAGCATGTGCTCGCCTCGCGGGTGCTGGCCGCCCTCCTCCAGGAAGAGCGCCTTGACCTGCGTGGCAGTCCCGCTGGCCACCACCGAGAACTGCCGTCCCGACCAGGTGGCGCTGCCGGTCAGGGCCATCGGGTTGGGGTCGCCAAGGATGGCGCGGTCCATCGCCTGGGGGGCGGTGCCATCCCAGGTGATTTCGAGGGGGAGCCCTGACAGCGCTGACCAGCCCAACGTTGTCGTGGTGTTCGGCAGCAGCGCCGCGACCACGATTTCGGCCAGCTTCTGGTGCGGCAGGGTGGTGGCGATTGGATTCTGGGTGGCGCCGGCCCCGCAGTCGGTGCTGTACAGCGCCAACTGGTTGGGTTGCAGCGTGGGGAGCTCGTTGCCGGTGGTCAGGACGAAACCCTCCGTGGGAGTGGCGCCGCGGGTCATCTGGACGGCCAGGAACGCCGGCGCGGTGCCAGTTCCCGACAGCCGATACCAGTTGGTACTGCCGGTGCCGCCGCGCATCGGGCAGCGCGCCAGTGCGGTGGAAAACCCCGACTTGCCAAGGGCTGCGACCACCGCCGCCTCACCGATTGGCGTGGCGGTGTTCCGGATGTAGAGGTTCATCACCATCGTCCGCGCCCCGCTGGCGACGAATGCCAGGCTGCGACCGGCGATCGTTGCTGCCCCTTGCCGGGCATAGCAGCCGCCATCGGGGAGGCAGTTCTGCAGCGAGGTCGGCGGCAGCGCTGCCCAGCGAATCCCTGCCAGCCGATCCAGGCTGCCCCAGTCGGCGGGCTGGCCGATGGCCAGCCAGCTCTTGACGAGGCCGGCGAGCTGGGCGTCGGCGGGTGGCGGAGTCTGCGCGGCGGCCGGGCGGCCGGCGATGGCAATGGTGAGCACCAGCAGGGAGGTGCGGGGCAGGGCACGGCACATCGGTCCTCCACGACGGGGAGAATCCCGGATTCCAGCAAATGGAAACGGTTGCCTTCCATTACGTCCGGACCGGTCCGAAACAGTCATCCCGCGGCGGCGGGGAGTCTCAGGGCGCCGGAGCGTCGGCTCCGGACCCGCCCCGCAGCCGCACATCGAACACCGGCGTCTCCACCAGGTGAAAGGTGGCAGAGGCGATGGCCACCCGGCCCTCGGAGGCCTCGATCTCCTCAAGGAGTCGTGTAAAAAGCCGAGTCTTGGTGAGGCGCCGGCTCTTGTAGTCCACCACGTAGCGCAGGGTGAACTCGATCCAGTTATCGTTGGCCACCATGCTCACCATCGGTTCGACGATGGCGTCTTCCACCAGGAAGGTGCGGGTGATCTCCTGCCAGGCGGCCGAGGCGCCCTGGGTGTATCCGCCCACCACTTCATGGGCCACCTTGGTCAGCAGCGTGCTGGCCAGCTTCCAGTCGGTGCCGTACTTGACCGGCAGGGTGATCTCATCCCAGAGGAAGGGGAAGTCGCCGGAGTAGTTGAACACCGGCTCCTTGAACACGAAGCTGTTGGCAATCCGCACCACCCGGCCGCTGTACTGGTCGCCCTTGACCCACTCGCCGACTTCCATGAGCGTGGTGCGCAGCACCCCGATGTCGATCACGTCGCCCTTGATGCCGCCGAGCTGGACCCGGTCGCCGGTGCGGTAGAAGCCGGACAGGGCGATGGCGAACCATCCCGCAAAGCTGGCGATCACTTCCTGCAGGGCAAACGCGATTCCGGCGCCCGCCACACCGAGCACCACGGTCAGCCCGCCGAACCGGCCGCTGTAGATCGTCCCCACCAGGAGGATGACCACGACGTACCCGGCAAAGGTGGCCAGCTTCCGCGCCCGGTATCGGGCCTCGGAATCCTTGACCATCCGCGCCAGCGAGCGGTTGAGGATCCGCACCGCCGTCACCGTGAGGAGGATGCCCAGGAGCAGGGTCACCAGCTTGCCGATCGTCGGGTCGGCGAGCCAGCCTCGCAGCGTGTCAGTCAGGGATTCCATCGGGTACCCCGGTCAGGCGTCGGCGGGAGAGGCGGAAGCGGTCAGCGATCCGCGCCACTCGCGCAGCAGGCCTCGACGGATGAACTCGCTCTTGGCGCGCAGGGTGACATCGCTCTGGAACCGGGGCTCGAAGCGGTGGTCATAGACATACGCCTTGACCCGCACCATCAGGTGCGGATGGTGCTCGAACTTGTCGAGCACCAGGACCACCACCGGCTTGGCCAGCAGCAGGTACGGCGAGGTGAACGCCGCCTCGTAGCCGATCTCCATCGCAATTCGCGGGTCGGTGTCGGTGGGCAGGAAGAGGTCGGTCACCACCTGGCAGTCGGGGACGCCCGAATTGGCGTTCCACGCCTTGCCGGTCAGGATCTCGCTGTTGGGAATGGTGACGTGGGTGTCGTCGGGGGTGGTGAGCTTGGTGCTGATCAGTCCGATGTGGTCGATCTCGCCGTAGGCGTCGCCGATCTTGACCCGGTCGCCGAGCTGGTAGGGCCGGTCCACCAGGATGACCAGGCCGCCGATGATGTTCTTGACCAGGTCCTGGCCGCCGAGGCCGAGGGCGATCCCCATCGACGCCAGCAGCGCCAGCAGGGTCTCGCGCGAGGGGGCGAAGATCGAGATCACCATGAAGGTGACCAGCCCCCAGACCGCGAACCGCACCACCGGGGCGAGCATCTTGAAGAAGAAGCGGGCGCGCGGCGCCTCGTCGCCCAGCCGGTTGAAGATCCGGTCGCTGCCGCGCACCACCAGCCACGCCACCGCCAGGACCAGCGCCGCTTCGGTAATGGTCCCGACGCTGATCGAGGAGAGGATGTCGAGCGGGCCCTCGCCGGTGGGGAGCTGCAACTGAAGCAGTGCCATGGCTGCGCCCCTCATCCCAGGTTCCGGCGGTGCAGCGCTTCGCGCGCCACCCGGAGCGCCACCGGCCGGACCCGGAAGCCGGGGCGGGTCGCTTCAGGCTCGATGATTTCCCGCGCCAGCAGGTCGTCGAGCTCGGCGCGGCTGGTGGCGGGGTTCCGCCGGAACACCGTCGCATGCTCCTCGGGCGTCAGGCTGCCGTGCTGGGCGATGGCCGCCAGGGTAAAGAGGTCGTCGCTGTCGAGCGCCTCGATCACGGCATCCACGTCGGGCGCGGCCATCGGCCGCATCACCAGCGTCCCGGCCTGGACCGAGTCGATCTGCCCCAGCCAGAGTTCAAACGCGGTGCGGAACACCCCGGCCGATTCCCTGGCCAGCGCCGCAAAGAAGAGCTGCTCCGGGTCGCCATCGCCGCGGACCCGTCGGCGCAGCCGGGTCCAGGGCGAGCGTTGGGACACCGGCGGCACGAACCGGAGCCGGAGCCCGGAGAGGTGGTGGCGCACCAGGATGGCGTCGCGAACCGCCTCGGGGGAGGCGCTGGCGGCGTTGAGCCGATGCGAGAAACTGTCGCCCAGCTTGACCGCGGCGTGCAGGAACCGGAAGGCGTGCTGGTTGAGGACCAGGATCCACAGGGTGGTGCTGCAGGTGGCAGCGATGAGGCGCTGCAACTCGCGAATCCCGGCAAAGCCGCCCATTTCCCGCAGGAAGGTGCGTTCCGTCTCCTCCAGCACCACCACCCGGCGTTCTGCCAGCAGGGTGGCTTCCAGCTGGTCGGGGGTGGTGCCGCACAAGTCGGCAACGAACCCACGGACCAGAGCCGCGGTGGCCAGCCGCTCCTCGAATTCGCCCCGGACCACCGGCAGCCCGGCCAGCGGTCCCTCAAGGACGCAATTGATCAGGCTGGTCTTGCCGCTGCCGCGCTCTCCCACCACCAGCGCCGCCACCGGCCGTCCGGCTTCCCAGAACTCGCGCGCCTCGACCAGCGCCTGCATTTCGCGGTCCCGGCCCACCAGGAAACGCGGGTCGTCCACCGCCTCGAACCGAAAGAGCCGCCGATAGATCGCCGGGAGGTCCCTGTCGCGCGGGTCGCCGATGAATTCCTGGGGCAGGAACGGACGCCGTACCACATCGTGGCTCTTGCCGTCGCTGGCGGGAATCCACTGGATCGCCACCAGGAACTGATGCCAGAGCCGGGCGGCCGCCCGGGCGGCGGCCTTGACCGCGACCAGCCCGGCCGGGATCGCCGCGGCGGCGACGGCGGCGGCGCCCTGGCGCACGCCCAGCCGGCTAATGTGTGCCAGTGCGCCGAGCCGACCCCGGGTCAGCAGCAGCCGGTTTTCCAGGAACTGGTCGGCCAGGAGCCGGGCGACGAGTTCACGTTCCGCCGGGAGGGTGGCGGCGGTGGCGCTGCGGTCTACTTCGAGCAGGGACCGGGCGTTCTCGAGCGCCTCCTGCGCCACCGACGTGTCGTCGGCATCGCCCTCCTCCTCCGCGGCAAACTCCACCACCTGTCGGGCCCGCTCGACCTGCTGGATCAGCCCGACGTGCGCGGCCTGGATGTTGGCGAAGATGGCGTCGATCCGGTCCTGGCCCACGCGCTCAAACGCGGCGGTGGCCATCCGGTCGGGGGCGATCGCCTTGCGGAGCGTCCGGCGACGCGGGGTCGGTTCCAGCCGGCGCACCAGTTCCACCTCACCTGGGAGGGCATCGAAGACCCGCCGCACTGCCGCAGCGAAGTCGGAGGAACGCCGCGACGCCGGCACGATCTGGTCGGTCGCGGCCGGCAGGGTGGACGTCTCGCCATCCGAAACCACCAGCTGCTCGTCGAGCCACAAGACCAGGGTGTCGATCCCGGCGAGCAGCCCCTGGCGCTCCGCCTCGAGTGTCGCGCAGGTGCGTTCGCCCAGCGCCAGCAGGCGTCGCTCGATGCCGTCCTGGGCCCGCTCGAAGCGGAGCTCGCTCTGCAGGGACCCCAACTGCGTGGCCCAGTGGTCGAAGTGTCCGGTGCGCCGGACCGAGGCCGCGGGAAGCCGAGGCGTTCGGCGCCAGGCGACCGCATCGATCAGGCGCTCGGCGGCCCGTGCCGGGATCCCCGCGATCGATTCATCCAGGGTGGCGATCGACGCGGTCACCTCGGCCGCCAACCCCGCCACGATGGCGGACAGGTCCGCCGTCAGGACTGGATAGCGCTCCGGGGAGGTGGCCAGGGTGGTGTCGAGATGCTGCCGAGCCCGATCCCAACCGCGGCGGAGCTCCTGGACCCCCTGGGCCACCGCCATGAGGTAGCGACCTTCACCATGGATCTGGAGGGACTCGTCCTCGCGCACGGCCTGGGCCACGACCGCCTGAAGCGGCACTCCCCACGCCTCGTCCCGGCGTCGGGCCCTCCAGCGGTCGAGGCCACCCTCGCCCGGCAATGTGTCCAATACGTCAGGGCCGGTCGCGTTGGCTGCGATGGGCTGCCGGCGGACCAGGTCGTCCACCCCGCGGTGGAATGCCTCGAGCGCCAGCTCGGCTCGCTGCAGCGGGCGGAGTCGCTCCCAGCGGTCCAGGATGTCGAGCAGCGTGGCCCGGCTGGCGCTGTTCCGGCGCTCGGTGTATTCCGCCAGACTCGGCTCGCCGGGTCCGGGCACGGCCGCCTCCCTCGCCCGGTCCTGGGCGGCGAGCAGCTCGGCCAGCTCGCGCCACGACTCGAGCAGCTCGTGGCGAAGGGCGTCCTGCAGCACGGTCAGCCCGGACGTGAATTGGCCCCATTGCCGGGGAAAGCCGGAGCTGGTGGCCGGGAGGTCGCCGGAGGATTCCGGGGGAGAGGCGAAATCGGGGGTGGGAGTGGTTATGACTATCGATGAAAGGAAGGGGTTTGACGGCAATTCCGCCAGCCATGGTGCCGTCCGACCCGAGGCTGACCGCCGCCGTGCTGCCGGCTGTCCGTTGGGGCCGCGGGCCGACGTGTTAGAATTGTTACCAGCCCTGCCGGGTGTCCCCGGCAGGCCGCACCCCTCAGGCAGGAGCGCTCCCCGATGACCCCATCGCCCCTCTCATCCACCGCCGCGCCGGGCGAGCGTTCGGTCCTTCCGGCTTGGGGCTTGCGCTCGGTCTCGGTCCAGATGGCGCTGCTGGTGGCGGCGGCATTCGTGCTGCCCACCATGGCCCACACCGCGGGCCTGCCGGTGCGCCTGCTGCTGCCAATGCACTGGCCGGTCATCCTGGCGGGGCTCTGCTATGGCTGGCGATCGGGTGCCATCGTGGGGTTGGCCGCCCCGACGGTGAGCTTCCTGTTGTCGGGCCATCCGGCGCCGCTGGTGCTGCCGGCGATGACGGTGGAGTTGGGCGCCTACGGACTGCTGGCGGGACTGGCCTTCGAACAGTTCGGGCTGGGTCGGCGGATGGCGACCCTGTTTGCGGGAGTGGGCGGCCGTATGGCGTTCGTGGCGGCGATGCTGCTGACCGGCGCCGTGGACGGCGCCCTCGGCGGGTACCTGCAGGCCGCGATGGTGCCGGGACTGGTGGCGCTGGTGGGTCAGGTGCTGCTGCTCGCGCCGCTGGCGGCGTGGTGGGTGCGGCGGGAACAGGGCGGCTGAGGGATCGGAGGCCCAGCGCCAGGGTGCCGCGGGTCGCCGCGGCCCGGTGCGGTGGCTATCCGGCCCTGCGTTGACCCTGTGGCGGGATCTGTTAGCCTTTCCCGCCATGAACAGTCCCGAACACCCCGAAAAATCTCCGCCGACCGATTCCGAGCTGGTGGCGCAACTCCTTGCGGCCACAGAGGTTCTGGAGCGGGTTACCCGCGACCGCGGGATCCTGACCCGGATGGAAGCCGCCGCCCGCCACCGGCTGCTCAAGGCCGCCGCAGATGTCTACCATCCCGATGTGAAGGCCCGCCGCCGGTTGGTCAAGGAGACCACCAAGCAGCGCAAGCGGGCCTCGATTGCGATCGAGGAGGCGGTGCTTTCGAGCACCGGCATCCGCAGCCTGCGCCGCCAGACCGTCTTTACCACCCCGAATTTCTTCCCTCCGCCGGGGTTCGATCCGGAGGACCAGGACAGCGCGGCGCCGGATCCGGAGACGATCCCCGAGCGGCACTGCTACGTCTGCAAGGAGCACTTTACCACGCTCCATCACTTTTACGATCAGCTCTGTCCCCGCTGCGCCGAGTTCAACTTCCTCAAGCGGACCGAGCTGGCCGACCTGACCGGGCGGGTGGCGCTGCTGACCGGCGGTCGGGTCAAGATCGGCTATCAGTCCGGCCTCAAGCTGTTGCGCTGTGGCGCCCACCTCATCGTCACCACCCGGTTCCCGCGCGACTCGGCCCAGCGTTACTCCCAGGAGCCGGACTTCGCCGAGTGGGGCCACCGGCTGGAGATCTTCGGGCTCGACCTGCGTCACTCACCCAGCGTCGAGGCGTTCTGCCAGGAGCTGCTGACCAGCCACGACCGGCTCGACTTCATCATCAACAATGCCTGTCAGACGGTCCGGCGGCCGCCCGATTTCTACAGCCACATGATGGAGGGGGAGACCGGCCCCCTGAGCCACCTGCCCGAGCCGGTGCGCCAACTGGTGGGGCGGTTCGAGGGGCTGCGAGGCTACAACCTGCTGTCGCGTCCGGTCGTTGGCACCGCCCTGCCCGCCACGCCGGAACGGGTGCTGGCCGACATTGCCGGCCTGACCCACTCGGCGGCGCTGTCGCAGGTGCCGCTGCTGCCGGAGGAGGAGGCGCTGCGGGAGGAGCATTTCCCGGCGGGGCGGCTCGACCAGGATCTCCAGCAGGTGGATCTGCGGGAACACAATTCCTGGCGGATGCTGATGGCCGAGGTGCCGACGGTGGAGCTGCTTGAGGTTCACCTGGTCAACGCGGTGGCCCCGTTCCTCCTCAACGCCCGGCTCAAGCCGCTGATGATGCGGACCCCGGGGCGCGAGAAGCACGTCGTCAATGTCTCCGCCGTGGAGGGGCAGTTCTACCGCCGGTTCAAGACCACCCGTCACCCGCACACCAACATGGCCAAGGCATCGCTCAACATGATGACGCGCACCGCCGCCAAGGATTACCACCAGGACGGGATCCACATGAACAGCGTGGACACCGGCTGGGTTACCGACGAGGACCCGGAGACGTTGGCGGCGCTCAAGACCGCCCAGCACCGGTTCCATCCGCCGCTCGACATTGTCGATGGCGCCGCCCGGATCGTGGACCCGATCATCCACGGGGTGAACACCGGGGAACATGTCTGGGGCCAGTTCCTGAAGGACTATGCCCCCACCGACTGGTAACCCAGAGCCCAGGATTCCTGCCGTGACCGCCACCTCGCCCGCCGTGCTCGCTCCCGCCGCCACCATGCCCTCGCACGAGTTCGGGCTGGCGCTGGGGTATATCGTGGGTCATCACCTGCTCGACATGCAGGACCTCCACTACGGCTACTGGCCCGCCGACCTGCCAGTGTCGATGCGCAACCTGGCAGAAGCGCAGTCGCATTACACCGACCTGATCATCGCCAATATTCCCGAGGGGGTGCGGACGATCCTCGATGTCGGTTGCGGTGCGGGGAACAACGCCCGCAAGCTGCTGGAGCGGGGCTACCAGGTCGATTGCGTCTCGCCCAACGGTTTCCTGACCGATGTGGCCAAGCAGGTGCTGGCAGGCCGGGCCACCGTGTTCGAAACGAAGTTCCAGCAGCTCGACACCGACCGGCGCTACGACCTGGTGTTGTTCAGCGAGAGCCTGCTCTTCATCAAGCCGCTCGACGTGGCATTTACCAAGGCGCTGGGTCTGCTCAATCCCGGCGGGCATGTGCTGATCACCGACATCTTCAAGGTGCCCGCCGAGGGGAAGAGCCCGATCGGTGGGGGGCACCAGCTCGAGGTGTTCCGGGAGACGATGGCCCGGCACCCGTTTGCCGGGGTCACCGATGTAGACATGACCGATGGGATTGCCCCGACCTTTGACCTGCTGGACCGTGCCTACCGGGAAATGATCCAGCCCTCCTACGGACTGCTCCTGGGCCGGCTCTCGGCTCAGTACCCCTGGGTTATGCGGTTCGTAAAGTGGAAGTTCAAGCGCTCGATGGAGCGCTACGAGGCCAAGCATTTCAGCGGCCGACGCAATGGCGCCAACTTCAAGAAATACAAGGAGTACCGGCTGATGCTGTTTCGCCGGACCGCCTGACCCTCGCGCGGGGGGGCGGTGCGGCGTACCTTCCGGGGGTCGGGCCGAGGGTCGGTCCGGCCCGACGCAACGGCTCCGGAGGAGGGACCATGCGAACCCTGCTGGCAGCAATGATCATCACCCTGGTACCCGCGGCGGGATCGGCCCAGGACCGCATCGTCGATCACACCCGGGCCCGGCGCTATTCGGGCGAGGAGATCACAGTCGAGGGGCCGGTGGCCCGGGTGGCGCCCGGCGGCGCGGGCAGCCTCTGGATCAGCCTGGGCAAGCCGCATCCGAGCGCCACCCTCGTAATCGTGGTGGCGGCGGAATTCGTGCCGTCGCTGGGCACGCCGCGCTCGTATGAAGGCGCCATCATCCAGGTCCGCGGTCGGGTCTTTACCGGGGAGGCTGGCGGCACCACCACCGACGCCACCGTCACCCCCAACCTGCCGGGCGGGAACCCCCGCACTGCCTTCATCGTGCTCCAGGACCTGAGCCGGTTCCGGATCATCACCCCGCCGGATTCGGTGCCGCCGGCCCGTTGAACTGACCACCGATCCTGACTGCGCGCCGCGCCACCGTGACGCGGCGCGAGCCATTTCTGCCTGGAACCCGATCCTGACCCTGCCATGCTGATTCTGGCCGGCCTGATCATCGTCGCCGCCATCGTGTTGATGATCCGCCGCGTCGATGTCCGCATTGTCCTGCTCGGTGCCGGCCTGGCCATGGCGACCCTGGCCGGGGTGCCGCTGGTCATTGCCGACACCTTTACCCGCGGCATGGTGACGGCCATGGTGGCGCCGATCTGCGCCTCAATGGGCTTTGCCGCGCTGATGAACGCCACCGGCTGCGACCGCCACCTGGTGCACGCGCTGCTGTCGCCGGTGCGGAAGTTCCGCTGGCTCGTCACCCCCGGCGGCATCCTGGCGGCGTATCTCGTCAACATGGCCGTCCCCAGCCAGGCCAGCACTGCCGCTGCCATGGGTCCCATCCTCATCCCGCTCTTCATTGCCAGCGGCCGGACCCCCGCGGTGGCCGGGGCGGCGCTGATTCTCGGCGCATCCTTTGGTGGCGACCTGCTCAATCCCGGGGCGCAGGACATCCAGGCGGTGGCCGGCACCGCCAACCTCGATGCAGTGGCCCTCAGCGCCCGGGTCATTCCGGCCAGCCTGGCAGGAATGCTGGTGGCCACTGTGGTGTTCACGCTGTTGCACTGGCGAAAGCGGGAGGAAGAACCGGGCAGCACCGACGATGTGCTGATCCCGGTGGCGGCCGACGAGGTGGGCCTCCGGGTCAACTGGGTCAAGGCCGTCATCCCGATCGTGCCGATTGCCCTCCTGCTGGCCGCGTATGGTGGCTGGAATCCGCTGGCCTGGCTGATTACGCCCCCCCCGGGCGACGAATGGCGGCCGCTGGCCGGTGCGCTTCCTGTGGTTCGCGCCATGCTGATCGGCGCCGTGCTCGGCCTGATCGTCGGCTGGCGCGAGGTGGCGGCGCTGACCCGCTCGTTCTTTGACGGGATGGGCGCGGCGTACGCCAGCATCATCTCGCTCACCATCACGGCCCAGTGCTTCGGCGCCGGGATCGCCGCCATCGGCTTGGCTAACGCACTCCTCGAGGCGGCCACCGCCAGCAACGCACTGGTGCCACTCTCGGCCGGGTTCCCGTGGGCACTCTCGCTGTTGTCGGGCTCGGGTTCCGGCCCGATTCTGGCCTTTGCCCAGACCTTCCTGGTGCAGATCGGGCCCGAGGGTGCCCCGGTCACGCTCGGCGCCATGGCCTGCCTCGGTGGCGCCTTCGGGCGGACGATGTCACCGGTGTCGGCAGTGGTGGTGTACGGATCCGGGTTGGTGGGACGGCAGCCGCTGACGGTGGTGAAGCAATTGGTGCCCGCCCTGCTGGCCGGCGCGGCGGTCTCGTTCATCGTGGCGTTGCGGTGACCGGTTCGCTATCCGCCGGTCGGATGGCCTGCAGGCCTCTGCGCCCTGCGGTTCGCCAACCGGAATGGATCACCAGCATGGCCGCCGCTCACCGACGCGCGCGCCGGCCGCAGGCCATCTTGACCGGCGGCACAGTCCCGTTCGGGGTGGGTTCGCTATGATCGATCCGATAGAACGCACCGCAATGCCACGCCGAGAGTTCCTCGCCACATCAGCTGCGGTGGCCGGCCTCGCCGCGCTGGCTGGGTGCAGCTCCGAGGTGGATCCAGACCCCGGATTCGAGGTGGTGACGCTCAGCGACGTGATGATCCCGATGCGCGATGGGGTCAAGCTGGCCACCGATGTCCATCTCCCGGCGCGCAACGGCAACGCGACCCCGGGGCGCTTTCCGGTCATCCTGGAACGGACGCCCTACAACAAGACTGCGCCGAGCCGCTCCGAGCGCACCCCGAACAATGCCACCCCGCTGGGCCGCGCCGAGGTGGCGGCGTTCTTTGTGCAGCGCGGGTACGTGGTGATCTACCAGGACTGCCGCGGCCGCTACAACTCCGAAGGCGAGTTCGTGAAGTACCTGAGCGATGGCAACGACGGATTCGACACCTGCTCCTGGATCCTGGAGCAGCCGTGGTGCAGCGGTCGCATCGGGACCAAGGGTCTCTCCTACGCCGCCCACACCCAGGGCGCCCTCGGCAGTGCGGGGGCGCCTGGGGTGGTGGCGATGTGGCTCGATTCGGGTGGCTTCTCGAACTCCTATCAGGGCGGGATCCGGCAGGGCGGTGCGTTCGAAATGAAGCAGGCCACCTGGGCGTTCACCAATGCACTCCAGAGCCCCGAGGTAACCTCCGACCCGGAGCGCCTGGCGGCCATGCAGGCGATCGACATCAAGGAGTGGTTCGGCCGGCTGCCGTGGCAGCGCGGCAACTCGCCGGTGACACTGGCACCGGAATACGAGGACTATCTCTTTGAGCAGTGGGAGCATGGCAACTTCGACGACTACTGGAAGCAGCTCGGCATCTATGCGGCGGGGTTCTATGGCCGGTTCCCCGAAGCGGCCATGATGCACATGTCGTCGTGGTACGATCCCTACCCCCGCACTGCCACCGACAACTACCTCGGACTCAAGGGAATCAGGAAGGGGCCGGTGCGGTTGCTCCTGGGCCCCTGGACTCACGGTGACCGCCAGCTGACCTATGCGGGGAATATCGACTTTGGCGCCGCCGCCACGCTGGATGGCAATGTCGCCACCGACTACCTGACGTTGCGGCTGCAATGGTTCGACCGATGGCTGCGCGGCATCCAGAACGGCGTGGACCAGGAACCGGCAGTGCGGCTCTTCGTGATGGGCGGCGGCAGCGGCCGGAAGAATACCGCCGGGCGGCTGGAGCACGGCGGTGCGTGGCGGTCGGAAACCGAGTGGCCGATTCCCGATACCCGTTGGGAACCGTGGTACCTGCATGCCGACGGTCTGCTCTCCCCGACAGCGCCGGAGGTGGAGTCGGCGTTGCTCGAGTACCAGCACGACCCCCGGAACCCGGTGCCGAGCATCGGTGGCACCATCACCTCGGGGCGGCCCGTCATGGAGGGTGGGGCGTACGACCAGCGTGAGGCGCCGGAGTTCTTCGGGTCCACGGTGCCGGGCCGAGCGCTGGCCGATCGCGTTGACGTGCTGGTGTTCCAGACGCCGCCGCTCACCGAGGTGGTGGAGCTGACCGGACCGCTCACGGTGAAACTGTGGATTTCATCGGATGCGCCCGACACCGACTTTACCGCCAAGCTGCTGGATGTCTATCCGCCGAGCGAGGACTATCCGGACGGGTACGCCATGAACCTGACCGACGGGATCCTGCGGGTTCGGTACCGGGACTCCTGGGAAGCTCCGACGATGATGACGCCGGGCGAGGTCTACGAGGTGACGATCGAGGCGTTCCCTACCAGCAACCGTTTCATGCCGGGGCACCGGATCCGGCTCGACATTGCCAGCAGCAACTTTCCGCATTTTGACGTCAATCCCAATACCGGGGAACCGGAGGCGCGCGCCACCACGATGCGGGTGGCGCTCAATCGGATCCACCTCGATCGCACCCGCCCCTCTCACGCCATCCTCCCGGTTATTCCCCGCCGGGGCTGAGTCAGCCCCTTGAGGTCAGGGCGACTTTGGAATCGGCCGGATCGTCCCACCGAACACCCGCACCACCTGCTGTGTCTCCTGGCCGTAGGCGGCGCAAATCGTCTGCCCGTTTGGGTTCGTGGTGTACCGGAGGCAGACGCGCACTGTCTCCATCGCCGTCCCCTCCACAGAGTAGGACGCCCGCTGGAGTGGGTTCCGCCGGTCGAAGGAAAGCGTCATCTGGCCGCACCGGTAGCGGTAGGACTGGGTGCTCGGCGGGATGATTGGCTGGCAGATGCCGGTGCTGACTCCGACGATGATGGTGTCCGCCTGGACGGTGAACTCGCCCTCCACGATGATCGTCGGGCTGGCCTGGCTGATCCGGTCGCTGAAGCGAAAACTGCCGTGCTGGCTGTCGGGAATCAGGCGCAGCACCGGCACCGTCGAATTGCAGCCGGCGGCCAGGGCGAGGGCGGCAAGGAATGAGGTGAGTCGGGGCACCAGACCTCCGGGTCCGAGAAGGAAGGCTACGCGGGGAGGATACGGGGAATTGGACCATCTTGTCCAGTGGCCATTATTGCCAAATCAGAGGATCTGCCCCAATACTTGAAGCAGCCCTCGACTTCCCGCCCCCTCCCGGTGCGCCCATGCCCTCCTCCAAGCTGACTTTCGCCCTGCTCGCCGCGCTGCTGTTGGCCGGCTGCGCCCCCGCGCCCCCGGTGCCGGTGCCGGTGCCGGTGCCGTCGCCGCTCCTCAATCCGGCGGGCGCGGCGATGCAGCAACAGGCGCCCGACAGCTTCAAGGTGCTCTTCGAGACCACCGCCGGCGACTTCGTGGTGGAGGTGATCCGTCCATGGGCCCCGCTCGGTGCCGATCGGTTCTACAACATGGTGCGCCACGGCTATTTTGAGGGGGTTCGCTTCTTCCGGGTGGTGCCGCTGTTCGTGGTCCAGTTTGGCCTCCATGGCGACACCACCGTCACCCGGGCCTGGCGCAGCAGTACCATTCCCGACGACTCGGTCCGCACCAGCAACCGCCGCGGCACCCTGACCTTTGCCACTGCCGGTCCCAACAGCCGTGCCAACCAGTTCTTCATCAACCTGGTGGACAACGCCCGGTTGGATGCCCAGGGCTTCGCCCCGATCGGAAGGGTGGTGGGTGGGATGGACGTGGTGGACCGCTTCCACGCCGGTTACGGCGAGATGCCCCCGAGCGGCCGGGGGCCGGACCAGCGTCGCATCACGATGGAGGGGGAGCCCTATTTGGCCGCCGAATTTCCCCTGCTTGATCGGATTGTCCGGGCGCGGCTCCTGGATCCCAACCCGTAGCCCCGCCGTGAACGCAGGATTCCCCTACTTGACCGGAGCATGATGTGGACTGGATCTCCAGCCCCGAAATCTGGATTGCACTCGGCACCCTGACCGCGCTCGAAGTGGTGCTCGGCATCGACAACATCGTCTTCATCTCGATCCTGGCGGGGCGGTTGCCCGAGGAGCAGCAGGAGCGGGCTCGCCGCACCGGGCTGCTGCTGGCCATGATCACCAGGATCGGCCTGCTGTTTACCATCTCCTGGATCATCGGGCTCACGGCACCGCTCTTTCGGCTCCTGGGCGAGGAGATCTCGGGTCGGGACATCATCCTGATTGCGGGCGGGCTGTTCCTGCTGGCCAAGAGCACCCACGAGATCCACCAGAAGCTGGAAGGCGACGAGAGGCACAAGTTGGTGCGGCTGGCACCTTCGTTTGCCGCCGTCATCGTCCAGATTCTGCTGCTCGACATCGTGTTCTCGCTCGATTCTGTCATCACCGCCGTGGGCATGGTGGACGACATCCGGGTCATGGTCGCGGCGGTGATCATTGCGGTTGGCTTCATGATCCTCTTTGCCCGGCCCATCAGCACCTACGTGGACCGTCACCCGACGATCAAGATGCTGGCGCTGAGCTTCCTGCTGCTGATCGGGTTCACCCTGGTGGCTGAGGGGCTCGACCAGCATATCCCCAAGGGGTACATCTACTTCGCCATGGCGTTCTCGGTGGGGGTGGAGATGCTCAATCTGCGGATGCGGAAGCCAGTGCCGGCGCCTCCTGTCCATCTGAGGGATCGGTATGTGGGGGAGGAGCGGGGAATGGGGAGTGGGGAATAGGGAATGGGGTATCAGGTATCAGGTATCAGGTATCAGGTCACCGGTGGGGATAATTGACTGGGGGCACGAATGACCGATGCGACCATGAAGCAGGGCCCTGTCGTCGTCATCACGGGGGCGAGCGGGGGGATCGGGGCGGCGGTGGCGCGCGAACTTGTGCGGCGCGGGGCGCGTCTGGTCCTGGTGGCTCGGCGTGCCGAGGTGCTGGCAGCGGTGGTGGCCGACGGTGGTGACCAAGCCCATGGCGTGGTGGCCGACATGACGGTTCGGGCCGAGGCGACGCGGGTGCTGGACGAATCGGTGGCCAGATTCGGCACGGTGGATTGCTGGATCAACAACGTGGGGCAGGGGATTACCCGGGTACCATCCGAGCTGACCGACGACGACATCGACGCCATGATGCGGGTCAACGTCAAGTCGGCGTTGTATGGCATGCAGGCCGTGGTTCCCTATTTCCAGCAGCAGGGGCGCGGCCACGTCATCACCACCTCCTCGATGCTTGGCCGGGTGCCGCAGCGGGTGTTCCGCTCGGCGTACAACGGTGCCAAGCACTTCCTCAACGCGCTGGTGGCCAACTATCGCGAGGAGGTCCAGGAGACGCATCCCGGGATCGCCTTCTCACTGGTCTCCCCGGGGGCGGTACGGACCGAGTTCGGCGCCAACGCAGTGCACGGCGGGCCGCTCTCCACCGAGCTGGTCGATGCGCAGACCGCCGAGGAGGTGGCGGTGGTGATTGCCGATGTGGTGGAGTCACGGCGGCAGGATGTGTACACGAAGGCCGGGTATCGGGAGCGGGTGGTGGGGTACTACGCGGATTTGGGGGAGGATCCGTAGTGCCGGTCGAATACCCGATCACGAGTACTTGCTCGCGTTCTCCACCCGTGCCGTCACGACCGGCACCGCGCCGACGAGACCGCCAGCGAGACCCGTCGTGGACCGGATGTCCCGGTCCGTCCCGCGCGCCCTCGCCTTCGCGCCGCCAGGGGTCTCGCCACATACTCCTATGACCCCAAACGAAATTCCTGTTCCACCGGCGGAGTGATGGAGCTCAGCTCAGACGGGATTGCCGTTGCTCCGCATCCTGGAAGTGCCCGAGCCACGCATTCGTCGGTCCGGGGCAACCGACCTCTCCTCAGGGCGGAGTGCCGTGCGGACAGGGTCGATCAAGTGTTCCTTGAGCCCAGGCAGGGCTCTCGAGAGGGCCTCGATCGCGACGCCGCCGGCCGCCACCCCGATACCGGAGCGCAGGCGGTCCCAGGTTTCGCTTGGTTGGCGCCTGGCCTTGTACTGCTTCGGCGCATTCTCGTCGACGGGGTCGCCCGACCCGTGGCGCGAGGAGCGCCCACCGCCCACCACGGCTGCCGCGATGGCCCCACCGACAAAGGCCACCCCGAGCATGGCCAATGGACGCTTCGCAAAATGGGAGCGCCAATCGATGAGCTCCTGCCCCTTCGCCTCCAGCGCTTCGAGGTTGCGATTCAGATCTTCATGCGTGGCGGCGATGGTTTGCCGCAGCGCGTCCGGTGATTCATCCATGGGAAGTCCCCCCGCGCCGCGCAGGCGCCCGGTCTGGTGATTGCCCGACGAGTGCCAGGTGCCGACGCCCCTGCGCGATCATGACGAGCGCCACGATCCCCGTACCCACACCCACACCCAGCGCGGCAAGCCACAGCGGATAACGCGTGGCGATGGCGCTGACGGCCGCCAGGAGCAGCAACCCGATCGCCAGCTGCCCCAGGGCCACGCCGATGCCCAAGGGAACGGCCGCGCGGGTGCCATCACGCACCACTTCCCTCAGCTCGGCCTTGGCGAGCCCCACTTGGGACTCGACCAGGACCTCGACGTTGCCAACAATGCCATGCAACACCCGCGTGATGGATCGGTTGTCCTGCTCGAGCTCTAACATGGCGCGGCCTCTAGTCGTGGCGGACGAGGCGAGCCGTCAGGAAGCCGACCACGCCGGCCGCCACGAGTGCCTGCCCGGGATGGCGGCGCACGAAGCCCTCGACCGATTGCATCATGTCCTTGAAATCGTGTTCCCGGACATAATCCGCACCGGCCTGCATCTTGTCAGCGGCAGCATGGGCGAAGTTGGAGACCTTTTCTCCGCCCTTGTGACCGAGATCCGCCGCCCTGTCCGCACCGCTGTGGAGATGCGTGGCCATGCCACCGAGCGAGTCGGCCGCCGCGTTGCGCTTGCCATCGAGCGCTGACTTTGCATCCTGACCGGCTTCGTGGATCCGGTCCGCGGCGCGGTCCATCACGCCGCCGATGCCTCCCTTGGAATCGGTGGATCCATCGGGCCGGTACTGCTGAGGGTCGGAGGTACTATCGCTCTGCGTCATGAGATACATCCTTGGAGAGAGAAACCCTGCACACCGCTTCAGACGAAGTGGATGCTTGAGTGAGCGGCCGCTCGGCCAGGGTGACCGCTGAGGAACGGGGCCCCTTGGAGTCGTCGCTTCGCGTCACAGAGGTCCAATTCGGCAATCGTGGTAGTCCGCTCGGCTCGGCGCAACTGCTCTCCCGCCGCGCGTACTGCGGTCCGTGCCAGCCGGAGCTGCCGCTCGCACAGGGTGATGGCCGCGAGAGTCCGATCTGCCTCCGTCTGCTTGCTCCACTGTTCCCGGACCTTCCCCTCGACCCGCTGCGACTGGCCTTCCACGTGATCCCAATTCATGTGCGCCTCCTTGTCGGTGGTGCCGGTGCGGGGTCACTCGTTCCGTTCGGTCCCCGCCACCCTGCCGAGGGCAGCCTGTTCGGTGCGCGAAGCCTGGCAGGTGATCACTCCATCCCCGATCAAGCCATAGCCGTGCGCGGCATCCGGGGCGCGGAGTGAACGTCACAAAGGTAGGACGTGCACTCGGGCCCGCCAATCGATCGTACGGGGGATTTTGGAGCTAGTTCCCATGGTCCCCAGTACCCAGGGACCTGGCCCGCATCGTCCGTTCCGTGTCCCCCACGACAGCCCTGGGTTGCCAGCGCCCTTCGATCGTCTCAGGATCGCGGCGCCGTTGGGAGGATTCGTGCGAGCGGACACGGGTGCATTTCAACGGGAGCCCTCCTGCGTGCGGTGCCGACTGTGAGTCGCACTCAGCCGCAATGACACCAGAGGTCTTGCTGATCTTCGCGGCGTCAAGGGGCAGCTCCAAGATCCCCCGTCGTCCCTTGGATCTAGCCCGGAATCCGTTCCTCCGGGTGATGGCTTCCCCCGGGGCCCTGAAGCATCTTCAGGGCGAAGAACCCCAAACAGGCAGCAGCGGGTGCAGCTCCCGGCATGGCACGGGCAGCAATCCAGGAGAGGAAGGCAGCGATGAATACGACCAAGCTCTTCGATGCCAGGCAGATCACCGGGTTCACACAGCAACGCCTGGCCGAGGCCTTCGACCGGGTCAGAGATCCTCGCGACTGGATGGCGCCAATCTCAGCGGAGGTGGACGCCTCCGACCAGGTGCTGATCGAGCAGGCCGTCCTGTGGTTCACCGACTCGGTGCCAACCTTCGGTCCGGTGCCCGGCATTCCCCACCGGCTGGCGGTGTCGGCGGTGGGGTACCGACAAAGCGGCGCCGCAGTCTGGGCCTGATCACTTGGCACATCGACGGATGGCTTCCCGCTCGGCAGGTCGCCGATGACAGAGCCATCATTTCCTGCCGATCAATCCACGTTCCTTGATTCCCTGGAGCGCGGTCATGCGCCCTCCGGTTCTCGTCGGCGTGTCGGGGTCGTTCTGGCCCCGGTCGTCGTGGCCGACGAGCCCGCCAGAAAAGTCGCGTGCCATGGGGTGGCCGGGACCCCGCTCACACTGATCGCATCGGCGGGGCTCCCACTCCCGGTGGGAGTCCGGCGCGGGCTCATTCGTTCCTCCGTAAGCAGGCTCACCCCATCGTATTTCCAGGAGCGCATCGTGAACACTGCACGCAAGAAGACGGTCACCCGGAAGCAGCTCATCAAGGGCCTCAACGAGGACCTCGCTCGTGAGTACCAGGCGATCATTGCCTACATCACCTATTCCCAGGTGATTCGCGGTGCCCAGTACCAGCATATCGCCCAGGAACTGGAGAAGCACGCCGGCGAGGAACTCGTGCACGCCCTGACCATCGCCAAGCAGATCGACTATCTCGGCGGCACTCCCACCGTGTCGGCCGAGGCCGTCAAGCAGTCGGATGACCCGCGTGAGATGCTGCAATACGACCTCGACAACGAGCGTCTGACCATCCGGCACTATCGGCGCCGGGTGATCGAGTGCGAAGCGCTGGGGGAGTTTGCCATCGCCGAGCATCTGCGGGAAATTCTCCGCCAGGAACAGGAGCACCTGACCGACCTGGCGGCGGCCCTCGACATCGATCCCCCGGACCCCGGCATGGCATGAGCGGGGGGTCGGTCACCCGGAAACGCGACCTGCGCACCGGCCGGCCGCTCTGGCAGCCGTCCACCGCGTCCTTGCCGCCCGCCCACCCCCTTGCGGCCGACCTGACCGTCGAGGCCGCGGTGATCGGCGCTGGAGTCAGCGGGGCGTGCGTCGCCGCCCGGCTGGCACGCGCGGGGCGTGAGGTGGCCATCGTCGATCGCCGCCCCCCGGCCAGCGGGAGCACCGCCGCCAGCACCGCCCTCGTCATCTACGAACTCGACCAGCCGCTCGTCGCGCTGGCCCGCTCCCTCGGTCTCGGTGCGGCGCGCCGCGCGTGGCTCCGTTCGTTCGAGAGCCTGGGTGCGCTGCGCCAGATCGTTGACGAGGAAGGGATCGCCTGCGAGTGGGGCGACCGCGCCTCGCTCTTGGTGACCGGCAACAAGTTCGGCTGGCGTGCCCTCCGCGCCGAGGCCGACGCGCGGCAACGCGCCGGAATGGACGCCGCATTCCTCTCCCGGCGCGAGCTGATCGACCAGTTCGGCGTCGACCGGACCGGTGCGGTCCTCAGTCACGGCTCCGCCGTGGCCGATCCGGTGCGACTGACCGCCGGGCTCCTGTCTGCTGCGGCGCACCGGGGGGCACGGCTGTACTCGCCGGTGGAGATCCGGGAAGTGGTTCCCGAGCGGGGCCGGGTGCGGTTGCACACCGACAGCGGCCATGACATCGTCGCCCGCCAGGTGGTCTTTTGTACCGGCTACGAGTTGCTGCGCGGCGTGTCGGCGCGTGGCCACCGGCTCGATGCCACCTGGGCCATCGCTACTGCGGCAAAGGCCAGCTATCCGGCGTGGCTCGATACCACGGTGGTCTGGGAAGCGTCCGAGCCCTACCTCTACCTGCGGACCACCGCCGACCGGCGTCTGGTGGCGGGCGGCGAAGACGAGGCGCGCGAGCTGCGACACCGCGACCGGCGCCTGCTCGGCCGCAAGGCGCGCGCGATCAACCAGAAGCTCGGCACCTTGATTCCCGACCTGCACTACCGGATCCAGTATCGCTGGGCCGGTACCTTTGGAGGTTCAGACACCGGACTGCCAATGATCGGGGCGGTGCCCGGCATGGCGGGCTGCTATGCGGTGATGGGGTTCGGTGGCAACGGTATCGTCAACGCGTCGATCGCCTCGGAGCTCATCGTCGCCGCGCTTGAGGGACGCCGGGATCCCGACGCGAGACTCTATCGGCTATCGTCCTGACCGGCTGACACTGCAACCGATAGAGAGGGCTACCGCCGAGCAGGGGCGGGATTCCAGCCATCTTGTGTCTCGGTCGGTGCTGTACGACTTGAACGCCGCTGTCAGCCCGAACGCCAGCGTGGCGCTGTGCGTCCCCGGCCTCCCTTGCGCAGCCAGCACCCTTCCTGCGGCCCCGGCCGGCGGAGTCGGTTGTTCCCGCGCCACCGCAGGGCGGTGAGCGCCTCGAGCGGCTTGCCGCGCAGCGCGGCAAGCTCGTCGAGAACGTCCTGCATCACATACTTGCCCCGTCGCTACCCGAGCAATGGCATCGGCTGCTGGGTGATGAACCCTCCCGCCGCCGCCAACACCTGAGCCGAATCCTTGCGGGTGTCGAAGGCCTCGTTGTTCGGGGTGATGAACTCACTCCGGATGTAGCGGAACATCGCCGCGTGCTCTGCCTCCACCCCGGCGATCGAACCCGCAGCGGCAAGGAACCCGGCATTGTTGATATTCCCGACCTGCCCGAGATAGGCAGTGACACCCACATCTTCCAGCGTCTGCGACACGCTGAGAAAGGTCTGCGCATCGTTGAACGCAGCCGGAAAACTGAAGGCAAAATCATTGCGCTTCACCGCGGCTCCGCCGAGCGCGTTCTGGAGGAACTGGACATGTGCGATCTCGTGGTTGCGCACCACGCGGACATTGTCATCGACCTGGAACCTGGCCGGCAGTGTCGGCCGCACCGTGTACAGCCCGGGCACAGAGCCGGGAAGCCCACCACCATCGGGATCGATCGAGGCGATGGTCGCACCGCCTGGCAACGGACCCCTATTGTCGGCCCGGATGTAGAAGGTCGATTCCAGATATTCCAACACCAGCGCAAAGTTCAGGATCTGCGTGTCGGTCAACGCCTCCCGCTCGGCCCAGCCGGTGAGCGCCGGAGACTTACAGACGCCACCGCGTTGGGCATGGAGCTCCGAACCGCCCGCGCGGCCGCGCAGAATCATCGGCGCCAACGTCGTCGCCCCGGCGGCCATCGCCAGCGCGCTCAGGAACCGGCGTCGATCGGCGGGACGCGACAGCTCCCGTGGATCGAACTCAATCAGAGTGGGCGACATGGTCAGAGCCCCTTTGCCACAAAAGGTGAGATACGCCCCAGCACGACTGCCGCCGACAGCGGCACCTCGAAGGCGACTGGCGCGGTCTTCCGGACCTTGTTCAGCGCCCGCAAGGCGGCGGTGTGTCGGGCCTCGATGGTGAAGATGGTTCCCGCCGCGCTCCGGATGTTCTTGTCCGAAATCAGCGGGAGTGCGCCGAGGTAAGCGCCGACACCGGTCTGCTCGAATGTCTCCGCCGCAGCCAGGAATGTGTTCTGGCTCTGGAGGACTGCGGTGAAGTCGAAGGTGATGTCCTGCTCGCATGCCGCGGCGCCGAGCGCCGCCTGCAGATAGGTGACGTGACAGATCTCGTGGTCGCGCACGTTGGTGGACACCGCGAGCACTTTCCCGTTCAGCAGACCGCTTCCCACAGCAGCCTTATAGAACTCCGCTTCGAGCAGTTCGAGGAACAGGGCGAACTTGAGAATGTCGGTATCGCTGCCCAGCGTAGCCGGCAGATTCGGGCCGCACACGGTCATCACGGCGGCGGCGACGTCCTTCTCCGCCACGAGGGCCGAGAACGGCGCCACACGGCGCTGCCGGCATCCGCGCATGCCCCGAGCAGCACCCCAGCGCCGGCCGCGCCGGTCCAGGCGAGGAAGCTGCGGCGATCAGTGTGGTTTGGTGTCATCGTTTCTCCAAAGTGTGAAGTTGAAATCGGTGTTCCACCGGTTCCGAGGAGGGGCAGCAATGCAATGCCGTCCCTGACCATCATCGGGTCGTTCACGTGGTGCTGAGCAATCGGCACTCACCTTTGCTGGCGGTGGCCGAGGCTCACTACACGGACCTGCCACGGGTCGCGAAACTGGCAGCCTGGGGGGCATGCGTCACTTCGCCGAGCGCCCGAAGGCCTGGCGAAGCCGCTGGCCCGCGAACTGCACCGTCTCCTGCGCCTTGGGGACGACCGCAGCCATGCCGAAGAATTCATGGGTGACGCCGTCCCACTGCCGGCGCTCCACCGGCACGCCCGCAGTGCGCAGCAGTTCCGCCAGCCGCTCACCTTCCGACAGCAGCGGGTCTATCTGCGCGGCGATGATGGTGGTCGGCGGCAGCCCCTGGAGATTGGCGGCGAGCAGGTTGATCCGCGGATCGGCCATGTCCTCCGGCGTGCGGACCGTGTACTCGGCGAACCAGATCATGGCCGCCCGGCCGAGCGGCACGGCGGCGGTGTTCGCCAGGTAGGAGGGCGTGTTCAGGTCGTTGCCGGCCACCGGGTACACCAGGAGCTGGTGCACGGGCAGCGGGCTCCCCTCGTTCCGAGCACGGATCGAGATATTGATGGCCAGGTTGCCGCCAGCGCTCTCGCCCGCCACCGCCACGCGGCTCGGGTCCCCGTTGATCTGCGGCGCGTTCTGCAGGGTCCACTGATAGGCAGCCCAGACATCCTCGTGGGCGGCGGGGAACTTGTCCTCCGGCGCCTGGCGGTAGTGGGTCGAGACCACCACGGCGCCGGCGGCCTTGGTCAGCGCGCGGGCGGATGCGTCGTAGGTGTCCAGGTCGGCAATTACCCACCCCCCGCCGTGGATGTAGAGGATCACCGGGAAGGGGCCGTCGCCCTCTGGCGTGTAGATCCGGATCGCAATCGGTCCGCCGGGACCGGGCGCCGTGCGGTTGTCGACCTGGCCGACTGCTTCCGGGTCAGTGCTTTCCCCCCGCGCCTCCAGCACCCGTCGGACCGCGTCGGCTGGCGAAGCTTGCTGGCGCGCCTGCGCCGGCGTGAGCGTGGCGATCGGCTGGGCCCCGAGCGCGGCGAGCTGGTCCAGCACCGCCTGCATGGGTGCGTCGGAGACCGGCGGTTGCGCCTGGCCTGGCGCAGTATCCTGTGCGGCGGGGAGGTGGACGCGGGCGTCTGCCGATCCCTGAACGGCGGCCGGCGCGTTGTCCGCGGCCGGTGCCGGGTCGGGGCGATCGCACCCGGACGCGACGACGATCGTCGTCGCAGCGGTCAGAACAGTCCAGCGTGATAGCATCACAATGTCCTCATCGGCAGGTTGTGGTGTGCGTCCCAGAACAATGTGTGCCACGGACGGGGAGGACACCATCGGCCAAACGATGGTAAAACGATGTCGATCGCACGGATGAGGAGGAGGTGCGGAGCAGCGCGTCCGCGGAACCCGGATCAGCAGTGATGGCTGGGGCTACTGGCGGGAGAACACCGTCGTCGAACGGCTGTGGCGCTCGATCAGGTACGAGGAGGCCTACCCTTTGGCAGGGCTATCTCACGGCATGGGTGTGCAGGATGACTCCGATCAATACCGGTAGATCGCAGCTATTCCGGTCCTGGTCGGCATCCGTTCGGTCGGTACGATCACGACTTGTCCGCCCATCTTCAGGGCTAACGTCCCCAGGTCGTCGAGCACGTCATCAACCTCCGGGTGTGCCAGGTCGCCAAACGCAATGTCGCCGGTCGCGGCATTGATCCGACCGGGAACTTCGCGGCTGGCGTCGATCAGCAGTGTGGCCACCCGCCCACCCACAGCCGCCCTGGTGACCTCTGCGAGATCGTCGTCTCCGAGCCCCTTGGACCGTGCGCTGCCGAACTCCTCGACCAGTGCGGCCAGGCGCGACAGATAGCGAGGCTCCATAATCTGCCAGGCGCGCTGGCGGAGTTCGTCGCTCGACGACAGGGCATCCGGGTGGATGTCGATGCTTTCCGGCATCAGAAACGGATTGTGGCTGACTTCGTGAAACAGATGATGATGCTCGGGGAGCGCTGCCAGGATCAGCGGCAAGCGCGATGGCTGAGAGTGGTGCTCAAGGATTCCCCGGTCAACGGCGCGGAAGAATCGTTCCGCATCGATATCGACCTCCGCCTCTTTCCCCCCGTGGCCATGGTGCATGGGTTCCTTGGATCCTCCTACGCCGCCATACGAGGCAACGGTGACGTGCGGATCGGTCAATTCTTCCCCCAACGCATCTGTCAGCCTGCGCGGCACATCCTGGTGGAGTGGAATCTCGTCCAGGGCGTCACGGTTGCCCTCGAAGAGTGCGATCTGCTGTCGATTCAAGCCGAGAACGTGATAGTGGTCGACTGACTGGAGGATGCGCATCAGCGGCTTGGTATGAAAGCTGTCCGCCACGACCGCCAATGCGGCAACGGGCCGCTGGAGTTTGTACACCCGGAAAATGCCTTTCGCGCCCAGCACCGCCAGCCCGTCGAGGGTGTGGTTCCAGAAGTCGCGGTCGTCAGCCAATGCCAGGAACGGTTCCAGCAAGGGCCGGATCTCTTCCTTCGGGAGTTGTTGCAGGAGCGACTCCTCCAGCGCCTTCACAAGGTTCCCGAACCGGATCGGATCTTTCTGATTGTCCGGATGGTGCCGATGCGTCGGCTGGTAGAGCGAAAGGCAAGGGGGATCACCATGGTCCAGGAGCCCCGTTGCATAGTCTCTGTCGAGCGTGTTCACGTTGTCTCCTCACGGGTTGCGTGCTACGCGTCATCTGGCTGCGTGCCCAACGGGAATGCCGCCGAGCGGCCCAATGCGCCGGTTCAGCGGCGGGCCGTGCAGCCGACGGTGGTAGCCTTGTCCTGGGAAGTCTTCACGATGCCCCGGGCGATGGGGTCCTACGACCCGGCACACCGCCCCCGACCTCCCTCACTATCGCATCATCCCCTCATGCATCGCCATCATCCGTTGTATCCGAACCGCATGGGCCTGCATGTGGGTGGTGAGCCTCCCCCCGGAAAGCGTCGGCATCTCGGCGAGATCCCGGCGCAGGGAGTCACTCAGGACGGTCCAGGCAGTGATGGGTTGCATGTTCATTCCCCGCATGTCCGCACCCATGGCGTCCAGCATGCGGGTCACCAGACCCTCGTGGGCTGGCACCATGGCGGCCATCCGGGTTGGCGGCATCGCTGCCACCGAGTCCATGTGCGCCCGCATACCGGGCAGCAGGTCCATTCCTGCCATCGTCATCGGTGCTGCGGCCATCATGCTTACGGTGTCAGCCGCCGGCGCCTGCGCGGCATCGGGCTTCCTGTCACACGCTGCCAGAGTGACCATGGCCGCCATCAGAACGGGATACATCCGTCGCATTTGTCGTCGTCCCATGTTGAGGGTGAGAGACTGGTTCCTTGAGGCCACGCCACGCTGGCGCTGCGTCAACTCGTCACCGTCCGGAGGCCGGACGGCTGTTGCGAATCTGTCCCAGAACAAGTTGGGCTATGGACGGGGAAGACGCCATCGCCCAAACGGGGGGGAAGCGCCATCGATCGCAAGGATGAGCAGGTGGTGCGAACCAGCGCGTCCGCGGAACCGGGACCAGCCTCTGGCCTGCTTTGAAAACACCAACCGGAGCCGTTGCCACCACGGTTCGTCGAACGCGCTCAGGGCCAGCGGGTTGCCGCCACGGCGGTACCGAAGCAGACAACGGTGGCAGCGGGGGAGTGGGGGCGATCAAGGAGGGTCAGGCGGATCGACGAAGCGTTACAGTCCGGGGGCACCCCCCATCCACGCGCGGACCTTGTCCCCTCCTACGCATCGGGCTCGGCGGGGGCCTGGTCCTCCAGATCAGTATTGGTTCCCAGCCACCGGGTGATTGTGCCCATTTCATTGCGGAGGGGGACCGCGCGCCACGCGAACCGGTGAAAGGCGCCGTCGTGGCGGCGAATCCGGTACTCGCCAGCCAACGCCGTCCCCGCGGCGACGGCGTGGTTCCAGCTGCTGATCGCAGCGGCGCGGTCGTCCGGGTGCAGCTGCCGAGCCCAGCCCAGCCCCTTCTGCCCGTCTGCCGGGAATCCGGTGTACTGGAGCCACTGCGGGCCGAGGTAGTCCCACTCGCCGCCGGCCCCGCTGGTCCAGACCAGCTGCGGCAGCGATTCGATCATCTGGCGGTAATAGGTCCAGCTGTCGCGCAATGCGTCGGCGGTGCGCAGCGCCTGTTCGGTCTGCTTGCGGGCGGTGATATCGGTCAGCACCATGCGCAACACCGGGTTCGCATCGTCGTCCTGCGCGGCGGTCGCCTCGATCCACACCCAGAACGGCTGGCCATCGCGCCGGTTCATCCGCAGCTCGAAGGCCTGGGCCCGCTCGGTGTTGACCAATTGCCGGGTGGCGAGGTAGAAGCTGTCCTGATCCTCGGGCAGGATGAAGAGATTGAGCGGCCGCCCGACGAGGGCGTCCCGGGCCACGTCGAGCAGCCGGGACCCGCTCAGGTTCACCTCCAGGATGGTCCCCTCCTCGCTGACGGTGAAGTAGCTCACCGGCGCCAGATCATACAGGTCGAAGTAGCGCGACCGCGAGGCCTCGAGCGATTCCTGGGTGCGGCGCAGCTCCTCGTTCTGCAGCTCGAGTTCGATCTGATGCACCCGCAGTTCATGAATCACCTGGCGGGTATCCGCGGGGGGGAGCTCGCCGAGTGGCTCCGGCTTCCGGTCCTGCATGATCTCGTCGGCACGATGGCGCAGTGCCTCCGGGGAACTGATCGCGGCCGGCCCGTGCGAAGCGCTGCCCACGGCCGGATCCTTCGGGGGTTCCTTCATGAAGTCCTCGATCAGGTGATGGCCCGTTCGGTGGTGGCGATCGCGTACATCTCGCCCGAGCCGCTCAGCAGCATGGTGGCGGTGAGCGAGATGTCAATGGTCCGGCCATCCTTCGTCAGCCGTTGGGTGCGATACGGCACCAGGATCTCGGCGTGACTGAGCTGCCGCACCGACGCCAGCGCGGACTCGCGCAGCGCTTCCGGAATCAGCTCGCGCACATTCATCCGCAGCGCCTCCGGTTCGCTCCAGCCATAGAGCCGGGTCGCGCCCGGATTCCAGGCCAGGATGCGACCGTCCAGATCGTACACGGCGATGGCATCGTTGGCATCCCGCAGCACGATGGCCAGGCGAGCCAGGGCCCGCGATTCGTCCTGGGCCTGCTTCATCTCGGTCACATCGGTGAAGGTGATCACCGCGCCCTCGATCACGTTCTCCAGCGTGCGATAGGGGCGGATATGCAGCAGGAACCACCGGCCCGCCTTGCTCTGCACCTCGACCTCGAACGGCACCAGGGTATCCAGCACCCGCTGCACGTCCTCCACCAGCCGGTCGTAGCCCTTCAGATTGGAGACGATGTGACCCATCGGCCGCCCGACGTCGGTGGGGATCAGGTTGATCAACTGGGTGACCGGTGGCGTGAAGCGTGTGATCTGCAGCCCGTAGCCCACGAAGATCGTCCCGACGCCCGTCCCGGCCAGCAGGTTGTTCATGTCGTTGTTCAACTGCGACAGGTCGGCCACCCGGTCCTGCAGTTCGACATTGACCGTCGACAACTCCTCGTTCACCGACTGCAACTCCTCCTTGGAGGTCTCCATCTCCTCGGTGGTGGACTGCAGCTCCTCAATGGAGGCTTCCAGCTCCTCGTCGGAGATCAGGAGACTCGCCTCCTTGAGCTTCAGCTCGTGCGTCAGCACCTCGATCCGGCTGTCAGCCGAGGTGCCGGACTCCGCGGCATCCGCGGTGGACTCCGGTGCGCGGGCTCCGGGGCGCGGCAGGGCGGCCGGTTCCAGGATCACCAGGAACATGACCGGCTCCTCGACGCCGTGCCGACCGGACGGCACTGGCTGCACGATGAGGTCGATGACGGTGAAGTCCCCGTTGGTCCGGACCGAGAGGCCGGATTGCTGCACCCGCTGATTGCGGGCGACCGCCCGCCGCAGCGCCGCGCCCAACGGGCGCTTCAGGCCCTCGCGCGCCTCGGCCACGAGGTTGGTGTGGAGCTCGCCTTCCGGCAGCTCCAGGTACTGCCCGGTGCGTCCGTGCAGATAGAGGATATCGCCGTTGCCGGCCACGATCGCCCCGGCCATCGCATGGTGCTGCAGTATCGCGCGCGCCATCACGTCGCGGAGCCGATTCTTGGCAGGGGGCGTGGTTCTCCGGGATGCGGACGAGCCGCCGCTGGTCAGCGGCGGCGGGCGGAACCGGGCGGCTCCGGCAAACCGGACGTGACCGTCATCCCGGGACTGATATACCTTGGCCTTGCGATCCACCGCAGAGAAGAGGGGAGCGAAATCGCCGACGGTTTCCGACGTGCCCAGAAAGAGATACCCGCCCGGGCGGAGGGCATAGTCGAACAGTGGCAGCAGCTTCTTCTGCAGCTCGACACCCATGTAGATCATCAGGTTGCGGCAACTGATCAGATCGAGCTTGGAGAAGGGCGGGTCCCGGGTGACATCCTGTTCGGAAAAGATCACCACGTCGCGGACCCGCTTCTGCACGCAAAAGTGGTTGAGGTTCTCTTCCAGCACGAAGAACCGCGCCAGCCGTTCCGGCGTGAGATCGACCGAGATGCTCGCCGGGTAGGCTCCGCTGCGCGCCGCGTGGATGGCCCGACGGTCGATGTCGGTCGCGAAGACCTGCAGCTTGACGTTGTGCTTGGCGGCATCCATGTACTCGATGAGCAGCATGGCGATCGAATAGGCTTCCTCACCCGTGGAGCAGCCGGGGACCCAGACGCGCACCGTGGCGCCGGGCGAGCGGTTCGCGAAGAGCTTCGGGATCGCTTGCGCCTCCAGCACGGCGAAGGCGTCGGGGTCGCGGAAGAATCGCGTGACTCCGATGAGCAGGTCCTGGAACAGGGCATCCACTTCGCCGGGATCCCGCTGCAGCAGGCGCACGTAGTCGTCCACCTGCTGGATCCGGTGCACCGCCTGACGCCGCTCCACCCGGCGCGAGATGGTGTTCGGCTTGTAGAGGGAGAAGTCGTGGCCAGTCTGGGCCCGCAGCAGCACGAAGATCTTCTGCATCACCTCGGTGGTCGAGAGAGTGGCGGCGGTGGCGGTAGTGATGGCGGTCGTGGTGGCGGTAGTGGCCGCCCGGCCGTAGGCCTGGCCGCAGTAGGCCATCAGCTCCGCTGGCATCTCGCGCGGCGGCAGCACGAAGTCCACCATGCCCGTCGCGATGGCGCTCCGCGGCATGCTGTCGAAGTCGGTCGTCGTCGGCGTCTGCGCCATGACCATCCCACCCTCGCCCTTGATCGCCCGCACGCCGAGGCAGCCGTCGCTGCCACTGCCAGAGAGCACAATCCCGATCGCCCGATCGTGCTGATCCTGGGCCAGGGAGCGGAAGAAGAAGTCGATCGCCAGGCGCTGGCCCCGCGCCTCGACCGGATCCAGCAGCTGCAGCGTCCCGTTGATGAGGGCCAGGTCGCGGTTGGGAGGGATCACGTAGATGCTGTTGCGCTGCACCGTGATGCCATCGGTGATTTCGAACACCGGCATCGTGGTGAAGCGCTGGATCAGCTCGGAGAGGATGCTGGTGTGATCCGGGGCGAGGTGCTGCACCAGCACGAAGGCCATGCCGATCTCGGCCGTGACCGGCAGGGCACGAAAGAACTCCTCGAACGCCGGGAGCCCGCCGGCGGAGGCCCCGATGCCGACGATCGGGAAGCCGCGATCCACGGGCTTGCCCGCAGGCTCCCCAGGCGCCGCAGCCGGGGCAGTTGCGGCTTTACGCCGCGCGACGGACGGATGGCTTGAGGCCTTCTTTTTCGTCATATCACGGTCGATGGTCCTGCATGTGGGGCCTCGCGAATTCAGATACCAGGTGCAACACCGCCAGGACATGAAAGCGGTGACCTGGCCGCTGGGAGACTTCAGTCTCCGCCCGGAGAAGGAAGCCTGCCATGGGCTCCGTCCAGATCACGCTGCTGAACGGTACACCATTGGCCTCCCCCGGCAACAGGGGGTCCGCCCCGCCACCATCGTCCGGCCCCTGCCGCTTGACCCGGGTCGAACGGAAGACCGGCCACCGCACCCCGGAGGAGGGCCATGTCCCTCAGAGCTGACTGTTGTGCGTCAGACCAGATATCAGACCGGCCACTACTCCCCCGTATTGCGCTTCACCACTACGGCGCCTGCCGCGGGAGTTCGTGGATTGCCGCGCGCAAGGCGATCATCTCCTCCCGGAGAGCGGCCAGTTGTCTGGCCCCCGGCAGCTCGGCTTCGTCATTCTCCGCGTCGCGGCCGACGAAGAAGGTTGCCAGCGTTGCCGTGACGTAGCCGAAAACGGCGAACGCGTACAACGCCAGGAAGAGGCACAGTAAGCGGCCCTCGACCGTCTGCGGCCAGTACTGCGAGCCCATCGTGGTGAGCAGCATTGCGGTCCACCACAGGGCCTCACCGTAGCTCCTGATGCCGCCGGGAGCCCCGCTTTCGAAGGCGAACATTCCGGCCGCGCCGGCGAACGTGACCAGAATCGAAAGGGCGATCACGTAGCCGAAACCCCGCCGACCCAGGCTGGCGCGGAGCGCACGCATGCCGCGGTTCAGCGAGCTGACGACGCGGACCAGGCGTAAACCACGCCCCACGCGGGCCAGCCGGAGCAGTCGCAACGCCCGGACGATGCGGAACAGGCGCAGCGCCGGTATCAGCAACGAAAAGGCGATCAGCCAGTTCAGCTTCAGGTACGCGAGCTTGTGCGGAGCCAAGGCGAACTTGACCGCAAAGTCGAGAATGAAAATGACCCAAATGATCGTGCCAATGATCTCGAACAACAGGCTCACGCCCCAGATCAACTCCAGGACCAACAGCGCCAGCCACAAGAAGGCAAGAATGAGCATCGGCGTTTCCAGCCCGTCCTCCAGGCGCTGGAGCAGCTCGTATCGCTCCATTTCTGCTGCCGCCTCGGCAGGGGCTGCCATATCTTGCTCCTGGCTGTTGCTCACGTCGCTCATCGGACCTCTTCGCCTTGGAATCGCCGGAAACCCTGCCGCCTCACGCCAGCACTCACCGGCCGCCGGAAGCGGCAGCGGAGCAGACGCTGGGGGCGGTCAGGTGCAGTGCGTCCACGGTCTACTCCTGCCTGCCGGAGAATGCCGGCACCGGTCTCGCGTCCGCCTCCGCCTGGTTGGTAGCCACCCCGTTGGCTCTGATATCCGCGATCAGCCACTCCATCTCCCTGATTTCTCTGTGCTGCGCCGCAAGGATCTCGTCCGCAAGCTTGCGCACACGCGGGTCATCAATCCTGGCGCGTTCGCTGGTCAGGATAGCGATCGAGTGATGCGGAATCATGCCTTCCATATAGTCCACTCCGGTGACCGTTGTCTGGCTGCGTACCAGCCACACCGCGGACAGCAACAGGAGGCCCGCGCCGAGGACGATGGCCCTGTTGACCTTGCGGCTCGGGTACATCCCCAGCATGAACGCCAGCATGATCACCATCATCGCGGCACCCATGATGAGCGTCATGAACAGCCGCGTTTCACTGAACCAGGCGTGGCCGAGAATCTCGTAGGAATTCAAATACATCAAGAAGTACATCGCGACCATTGAGGTTCCGATCATCGCAAAGAACTTCTGGTAACTCCCGTGTGTGCCTTGCTTGTTCTCCATGAGACTGGGCTCCCGGTCGTAGTTGTGTCGATACCCAACAAATCGTCTGGGCAGGACGGATGAGGAAATGCCGCCAACGAGTGTAGCGACCTGCCAAGCTGTGCCACCTGACCCGGACCATGCCACGAGCCGACGCCCAGGTGAGTGTCAATGCACGACTCGAGTTCGCGGCCTGATCCGCAATTGCCGCCCCGCACGCCTGCGGTCGACCGCCCCGCTCAGGCGCCTCCCAACTTCCCACCGATGTCGCCGCTGCACCAGTCCCTACCTCGCCGATCCCCGCGAAAGCCCCTGGCGGATCTTCGACCGGGGTCATCCCTCATCCCTTTCGCGAGCGCAGGCTCCACAGTCCGTGCGCCGAGAGGATGATCATGAGGCCGCCGGCGACTCCAAGGGTTACCAGCGTCCAGATGAACAGGAGGCCGCCGGATGACCGGGCGACCGCGGGGGTGAACCCGTTGTTTCGGTGGAGGATGGGCATGCCCAGCGCCAGCAGCCCGCCAAGGAGCATGATGACATACCCCGATCGCCGTTCGGCGAGCAGCAGCGTTCCGCAGGCCAGGACGAGCAGGATGGGCAGCAGCATGAGGACCCAGGCCCTCCCGCGTCGAACCCGCGGACGACGTCGCCGGCAACGTGAAGTGGCAGGAGGAGGATCGAGAGCAGCGACGCGATGTTCAACGTGTTGCGCTTCATCGGCGTGCCGGTAAGGGAAGCGGAAAAGGGCGCCCCTTATGGCGCCGCTGCGTTCGATCGGGCGTTGAATAGGGCGCCCTGCCGGGCGCCCCTACTCCGCCCGAAACGCCGTGGCCGGATCGATTCGGGTGGCCCGCCACCCGGGCACAAATGCCGCCACCGCCGCCACCGCCACCAGGATTACCGGCACCGCGCCGAGAACCAGGGCATCGGTCGGGGTGGTACGGAAGAGCAGGTCGCGCACCAGCGGCGTCAGCGCCAGCGCGGCGGCCAGCCCCACCACGATTCCAATGGCCGCCAGCCGCATGCCGCGGCCCACCAGCCACCCCAGCACGGTACCAGGCCTGGCGCCGAGCGCCATCCGGATCCCGATTTCGCGGGTCCGCTCTACCACGGCGTAGGACAGTACTCCATAGAGCCCCACCAGCGCCAGCACCAGCGCCGCGGCGCCGAACACCGCCAGGATGGTGGCCCCGAGCCGCGGAGTGGCGGTGGCTTGGGCCCGGCTCTCGGCCAACGGGCGTACCACCGGGACCGGCAGCCCGGCGTCCTCGGCCCAAACCGCCTGGCGCACCAGCCCAGCAATCCCTGGAATGTCGCGCTCGGCGCGGACAATCAACGACATCCCGGGCCAGGCCAACTGCCGGGTGGTCAGGAACAGGGTCGGGGCCCGTTCGCGCTCCACCGCCACGTCACTCAAGTCTCCCACCACCCCGACGATGGTGCGCGGGGTGCCATCGGTGCCGCCCCAGTAGAGCCGCTTGCCCACCGCATCCTGCCCCGGCCAGAGCCGTTCTGCCAGCGAGCGGGAGACGATCGCCACCGGGACCCGATCGAACTGATCATCCTCGCCGAAGTCGCGGCCGAGCAGCAGCGGCACCCCTGACGCCTCGAAATAGCCCGGCGAGACGACCCGCCAGACCGCCTGAAGGTACCCCGCCGACGGATGCTCCGCCGCCAATTCTTCCGGGGTGACGTCGTTGACGAGGTTCATGCCGCTGAACGGTTCCACCGAGGTCGCCCCGACCGCCACGATTCCCGGCAGCTCGGCGATTCGCGCCGCCACCACATTGTAGAAGCGCGCCACTTGCCACTCCTCGGGATAGCGCGACCGCGGCAGCGGCAGCGGCACCGACCAGACGTGCTGGGTGGTCATCCCGATGTCGGCCTGATTGAGCCGGACGACACTGCGGATCATCAGGCCGCCGCCGATCAGGAGCAGCATCGCCAGCGCCACCTGCCCGATGACCAGCAACTCGCGGAGCCGGTGCGATCCCGCCGCCGCATTCCCCCGCCCGGCGCGCTTGAGGGTGGAGTGGAGGTCCAGCCGTGTGGCGCCGAGCGCGGGGGCCAGGCCGGCCAAGAGGGAGGCGATGATCATGGCGGCAAGACTGAAGACCACCACCCGCGGACTGATGACGAGTCCCTCGATCCCCGCCAGTGTGCCGGCTGGCCACTGGCGGACTGCGGTGACGATCCACAGCACCGCCAGGAGCCCCACTCCAGCGCCGAGCAGTGCCAGTACCCCACTCTCGCCCAGCAGATGCCTGATCAGGCGGCCGCGACCGGCGCCCATCGCGATCCGGATGGTCAGTTCGGTCTCGCGGGCACAGGCGCGGGCCAGCAGCAGGTTGGCGACATTGGCGCAGGCCAGCAGGAGGAGCACCGCCACCGCCGCCGAAAGCAGCAGGGTGGTGCGCTGGAGGTCGGTGCCAACGGTAAACTCGGACAGCGAGAGCGCCCGCGCCCCCCATCCCTGCATGGCGGGGTGGATCTCGGTGCTGGTGGTGCTGATTCGCGCCAGGTCGGCCCCCACGACGGCAGGATCCAGCCCCGGCTTCATCCGCCCGATCATCCCGAGCCAGTGGTCGTCGCGATCGTGGGCGGGGTTGACGCCCAGCGGGATCCAGGCTTCGGCGCCACCCGGAGGGCGGCAAAGAGCGAGGCGGTGGCCGCCACTCCGCTCAGTGCCCGCGGCTCGCCACGGCCGGTGAGCGACCATTGTTCGGCACGATAGCCGCCGAGCGCTTCGAGGGTGGTGTTGTGGTCGCGGAAGTCGAGGTAGTTCGGCTCCGAGGTGGAGAAGTCGGCGCCGTCAGGATTGGTTTCCCAGATGTGGACCAGCCGAGCCGGCTCGGGGAAGGGGAGACGCCGCAGCAGGGTGGCGTCGACCAGGGCAAAGATGGTGGTCGCGGCGCCGATGCCGAGCGCCAGGGTGAGAATGGCCACCAGGGCGAAGCCCGGGGTGCGGCGGAGACCGCGGAAGGTCAGGCGCAGGTCGCGCCCCGCCTGGCGGGCCGCCTCGACGGGGGTCAGTCCGCTGGCTTCGAGCTTCCGGGTTGCCATTTCCAGGTGGAAGCGGATCTCATCGCTCATCTCCTGATCGGTGTTTCCCCACCGGACCAGGGCGTGAAGGCGCTTGCCCAGCGCGCGGAGCAGATCCCGGATCATGGTCGGCCTCAGGCGGGGTTGAGGATGAGGTCCACCGAGGCGACATAGCGCCGCCAGCTGGCGGTTTCTGCGGAGAGGGCGCGACGACCAGAGGCGGTGAGGTGATAGTACCTGGCGCGCCGATTCTGCTCCGTGACCCGCCACTCGCTGTCGATCCAGCCCTTCTGCTCCAGGCGCTGGAGGGCGGGGTAGAGGGAACCCTGACCGATCTGGAAGGCGTCGCGGGAGAGCTGCTCGATCCGCTGGGCCAGCCCCCAGCCGTGCTCGGGGCCGGTGGCGGCGACCTTGAGGATCAGGAGGTCGAGGGTGCCGCGGAGGACGTCGGTGCTGGTCTCGGCCATGTGGCTCTCGTGTCGGAGTTCGACACTACGATACGGCTGCTGGTGTCGAGAGTCAACACAAGGGCCTCCTGGCCGGGGTGCAGGGGGTGGTATCATTGGCGTTCCCGTTGCCGAGGAGCGGTACCGTGCCGATTTCCCTCCCCGACAACGCCCGCAACCAAGGTGCGCCAGGTACTGGATTCCGCTGGTGCCATCCCGACCCAGGAGGACCGATGAGCTCACCGATGCCTGGTGCCGAAGGCGCCACCACGATGCCGGACCGCGAGCCGGTACGATGTCTGGTCGTTGCCGCCTCGCTGCGGGGCGGTTCCCTCAACGGGCGCCTGGCCGACCTGGCCAGCCAGGTCATCGCGGAGCAGGGTGGCACGGTGACGGCGGCGCCGATGGCGGAGTTCGTCTGCCCGTCCTACGACCAGGATGTGCAGGACGGCGAGGGGTTCCCGCCGGGGGCGCTGGCGCTGCACCGCGCCCTCGAGGCCAGCGACGCCTACGTCATCGCCTCGCCGGAGTACAACGGAGCGATGCCGGGGCTGCTCAAGAATGCGGTCGACTGGGTCTCCCGGATCCAGCCGCAGCCCTTCAACGGCCGGCACGGGCTCCTGCTCTCGGCGTCGCCCTCGATGATCGGCGGGAACCGCGGCCTCTGGTCGCTGCGGGTACCGCTGGAGCACCTGGGATCGCGGGTGTATCCGGACATGTTCTCGCTGGCGCAGGCCCACACCGCGTTCGCGGAGGACGGGGAGATCGCCAGCACCGCGCTCGCCAAGCGGTTCCGGAAGACGGTCGCGGAGTTCATGGACCTGGTCGAGGCGGACAAGCACTACCCCTGCGCCAAGAAGGCGTGGGTGGAGTTCCTGGGCCAGAGTCCCGATCCGTTCTTTGATCGAGAGGAATAGCCGCGGCGCCGCCCCGGGATGCTTCACGAACCAGGGGCGGCACCCCTTCCGGATGCCGCCCCTCCCATGCTTCTGACTTCTCCCTTCTCCCTTTTTACTCGCCGGGGTTTCCGTGACCGATCTGGTCGGCTGGTGCGCAACGCTGGTGTTCCTCTCCTCCTACCTCGTGCATCCCACTCGCCTCCTGCAGCTCCAGATCCTTGGCGCGGTGCTCTGGATCGGTTATGGGTTCCTCCTCGCCGCGCCACCCATCATCGTTGCCAACCTGCTGCTCGTCGCGGCGGCCACTTGGCGCGCCCGCCAAAGTCGCACCGAACGGTCTGGCCCCGGCCCCGCCTGATCCCTCGCACCCCGGGGGAGGGCGCGGCTCCGGGCAGTGTGATGCCATGTCAGGGAGCTGAAATGCAGAGAGGGGACCACCCCCATCACGAAGGCAGTTCCCTCTCTCCTCTCACAGCCTGCCGCTTACCCACTGCTCCCTTCTCCCTTCTCGCTTTCCTACCGCCCCGCCTGGATCTCCTTTGCCACCCGCTCCACCGCTGCCATGACCCGGAGCAGGTTGCCGCCCCAGAGCTTGTCGATCTGCGCTTCGGTGTAGCCGCGCTTTACCAGCTCCACCGTCACATTGAGCGACTCGCTGGCGTTGTTCCAGCCCGTCACGCCACCGCCGCCATCGAAGTCGGAGCTGATGCCGACATGGTCAATCCCGATCAGCTTGACGATGTGGTCAATATGGTCCACGAAATCGCTGACGGTGGCCCGTGGCGGCGGCGGGAACTTCTCGTTCAGCGCCTGAAACAGGCCCATGTATTCGGTGCGACGTGCTTCGGGCAGCGCCTGCGCCGAACTGGTGCCTTCGGGCTGGACATTGAACTCCCTGCGCAGCTCGGAGATAGCCTTGATCCGTTCCGGCGAGTCCGGCGGCGGAATCTTGATGTAGGTGTTGAAGGCCACCGTCTGGACCACGCCGCCATTCTTCTGGACCAGCTTGAGCTCGTCGTTCTCGAGATTGCGGCTGGAATTGGCCAGCGCCCGGGCTGAGCTGTGCGAGGCGATGACCGGGGCCCGCGACAGTTCGATTGTCTGGCGGTTGGCTTCCTTGGATGGGTGGGAGATGTCCACCATGATGCCCCAGCGGTTCATCTCCTGGATGACCTGCCGACCCAGCGGCGAGAGGCCGTTGTGGCGCCAGACGCCGTCGCGCTCGCCAGTGTTGGAGTCGGCCAGGTGGCTGTGGCCGTTGTGGGCCAGTGACATGTAGCGGGCGCCGAGGTCGTAAAACCGCCTGACGTTGCCGATGTCCTCGCCGAGCGAATAGGCGTTCTCCACCCCGATCAGGATCGCCCGCTTGCCGCTGGCCTCGATCCGCCGGACATCGGCGGCGGTGCGGGCCAGCTCGGCGCGGTTGGGCGCCAGTTCATCTACCAGACGGTGGATCGCCTCGAACTTCTGCATCGCCTGGCCCTGGGCCCGGGCAAAGCCGGCCGGGCTGAAGTCCTGCTGCTGCCCGACATAGACAACCAGGAAGGCGGCGTCGAGCCCGCCCTCCTCCATCTTGACCAGGTCCACCTGGGTCATCAGCCGGGTGGCATAACTGCGCTCCGGGGTGAAGTTGGCGGCATTGATGTCCACGTGGGTGTCCATGGTGATGGCCCGTTCGTGGATCACCCTGGCCCGGGCCAGCAGCCCGGGATCGGCCGCGGCCGATCCCGGCGCGGGGTTGCCGCCGCACCCTGCCATCATGGCCGCTCCCAGCGCCGTGGCGCTGACGGAAAGAATCCGGTTCATCGGTGGTCCCTCGTGTGCCGTGGCACGGTTAGAACGTGACCTCGCGCTCCACAATCCCGCCTCGGGTGCTGGTCAGCCGCAGCGCCATCTTCCGGGCCGCCTCGGTGGACCCGGCCACCACCCGCAGGGTGATCACCTTGGTCTCGTTGCCACCGATCCAGAACGGCGCCGCCTGGGCCAGGATCCGGGTGCCGGCGCCGGGCCGCGCAACCAGCTGGTCGGGGCGGACAATCTTGACCTGCTTGGCCTGCTCCAGTGCGGTCGGCAGCCGGCCATGGTTCCGGATGGTGACCCGGACCTCGTGGGTGGCGCTGTCACGCTGGGAGCGGAGCGCCACGGCCTGGGCGCCGACGATCTCGAGCTTGGGCAGCGACTGGGCCATGTAGAGGTTGAACATCGCCTGGTTTTTGGCCCACTTCTCGACCCACTCCGGCGGGCCGTTCTGCGACCAGAACTTGGGGTTCATCCCGCCGATCTCGACCTCGCCGAGCTCGGGGTGGTTGTACGTGTTCCAGCCGAGGAAACACTTGCCGGCGTATTCCTCGTCGCAATAGCGGAGCACCTCGTACTGGTCGATCCGGCCGTCAGTGTTGTAGTCCCGCTCGCGGCCGCCGTTCCAGAGCTCGTCGCCGTACCAGATGGCGCCGAACTGGAAGTAGCCCCAGTCGGGACCGTGGCCGTAGAGCGACTGCGGGTTGCCGTTGCCGCCGCGGGTGGCATAGGTGCGGTAGACGTCGCCAGCCCAGGGGTAGTTGGTGATGGAAATGCCGACCGAGTCCATGTGCTTGTAGAGCGCCAGGTCGGACTTGTACATGCACTCGGTCTCTTCGCAGGTGGACGGCCCGCGGAGATGCATCGGCACCGAGGTGTCCATCGAGTTGACCACTCCGATGTTCGGGTGCGACAGGGTAAAGAGCACCATCGAGCGCGTCTCGGGTTCCGAGAGCGGATACTCGCCGGCGCCACCCTGCGTGTTGCCGCGGCCGGTCAGGTCGCCGCCCGGCTCCGGGCGCCAGTTGTACGGATAGTTCCGGTGCAGGTCCAGGCCGCCGATGCCGTCCTCGTTGATCCGGCCATCGCCGTCGTTGTCAAAGCCCTCCTGCTGCACGATGTAATCGCCGTTGCCCTGGCCCACCCCGCGCATCAACCGGCCCTTGGGGTCCATCGAGTCGATCACGAAGCTGCCCTTGCCTGCCCCGACAAACTTGCGGATCGAGGTGACAAAGCCATCACCATCGAGGTCCTCCGACGGATCCTCGTCCATCAGGCCGTCGCCATCGTTGTCCATCGGGCGGACGCTGCTGCGGTTGGCCTGCGCGGTGAGCCGGTACAGGTCAGAGCCGTCGGGGTTGTTGAGCGGCCGGAGGTAGATCGCCTTTTCATCCAGCAGCGCGGTGATCGAGGCGTCCTTGCCGTAGTTGGTAATCAGGTGCCACATCAGGTACAGCACCGACTCGGTCGAGGTGATCTCGCCCGAGTGGCGGCCGCCAAAGCTTTCGCCCACCTGGTACAGCTCCACAAGGTTCGGATGCTCCGCCGCCCACTTCCGCATCCACCACTCGATCTCCTCCGAGGTGTGGTAGTGCTGGAAATCCATCTGGCCGGCCACCTTGGGCTTGACCGCGTCGTAGTTGGCCAGGGGGAAGGCGCTGGGGCCGTCGCGCAGTCCCGGCACCACCCAGACCCGGTCCTTGCCCGGGGTCGGGGGAGTGAACTGACCGCCGCCGCCTCCGCCTTGGGCGGCCAAGGGGAATGCGGTGACCGACAGGGCGATCAGGGCCGTCAGGGAGGGGCGAATCGACATGCGGAGGCCTCGGGGGACAAGTGATGGGTGTAGCGCCACCGCCGTGGTGGGCGGGGGCCGGAACTGCCTGAAATTACGCCTGAAGCAGGGCTGGCGTTGACCGGTCCAGGCTCCAGGAAATGGCGATGATCAAAGGTGTATCGGAAGGAACCGCAGCGGACCACGGGGCGCAAGGGGAGGGTCCGACTTTCCCCGGACCCCAGCCGCCCCTATCCTCCAGTGTGTCCCGATCCCCTGACGACTCCGCTCGCCTGCCCTGGCTGCCCCGGCTGGTGGCACTCGGGGTTCTGCTGGCCGGTATTCCAGTCCTGGAGGCCCAGCGCCCGCCCCGTCCATCGGTGTCTGGACCGGCCGCTCCGCGCGCGCTCCGGGTTGACGAGGAGTCGGTGTACCGGCTGTTGCGGCAACAGCTGGTCGAGCTTATCGAGATCCAGGATTCGGCCCGCGCCCAAAGTGGTGAGCACGCCAGCAGCTTCGGGAATGGGGAATCATCGGTGACACTCGCACCGCTCCCCGATGTCACCATCACGATCGACCACGCCTCCCGGGCCGGTTGGGCCGCGAGTGCCAGTCATGCGGCCCTGGAGGGCAAGAGTTGCGTCGTCTGGGTAGGAATGGTCCGGCCCGAGCGGCGGCCCGCGACACGCTTCGATCAAAACAGCGGGCTCGACGCGGAGATCGTCTGTGACCTGGTGCCTTGAGATGAAGGGAGAAGCGAGAAGCAAGAAGGGAGAAGTGGTGCCCGAGCCCGGAACCGATCACTTCTCGCTTCCCACTTCCCACTTCTCGCTTCGATGAGCCCCTGGGCCCTCCTCTTCCTGGCCGGCCTGCTCGAAATCGGCTGGGCGATCGGGCTCAAGTATTCCGAGGGGTTTTCGCGCACCACCCCGACCGTGCTGACCATCATCGCGCTGGTGGCCAGCTTTGTCCTGCTGGAGCGCGCCATCCGCCAGATCCCGGTGGGCACCGGCTACGCGGTCTGGACCGGCATCGGCGCCGTCGGCACCGCCATTCTCGGCATCGTCCTCTTCAACGAACCGCGCGACGCGGTACGGCTGGCCTGTATCGGCCTGATCGTGGCCGGGATTGCCGGGCTCAAGCTCACGGCGCCGGGATGAGCCGCTCCAAGGCCTACGACCAGAAATACTTCGACCGCTGGTATCGGCACCCGTCGCACCGGATTGGCGGCGCCGCCGACCTGGGGCGAAGGGTTCGCATGGTGGTGGCCACCGCCGAGTATCACCTGGGGCGGACGCTGCGGAGCGTGCTCGACGTGGGCTGCGGGGAGGGGCGGTGGCGGGCGCCATTGCGGCGCGCCTGTCCCGGTGTGGAGTACATCGGAGTGGATTCGAGCCGGTATGCGGTGGAGCGCTACGGCCGGTCGCGCGGCATCCGGCTGGGGAGCTTCGGCGCCCTCTCGGAGGTTGGGGTGGTGGAGCCGTTGGACCTGGTGGTCTGCGCCGACATGCTGCACTACGTGCCGATCGCCGAGCTGCGCCGCGGGCTCGGCACCGTGCATGCCCTCACCGGTGGCATCGCCTTCCTCGAGGCGCTCACCACCGACGATGGCGTGGCGGGAGACACCAAGGGCTTCCAGCGGCGATCCGCCGCGGTCTACCGGCGCCTCTTTCAGGACGCCGGCTTCGTGCAGTGTGGCCCGCACTGCTGGGCCGGGCCACAGGTCGCGGCAGCGATGGCGGCGCTGGAGAGCGGCCTCCCGCCGCGCTGATCAGTCGGTCTGGAAGAGGTAACTCAGCTTCAGGAAGAAGGCGTCGTTGACCCGGCCCAGGCGCTCGGTGTTGCCCTCGGCGGCGGGGTTCCGCAGGGTGTTGCCGTAGCCGAGGAACAGGACGGTGCCGGGGTTGGGGCGGACCGAGAGGAGCAGGTCGCCCCGGAAGGTCTCGCGGGTAAAGCCGAGGGCGGGGCCGCTTGACACCCCTGTCGTCGTCCCCGACCTTCCGGCTCCCCTGTCCGTGGTGGATCCCCTGCGCGCACCGCTCCCGCTCCCTCCCCCTCCCCGCCAGTCCATGGGCTGGCTTCGCATCGCGTTCGCGGTGATGGCTGCCTCCACGATCCAGATGACCACCACGCCGCTGGCCGCGCAGGCGGTCGACGCATCGGGGAGTCGGGACGCGCTGGCCCTGTCCTACCTGCAACTCGACTACCTCCTCCGCGACCACCCGCTCCCCGAGGCAGGCCGCGCCGCCTTCAATCGCGCCTTTGATGGGGCCACCCTGCTGTTTTTCGGGGGACGGTTCGAGCCGGCACGCGCTCGCATCGATTCGCTCGCCACGGCTCATGTGCCGCAGGTGGCCCGGCGCGAGGCGGCGTCCGCCGCGGCCGCCGCGGTGCTGGCCCGGCTGTCCACAGAACAGTTGCGGCTGCCGGTGGAGGGTGGCAACTCGATTCCGTACCACCTGTTCATTCCCCCGGACGCCCGCGGCCCGGTGCCACTGCTGGTGGTGTTCCACGGTGCCGGTGGCGACGAGCGGATGTTCTTTGCGGGGTACGGCGCAGCGGAGATCCTGCGACTGGCCCGCGCCCATGGCTTTGCCGTGCTCTCCCCGCCGACAGTCGCCGTCATGAACCGGCCCCAGGTGCTGGAAGCACTGGTGGCGGCAGTCGGGCAACAGGTCCCGGTCGATCCCGACCGCGTGTACCTCCTGGGCCACTCCATGGGTGCGGGGGCGGCATGGGGACTGGCGCGGCAGCGCCCCGGGGTCGTGGCTGCGGTGGCATGCATTGCCGGGGGGTGCGGAGCCGGTGAAGGCGGACCCCCGCTCCTGGTAATCGCGGCGGAGGTGGATCCCCTTGCCGCCCCGGCACCGCTCGAGGCCATAGTGCGAGCGGCCCGGGAAGGTGGGCACGATGCCGAGTTCCGGTTGGCAAAGGGATGGGGACACACGTTGGTGGTGGGTGCGGTGCTGCCTGAGGCCGTTACCTGGCTGCTGAGCCGCACACGAGGGGTTCCCCCCGCATGAGCCCAGCGTCGGCCCACGCATCAACCTGCGGAGCCTCCCTTGTCTGGTGAGGTGCGCCCGATGCAATCCGGGGACCGCATCGAGGTGCTCGATGTGCTCCGTGGGGTGGCGATCTTCGGCATCCTGATCGCCAACATGCTGGCTGCCGGGGGGTACTTCTTCCTCGACTCCACCGCACGCTCGGCGCTCTCCACCGCAGCCCCTGACGGGGTGATGCTGTACCTGATCCATGTGCTGGTGGAGGGGAAGTTCTACTCGTTGTTCTCCCTGCTGTTCGGGATCGGTTTCGCGGTGCAGCTGGGGCGAGCCGAGGCCAAGGGGGTCGCGTTTCCCAGGCTGTTCCGCCGCCGCTTGGTGGGCCTGCTCCTGATTGGGCTGGTGCATGCCACTGTTATCTGGGCCGGGGACATCCTCCTGCTGTATGCGCTGCTGGGGTTCCTCCTGCTCCCCTATCTGGGGGCTTCCGATCGTACTCTCCTGCGTTGGGTGGTAGCCTGCCTGGCCATGCCGGTGGCAGTCTACCTGCTGTTCCTCGCGGCCGGGGTGGGCGACCCGTTCGCCGCGCCGGCCGCCGGTGAGGGTGCGGCAGGGGATCTGATGGGGATGATGATCGCCGGTCTGCGGGACGGTACCTGGCTGGAGTCGGTTCGGTCGAACCTGATGTTCCTGGTGGGACGCTGGGCAGACCTCTTCATCTCGGTGCGGTTTCCCAAGGTCTTCGGGATGTTCCTGTTGGGTTTCTACCTTGGACGGCGGGGACTCGGCACCGATGCCGTGCGCGATGGAGCCCTTCTCCGGCGGACCGCATGGCTGGGACTGGGACTTGGCCTCCCGGCCAGCGCCCTCGCCGGCTGGCTCGTCGAGCAGGGCGTCTACCTGCCGGCTTCCCCGCTTGGCCTGCTGCAGACGACCGCCGCCGCCATCGGGGTGCCCGCCTTGGCGTTGGGCTATGGGGCGTGTGTGGTCCTGGCCTTCGAGACCCCGATCGGCCGGCGGATCCTGGCCCCCGTGGGCGTCGTGGGGCGAATGGCCCTTACGAATTACCTGCTCCACAGCGTCTTGATGACCGTCCTGTTCTATGGCTGGGGACTGGGGTGGTACCAGCAGCTGGGGCCGGCCATCACCTCTGTCATTGCCGTGCTGGTCTGCCTGGTCCAGGTGCCGCTCTCCCAACTCTGGCTCACCGCGTTCCGGTTTGGCCCGGTAGAATGGTTGTGGCGGCAGTTCACCTACCGGCAGCGGCTACCGCTGCGGCGAGTGGCGGTGGAGTAACGGGTGCCGGGTGTCAGGTGCCGGGTTGCGGCGGCTCCGTTCGCGTAGGCGCCTCTTGACAGCCCAGAAGGATTTCGCACCTTCGGGACCGACACCCGACACCCGACACCCGACACCCGACACCCGACACCCGACACCCGACACCCGACACCCGACACCCGACACCCCATACC
>Ga0163150_10001202_pt1 | contig 45077 bp, 64 predicted proteins | sample OliLakLV19P2IB_FD_148628 | JGI IMG/M metagenome (GOLD analysis project Ga0163150, IMG submission 148628) | Freshwater microbial mat bacterial communities from Lake Vanda, McMurdo Dry Valleys, Antarctica - Oligotrophic Lake LV.19.P2.IB | ecosystem: Environmental > Aquatic > Freshwater > Lake >... | reverse complement strand
CCTGAAGCCGCTTCAGCCTCTCAAGGTTGCCGCCCAAATGCTTGGGGTTGGCGATGCGCTCACCGTTGGAAAGCGTAGCAAGTCGGGTGATGCCAAGATCAATCCCCACATGGGCACCAGTCCTCGGGAGCTTTTGAATGTCTTCGTCCAGCGTAAGGGTGACAAAGTAGCGGTCCAACTTGTCCTTGGTTATCGTGCAAGTCGTCGGGCTACTTTGAAACTCTTTGGACCAATGGACATCCAAGCGACCGAGCTTGGCGATGGTGAGGTTCCGGTTGTTCGGCTCCCAGGTGAACCCGGATTTAGTGTATTCGGCAGACTGTTTGCCGTGCTTCCGTTTGAAGCGCGGATACTTCGCACGTTTGGCGAAGAAGTTGGAGTAGGCGGTTTGCAGGTGGCGAAGCGCCTGCTGCAAAGGAACGCAGGACACTTCCCGCAGAAAGGCGAAGGCCGGGGACTTCTTTTGCACGGTCAGCGCGGCGCTGCTGGCGCTGTAATTGATCCGCTTGCCGTCCTTGAACGAATCGCTGCGCAGACGGAGCGCCGAGTTGTAGGCGACACGCACGCAGCCGAACGTCTGTGCGAGTATCCGCTTTTGCGGCTCACTCGGGTAGAAGCGATATGTTCGCTTGAGATTCACCGTCACAAGGGGTACGGTAATCTTGTGAGCAAGTCAAATACAAGCCAAAAGGGGGGCGTCGATTCCTCCCCGGCCTAAAGGCTGGGGTCTCCTCGACGAATATTGATGAAAAACCTACTACTGGCTCTATCCCTTGTTTCTGGGGTGGCTTACGCCCAGTCAAACATTATAGCGATTAATCCCCCCAACAGCGGGGACGTGGATTACGTCAACAAGATCAAGAACTCGTTCACAGGCGTTGATAACCACGACCACTCCAATGGCCTGGGCCTGCCCGTCTCACGGGTCGGCCCCCTGGTCGTCGGCACCTCTGAGCTTGCCACCGGGGGAGTTACGAACGCAAAGCTCGGAGCCGGAGCCGTGACAACGGCCAAGATCGACACCAGCGCGGTGACGACGGCCACTATCGCAGACGACGCGGTGACGCAGGGCAAGCTTGGCACGGCTAATTATCAGATTTCGTCATCCAGCGGTACGTTCTCCACTGCCAGCGGCACAAATGTTGACGTTACCAACCTAACCGTGACAATCACCACCACAGGCCGCCCGGTTCGCCTCATGCTGGTAGCAGATGGCGCAGTTTCCTCATCCTTCGTTGCGATCAAGGCAACCAATGGGGATGTTTCGGCCCAAATAATTTTTCTACGTGACGCCGTGGCGATTTCTCAAACTACTTACTTAAGTGATGAGCTTTCCTTGACGTTAGATCCAAACAAATCCATTCCTGGATCGGCCTTTGGGCATTTCGACCCTGTTGCCGCAGGTACATATACATACAAGGTCCAGACCAACGTGGGGACGCTCGGGACTTCTCCGACCGTGAGTTTTTTTCGCCTGAAGCTAGTGGCTTACGAGCTTTAACCGATGGCAAGTATCGACGTTAGCGAGTTCTCTGGCGGCTTAGTTGATGAGTACATTGGTGCCGCGCCAAACAAATGGCAGCTTGCTGACAACCTCATTATCACCCAAGACATGAAGGCCCAGAATAGGCCGGGCAGTCGCATCGACTTCCCTGGCTCTACTCGCTCGCGAGTGGCCGCCTCTGGAGGCAGTCGTCGAGTTGGGCTCGTGGTTCCCACTTACGGCACCAACATTAAGCAGGTTGTAAGCACGCTCCAATACGACACGGGGGCTGCCCTTGCAGAGCTTCTTGGCCCAGCAGGAGCGTCGGCTTTTGTTCCAGTTACTAACGACACCGTATCGTTTTGCTACGGCAATTGGAACGGTCACTCCTATGTCACTCACGACGCCCTTAACCAGCGTCCAGTAAAAATCTACAGCACAACTAACGACGCCACTGGGCTTCGCTTGCGCACGGCAGGGCTTCCTAAGCCCAGCGGCACTCCTGTTTTCAACGGTGAGGTCGGGTCTGGGTCTAGCTTCCTGTATGCTTTTGTCTACAAGTACACCTATGTCGTGGATGGTGTGACGTTTGTTGATCGTAGCGCCCCATTGTATGCCACTCGGGTTGCTGCAACTCCAGCCACGACAATCACCGTCACCCCATTGGCGCTTACCAACGCGTCTGGACAGCACTACGACGTGGCAAGTGCCAGCCTTGTGATTGAGGCGTACCGCACAAACAACAACGGCACTGTGTTTTACTTTGCTGGAGAGATCGCCAACGGCGCCGCCACTATCACCATAGCTTGGGCCGCCACTAACGCCTCGCTTTACACTACTGGTGGGGTTGCTGAAAACGACCGCCCGCCCGTTGCCAAGTATGTCCACGCCACTACGGGGTTTGGGTACTACGGCCACATCGTCGACATCAACAGCGGCGAGACGCTGAAAAACGTCCTCGTTCAGTCAAAACAGTCTGACCCTGACTCTGTGCCTTCTCGTTTTAACGTGGAGCTTGCGGAAGAAATCGTCGGAGTGTCTTCTGTGCGCTCTATCCCAGTGGTTTTTACCAAGACCGCTATTTACCGCATTGACGGGTTCTATGATCTGCTTGGTCGTGGCGGGATGAACCCCATTAAGATCAGTGACTCCATTGGCGGCATTGGTCAGCTCTCTCTCGTGCAGACGCTAGAATGGCTGTACTTCGCCTCCTCAGACGGGTTCTACCGCACCAACGGGTATGACATTGAGAGGCTCTCAGACAACGAGATGAACTCTTTCACCGCTCAGTACGTGACGTTCCTGGGCACTGCCCTTAAGGAGAAGCGCGTTTACGGAGTAAATGACATTAAAGAATACCGCGTTCTTTGGGCCGTCGAAAAGGTTACGTTCGAGAACTCGGGCGACAACAACTCCATAATGTCTTTTGACACTCGCAACGGTGTTTTCACAAGCTGGTCGAGCGGGTTCAACAACATCAGCGAAAGGTACAAAGCCCAGTTTCGTGACAACTTCCGGCCTACAGCCCTAAGTATCTTAAACGGCGTTTTCCACCGCGCTGGCACCAGCGGGTACACCTTTAAGCACGAAACCACCACTCTCACGGACCCGCGCATTAACACGGCAGAGGCCGACACCACCCTCTGGGAAGTGAATCCCATCATCTACGACCTCACGATGGCCGCCGCTGATTTCGGTCTTCCTGGGGTACGTAAGTGGGTAGAGAGCATTATCGTCAAAGGTAAGTCAGTTGTGGACTTCAACGTCGCCAACCCCACTGCCTTCAACACCACCCTTCGCGTCAGCTCCGACAATGACTCTAAGCAAAGCTTTTCGGAGCTTGCCGAGATTTACAGCCGCAACCAGCTTGTTTGGGGAGATCCAGACATTCCATACGGCGACCCCCGCCTGTGGCAGTCCCGCTTTGGCATCTACGACGTTAAGCGTATGTTTAGCTCCCTGGGTGGGCTCCGCTGTGCCTATAAGCAGATGCGCTTTACCAACCTCTTTGCTAACATCGCTAACTCTGACGTTCGTGGCGTCGCCAGCATTTCAGGCAGCACCGTGACTATGCCTCAAATCACAATGAGCGTTAACACCACCAACGGCTCGGATGTTGTCACGATTGTCAGCACAAGCTCTCCGGTCGCAGTTGGGATGGGCATTATTGGAGCTGGCGGCCTTAGCATCCCGTCTGGCAGCATTATCACAGAGATCATTAGCCCAACCAGCATCCGCATCAGCAACAACGCCACGGCTAACTCTGCCCCTATCGCCGCAACAGCCGCTCGCCTATTCCCCCTTGAGGTTAATAACTACTGGATGACCTTTGCCTCCGATCATTACGTCTCGGAGTTCGTCATTGTCTCCCGTGGTGGGGCGGTTCCTGGCTCACAAGTCACGGTATCTGGATTTCCCAACCCTAACCCCACCAACAAGTGGGTCATGAAGGGCTTCTTTAAGGGCGATGGCATTTGCCTTCTTGGCTACACCATCAACTTCGTGCCCCTTACCGACACCCAATCCCCCTACCGTGGGAAAACTGGCGGTAACGTATGAGCCAGCAGCAGCTTCGGCAGCCCTCTCTTGAGGACATCAAAGACCCGGCGACACGCCGTACTCTGCAATGGGTTAAGGACTTTTTGGATCAATTTGAGCTTCTGAAGGGGAACTTTCAGTTTTTCACGCTGACCTTTGGCCGGAACGACACAAATCTAAAAATCCCCCACAACCTAGGATTCGTCCCCACTGACTTTATTATGACATCCACTATAGGGACGGGCACCTTTACCGTAAACTACAGGCAGATGGATGGGACGAGCTTCGACCTAACCATTGCGGGGACAAGTGCGGCCGACCCTTTGACGGTTCGGTTCTTTGCGGGGAGATATCAATCGTGACGACATGGGGACAGCTCAAGTCAGAAGTCGTTGAGGAGTTAAACCTCGCTGACGAGGCCTTCGTTACGCCCACAGAGATGCTCGGCTACTGCCGTGACGCTATCCGCTTTGCCGAGGCCGAAATCCACAAGCTCGCCATTGAGGACAGGTACTTTGAGTCCATGACGGGCCTCCCTTTGGCCAACCTGAAGCGCGACTACGCGCTGCCGAGTAACATCTACGGCAACAAGATCACCCGCATGGTGTACGTCAACCAAAACATCATTTACACCATCGAGCGCCTTACCAATCTTCGGCGCTACGAGGATGCAGCCTACGATTCGTTGAACTCCGTCTCTCAGTCATACCGCTACATGATCGTGAACAACGATAAAAACGTAGGCCCCCGCATCCGCCTTACCCCAACGCCCCGTGAGGCGGCTGCCGTTTACACGCTAAATTGTACCGGCGCCCAGGACCAGCCCACTCTCACCACGGCAGATGTCGACGCGGCACTGGTCGTGGCCGACATGGTTGTGTCTGCCGCCGCTGGCGTTCCGTCCAACACTTCAGTTGTGAGCGTCTCGGAGTCCTTAGCAACCTACACGATCACGCTTTCGGAGGCCCTTGAGGCCTCACTGCTTGGCCTTGATGTCGTCTTCTCGCAGCCCCTTGTGCAGCTCTGGTTTATCCGTCAGGCCTACGTGCCTGAGGCCGACGTTGACATCATCGACATTCCCGAGTTCCAGACCTTTATCAAGCAGTACGTTAAGGTGGAGTGCATCAAGAAAGAGAAGCTCAACACGATGCTCCCCGTTGAGCTTGGCAAGCTTGAGGTTGTGCAGAATCAGATGATTGCAACGCTCACCGAAATGGTCCCAGACCAGGACGATGAGATCGAAAAAGACTTAGATATTTACAGGTGGAGTTCTTAATATGGGATGGACAGACATTGTCGGTGGCGTTCTTACTGGCGGCGCCTACAACACAACCAAAGCAGCCGCAAAGGGGGCCGGTCTGAATGGCAGCAAACCTGCCCCTATGCCCGGCTCCAAATCGCTTGGCTGGAACCCATGGGAAGGCCCTAAGAAGCCCCTCGGCCCCTACGAGTCCACGGTTGGCGGCCAGGACTCCCTGTACCGCGACCCCTCAAGCGGCGACTCCCCTTGGCTTGGGATGCAGAAGCAGCAGATCACCGCCCGCACGGGACAAGATCAAGACCGTGCGCGCACCTCTGCGGCGTCTGCCGGAGCAAGCGCCTGGAACCAGCTCGCTCAGATGGGCGGCGTTCGCTCCGGCACTGGGCAGAATATCGCTGAAAACGCAGCCTACACCGGGATGCTTGCCGCTCAAGACGCGGGCTTCCAGGGCTCCGATCAGATGATGTCGGCTGGCCTGGCTGATGCTGAGAAAAACGCTAACAACCAGAGGTTTGATGTAACGAACCGCATCGCTGACGCCAAAGGCCGCAACGATTACAAGGCGAACAAGTACGGCACCGAAATGCAGGCTTGGTCGGCTGGTCAGCTTGCCAAGGGCATGAACTCCCAAACTGGGAAGGGCGCGTTCGGCAAGGGCGGGTTCCTTGGACTCGGTATTTAAGATGGGAGAAATATAATGCCTGTGCCTCTTATTCCTATGGCGCTTGGTGGGGCGGCCCTTGGCGGCCTCAAGGCCCTGCTTAACCACAAGGGTCAAGAAAGCGACAAGAAACAACGTGCCATGGAGATTCTCTATTCTCCGTGGTCCAACATGGCGCCTAGCACCCAAATTCGCCAGACAAACGCCCTTGGCGACATCGCTGGTGGCGCCCTCTCTGGCGCTTCGTTTGCTCAAAACCTTGAAGCGAGCCAGATCGCTAACTCCAACCTTCGGGCTGGCGGTATGCCGTCTTCTTCTCCTGCGGGCATAGACGCACAGGTTCAGACGCTTCCTGCTCGCACTTCGGCATGGGAAGGTGGCGTGCGCAATCGCTCCAGCCTCCTCGGCCCTCAAAAGCAACGCGCCTATAGTCTCTGGGGGAGCTGATGGAATTCAAAGACCTGCTGCATATTTTCAATGGTGGGCGCAAGCCAGCGCAGGCCCCCCCCTTTGGTGTCGGTGCGCCAGGCACTATCCCCTTGCGCGGTTACGACAGCATTACTGTCAATGAGACGACTGAGCCCCTGTCTCCCGAAGCGTTTAAATCATTGGTCGGCATGGGCGAAAGCGTCCCCGGAGTCAATGAACAGGCCATCAGCTCTGACAAGCTTCGCGACCTCATTAGCTCCACTCGGGCTCAAGGCGTCCAAACGGACCTGAGTCCCCTCGCTGGCTTCACTAAGGGCATCCTGGGCCGCGACATTGGCTACGAGGCCCCGGAATCCGCTGGCTCCGTCTTCGGGCGCCTTGGAGCCATGCAGGACATGGTCGGGGACTCTGAAGCTACCCGCGCCAACACGATTATCAACGCCATGAAGATGGGCATGAACCAAAAGAAGACAACCATTGGCGAGTCCATGCAGGAAGCTCAGAAGCAGCTCCCTCGTGAGGGCCGTGGGGGGGGCAGTGGGAAGAAGCTCGACATGAAGGGCTATGGCGACCGCATCGAGAAAGACGAGGCGCAGCTCTCCATTGATAACTTAGCGGCCATCCAAAAGGCGATCCCCACGATCTTTGATTCCAAGAACAAAACGCCTATCCCTGGCTTCGACCAGTCTCTTCAGTTGAACCCGTTTAAAGATAAGTTCAACCTGCCGGACACTTGGCAGCGCCCTCTCATGCACTCGTTGAGTAAGGACGGCGGGGAGGCGAACCGCAACAAGCAGGCCGTTGAAGGCCTTGTGGGCGTCCTGCGTAACAATCAGTTCGGCGCTACGCTCACTGCAAACGAGCAACTGGCCTGGGCTGAACAAATGGGGACGGCTGCTGGCCAGAGCCCGGACGCCCTTAGGCTTGTGATGAGCCGCTTCCGCGCCACGGTTAAAGGCAGGCTTCGCAACCGCGAAACAGCCCAGCCCGAAGAGGCAGCAGAGTACGAGCGCACCTTTGGCCCAGGCGCTCCTACGAGCAAGCACTCCGTCTTCTCTGTCGAAGGCGGAGTCCCGTCGACTCAACCTGGAGGCATCGACATGAACGCCGTTCGGGCTGAGAAAGCCCGCCGCCAGGGGCGCACCCCTCAGTCTGTTGGCGAGCAACCGGACGAGACACCTCTCGGAGCGACGCTTGAGAACGGCTACCGCGCTGAGCCCGCACCTGGAGGGTTCTCACGCGCCGAAGAGGGATTCAAGGAATACCCTAGCGGTTGGCGTCAAGAGCCCGAGCCTGAGATGTTCCTGCCTCGTCGTGAATCCGTCGATGAGTTTGTGGTCCCTCCTATGGATCAAAGCTTTGACGCCGACAAGGAAACGCAAACACTGGACGGGCCTAGTCGTGGACCTGCGTCCGTGATGGATGAAATCTTTACTTGGCCGATGGACCTTATCTCTCAGTTCGACATCCAGACGCCGGAGGGGATTATGGCCTACAAAAAAGCCGCCCTTGCCCATTCGTTTGACAACGCAGATCGGATCATGGGGCCAGGTTGGATGCAAGACCCAGAGTTGATGCAGGCATTCGCGATTGCGCAGCGCAATCGCTTTAACATGCCTGACAGACACTTGCTGGAGTCTAAGGATCGGCAAGCACAAGAGATCCAAGGCACGCCGTATGAGCGGCTCAAGCCGGGCCTGATGAAGCTGCTCCAGGAGCTTGGCTAATGGATCTCACAAAACTCTCAGACGCCGACTTAGATGCGCTTGAGTCTGGCGATTACTCGAAGCTGTCCGACGGCGCACTTGATGCGCTTGATGGCGGCAGCACGAAGCAAGCTCTCAACGAGCAACATCCCGACGTTGGTACGGCTCGTCGGGCGCTGATTAAAGGCTTCGGCGCTAACGGTCGCGGTATCGAGTATCTGCGTGAACAGCTCCCAAATCATGAGATCACCGAGAACGAAGACGGCGAGATGTGGATTCGTTCTCCCGAAGAAGTACGAGCAAACGCTCCCCGCAAGGTCTTGGACCCTTCTGGGGCGGCCGATTGGCCTAAGGATGTTCTTGAATTTGCTCCTGACCTGATCCCCACTCTGGCCGAAGGAGCCCTCGGCGTGATCGGCAAACTGCCTGTCGCGATGGGTCCGGCTATGGGGATTGGCGCAGCTATTGGCGGTGGATCTGAGGCTGCTCGTCAGCTCTTAGGCGCAGGCCTCGGGCTTGGACCCAAGAACTTCAGTCCGTCCGAGATCGGCATGTCTGCCGCCATTGGTGGTGCTGCCCCCATTATGTTTGGTGTCGGGGCCAACAAAAAGAGTTTAAACGCTGCTGCTGCCAAGTACGGCAAAGTGGCCGAAGACTTGGCCCGCTCTGGACGTGGCGCCATCGGGCGTACCTACGACCAAGTCACGGAAAACGCCTTCCCTTGGCTCGCTGGAAAAGTTTCTGGCATCCCCAAGGTGACGCTTCAGAACCTCCGTAAATACATGGGCGAAGTGAAGGAATTAGACGCCGGAGGCTTCAAAGGCGAAACTGAGTTTCTTGACAAGGTAATCGGAGGCACAAAAAACACCATCAAGCAGAAGTCGAAAGAAGCCTACGCTGGACCAGAGGTGCTTCTCCAATACCTTGACCGTGACGAGGCCGCCCGTGCTGGCCTGGAGTTCGGCGACTACCTGACTGACCTGCGCACCTACGCCAACGAGGACATCGTTACCAAGGAGCTGACGAAAGGCAAGGCCGCCCGCAAAGGGGCAAAGGCTCAGTACAAGGAGACGCTTCGGCTTCTCAGAACGGCCGACAAAGACGTTCCTCTTGGCGACCAAGCGGGGGCGCTTGCCCGCAAGCCGCTGGTGCAACCGCTTTACGACACGCTTGATGAGCTTAAAAACGAGGCCCTTGAAAGTGGCTCTGAAGAGGCCATTAAGGCTGCGATTAAGGCGCGTGAGTCCGTTAAGGCCCTGGTTGGGACCAGTGACCGCGTCTCCCTCAAGGGGGCTGCGTCGCTCAAAGACCCCCTCAAAGGCGAGTTCAATCTTTTTAAAAATAAGTCCACCGCGACCTCAACCGCCTTTGAAAAGCGTTTAAAGGCCTCCGCAGCGAAGACGATCCAAAATATCGACGCTGCGCTTGAGGGGCAAGTTCCCGCCCTTAAGAATGCGCGTGAGCTGTGGGCCAAGCGGGTGCAGGACTTAGAAAAGCTCGACAAGGTCATGCCTGACCCCAAGGAGTTTGACCCCAACCCGTTCAAGACGTTCGCCGATGCTGCTCGCGGGCCTTACAGCCAAAAGCAGATCCAAGAAGTCGATAATGTTTGGAAGACGCAGGCCAAAAAGGGCTTCGACATCGCCGATGTGTATTCTCGGTTCGGCAAGGATTACACCTCGTTCCTGCCGTCTAGCCCTGGCCGCCTTGCCGGTGGCCTTGTCGTGGGCGCGGCTGCTGGCGGCGCGGCTGCTGGCCTTGACCAGGTCACGGGCGGCAACACCCCCAACTGGCCGCTCATCTTGGCCGCTGGCGCGGCTGGTAGCAGCCTGTCCTCTCCGGCTATGCTGAAGCAAGGCGCCAAGGCGGCTAACGCAACTGACGCCTTTGGGAAATTTCTCAGCCGCAAATTCCTCAGCCCTGGCGGTGTCACCTCAGCTTGGAGCGCCATGCAAAACCGTGAAAAAGAAAAGGAAGTAATAAAATGAAGTCCCAACCCGAAAAGCCTAAATCAGACGACAAAGACACAGACTACGAAGCAGACAGCGCCGTAGACGCACTTATCCGTGCCGAAGAAATCAAGGGCAACAAAGTCCTCATGGAGCGCGTCCAAAAGAAGCTCGCCAAGAAGTACAGGGCCGTCCAATCGCTCCAAGACTTAAAGGACATGGCCGCCGAAATGGACGAGGACGACTCGTAATGGCGATCATTAAAGACAAAGACGGCAAGCCAATCGGCATCGTCTCCACTGGTCCGGGCGTATACGGGCTTCCTCCTGATGCTAAAAAGAAGAAGCCCAACGCGAAGAAAATTAAGACACTACAGGATCTTGCAGATCGTCTGAAGGAGCTTGAGACTGAGGGGAATCTTCCTCAGTTGAGCCCTGACCCCCGAAAGAAATAGAGCTGGCAACAACGCGCAGGCGTTTCTCCTCCTCGTGTTTCAACGGATGCGCAAGCTTAGTCGCCCCACGGGCAAGCTTCTGGTGGTCTAAATACGCGGCGCTCAAAACGGCCGCCAAATGCTGAAGCTCGTCCGGGCTGGACACAATGACGTTTTGAATCTCAACACGGCGGCTGTTCACCAAGATGATCCCGATGCCCTTAGTGTAGGAGTACGTGGGGTCAGCGCCCCCGATGAGAACCGACCGTTCAAATTTATCCATTTTCTTTTCCTTCTTTCTTAGCGGTGATCCGCACTGACACACTAGGAGCCCCACGGTAGGGCTCGATGACCTCAGGCGGCAGAGCTTTGACCTGAGGAATTTTACTCCAAGAAACGGTGCCCTGGCGCTGTACGCGGGTGATCTTAACGCCGTAGCCCTCGACGGAGCCAGCAGCCTCATCATCCACCCACGCCTTGAGCAGGGTTTCGGCGTGTTCAAGAGCCGCCTCGGCCTCAGCCATATGCATCTTGGCCCGCTGCCACAGCTCAACGTCTGCCTCAAACACCTGGTTGTTCTCTATCGCCACGCAGTCCCTGCTGGTGAGCGGAGGCGGGGTCTTGGTGCGCACCATGGTCATGAACTCCATGGCTTTGGTGCGGTAATCCTTGAACGTGCTGTCGATTTCTGGCGTGCGTTCAATCGTGATGACGTGGCACTTGTGGCCGTCCTCCGGGCGAACGGACACGAAGTAACACGTAGTCATAAGTTGGTCAGCGCCAAAGCCCCAGACAACCTGTGGCATATAGTGCGCGGGGACGTTCTGGCTCCCACCCTCTCCGGCGGCGAGATGGGCGTCCAATCCCATGGCCTTGATTTCGATAAAAACGCCCTTTTGCTGGTTGGTTCCATCGGAGGAGAAACGAACGTCCCCACGCTGGTCATAGACCATCGGCGCGAGTTTGAACCCAAGACTGTCCTCAAGCTTCTTCCGGGCCACAGGCTCAGCCAGCGTTCCGCGCATGACGTGCGGAAGACTGCTGATGTCCTCCGGCTCGATGAGCCCAGTCTTTTCAAGCCAGAGCTGATAGGGGGTTTTGTATGGCGAGAGGCCAAGGACGATGGCGATTTCACTGCCGCCGATCCCCAGCTTCCGATCCTCCAGCCATGCGGCGCTGCCTTGGGTTTTAATGCTGTTTTCTTCAAAGGGATTCATTGATTGCCTTTCTTACGTCATCGACCGTTACGACGACAAAATACCGATTGCCTAGTTTCTTGAGCCTGTCCTCAAACGCTTTCTGCGCTGGGGACTGACGACCGCCTGGTTTTTTAACCTCAAAGAAGATCACGATGCCACCTTTAAACGCTGCCGTTATGTCCGCCTGACCGTTGAGGTCGTACTTAGATTTGGAGCGATGCCGACCAGTGGTGATATCGAAGACTCCCATCGTGTTGACCTTAAAGGCCAAGCAGTCCCCGCGCTGGTTCAGGTAGTCGAGAATCTCGTTCTCATATTCCTTCTCCAATTTCACGGTCTTCGGCAAAGACAGCATCAAGCACCCCCTTTAGCCCGGCGCGAGACACGAGCCACAGGAGCGTAGATTTCTCTACCCTATCAAACGATGCGCCTGGGGCGTCCTTTGCAATGCGAAGCTCTAGCCAATCCATACGGCGCTTCACGCGCCTCATGTAGGCCACGTCTTCTGGGTTTAGTTCATTCATATTTCATCTCCTCAATTCTCGGGTATTCCTCCCACACAACCTTGATGTGGGTGGGGACCATTGGCACTTGGTTTTTTATGTCGGACATTTTCTTAGCGTTGACGCCAACACGAGCTAGGCGATGCCTCGCGATGTTGTCCACCTTCGGCGTGCCCCAAGGGCAATACTCAACCACGGGCTTGGTTAGCGCGTTGGCAGGCAGGTAGGTGATCTTGGTGCAGATACGGCCCGACTTGGCCTTATGCTCCGCAATGACTACGCTGCGGATCGGAATCCACGACGAGGGCGGCGGCTCAACCTCTCCTGACAATATCGCCCCTGAGCGGTGCCTGGTGTCGAGCGCCTTGGTCCCGTCACGCTCGGCGGGTGGAGGTGGTACGTAACCACAGGCCGGGCACTGGTGGATTGTTTTCTCCATGTACTCCAAGCACTGCGGGCAGAACTTCATCAGGCTTTCTTTGGGGTTCTTCTCGCCCTTCTTGCGAATGAACGGCTTATCTAGTGGGCCACAGCTTTCAATAACTTTCCCGTAATCTAAAACAAGACAATCGACCTTGTCTGGATGCGTGCGGAGTCCACGACCCACGATCTGGAGGTACTTCACAGGAGAGCGTGTCGGGCAGCATAGGCACACAGAGTCGATGGGCGGGAAGTCGAAGCCCTCTTTGATGATCGAGATGAACGTCAGGTGACGCCCCTTTGTCTTCCAGTGGTCCATCACTGGATCGCGGCTTTCTAGTTTCGAGTGATAAGCCACAGCGTCTTCGCCGTTCTCACGCAAGACCGCCGCCAACAGTTCGCTGTGCTTGATGCCTGTGCAGGCCCAAACGATTTTCTTGCGTCCGTTTAAACGAGGCAAGGCATCTGCCACTTGGGCTCGCACCTTCTCCAAGTCGTTGGTCAGTCGCTCAAGCCCGACCTGGTCATAGTCGCCAGCAACAATCTTAATGTCTGAGGCGTCGAACTGTTCCTCGACTCGCTTCATGCGAGGGATGACAAGGATGCCCTTCTCAAGCGCCCACTTGAGGTCGCGCCCGTAGGTCACGCTGTCGAACATCGAGGTCTTCTCTCCGTAGATGTACCCGTTGGAGCGGTAGGGGGTTGCCGTTAGTCCGACAACCTTGAGCTTCGGGTTGCGCTCATAGCTCGACGCAACGTACTTGCGGTAGGCAGACTCGGGCAAGTCGGAGACATTATGAACCTCGTCCAGGATGATGAGGTGCGGTGGCTCTCGCTCTACTCGATGCAGGCTTTGGATGGTGCCCACGGTAATCATGCGCCCAAGCTGCTTCTTCTTGCCAGTATACGTGCCTAGCTGATCGTCGGTGAAGAACTCGCTAAGCACCCGGACCGTCTGACCCAGAAGCTCAACACGGTTCACAACGAAGTCGATTCTGACATCTGGCTTTGCACGCCAAGACTGCATCATCAGCATGGAGGCGATGCGGCTGTTGTGAGTGACTGTGAAGTCTCCAAGCAGGAAAAGCCTGTCTCCATCTATTTCAACCCCGTAGTAATCCCCTTCGCCCAAAGACTCTAAAGAGAACCCGCGAATTCTGTGGTTTTTAACCTGCCTCCTCATCGCAGCTTTCCGCTTCTCTTGTAGGACGGGGACAGTGGAGATATCCCCACTTATGAATATCCGCTGGTATGGCCTCGCTTTATCCCACCCCTCAAGACGAACCCATTTAACCCTTCGAGTGGCGGCAAATCCCAGCCCCCTTGCTAAATGTAGGATGTCGTCACTAAGGCCAATGTATTTTGTTGCGATCTCGTAAGTCCCATTAGTCAGGCACCCGTCCGTATCAATGAGCCCGGCCAACAGGTTCATTCGGTCCCGCGTTGAGGAGGTTAAAAACCTATGCGGGATGCGTTTCTCATTGTTTATTTTTGCCTCTGAAATGATGGACCTGAGAGGATTGCATCCTTTTTTGTCCCCTCTGTTTCCACTCAAGGCAAACGACGATTGCCCGGTCGACTTGTATTCCTTGAGCGACAGCCCCTTGGATTCTGCGTAGGCAGAGAGCCACGCCGTCAAGACTGGAACATTTTTGCAGATGATGGGATCTCTGTACTGTCCATCTCCTAGCCATAAACCTAAAAAATATGGGTCATCACCAAGGCTTGAGTCCTCGTTGAACTCAATGCCCTCGGGAGCCCAGAGCTTGTACTGCTTCTGGATGGTTCTTGCTTTTGTTAAGAAGTCTCCAACGGATACATTTTCTAAGTCGTGTGTATGGCCTTTAACCCTAGGAGTTCTTTTGAGGCTTAAGATGTGAGACTTGTTACACGTCCAAGAATCCCCCTTAATGGGAGTTACTCGGAACATCTCTTCCCTTCCTCTGGATAGGCTCAGGACGGTTCGAGGCAATGAGTCTGGACCCATAAGCCTGTCCCCGACCTCAACATTTTGTACAAGCTTCGTTGTCCCGTCATACATAAGGATCGGCGTGTCTTTGCCGAGGCACTTGCCTGTGCCCATCAGCAGGACGACAAGAGCGTTGTCGGCTTTTTTGATCTTAGCCCAAACTGCGGCAACTGCTTCCAGTTGGTAGTCCCGGTCGCCGGGGTTCAAGATGTAGTCCATGGGTTCCTTTCTGCCTGATGGCTAAGATCCCCCGAATTAGGCACGCTCGGGAGAACACGTAGATGGATTAGAAAATGTTGCCGGGCACAGTGGGGGCGGTGGGTGCGGTAGAACTACCGCTCGGCTTAAAGTAGGAGATGCGAGCCTGGGGGCCGTAGCCGTCAGACTCTTCGATCTTAACTTTGACAGTCGCACGCAAGTTCAGCATATCGGCCTCGTTGGTCAAATGGTCCGGGTTCGGAAACGCCGCTGCCTTAAGGAAGCTCTTGAGCTGGCCCAGGCCGATCTCCTGTGCCTTCTCACTTTGGTTGACGATGTTGAAGTTGTGCCAGAGCTTGCGGCCGGAAGAAGTCGTAAACTCAACCTTAATCATTTTCCCCATGTTCTTGGTGTCCTTAAGCTCGGCCCCGGTACAGGTCACTTGGTACTCGCCGGGAAGCCACTCGTTCGTTTCGACTTTAGACAGATCAATATTAATCATTTCTTGTTTCCTTCTACCTGAGCTTCAGCCGCAGGATTTTCACTGAGTTTTTTGAAGATGGCGCCAAGGTTGGCCTCTTCCATGGGGAGTACGCCACCACGCGTTTTCGCCTTGAAGCGGGTTCCGGGCTGAGTCAGCAGCCAACGCTTGGCGGAGCCGTCTGCGTTCTTAATCGTTTCATCAAGCACCAAACGGTAGACCTCATCGAACAGGCCCATGATGACGCCGAGGCTTGCGTTGCCAGGATAGTCGGGCTGGAAGAACTGACGCTGCTCCTCGTCTTTCACCAGGTTCTCTTGGCAGAGCATGATAAAGTTACAGGTCATGTTGTCGTTGATGTAGTTGATGAGCTGGGTCGTGATCTCGGCAATTTTGCTGTAGAGGAAGAACTTGTTCTTCACGATCTCCGACGCGAAGTTCTCCTCGATGTAACCCTTCAGCACGTAGCCGAACTGCGTGAGCGTATCGAAGCCGACATTGTCATACTCTTTGAGGGTAGGACTTTTGATCGCCTCTATGGTCGCGTTGAAGCGTTCGGTCGCCGTCTTGTATGGCACGCCGTTTACGTCCTTGGTCAAGTCGACGTAGGCGATGCTAGTGCCGCGCAGTGAGCGCAGCCCGTTCTCGTTGCCAAGCACGATAGCCTTTGGCAGCCCCCTCATGAGTGAGGTTTTCCCGCGTCCGTTGTCAGCGTACACTACAACTCTGATCGGCCCCTGGTGGATGGTGGATGTGTTTTGAATTTTCATTCTTGCCTTTCTGGCCTTGTGCCTTAACGAATATCAATGTACGCTTGACGAATATGAAAAGTCAACACAAGAAAAAACCAGTCGTCACAATCGGCGCTGCCAAGCTCCGTATCTGGCGTGAATCCAAGGGGATGACGCTTGAGGATGTGGCATCGCGTCTCGATGTTAGCAGGCAGGCCGTGAGTTATTGGGAAATGGGAGATACTATCCCCAGCTTGGCACACATTAAAGAACTCACCATCATCGCAGACATCGCCTTTTTAGACTGGCTCAAGGAAGCCTAAGCTCATGATGATCTTTGGCGAGAAAGCATCACCTCTCTGGGAGGCGGGGATCTCCGTCATCCCCTGCGCTGGCAAGATGCCAGTGGTTAAAGAATGGTCCAAGTATTGTAACGAGCAGGTAGAAATCTCCATCCTCGGCGCATGGGAGCAAACCTACTCTGACTGCAATATTGGGATGCCATGCGGGAAGGCAAGCGGCATCGTAGTCCTCGACATCGACGACGCCTCCCTGTTCGATAAGCTCCCTATCTCTCCGGTGTCTTGGCGCGGTCGCGAAGGCCGTGAGTCGCGTGCGTTTAAATGGTCTGGTGAATCAGTCGAACACTACGCTGGCATCGACATCATTGGCCACGGCGGTCAAGTCATCCTGCCTCCCTCGATTCACCCCGAAACTGGCAAGCCCTATATCTGGCTGAATAACGCCCTCCCGTTCGACGACCTCCCCACGCTGCCAAAGGGTCGGGACTCGTCTGTGTTCCAGCCGCTCAACCGTGGCCCATCTGGTGAGCGCAGCATCAGCGCCTCTATTGGCCGGTGGAACACGCTCTCTGCGCTATCGTTCGCTATGGCTTGTGACGGCGAATCGCTAGACGCAATCTGCGAGAAGATGCTCGCGCACGAATGTAAAAGCTGGTTCTACGACACCACCGAGAATCATCGCGGTACAAACCCTCCCAAGGCCGCCCGGCGCATGGCAGAAGATGCCATCAAAAAGGCCCTCCTCCAAAACAAGCGCATCGAGACTACCTCCCCCCAGGTGGCCATCGACGTTTCCAAGCTCATCGCCGCACGTCTAACTCAAGATTCCCCGCGCCAAAGCACTGACTCCCATGTGTACCGCCACCCACCGCTTCCCCCCGAGGGAGCCATGCGCTGGATCTACGAGTATATCGAGCAGCAGTCGTCACCGCAGATCCCGTCGCTGGCCCTTGGTGGCGCTATCTCCATCATGTCGTCCCTTCTCCAGAATAGGTTTAAATGTGGCCGCATTGGCCTCAGCACCTACGTCTTAAACGTCGCCCCCTCGGGCACCGGCAAATCGTTCCCCTATGCAGCCGCAGAAAAGCTCGTGCCTCACTCGATGCTAGGCGCTGGCGGCTACAAGTCTGGCAAGGTCTTCACCAACTCGCTCGCCAAACAGCGGGAGCGGCTGGACGTTCTGGACGAAGTGTCGGCCATGTTTGCACATATGCGAGACGGCTCCAGCTTCCAGTCTGAGCTTGTGGACATTATGTGCGGCGCTTGGTCAGCAGGACCTACTTCGTTCTTCCGCTTCTCTCAGTCGGTTTCCGGCATCAAAGACGGCGAGAGGACTGGCGTCTGGTCGCCCGCTGTCTCGATATTGGCCTCAACCACAAACGCTGGTCTTTTGAATTCAATCTCCAAGACAATGACCGAAAAGGGTTTCTTCCCACGGTTCCTCATCTTCCCCCAACCGATGCTGGACTGGAAAGAAGCCCTTTCAGACCGTGACTGGCTTGGCCCTATTGTCCAGTGGCGCAACATGATCTTTGAGCGCTACCCGATTCTTCTGGCCGGGCAAAATACCACCCCAGCCAATCCCTCGGGCTCTATGACGGAAGCTCCCGATGCACAGCGCATCGCTCGTGACGTGCAGCCGTTTGACCGCAGCCATTTAAACGCACTGTCTCGCAAATACTTTGAGGCACGCAAGCTCCAAGATGCAGACGAAGCGTTTGATGCCTTCCAGGCGCGTAAGATTGAACAGGTCGTCAAGATCGCGCTCATGTACGAGCTTGGCCGCATGACCGATCCCACGGCAACTCACGTCACCCAAAGCCGCGATGAACACGGTCGTCCGTTTGACGAAGCCTACGTAGACGAAGCGTTTACCATCCAGAAGGATGCGTTTGATTACGCCGAAGAGCTGTGGGACTGGATGTTCGTGTCACAACGTGTCTTCATCTCAAGCCTTGCCGAAAGCTCGGACCGCGTTCGGATTATGAAGCAAGTCCTTAAGTACATCGAAGAGGCCAACACCAAAGGCGTTTCTCAGGCTCGCCTTACAAAGCAGTTTGGCCGCCTGACTCGCCGGGAGCGCGACGAGATTGTGAGCGACCTTCTTGTGAGCGAGCAAATCCGGGTCGTCGAGCGGGATTCTTCCCACGGCAAAATCCGGGTTTACGAGCCCTGCCGCTAGACAAAAGAAGAAGCCCCCGGAGAAGCATTTCTGCTTCCTCGGGGGCCTCGAAAGAAGATAGGGCGAGTACCTTCGCCAAGCAGTTTACATAGTCAAGGCCTCAATCGCAAGCAGCTTTGAAGTATCTGCGATCTTCATTTTAAGAATCATCTGTAGCGCCGCCTTCAGGTCGTTATCAGAGGAATGAGAAGGCTTCGGAGCCACCCACTCAGGCCTTGCCACAAACACCATCGGCACTGCTTCAGGCACCACCACGGGCACCACTTCAGGCACCACCACCGGAGTCGGTTTTTTGTTTCGCCGCATACCCTTTTTGGTAAAATACTTAGAAAGAGTAGGGGCGGGGACGTTGACCGCCTCAGCAATCTTCCACATGGGCTTGCCGGCGTTCCAAAGTTGGTCTGCCCGCTCCCATGGGTCTACGGCGGGAGCTTGCTTCTCGTCAGACGGAACAACCACCTCATTTTTAGACAGCCAATTGTTTAAATACGCCGGGTCTACGTGTTCTATTTTCTTGTGACCCATGGGCTGGATCAGAGCGGTCACTCCATTGATCCCCATAAGTCTCGCCCTGCCCCAGTGGCCTCCTCCCTCGGAAGCCCTCCCTCCAGCCGGGCTAACTCGCACAAGCGGTGATCGCACCTTGGCCAATAGGAACTTACAATCTTCTAACGTCATTTAAATGCCTCCTCTTTCGTACCATTTGTTTAAATGCCACCGCCAATTTGGCGGCAACTCGTTTAAATATTTTGCCCATTTGAACCTGCACTCAGGGCATTTCTTGGGTCTGTTGGTCCGAGACTTGATGACTCGGCTACAAATTTGGCAGCTCGCCACCCGCTCGTAGTTGGTCATTGGAAATAAGTTTCGTTGCGACAGTAGTGAGAAAAATGCGGCTCTGACTTAGTAAAGTGAGCGTCTTCAAACACGCAGTAGTTGTTCGGGAGCGCCGCGAACAGGCCGCATCGCAACTCAATCACGTTGTGCGTCTTGTGCTGCTCGGGGTCTTGGGCGTAGAGCCCTTCGCTGTAATCAATCGTGAAAAGGTATCTCCCGCTGAGTAGGGCGTCTCCAATTTTGCACTGAACCTCGTAGTCCTTGAGATACCTGTGCTTGATAATAGAGGCAGCCACTCCCACGGTACTCCAAGGGCACAGCGTCTCCAGGTTGACGCCTTCTCCCGAGTAATACTTGGCGCGAAAGGCCCATATCGGCAGGCGAGAAAAGACAGCGCCGTTCTCAGTGTGACAGGTAAAAAGCAGTGTTCGATGTTCAAGAATCGTGACGGCGAAAACGTAGCAGTCTTCGACGCCTTGATGCTTATCGTTGGTCAGGTATTTTTGTAGAACCTGGCAGCGTATGGGCTCTGGCAAATCTAAAATCATTTGTCCTCCCCCAGCGCGTTGTGAGCAATCGCTTGGTTGGCGATAAGCTCCAGTGTCGCCCGCAGCTCACGCTCTGCCGCGTACCTCGACCGTATCACTAGCTGCGCCGTCGATAGCGCCGCCCGGCACCGCTCCAGCTCGTCGAGCAGTGCTAGGGCTTGGAGGGGGGAGAAGGCGCAGATGTGGTTGGCGTTGTCGTCCTGCTCAAAGGAATATATTTTACGCTCCGTGTTGTCGTCCAAAAACTCAGTGAGCCCATGAAACGCGCATATGCCACGGCGTCCTTTTTCTGCCTCAATTTCTCCATTCACCAAGTCGTACACCCACTGCCCCGGCGTCGCGGCCAGCGCGATCCTGCGCAGTTCTTTCAAGTCCATGGCCTGCTTGCTGGGGGTCATTTTAATGCCTCAAACGCAGTAATTATTGCGTCCCAATCCTGGCCGCGCATGGTGACTCGCAGACTGTCCTTTGTTTTTAAGTTATGGGGCTTTAAAACATTGGCTAAACATTGAATGGCTATGAAAAGATTATCAATTTTATTTGGTTTAGCCGAAGTTAGCACCGGCTTCCAGTCGGGGTCCATGCCATCGTTATTAAATGCTTTTCGTTGCCATTCACTGCTCATTTTTCTCATCCTCCACGCCCGGCTGGGCGATGTACTGGCGGGCAAACTCAGCGCCTTGTTTAAACGCTTCTTTGTAGCGGCACCAGTGGGCGTCCATCTCTGAATCAATGTATGGGCCCCCAAAGCGGATGATGGCCTCCGCCTCAATCGTGCTGTCGGATAGCGTCGATGGCTTGGGCTCAGAGAGAGCGGCGGCGATGTCTCGCTGTAGCGTCGTTGTTTCTCCCAGATGTTGCAGCACGTTCCACGCCGTGATAGCGCCCGCCATAATCTCTCCCGCTCGCTTCATGGCTTGCTTGCTGGGGGTCATTTGGGCTCCCTTTGCTTCAAAACTATCCGCAGGGCTTCGATTGCCATGGCCACTTGAAGAGCCTCTTTTTCAGTCCATTGCGTTGATGGCCTCTCGCAAATTGAGCGCAGGTCATCAATTACTTTTAGGTTAATCACGGCGTAATTAAAGCTCATCCCCTGCCCTCCGCCCGGTAGGTGGCAAGAGCCTCCTCGGCACACCTCCTCAACTCAGGCGGGCTAGTATAGCCCCCATCCCATTCGCGGATCTCCTCCAGCGCCTCCACTAGCTTCTCGGAGCGGGCTAGTTCTGCGGATAGCTCTTCAACGAGCCAATGGTAACGCCTGACTAGCTCTTCAGTATGGTTCATCAATTCATTGAGCTTTGTGTCTATAGTCATTTGGTTTCCTTCACGCTGGCGCGGAGCTGTATTAAATGTTCTTCCAGTCGTGCGCTTATTGGGGTGAATGGGTTTATAGGAGAGCCACTCTTGAAGGCACCGACGCAAAGGTCAAGATCAGAAATAAGCTCCCTAATATTCTCCCTACCTTCGGTCCGCGCCGCTGCAAAAGCCTTGGCGAAACGCTCGATAGCCGGAGTGTCCTGTGGCTCGCGAACACCGTAGCCCGTGAACCACCTTATTAGGTCCCGCGCCCTTTCTGTGTCGGACGGGCTGACATCAACTCGGGCTAACCACGCCTTCCTCGGTCCCTCCGCCCGCGCCTCTGCAAGAGCCTTGGCGATGGCATGAAGTAGCTCGAAATGTCCTTGGTCCGAGATCACGCCGATGCCTCCAAGAGATGAGTGTTGCTTAATAGTACCCTTAAGCAGCTCCCGCGCCTTCTCCTCGTCGGTCATAGTCCCAGCTCCCGGCAGAGCCGATCCCACGATCCCGCTTCCGCCCCAGCGCAAGCTTTGTCCCACGCGGCGGCGAGGCTATCCTTCGTGATAGTCACCCTCACACCCTCCAACTCCCATCGCTCATCGAGCATTTGTTCCACGTTGAAAGAAAACCCGGCTGTCATCCATGCCCCATCGGGGCCACGTTTAAACCTACGCCCGCTCTTCAGTGCTTCGATTAGTGTCATTTCTTCTTCGCCCGCTTCGCGCCAAGCGCCTCAAACATATCGTGCCACTCGTCGCGCTCAAGCCTAGCCTCGTAGATCACATCCGAAATCACCCCGACGATCTCCCGCATCTGAGCGATATTCACCTGAGCCTTCTTGCCCTCGCGCTTACATAGTTCCCGGATCAGTTTTTCGATGGTCCATTTTTTCATAGTTTCTCCCAATTTTCTTCGATCACGTCCGCGATGCGGTTAAAGTCTGCGCCGCCGTCGTTGAGGGTGGCCAAAGTGTCGTGCTTCATGCCGCGCCCATAATCCGGGTCAACAAAGACCCGGCTAGGGAGAGTACCCATGTCGCTCCCCATCCCAGCCCACTTCTCTACGTCTCGGCAAATGCCGCCGTCTTGTTTTATAGACAGAAGCGCCTCCAGCGGCAGGTCCGAATCCTTGGCACAAAGATCGGTCAGCACACCGAGGCAGCAGAAACCACATTGGTTGGTTCCGGCAACGTCACTGCTAAGCTCCCCAGTTATCTGCTCGTACTCACCAGAGCGCAGAGCCGCGACCCATTTTTTCATGATTGATTGCTTCATGCCTCTGCCCCCCCGATAACAAGTAGCTGCGCGTTCGCAGCTACATAAAGCATAGCGTCGCCCATAAGCTTAAAATGGCTTTTACAGCCATCAAAAGCCACCATGAGAGGTATGTCGTTGTCGTCGGCTAATTTCATCTTTGCTGCAAAATCATCCGCAAACCGTCGCAAATGCTCCTCGTATGTTGGGAGCAGTTTAATAAAGTGTTTGGTCAATTCTTCGTCTGTCATTTCATTTCACCCATAATTGAATACTGCCCCGCCTGTCAACCAAGGCTTACATAATAGCCTGTGGCTGTGACGCTCCTGCCAAGCCGAGTTATTTTGACCTCTTTTGGAGTCACGTTTTCAAAAGCGCGGCTGCTAACGTAGGCCAAAAAAGCATGAGACGCGGCGTCCTCATCCGGCTCAGCCATAGACGTGTAGGATGACGGCTTAAGCGACTTATAAAGAGCCTCCAGAATACGCGCCTTAACCGTGTCGTCGGCGACATCAAGTAGCACAATTGAAATTTGCTGTAGCAATGCGGAATTGCCCAATGGGCTGCCCCAAAGCATGCCCTTAATGTTCTCCAGTCTAAAATCCATCCGACGCCTCATCCTCATTCTGCTCCTCGTCCTCGTCTCCTACGGTGTCCTCTATAGGCGCAACGAACACGGTAGGAGCCTTAGTGTGAGTCATGAATTGCGGGCTCTGCGTAGGTCCATACTCAAGGCAAAAACTTGTTTGCAGTACAGCGTTGTGTCGCAGAAGCATACACACAGTCTTAGACACAAGCCCTGCAATGACCAAGGTCGTGTAAGCGATAGCCTTATTGGTACATGGCTCACTGGCCGCCTGCTCATCGGTGTAGAGGTCGTTTAAATACCGTTTAACCGTCTCATGATTGTAGGGCTTGATAATGCCTGTCTCGATTGCCATTCGAGCATCGACAATCCAGCGGGCCGTCAGCCGCCCGCCTAAAAGGTCTTCGGCTATCTGCTTACGAACGGCCATGTTATCAACCGCGACAACGAGAATATCGCAGGGGAGAAGCTCGGCGTATCGCTCCTGCTTCTCAACAATCGCCGTGTCGGTCAGTAGCTTGACCACGTCGTACAATGCTGTGACCTTGGGCTTGCCCACTTGGCTCATAGAGAAAACTTGGCTTGGGATGTTAACCTCATCGACCGTGTCAAAGTCTACGACTTCGATGCGTTTAAACCCAAGCTTGGCAAGCGAAAGCGTTGACCAGGAGCCGATGCCACCCGCGCCGATAACTCTAATTTGAGCGTCTAATGTGGCGCTCGGTAGTGTGTCATGTTGTCTCGTGAGATTCATATTAGTTCCTAACTCCATTTCCCCAAAGCCATTGCAGGGCTTCAAGCTCTGCATCTTCCTGCATCGAAAGGTGTCCATGCACTTGCTGCTTATTTTCCAGCTTATGCAGCGCGATAACAGAAGCGTCGGCGCTCATTGCGCCAACCTTCTTCTCAGCTTCCGCATAAAGCTTATCTTTGTAGGTCGTGATTTTTTCTTTTTTTAGAAGGTCGGCGTCTTTGGTCCCAGATTCTATTCCAGGGAGAAGATCTTGACTGTTCCAATCGTCGTAGCCGTGATAGTGACGGCTGCTTTGAAACACGCTTGGAGACTTTCCCATAGCACCGCCAAAGCTCACCCGCTTGCACCGCTCGGCCATGCTGGCTCTCCAGGTAGCGGCTTGCGTGTCGTCAACGGTGTCTTCGATCTCTGTGGCCATATCATCAAGCTGCATTTGGCCAAACGTCGTGGGAAATGAAGCACATGACTTCATTTCGGCTTTTTTGTTGAACACTGTGGCCATAAACCATCCATGCTCTGATAGCTCGCGCATAGCAATTTGATCGGTGCCAGACCAAAAAACGCCCATATTGACGTGGCTGTGCCACCAAAATCGCAGCGTGTCGGGCTCATTGCGTAGCTCATGCATAGCCTTGGCGATACTCGCCGGAGACAGATTGGTTTCCGTCGGTCCATTCTCCTGTTCACACAGAACGATGCGGCCTACTTTAAACGTCTTCGTTGCTTGGTCGTAGGCGCAAGTGCCTAGGCCGCTAATTTCCACGTCCGATTCACGGACATAAAACATAATCTCTTTATAAACTGAGCGAGGAATTACGAGCTTGTGTGACATGATGTGTGAGTCTCCATTCCGATTGGACATGACCTTCGGTCGTTAGTGGATTGTTGCGCTTCTCCAGCGCAAGCTTTTGTTTAAACGCATTGATCTCATCCCAAGGCGAGATATGTGGTGCTGTGTCTAGGTCGTAATGGCTTAGGACTTGTCGCGTGATAGCTAACATGCCTCCAAGTGCGCCTTGGTCAAACATCTCCTCATACCGCATAGCCTCCCCGCCGACGCATAGACGGCGCGCATTGTTTGAGCCACGCGACAGGAACGGGTGAAATGTTTGCCATAGATACGCGCCTGTGCGCTCGCTGTAGCCATTTCGTTTCTCAGCGTCACTAGCTGCGTCTGGCGCAGCCCATTGCTGGCGCACCTTAATGTCTCTGTTGCCTGTTTTGAGGTTCACAATGAAGCGCCCTAGGTTCCACTTGTAAAACTCCTGTGTGCGCTGCACAGGGATTGTTATCGTGATCTCCTGTGTGAGTAGGTCGAAACTGCCATCATTATTCTCGTCACACTGTGTCCAAAAAGGGTGCTGCATCTCATCCGCTAGCGCTTTGAGGTTAGTGACGGCAATGGTCGAATCGCCTTCGATTTTGGAAACGGCCAGGTAAGCCTGATAGCGGTTCTGGTATTCAGAAAGCCGCGCTCGCATAGCGTCCTGCGCTTGCTTTAGCTGAGTCACAGAACGTGTGTAGTCGTCTCTAAGGCTACGCTTGAGGTTGTCAGAGTACGCTTTGATAGTCGTCTCTGAGGAAGCTTGAAGCCGTTTAAACGTCTCAAGCGTGTCGGCTGATCTAGTGGTTGCTTGCTCCTCGCCACTAAGCAGCCCGGCAAAGAACCTTTGGTTAACAGCTCCTCGGCGCACCAAGAGCTGCGTCGGGCTTGCCAGGTAAGGTGCAATGTCGAGTGTAGCGGGGTCAGTGTCGGCGTTAGCGCATAGATTGCGCAGGTAGCCGAGCGTAGCTGTGGCGTCGTCGCCAAACGTGGCGCGGCCAAGCCTGTAGTCGTCTCGCGTAAGGTCGGCGAGGTAGGTCGTCGTGGTCATGATGTGCCTATCTCCTCATGTGAGGGGTTTGGTCATGATTTATGAAAACAGCCGCGCCTAGCTCATGACCAAACAAGCTAAGCGCGGCTTAAAGGACAATTAACCGCCTTTAACTTGACGCGCAAACGTGACTACGTCGCCGTCCTCCAGCACGTCGCTGGCGCTGGCAGTGTCGCCATTAATCGACGCTTGGTAGCCGTCGCCGAGCAACGGCATAAGCTTTGCTTGCACTTCGGCAACAGTCGTCACGTCATCGAAAACTTTTTTGTCGCCACCAAGGGTTTGAGCAATGATATTTTTAGCCATAATCGTATCTTCCTTTTTTTGCTCCCCAAACGTATACCGCAGGGGAGAATCTTACAAACATATGTCTAGCGGCTCAAGCACCGCTTGTCAATCTATTTCTACAGACAATCCGCGATTGACGCACAATTCTTTAGCCGCTGCGTTTAAACGCGGGTCGATAACCTCGGCGCTAAACTCCTGCGTAGCAGCGTCCCACGCGCACAAAGTCATGTGCTGCACGTCCACGTTTGACGCCTGTGTCTCGTACACGTCACGCGTTAGCTCGGTGCCCCAGTAGTCATAACTCTCGGCGTGTCGCGTCTGCGCAAACTGCACCATAAGCTCAGCGCACAGCCAATGTGGTGTGCCTGCTAGGTCAATCTCCTCGTCCAAATAAATAGTCATCGCGTCCATGTCGTCACAGCCCACGCGCAGCCGCGTCGATACGGTTTAAACGCTCGTGTCTGCTTACGCAGTCGCCGAGAAACGCAGCCTCAGGCAGCGCAATCAAACGCCTGGCATCGAATTGCAGCGCGTAGATCAGCATCGACCTCTCGAAGCTGCACTCACCAAGTCGGCGCGTAGCGCGTACAAGCCGCACATATTCATTCATGCATGACTCGTCACTATCACACTCGCTTGTGTGGATGACTTCGATGCCAGGCAGCGTCGGCATAGGTCGCAGCTCTCGAAGCTCGCTTAGTTCCTCCCGCGTGCGCTCCCTAGCCTCCAAAATGTCACGCTCGTCAAGCGTGCCGCTAGCGTCTCGCGTCGTCACCGCGCAAGCGGCAAGCCCTACTAGGCATCCAGTTAGTTTAAACAGCCTCATCGTTCTTCTCCATTTCCTCGCGTGTCGGGTCCAAGCCCTGGCACAGAATCGCCAAGGCCGCATCGTCGAATCCATCCAGCATCAGTTTCAAATAGGCCGCCTGCCTGGCTTGTGGCGTAGGCTGTGAAGCCTCAAAATCCGCTACAAGCTCAGCAAGCATCATGTCACGCGTCATCAAAGCGCACCGCCTGCCTAACGCTCTCAGAGGTCGATAGCGCGTCTGTTGACTCAGCATCGGCGTAACAGCGTCCAATGACGTAAGCGTTGCCATATAGCCTCAGCGCGTGCCTGCCTGGTACGTCCAAGGTGAAGCTGCGCAGCCCATCAATGAGAAGCGCCTCCTCGTTAGCCCATACCTCATCGCCATTCGGAAGCTCGGTGACTAACTCGATCAAGCCACCGACAAGCTTCTGCATATCGCCAAGACAAGCCACAGGCGCGACGCCTACCGATCCCGCTTCGGCGTTAATGTGTACTACCCGCCTATACCGCATTGCGCTGCTCCCGTTGTTCAATCGCCTTCAAGGCGTCTAAGTATCTAGCAGTGTCAAGGTCCGAATCGGGTTCAGGTTCAGCATCAAGACGTTTAAACAGGGCGGCATAGCGTCGCAGCGCTGCCAGTCTTTCCAAGTCGCTCATGTGACTTCCATCCCTTTTGACAGCCATTGCATGGCCAAGACACGGCCTATCGGCCTAGGATCGGCGCATACCTCCCGAAGGTGCGCTACTTCTGTTCTACGAGTTTCTGCGCTGCGCAGAAGATTCTGCATAAATTCGAGATACACATAGTCACCGCGATCGATTGCCGCCTTCGTGACTCGAATCTCGGCGTCAAGCGCGTCGATACGCGCTTGCATGATTTTGAAGGTGCGCTGATAGTTCATTCTGAAATCTCCCATGCGCCTTCGCGCCATTGGTAGCGTTTAAACAGTCTCATGCGTCCTCGCCTTCCGTCTCGGGCAAGGTCACACTCATCGGCGACATATGCACAGGGCAAAGAGGCGCACCAAGGTCAAGCCACTTCATAGTGACGCGCACTGTGTAGCCGCAGCTATCGCAGCAAGCCTTGAGGAGCCTAGTGCCTTGTTTCGGCGTCGCTCTCGCTCCCTCGCGCAGCGCGCCATGAGGATATTCTCCAAGCGCTGTGCGCAGTAGCGTAAGCCTAGCCGTTAGGCCAGGTCCAGCGACGGTAGCCGTCATCTTGCCCTCCAGTCCCATAGCCAAAGCGCATCGTTTAAATGCCTTACCGTGCCCATCTCCCGGCGTCGCCGCGTGAACTAGTTCGTGAACTAGGATGTCCAGAGCGCGTACAGGGTCCTCGATTACAGGGCTAATGAAAATCTGAGGGATATCGTTAGTCGATAGCGCAGGCGGCCAATATTGACCGATAGCCTTGGCTGAGCGCTTGCCTCCTGGCCACCCGACACTCACCTTGATGAGGACTGGCAGAGGAGTCTGGTTGTCCTCGAAGTCAGGGCGCAGCAGCGCGATAGCGCGCTCAAGCCAAGCCTCACGGTTAAGTGTCGTCGTGTCGCCGCCCTCGCTAGCCGTGACGCTAGCTTGGGCTTGTTGTTCGGCCAGTGTGACTAGCTGCATTTGCGCACCGCTGCCGTCGCGGCGAAGTCTTCGAAGATCAAGGCATCCAAGCGACGCGCAATAGCTTGCGTGTCCAGCAAGGCGCGGACCTTGTTGGAGTCAACGAAGTCCATGCTGTGCGTCATGCACAAGATGCCCTTGAGCATCATGAACTCGTCGTGGTTGCCTGCGTAGGCTTGTAATAGTGCGGCGGTGTTTTTCTCTTTTTTGGTCATGCGCTCTTGTCGCACAGGGTCTAAGGGGTGTCAAGGGTTATTTGACAACTATTTTGTAATACTTTCCCCCGGTGTTTTCCGGCCTAGGTTTTGGGTGTTTTCTAGTAGGTACTTTTGGTTATGTGATTTTATATTATGTAATTATATAAATGATAATGATTATAAGAAGATAGAGGAGACAACTGTAAGACTGCTTGTAAGACCAAATCTATTAACAAGGCGTAATAAATGCTGCTGTGCGTTAGTAATACATTGAAGATTTTGTAACAGCTTTGTCTATTTCCCGCTTGTCTTACAGGCAGTATTAGCCTAGCAGTTCTAATACGATGAAAACCCCTCTTGAAGTAGAAGCAATCCACGACAAAATGTCAGAGAAACTCATAGAGCAATATGAAAAAGACTACAGAGAGGAATACCCGGATTGGGAAGCGCCCGCTGGTAAGCGCACCGCAAAGCTGGATGACGCAGAGCTTCGTTTAAACCAGGCTCTGCGCGAGATTGCAGAGCGCCCGAGGATTACGTCACAGAGCATTAAATCCTACGACGGCGAAGCATTTAAACGTCATGAAGAGTACCTGCTACTCGTGAATATGTTGACGCTGGCTGGCTGGCAAATTGGCATTGTCGCGTACTGGCTGGGCACAAGGGAAGCTAGCCTACGCGTGCGTATGTCGCGCTTAGGCTTGCGCAAGGGTATGCTTGAAGAACTGCCTCAGCCTTGCGAGTTTGCAGAGCGCACCGCTGATACTATGAAACGTAGGGCATCGATGCGCGAGGGTCTGGGCATGGGCTATTGACAAGATTCTAAGCCCCCCAATGGCTCCCCCTCTAATGATGCCTATGCGCCAAGGCCCAAGGCACAGCCCCTAAGCAGCCTAGATGCCAGGCTCAGACGCTCTAAGTAGCTGAAACCATTAGGGAATGTCCGGGGTGACCGGGGGGTGGGGTAGGCTGGCTGGCGGTTGCGGCGGCGGCGGCCGTCCTCTCCCCGATCAGAAAACCCCGGGGGGCAAAAGGCAAGCAGCAGAAAAGCAACCCTTGACAGCAAGCAGAAAAAAGCAGTAAGTTACGCGGCGTGGAAAAAAACAAAATAGAAGACAGAATTAAAATAAACTACAAGTACGACCCAGAGACAGGGGTAGTCACTAGTTTGGCGACTGGCGAATCTATAGGGTCGAAAGACGCGCATGGGTATCTAAGGGTTAAGATGAGATTCCTTGGGGTAGAAAGGCAAGCTTCTTTGCATCGTTTGGCCTTTGTCTTAATGAACGGTCGCTTTCCAGTGGGGATGATGGACCACATTAATGGGGACAGGGCCGATAATAGGTGGGTGAACCTTAGGGAGGCCACTCCTTCTGAGAACTCTCAAAACACTCAAAAGCATAGAGACGGCCACCCCATTGGGGTTCATGTAATGGCCACTTTAAAAAAGTACGCTGCCGTGGCTCCTAAGCAGTATTTAAAATACAAGGGAACGTCCCATTCCTTGGGGATCTTTGACACCGCCGAAGAGGCTGGGGCTGCTGTGTTTAGCTTCTGCTCTGACCCTAAGAAGTTTAGAGAAGAGCGGAGAGTTGCGATAGAGTTTTTAAAGCAACAAAACCGTGTAGAGGCGGAGGGAAGAGAGGCTCGTGAGATAGAGGCGCGTGTCTCTTTAATGGAAGCGAAAGAACTTAAGAGGTTGCTCCCCAAGGCGATCAAGCCGGAAAAGGCGATCAAGCCTAAGTTTGTTCCGTCTGGGATAAGCAGCAGTGGCGTTTATGGGTTTACAGCCGTTGTGCCGAAAAGCTTGTCTGGTATTGGCAAGCCCAAGTACCTCGGCCTGTATAAAACACGCGAAGAAGCGGCGCTAAGAATAGCGGACTACCTTAAAGTCGATAGGATAAACTCATGACCACCATGACTCCCCTCTCCAAGACTGATCCCAAGAGCCTCTACAACTTGTGTCCGATGGACCTTCGCAGGCTGATGGACAGTCATGTGACGCAGGAGGACTTTGGTAAGTCTGAAGACGATTACGTGGCGGAGTACGGCAAGTACCCTGATCCCCTTTTGGGACGCATCCGCAACGAGTTTTGGAGGGAGTACGATCTAGCGCAGGGTGGCATGAGGCCTATTAACATGGGCAACATTGCTTCGAGGGTTGGGATGCCAGCCTCTAGGGTGTTGTCGATGCTTGATCGCAAGCACGCCATGGCTTGGCTGATGATCCCCCCTGGCACTTATGAGAGCTTTTTGGATGAGGCGCTGTTGTTTGGCCTCCAGCGTGTTAGGCGCGACATCTTGGGGGCGAACCTGATGACGATCAAGTATGATAGCGATGGCAAGAGTTATGAGACGTTGGACCATAAGGCGGCGGAGCTGTTGCTGAAGGCGGTTGCGTTCCTTGATATGCGTAAGAATGGGGGCATCGTGAGCAAGAACTTGCATGTGATTCAGAGTGCGAAGGATTTGCACTCGATTGCTACGCCTAAGAGCATTGAGGATATTGATAGGCGTATCAAGGAGTTGGAGGAGAAGGGTGTGATTGACCATGCGATTGGTGTGATTGATGCGCACACGCATCGCGCCAGCACTCCTCCTGAGGTGTATGTGCCGGGGCTTGGTGCGACGAGCTTGCTGGTGCCGGTATTGGGGGATTAAATGGACAACAATTCTGAACTTGTAAGCCTTAAACTTGAGAAGCTAGCGCACCTGGAGCAGCGGGAGAGGCTCCGAGTTGGACTGCCGCACAAGCACAGGGACAAGGAGTACGCTTGGTCGCGTAAGCTCATTGACTCGAACGCGCACAGGTTGATATGCACGGCTGCTAACCAAACGGGGAAGTCGACATCGGGAGCGAAGCGGGTTATTGACTTTATCACCGACACGGACAGGTGGGCCGAGAGGTGGCCTGGTCTGCACTCACGGGGTGGCAAGCCCACCCGGGGGTGGGTTTGTCTACCCGGATAGCAAGACCTCAACTGCGGAGTTCGAGGACAAGTGGATGCCCTTGCTCCCACAGGGGGAGTTTAAGAGCAGCCCCCAGCACGGTTGGGCCGAGCAATATTCTAACGGGCGGATCGCCGCTGTTGTGTTCAACAACGGGTTCACGCTTGAGTTCCGCACGTATTCGCAGGATGCCTCGAACCTTCAGGCTGGGAGCTTGGCGTTGCTTCATTGCGATGAAGAGCTGCCGTTTCACCTCTATCCTGAGTTGGCTCTGCGGTGTGAGGCGCAGGATGGCTACATGAGTTTCGTGTTCACGGCGACGCTTGGGCAGCCGGAGTGGCGCGAGATCGTAGAGGACCGGACGCAGTGGCTTGAAGACGACGTAGAGATCATGCAGATCAGTATGTACGACTGTCAGTTCTTTGAGGACGGCAGCGCTGGCCTATGGCCAGAGTTCAAGATTGAGAGGATGAAGCGTCGTCTCTCTACTGAGGCTGAGATTCAGCGTCGGGTCTACGGCAGGTTCGTGGTCGACAGTGGCCTCAAGTACCCCACCTTCGTGCGCAGCCAGCACATCATCAAGGGGCACCCCGTGCCGAGGAGTTGGCTCTACTATGCGGGCGTTGATTACGGGGGCGGGGGAGATGAGACGAGCAAGACCTCTCACCCCTCGGCCATTGGGATCTTGGCGGTCTGTCCTAACTTCAGACGCGCTCGTATCGTTAAGACGTGGCGGGGTGATGGGGAGCTGACGACTGCCGATGATGTGATTCGCAAGTACATCCAGATGACGCATGGGCTGACGATGATCACCGCCTTCTTCGATTGGGCGGCGAAGGACCTAGGGACGATTGCTCAGCGCCTTGGTCTGCCGTTCGCACCGGCTGAGAAGAGTCATGAGGTTGGCGAGGCGACCGTCAATACGCTGTTTAAGAACAACGCGCTGAAGATATACGACAACTCGGGCGACACGGAGAAGCTGGCACGCGAGTTGGAGGGGCTGCTCAAGTCGACCAACAAGAAGTCGGCTAAGGATGACTTGATCGACGCCTCGTGCCGCTACGCCACCACCAAGATCCCGTGGGACATGGAGTACATCACTAAGGCGCTGCCGGAGGAGGCGGAGCCAGCCACGCCCACCCCGTCTGAGGATGAGAACAACCTCCGCAGGGGGCTGCCGGTTGACAAGAGCGACGATCTTGAGGCGCGGGACGACGTGGATAGTGAGCTATACTACTGGTCCAGTCAGTATTAGCAGGGGTAGCTCAGGGATTAGAGCGTCGGGAGTAAGTTGCCGAAGGTCATAGGTTTGAATCCTATCTTCTGCGCCATTTAAACGTCGCCACTACCGTTTCGGCGGGTTCTGTGACAATAATAGATGCTGATGGCAACGAAGCAAACGGCCGATCTGGTCGCACTTATTGAGGCGGCTGGCCGATCTGGTGTGACATCGTTTAAACTTGGTGACTTTGAGGTGAGCTTTGTGGCTCCTACCCCAATTGTCGCCCTATCGGCGCCGCTAGATGGCGATATGGACCAAGAAGTGGACGCTTTGGACGACGAGAACGTCAAAGAACAGCGTATGGCGGAGCTGATGATCTCAGATCCGCTGCGTTACGAGCAAATGTTGGCCAGTGAGGGCGTGGGGACGCACGAAATGGGGACAACCAGTGAAGCTTAAGCCTGTAGGTAAGTCCATGGGGGGACTCCTGGAGAAGGAGCGGCAGAAGCGTGCGGAGGCTCGCCTGTATAGGGAGATGCGCAAGCTCGACAAGCCCATCTCAGAGCGGATCAAGGACGACAAGGCTAAGCAGAAAGGTCAGAAGTGAGTAAGCCCACGATTACGACCTTGAATCAGTGGGCAATGGAGGCTGAGGGCGTAGATAAGGCGACTTTTGCCGATATGCGCTCTAGCTTGCTGTTGATTGCGGGCGAACACTACGCCCGTGCCAACGACCGCTTCTACGACCGCGTTCGCACCTCAAAGGATCTCTCGCAGGACGTGAAAATCCGGCTGACGAAGAACCATATTGGCCGCATTACCAAGACCTACGTCAATAACATCATGACCTACGCTCCTGGAGTGAAGGCTGCTCCCCATAATGAGGCGGAGAGCGGAGATCGTAAGTCGGCAGAGCTGTGCAACGCCGTTTGGCAGGATGCCAAGAAGAAGCTCGACTACGATGACCAGGTTTCGTCCTGGGCAGACGACTTCGTGGGTATCAGCGAGGTCTGGACGGAGTGCTACTTCGATCCTCAAGGCGGTGCCCTCGTTGGCTACGAGCAGGCGCTAGATCCTGAGACGGAGGCCCCCATCTTCGAGAAGATGATGCAGGAGCAGCCTACCTTCGACCCTGCGACCCTCTCTATGGTCATGCAGCAGGTTGAGGTGGATGACGAGACTAAGCCTGTTCCTGACAAGCTGAAGCCTGTCTTCGCTGGCGCCATTAAGTTTAAAGAGGTTCACGGCTTCAACGCCTTCCGTGCGCCTGAGTGCAAGAACCTGAAGCACTCACCCTGGTACGCCATCCGTGAGATGGTTCCCGTGCCCCAGCTCAAGCAGATGTTCTCTGGCGAGGATAAGGAGAAGATGATCACCGAGACGGCGGATCGTACTTTCCTCGTGTTTGACAACGTCCAAGGTGGGTATCGCAAGTCCGACAAGAACGAGTGCCTGATTCGTAAGTGGTACTTCCGTCCCAGCTACGAGTACCCCGAGGGTTACTACTTCATCACGACTGAGACGGGCATTTTGGACGAGGGCGTTCTGCCTGGTGGCCTTTTCCCGCTTGAGATGGAGGTCTTCGACCGCATCCAGACCAGCGCCCGTGGTCGTGGGATCGTGAAGCAGCTTCGCCCCTATCAGATTGAGATCAACCGCTGCGCCTCTAAGATCGCAGAGCATCAGATGACCCTTGGTGACGATAAGCTCATCATGTTCAACGGCAGCAAGCTGACATCTGGTGGACAGGTGCCTGGCGTGCGCGGTGTGAACGTGCAGGGCGCCCAGGCTCCCACGATCCTGGCTGGCCGCTCTGGCTCTCAGTACCTTGAGTACATGCAGTCGCAGATCACCGAGATGTACCAGGTCGCCATGATGCAGGAGGACTCGGCCGCTGCGCCCAACGGGCAGATCGAGCCCTACGCCCTGCTGTTCAAGTCGGCGTCTCAGAAGAAGATCTTCAAGCGCCACATCAAGCGGTTTGAGGGCTTCCTTCAGCGCACCTGCCGCCTCTATCTTAAGATGGCCAAGCTCTACCTGTCGGAAGACACGGTTGTGTTGGCCGTTGGCAGCAAGGAGCGCATCAACATCAGCGAGTTCAAGAACACACGCGATCTGGACGTTGAGATCAACATCGAGGCGCTGTCGGACGATGTTGAGACGCTGATGGGCAAGCAGCTCACCATGAACCACCTCATGCAGTACGCAGGTCAGCAGCTCTCACGCGAAGACATCGGCATGATTATCAAGAATATGCCGTATGCCGACGCCAAGGATGCGTTCTCTGATCTGACGATGAACTCGACTATCGCCAAGAACCTGATCCTGGCCTTGGATCGCGGAGAGATGCCTCAGGTCAACCCTGAGGAGCCGCAGACCTACATCGTGTCGCGTCTCTCGTTCCGTATGCTCGAGAGCGACTTCGCGAACCTGCATCCCCACATTCAGAAGAACTACTCGATGCAGAAGGGCGAGCGTTTGGAGCTTGCTGAGGAGCTTCGTCAGCGCACGCTGCGTGACAATGCGGGGCTTATCCCTGCGTCCGGCGCTCTCATCGACGCTGGAGCCTGGATTCCGTCTCCCTCTGACGAAGATCCGTCAAAGACCAAGCGTCTGCGGCTTCCGCAGGACTCGGTCTATTGGCTGTACCAGAAGCTCCAGGACCAAGGGTTTATGCAGGCTGAGTTGAATAAAATGACTCCCGAGACGCAGGGGCAGATGCCCGGCCCTCCGCAGCAGCAGCAGCCCCCGGTTGGTGAGCAGGGGTAGTTTAAATGGTCTGGCGACCCCTAGGCGCTCTTGCTTGGGGGGATTAGGCGCGACGGTGGGCCAGAGCCTCGCGCAGGAGAACTGATATGGACATTGAGAACGACGGCGACGAAGGCACGAGCCCATTCTTGGAGACTGCCACCCCGGAGCCCGAGAAGAAGGAGGAGCCCGATGCTCCTGCCGAGCCCACTGAGGCTCCCGAGCCCGAGGGCGATCCCGCGCCCTACACTCCCAGCTCGCTGAAGGTTAAGAGCTTTGGCAAGGAGTACGAGATCGACTCTGCTTTCCGTCCCTTCATCAAGGACGAGAAGACGGAGAAGCAGGTGCGTGAGCTTTACGAGAAAGCTTACGGCATGGAGGAGTACAAGCGCCGGGACTCTGAGAAGGATCAGATGATCCGCGAGCAGTACGAGCCGCTGGTGCAGTCGATCCAGAAGATTGGCCAGGCTTATCAGGCCAACGATATGGATGCGGTCTTTAGTCTGATGAAGATTCCAGAAGTCAAAATTTTGGAGTGGGTGGCGCAAAAAATTCAGATGTCAGAGCTTCCCCCGGAGCAAAAAGCTGTTTACAGTGAAAGACAGAAGGCAAAACTCGAAGCCGCAAGCCTCAGGGAAGCCAACGACCTGCTAGTGACCGAACGCAACTCATACGCCGCCTCACAAAGGAGCTTTGAGTTGAGCCAAGGGCTCGCAAAGCCAGAGGTTAAAGAGTTCGTAGACACCTGGGACTCCATGTATGGGGCCGGGGCGTTTGAACGGCAGGTGAAAGAGATCGGACTGTCAGAGTTCCAGCGTCTTAATGTAGACCTCTCCGCAGAAGAGGCCATCAAGAAGGCGATTGAGAAGGTACAGCCTGTGGTTTCTCGGCTCAAAGTTGCGGCTCCTTCGGCGCCCGCTAGTGCTGGTTTACCTAAGGTCATCCCTAATCTAACTGGGAAATCGGGCTCTCCGGCAAAACAAGCCGTTCGCACACTTGATGATATTAAGCGTCTCGCAGCCTCAATGGACTGACGAAACCACCCTGGGAGGGGATTAAAAAATGGCAACTTTACGTACTTTTCAGGACATGCTCAACGAGTACTTGACCTACGACCTGCTCAAAGAAGAAATGGTCAAAAAGAACTACCTGTTCAACAAGATCGAAAAAGACGACGGCTGGAAGGGCGGCGTCCTGCCTGTCCCGTTCAAAGCTGCTGGAGCTTCTTCGATGAAGTTTGGTGGCCTCACCGCCTCCAACAACATCGCCCAAGACAAGTTCGTGCGCGGTGAGATCACTGCGCCCAAGGAAGTCTGGGGCGCGATGATCTTTAACCAGCGCGATCTTATCGAACAAGACGGCAAGGTTAACGAGAAGTCCTTCCTGAAGCTCTTGCCTCAGGTTGTGGAAGACTTCACCGAGCGTATGCGTGACAACGTCTCGATCAACTTGCTGAACGGCGCTCACGTTGCCGTTCTGACCTCTAACGGCCTCGCCTCTGGTATCACCACGCTGGACCGCCCCGACCGCCTGGACATCGGCCAAGAGCTGGAGTTCGGCTCGGACACGCAGCCCACGATCTCTGGCTACGTTTCCGCGATCAACATGAACCCCGGCGTCCTCACGGCACTGATCGTGACGACTCGCGGTGGTGTGACTGCTTTGGACCTGTCTGCCTACCTCGTGGCTGACAAGGCCAAGGCGTACATCCCCGGCGCCAAGACCAACAGCTTCATCTCGCTGCGTGAGTCGCTCCTGTCGTTTGCAAACGGCGGCACTGCGGCCCTCTACGGCCAGACCAAGACGCTTTACCCCTACCTCCAGTCGATCAACGTCGACGGCGCTGCGGTCACTGCTGTCAACCTGTTGTCGGAACTCTTCGACGCCTACACGGATTGCCGCCGCTACGGCAAGGGCAACCCCAGCGAAGCCATCATGAGCTACAAGAACCTTGGTACGGTCATGAAGCTCATCGAGAACTCGAAGGGTGCCTACAAGACCACTCCGACGACCGAGAAGGCCGAGATTTACGGCTGGACCTCCATCGAAGTCGTGGGAGTCAAAGGCCGCCTTACGGTGGTTGGCGTCCAAGAAGTTGACGACGACGTCATCATGCTCATCGACTGGCGTGCCCTCAAGTTCCACTCGAACGGTATGTTCCGCAAGGTCAAAGATCCCGACACCGGATCGGAATACTACAAAATCCGTGGCGAAAGCGGCTACCAGTACATCCTGGATATGTATCTCTTCGGTGAGTTCGTGTTGAACCGTCCTTCGTACTGCGGCATCATGTACGGCATCAGCTACGCATAAGAAAAGGAAGAATAAAAATGGACGTTGTATCTAAAGCTCTCCAGAAACAGCTTAACGCAGGTGTTGGCACCATCCTCCCTCAGGAAGGCGTTCTCGGCGATCTGCTTGTGTCCCGCAAGGTTCTCATTCGCGGCAACTACAAGTTCTCGCGTGATGGCGGCGCCATCAGCACGATCAACTTGAAGGACGTGAATGGCGATACCATCACCCTGCCCGCAGGCTTGATCGTGAACAACGGCATCGTGGTCTGTAAGACTGCCGTCACCTCCGCTGGAGCCGTGGCCATGGACATCGGCGTCGCAGCCGGAGCCGAGTTCACCTCGGGCACCCTCAAGGGTGCCCTGGACTTGGCTAACGAGAAGGCCGCGATCATCCCGGTTGGCTCGGCAGCTACGGCAGTTGTTGTGACTGTCGCCGGTCTGCTGACGGTCAAGGTCGCCACCGCCACCATCACGGCTGGCGAGTTCGACGTGTTCCTTGAAGGCTACTACCGCGAATAGTTCTTGTTAGAATAGCAGCGGGGGTCTTAACGGACCCTCGTTGCTTATTTTGCTCTTTTAAAGGAGTATCAAGTCATGCCAAAATATTCACCCAAATCGGTACGCGTTACAGTCGGGACGGCCGCTGTTGCAGTCCAGGCTGCTGTCGCAGGCTCTTTGAAGCTTGGACTTATTATTCAAGCTGACGCCAGCAACGCCGGTAACATTTTCATTGGTGGCTCTGATGTCACCACCTCGAACGGAATCCAGCTCGCCGCTGGAGCCACTCTTTCTCTTAATGATTTCGGAACCGCTCACAGCATTGGTGAGTGGGATCTTACAAAGGTCTTTCTTGTCAGCAACCAGGCGGCACAAGCGGTACGCGTTTCATACGCTGAATCGGTGTAACCAATGGGGTTGTTTGTCCTTGGCGGCAAGACACCCGCAGAAGCACTGAACCTAACCACGGCCGCTCGCACGGCTATAGTCTTCCCAGATGGGGCGCTCGTTTACGACGTTGACCTAGACACGTTGTATGTCGGCGACGGGGCCACTCTGGGGGGCATTGCTGTTGGCGGTGGCACTGATGACCACACGTTACTCATAAACATCGGCACGAATACGCACGCGCAAATCGACACCGCACTGACGAGACTTGCGAACACAAGCGGCACGAACACCGGCGATCAAGATCTAGCAGGCCTCGTGCCATATACCGGCGCGACCGGCCCCGTTGACCTTGGCGCTAACATCTTGACCGCAGAATCTCTTCAAGTCGGCACTTCGTTTCCGATTAAGACGGGGCCGAATAATTCTGAAATCTGGCTGGGTAACGACGCAGGCCTCGGCGCAACCAACGCAAATGATTCAAATTTCTTCGGAAACAGCGCAGGCTTCGAGGCAACCGACGCCCAAAGTTCAAGCTTCTTCGGGACCAACGCAGGCTATAACGGAACCTACGCCCAAAGTTCAAACTTCTTCGGAAACAGCGCAGGCTATAACGGAACCTACGCCCAAAGTTCAAACTTCTTCGGGACCAACGCAGGCTTCGAGGCAACCAACGCAAATGATTCAAATTTCTTCGGAAACAGCGCAGGCTATAACGGAACCGACGCCCAAAGTTCAAACTTCTTTGGAGCTAACGCAGGCTATAACGGAGCCTACGCCCAAAGTTCAAACTTCTTCGGAAACAGCGCAGGCTATAACGGAACCGACGCAAATGATTCAAACTTCTTCGGGACCAACGCAGGGAGTGGAGCGAGCAGTGCAGCGAACTCAATATTTATTGGATCGCAATCAGGCGCTAGTGACACCGTAGACAATGTTACAAACGCGGGCGATTGGTCCATAGCTCTCGGCCCGTACTCGGGGACCGGCGGATTCTCGAACTCGATGGCCTTCGGGCGCGGCGTTATTAACACGGCGAGCGGTCAGTTCAATTTCGGTAACGTGCTTTACGGCACCGGCATTTATAACTCCGACACTCAGGACGGGGCGCCAATAGCGGGCGGCAAGGTAGGGATCGGCACCGGTGCACCCGCCGCCGAACTCGACGTTGTGGGAGAAATCACAACGGACGCCGGAACAAACAAGTGGAAACTCAAAGGCCTGGTCACTGCGACCGTGGCGCTCGACACAACACAGCACCTCGAAGTGGAAATCAACGGCGTTAATTACCTGCTAGCACTAGCGGTCTAAGGAGATTTCATGGCAGATATTCCAAACCCCAACCCGATCACAGTTCCCGCAGCGGCAGAGCGCGTTTACGATAAGCAGTTTTGCACGCAGCTAATGATCGACGCCTCCCCAGGCGGCGAGTGGAGAGCGCGGTTCACAGGCCTCCCCTACGATGGCACTGCGGTTCTGCGGCAGGATTTATTTTCGGTTGAGCTTAAGGATTTAAAAGCTCTCGCGCTGCTAGACCCCGAACTCGCGCAGGCCATGGGCACAGTGCTCGCCGTCATCGGCAAGTATCTCGTCAAGTGCAAGATCGCTAACAAGCGCCTCGTCACCGTGACGAACATCGCGGAAATCCTCTCGTGACCAAAGAACAAGCTCTTCAAATCATCGCGCAGCTCGCAGCCGCTTACCGTGGCACGCTCGCCGAGCATCAACAGATCCAAGAGGCCCTTAAGACTTTAAAGGAGACACCGTAATGGACATTAACTTACTGAGACAAGCAAACGCGTTCTTTGAGCTTATGAAGGACGCCGACAAGAAGAGGGCACTTCTGCAAGAGATCATTGCGGGCAAAGAGCAAATTGCCGCATCATTTACCGAGCTTGAGGCTATCGAAAAAGACACTGAAGAAAATCATAAAGCATCTGTGGCTCTTCTGGCCTCCGCTCAAGCGGATACTGCTGAGTTGCGGGAGAAGGCCAAGAAGCTGGAAGCCAAAGAATTGGCGATTAAAGCGTCCAGCAAAGAGCTTGCTGAGTCTTTGAAGTCGCTTAAAAAACAGCAGGCCGAATCCAGCGTTTTGTCTGAGGATCTTAAAGGGAAGGCAGCCGCTTTTAATGAAAAAGCTGCTAAAGCATCTGCGGAGATTGAGGCCATGAAGGCTCAAGCTGCCGAAGCTAAGCTTGTCTACGACGCTAAACTTGCAGCTCTCAAGAAGACCATGGGCGAGTGATGACGTGGGTCGGACGCACCCTTACTTGGCTCGGCTACGTCTGTATCGGGGCCATGTCTATTTGGACCACGTTTCAGGTTACGCAGGCCCAATTCAAGTGGGAGCTGTCGGCCATCGCCGTTAAAGACGAGGGCCAGGACAAGCGGCTAGACGCCATCAACTCAGATCAGAGGTTCCTGGAACGCCAGATCATGGATAAATTGACGATCATGCATGGCGACATTCGCAAAATCGAAGGTAAACTTGAACGCTAGGGGGAACGAATATGGACTTGCTAGATACGAAATTTGTGGACATTAAGATCGAAGGTATGAAGGTCAAGATCGAGGCCGACCTGATTGAACCCGCCCTTGCGCTGGTTTTTGGTCAACTGAAGGCACTCGCACAAAAGACTGACATCTCTTGGGACGACGAACTCGTTGTCAAGATGGAAGCTGCCGTTCGCGCCGCCCTGGCCGAAAAGGTCGCTTAACCATATGGCCGTCGACCTGGGCGATTTGGTAAAACAATTCGCCTGGGACGTAGCCGTTCGCGTGGTCCTTGCGCAGTTCTTTATAGCCGTGCCTTGGTTAGCATGGCAGCCGATGAGGGCGTTCATTACGCTTATCGTGACCTACTTCTCTGATCGTCTGTTCGATGAGGCCCATGAGTGGGTGGACATCAAGGCTATCAAGTTTGGCAACGCCAACGAAGAGCGCGAGTTTAACAAAGCCGCCGTGACGCTTAAAATCATCGCCCAAAACAAGGGCGCGGATTCCAAGGAGTACGCCAATGCCCACGAGAACGCCGTTAAGTCTTTTGTTGAGCTTGTTCGTTACGACTCTGCTGCTTAACGGCTGCAAGGGCGTCGAACTAACCAACGATGCAGCTTGCTCGGCCACCAGCTTCCTGTCTAACGGCATGGACTGCGCTGAGAGCCTCACGCGCAAGACGACTCACCTAACTCTTGAGCAGTCGATTGAGTTCCTTGAGCCTCAACCGGAGCGCATCGACAAAAAGACCGGGAAGAAGATCCCTGAGCGCGGTGGGGCCATCTGCCAAAGCGTTGAGGACTGGAACGGGCGCAGAACCGCCTTGGACATCGCCTGCCGCAAGGCTAAGAAACGCTGCACTCAAGAGATGCGGGGAGCCATCGAGGGGCTGCGGATTCAGGCCGCCCATTTGGAATCGCAGTTGGTAACGCCGTGACAGAAGCCCTAGTTTGCTTCTTCATATGGGCAGTGTTCGTGTGTATCTACGTCTCAGTCTGGGCGTGGTGGGGCTAGCTCGGGCATTGGTGGCACCAGGATCAGCTCCACTTCCTTATCCTCGTGCCAGGCCTTGCGTAGCTTCTGGATAAGCCACTGCTCTTTGGCGTCCAGTTCAAGCGTCACCCGCACGGACATATCCGACTGGGATGTGATGCCGCTGACTTTAATCAAATGACGAACTTCCCAGCGTAGTGCGTGACGCCGATAGAGCCATCGCGCAGCCACTCGATGAGTTCGCCGCCGCCGGTCTTGCTGATGTACTTGTCGTCGGTTGCAATGCAGCCGTAGCTGCGACCGCACACGCTCGTGTCGGTGTTGCCCTCGTTGTCGTAGACGTAGCTTGAGCCGTGCAGCACAACGCCGCGAGCGAGGATCTTGGAGTTAGTGGGGCTCAGGCCATTGAGGCGCACCGCAGTGCCAACCGTGTCGGACTGATACTTGGGGCCGGTCTTGATGTAGCCCAAGGATGACATCAGCGATCCGCTGACGTTGCTCACTTCGCGGCAGACGCCGTTGTTTGGCGTGCGGTTAGAGCCGCCAACGCCGTGCGCTGCCTTGTAGCTGTAGAGCTTTTTTTCTTTGATGCCGTAGACGAACAGGCGCGGCTTGCGGGAGTTGATCGAATAATCAAACTCGAAAATCCAGTTGCACTTGCTGGCCATCTCTTGGCGTTTAACGAATGCCAGCGCGACCTCGTTGGGGACTTTGATTTCAGACACAGGCGTCTCCTTGGTTGCGATCGGTTTACGAGCGAGGACCTGGGAGGCGAAGTCGGGCTTTCTGAAAGGACTCCAGTAGCGTGCGCCGCCAAGCCACTGACCGCCAGGCTTCTTAGCAACCACCTTGTCGGCGGTGAGCCAGCGGTTGAGGATGACGAACATACAAGCGATGTTGAAGAGCGGATCTTTAAGGTCTTCGGTGGTGGCTTTGGCCATGCTGACCTTCAGGCCGCCGGTTGCAAACTTTGAGTAGCTGCGCACCGGCCCATAGCTCATCTGAAACAGGCCGGTAGATAACTGCCCCTCAAGATGCCCGCCCTCGGCGTAGGTCGTCGCAGGTTTAAAGTTACTCTCGCGCTTGCAGAGCTGGCAGATAAGCCGCTTCCAACTATCGACCGAGCCATCGAGCCCGTACTTCGCGGCGTCGGGTAGCTTCAGCTTGTGAAAGCCGTAGCTAACGATGAGGGATTCCACGAGCGCGTCCCATTCCTTGTTTTCAAAATACTGACTCATTTATTCTCCTCTCCCGCGTCGTGCGGGTTGTTAGGTGGCTTCTTCTGTCGGATTGGGCCCTTGGTCAGACTGTTGACCGTTACCTTTTGGCCCTTGAGCAGCTGGGCCTTCGCCCTGGCCGAGAGCGTTGAATAGGTCCTCTTGTAGTCTGGGTCGCCGTGCTTGATGGCGAGCTGCTCCAGTGCCTTTTTTACTAATGACATTTCTTATCCTCATCCTGGCGCGCGATATGTACTGAGTAACATTCGCTGCCGTCCATCCGAAACAATCGCCAATCTCTTCTTGTGTTAATTCCCATTCGTAAAACAGCTTGGTTACTGCCCTTTCAATCGGTCGCAGGCCTTCCAGATATGGCTCAGGCAATCTTCGAGATTCAGTCTCACGATGCACAGGTTCGAATGTTCGATCATCGGGATAGACTTCCTCCAAAGAGACTGATTGAGCGAGTGCATCGCTAGAGCGCCGTGCCCCATAGCCACTCTCATATTTTCGTAGGTAGTCAATGACGAGGAACTGGAAGCCGGTTCGCAGATCTCTTCCAGAGAGCCAGCTCTCGACAGCAAAAGAAACTGCGTCCTCTCGCGTTTGCTCAGGAAGGCTAGGCCAGCGCTTTCGAATAAACGCTTCGATTTTTCCTCGGTAAAGCACCAGCGAATCTGCGCTAGGGACTTGATCGGGTCTTCCGTTCACGCCTTCCCCCGATTGATTTCGATTTCGTTGACACGGTGATTCATGGGATTCCTAACGCGCCGCTGCCAATTCGATTGCAAGGGTTGCCCAAACGCAGTGAGCGATGAGGGCGGGTCGGTAACAATGGCGTCAGCCGACGCGTCGGACATCGTGCGCAGGACTTCAAGACAATCGCCGAGGTGAAACATCGCCCGAGCCTAGCGCAGGTGCGGGCGGATGTGAAGGCTGCCTAGCGTCAAGCTGCCTCGTGATCTCCGCCTGTAGCCACTTCAGCGCGTGGGTGTCGGGCCAGCCCTTTTCAACCACCTGCTTGATAAGCGATGCTGCCAATTCTTTGTTCGTCTTGACATCCTCCCCTAGCTAAAGCGAGGGGATTCCTGGATACACGGCCTCGGAGGCACCGTGCAGAGCAGGTTGGTTCACGTTTCCACGGACGGTGCCTTTGCGGGCCGAAGCTCGCACGGGTCTTACCTGTCCTCCACGCGCAGTTACCGCCTGTCCGGCGGCCAAAATGTTTTTCGCAGCATTTTCATCACGGTCGTGGATCGCGTGACAGCTTGGGCACGACCATTCACGAATGTTCAACGGCAGCTTTTCGGCAACGAATCCGCATCGGTGACACCGCTTACTGGACGGGTAGAAGCGGCCACACAGCCGGATCTCTTTTCCGTACCAAGTCGCCTTGTACTCCAGCATCCGCCGGAAGTTGCCCATACCGACATCGCTGATTGCACGGGCCAAACAGTGGTTTTTGACCATGCCTCTCACGTTCAAGTCTTCGATAGCAAGCACGTCAAAGCGCCGAACTAAGTCCGTAGTGATCTTGTTCAACCAGTCCTTGCGACTGTCAGCGACGCGAGCGTGTAGCTTGGCGACCTTCAACCGCTGACGATTCCAGCGACCGCTTCCCTTCTTGCGTCTGGACAGCACCACCTGAAGCCGCTTCAGCCTCTCAAGGTTGCCGCCCAAATGCTTGGGGTTGGCGATGCGCTCACCGTTGGAAAGCGTAGCAAGTCGGGTGATGCCAAGATCAATCCCCACATGGGCACCAGTCCTCGG
>Ga0163150_10001199_pt1 | contig 45138 bp, 40 predicted proteins | sample OliLakLV19P2IB_FD_148628 | JGI IMG/M metagenome (GOLD analysis project Ga0163150, IMG submission 148628) | Freshwater microbial mat bacterial communities from Lake Vanda, McMurdo Dry Valleys, Antarctica - Oligotrophic Lake LV.19.P2.IB | ecosystem: Environmental > Aquatic > Freshwater > Lake >... | reverse complement strand
CCCCCTCACGGGAGGCGAGGGGAGCCGAATTTTCAATTCCTTCCACACGCCCTTGATGACATTCCTTTCCGGTCGCCTCAGCTCCGCCTCGCAATTCCTGATTGTTGTCGCTGTAGTCATCGAGTGCTTCGTCTTCGCGCTGCTCTCGCCGAGCTTTCTCACTGTCAACAACTTTGTCAACGTCGCGCTGCAGATCGCGATTTACGGCATTCTGGCGGTCGGCATGACGCTGGTTATCCTCACGGGAGGCATCGATCTTTCGATCGGATCCATCGTCGCCCTGTCCGGCGTGGTTGCGGCGGGCGTGTTGGAGAAGATGGTTCACCAAGCGGGGTTGGGGACGCTGCTGGCCATCGTTGTGGGCATTGGCATCGGCATGGCTTCGGGCGGCTTCGCCGGACTAATGATCACGCGGCTGCGAGTGCCGCCGTTCATCGTGACGCTGGCATTGATGACGGTCTGCCGCGGGCTGGCCTTCATTTTCACAGGCGGCTTTTCGATCGGAAACCTGCCGCTGGGGTTTGGTTTCCTCGGCAGAGGCCATCTGGGGCCGATTCCGGTTCCCGTGGTTATGATGGCGCTGGTTTTTCTGGGAGGCTATCTGCTATTGTCGAAAAGCGCTCAAGGCCGCTACATCTACGCTATCGGTGGAAACGAAGAGGCCAGCCGCCTGTCGGGGATCAACACGCGCGGTGTGATTCAGCGGGTATACCTTTTGAATGGGGCGCTCGCCGGACTGGCTGGGATCACGCTCGCTTCCCGCCTCGGCGCCGGAGTACCCAACTCTGGCCTCAACTACGAATTGGATGTGATCGCTGCGGTTGTCGTTGGCGGCACCAGTCTCATGGGCGGCTCCGGAAGCGTAGCTGGAACCTTCTGGGGAACGGTGTTCATCGGCATTCTGAATAATGGCTTGAATCTGGCCAACGTCGATCCCTACACCCAAAAGGTGGCGCTGGGCGTAGTGATCCTGCTGGCAGTGTTGTTGGATCGGATGAAGAAATGAGGATTGGACGCAGATTTCGCAGATGAATCAATCCCAGTCTAAACGATCTGTCAATAAAAGCTGCGCGGCCAGACCACCAGCACCATCTGCGAGGATCTGCGAAATCTGTATCCAATCTTCAATGAGCCTCTGTGTTTTTGTGGCGAGCCAGAGTGCGGGAAGGAACTGCGCATGAGTTACTACCTTGGAATCGACATCGGAACAACTGGAACCCGCGCGGTGTTGGTTGATGGTCTGGGAAAAATCATCGGCGGCCAGTCGGCGGATCATGAGCCGATCAGCACGCCGCTGCCTCAGTGGGCCGAGCAGAGTCCGGAGAACTGGTGGGCGGCGGCGCGCCTAGCCGTGACCGGAGTTCTCAGGCGCACTGGGGTCAACGGCGATGCCATTGAAGGCATCGGGCTATCGGGTCAAATGCACGGGCTGGTGCTGCTCGACAAGCAGCATCAGGTGCTGCGGCCTTCCATCATCTGGTGCGACCAGCGCTGCCAGGCGGAAGCGGACAGAATCACCCGCACGGTGGGGTACGACAAACTGATTGAGATCACCTGCAACCCGGCCCTCACCGGATTCACCGCGCCCAAGCTAGCGTGGGTGCAGGGGCACGAGCCGGTGGTGTTCGGCCAGATCCAGAAGGTTCTCTTGCCCAAAGACTACATCCGCTTCCGTCTGACGGGCCAGTTTGCTGCTGAAGTTTCGGATGCTTCCGGCACGACGTTGTTCGATGTCGTGCGGCGGCGATGGTCCGACGAGATCATAGCGGCGCTCAAATTCAATCGGGATTGGTTCCCAGAAGTGCATGAGTCGGTTGCGGTCTCTGGCCATCTCAGCGCTTCAGTGGCGCAAGAGCTTGGCTTGAAGGCCGGCACACCGGTCGTAGGCGGCGGTGGTGACCAGGCTTCGGGGGGGGTGGGGAATGGCATTGTGTCTCCAGGAATTGTTTCCTCCACCATCGGCACTTCGGGTGTTGTGTTTGCATTCATGGAAAACCCAGCCCGTGACCAGAAAGGCCGCGTACACACGTTTTGCCATGCCGTGCCCCAGAAATGGCATGTGATGGGAGTGACGCAGGGTGCCGGCCTGTCGCTCCGTTGGGTTCGTGACCACTTTGGCGGGCAGGAAGTGAGCCTTGGGAGGTTGCTCAAGCAGGATAGCTATGAGCTGCTCACGCAACAGGCTGCACAAGCGAAGCCCGGCTGCGAGGGACTGATTTTTCTGCCGTACTTGATGGGAGAGCGGACGCCGCATCTGGATGCGAACGCGCGCGGCGTGTTGTTTGGTTTGACGGGTCGGCACACACGGGCCGACGTTTTGCGAGCCGTTCTGGAGGGTGTCGCCTACAGTTTGAAAGACTCGTTCCTGATTTTCGAGGAGATGAAGGTGCCTGTAACGCAGGTCCGCGCCTCGGGAGGTGGTGGACGCAGTGCGCTGTGGCGGCAAATCCAGGCTGACATCTTTGGCAAGGAAATCTGCACGGTGGCTGCCGACGAAGGTGCGGCCCTTGGAGCCGCACTGGTGGCTGCAGTTGGCGTTGGCGGTTTTGGTTCGGTCGAGCAGGCCTGTACCCAGTCCATTCAGCTCACCAATCACACGCGTCCCATCGCTGAGAATGTGAAGCTTTACGCTGAGTATTACGAAGTGTACCGGTCGCTCTATGGCGCCTTGAAGCCGAGTTTTGATACAGTAACGCGCCTTGCGGCGTCCGGGTAGGGCGACAGAGAGGCGAACCGCGAAGGCACGAAGAGCGCGAAGATATAGAAGGTTAGAGGCACTAGGTTGTGACCAACATTAGACTTGATTGAAAAGCTGAAGGCGAGAAACAACGTGGGTGGATTCTTTGTGTTTACCGGTGTCTCAGAGTTTCAACCTTCCGGAGTTTTCTTCGCGCTCTTCGTGCCTTCGCGGTTTGTTTTGGTCTTGACTAGGAGCTTATGACTCGATTTGCGATCGGCGTGGACTTGGGCGGCACCAATCTGCGTGTGGCGGCCGTCAACGAGAATGGCGGTTTGTTTGATCAACTCAGCCTGGAAACGCTGGTGGAGCGGGGCCGCGAGGATGTGGTTGACCGGCTGACGAACGGAATACTCGAACTGGTTAATCGTTGGAAAGACCGTTACCAACTGGCAGGCATTGGCGTTGGCATTCCGGGTATCCTTCGGGTGAAGGACGGAATTCTGGTGGCATCGCCGAATTTGCCGGGGTGGGAAAACTTCAATGTTCGCGCCCAGATTGCAAAACGGTTGAACAGTCCCTTCTTTCTTGAGAATGACGCGAACGCAGCGGCCCTGGGTGAAAAGTGGATCGGGTCTGGCAAGGACGTGAAGCATCTTTGTTTTCTGACCATGGGGACGGGAATCGGGGGCGGACTCATTTTTGACGGCAAGATCTGGCATGGCGTTTCCGGCATGGCGGCGGAGTTAGGGCATGTAACGCTCTATCCGGGCGGGCGACTGTGTGCTTGTGGCAATCGAGGATGCCTCGAAGCCTATGCTGCCGCATCCGCGGTGGTGAAGGCGGCCCAGGAGATGCTGCAGGAGGGCAGAGCAAGCGAAGGTTTGCAGAAGCTGGCCGCTTCCGGTGCAAAGATGACGTCGGCGATGATCTACGACTTAGCGAAAGCGGGCGACGCTTCAGCGCAGGAGATCTTTCAGATGGTGGGTCGCGCCTTGGGGATGGCAATTGCCAACTTCATCAACATTTTTGACTTGGATACGTTTGTTCTGGGTGGCGGTGCCGTGGAGGCCTGGGATGCCTTCGAAAAAAGCATGTTCGAAGAAGTTGCCTTGCGCTCTTACGTCTGGCGCAACGACCCCAGGGAGATTCTAAAATCCAGCCTGGGCAGCCAAGCCGGAATCTTCGGCGCGGCCTACCTGGCGTTCAGTAAATAGCAATCAGCAATCAGCGATAGCACGGGTAGCCACGATCGCCGCGCAGTTTGCGGTGGTCGTGGGCAGTTTGTCAGGAAAAGCCTTACGGCCAGCAGAAGACGCTGACCGTGGCTGCCCAAAACGAATATTTTTCTTTTCTTCTATGAGTGAATTCGACCGAATCAAGCGACTTCCCCCGTACGTCTTTAGCATCGTTACCGACCTGAAGATGAAGGCGCGGCGCGCCGGGGAAGATATCATTGACCTCGGCATGGGAAACCCGGACCTGCCAACGCCGCCGCATATCGTGAACAAACTGGTCGAGGCAGCCCAAAAACCGCAGAACCACCGATACTCGGCCTCGAAAGGAATCTTTCAGCTGCGGCTGGCGATCTGCGAGTGGTACAAGCGGCGCTACGATGTAGATCTGGATCCCGAAACTGAGGCCATCGTCACCATTGGATCGAAGGAGGGCATTGCGCACTTGTCTCTGGCGTTGCTGGGTCGGGGCGAAAGCGCGTTTGTGCCCAATCCGTCTTACCCAATTCATCTGTATTCGGTGTTGATTGCCGGAGGCGACATCCACAGTATTCCCATGCTTCCGGGTTACGACTTCATTGAAGAGCTCCAGCGCCGCGTCAAATTGCTGTGGCCTGTGCCAAAGCTGCTGATCATTTCTTTTCCCGCCAACCCGACCACCCAAGTTGTGGAGCTGCCCTTCTTCCAGCGGATTATCGAGTTTGCCGAAGAGCACAAGATGATCGTTGTGCATGATCTCGCTTATGCCGACCTGGTCTTCGACGGCTACAAAGCCCCGAGCATTCTGGAAATTCCGGGAGCGCGAGAACGAACTGTGGAGTTCTTCACGCTGTCAAAGAGCTACAGCATGCCGGGCTGGCGGGTGGGCTTTTGTGTCGGCAATCGCGAGGTGATTCACGCGCTTACGCGCATGAAGAGCTATCTGGACTACGGAACGTTCCAACCGATCCAAATCGCTTCCATCGCAGCGTTGCGTGGACCCCAGGAGTGCGTGCAGGAAATCGTCGAAGTTTATCGCAGTCGTCGTGATGTGCTCTGTGACGGGCTGAACCGTGCCGGCTGGACGATTGAGAAACCCAAAGCCACCATGTTTGTCTGGGCGACGATTCCCGAAAAGTACAGGGCGATGGGATCCCTGGAATTCTCGAAGCAGTTGCTGCAGGAAGCCAAGGTTGCTGTGAGTCCCGGCATTGGCTTTGGTGAGTATGGCAATGAGTTTGTGCGTTTTGCCTTGGTGGAGAATGAGCAACGCATCCACCAGGCTGTGCGTGGCATCCGTCGGTTCTTGAGGTAGGAGCACACATGGGAGAAACTCAGCGAATGAAAAGAAACGGTAGCAATGCGCACAGGACGTCTCTACCGCCTGATGCACGCAGGGTGTCGGTCTACAAAAGGAAGGGAGACAAAGGGGCGTTCGAAGTCAGTGAAGCGAAGTCTTTCTACGGTCGAAGAACACCGCGCAATGCTGTAATCAATGGAGATGCGTTGGCGGAGTTGCCGAAGCTTCCTGCGGGCCAAGTGGACTTGATCGTAACGTCGCCGCCTTATGCGGATAGCCGTGCCAAGACCTACGGTGGAATACATCCAGACAAGTATGTGGACTGGTTTCTTCCGATCACCGATGAGTTGTTCCGCGTACTAAAGCCTGGCGGTTCGTTCGTTCTGAACATTAAGGAAAAGGTTGTTGATGGCCAGCGGCATACCTATGTTTTAGATCTGATTCTCAGAATGAAGGAACAAGGCTGGATATGGACTGAAGAGTACATTTGGCACAAGAGAAATTGCTATCCAGGGAAGTGGCCAAATCGGTTTCGCGACGCTTGGGAAAGATGCCTGCACTTTACCAAGTCGAAACAGTTCTCCATGTATCAAGAAGCCGTGATGGTACCGATGGGAGACTGGAGACATGCCCGGCTGCGTTCTCTGAGTGCCACGGACAAGACCAGAGACGAGTCGAAGGTCAAGAGTGGATTCGGAAAGAAGATTGAAAATTGGGTGGGACGACAATTGGCCTATCCCACGAACGTTTTGCACTTTGCTACCGAATGTGGCAACAAGTCGCATAGTGCGGCATTCCCTGAATCGCTGCCAGGATGGTTTATTCGGCTTTTCACCAAAACCGGCGACTTGGTTCTGGACCCTTTTCTTGGTTCGGGAACAACTGCAGTTGCAGCTGTAAAGGCCAACAGAGACTTTATAGGAATTGAGATCAAGCCGGAGTACTGTGACTTAGCTAACCAGAGCATCGTAAGCCTTGGCTCAGTCCAGCAGGATCTGGAGTTTGCACTTAATGAATCTTGAAGAATTGGAGCGGGAAATCGCGGTTTGTCTGGATCGATTTTACCGGAGTCGATTGGACGGCTTAGCCTCCTTGAGCCTCAAGAAAGTACTCTCCAAGAAGAATCCTTATTTGTACCGTGCTCTTGGAATGGAGAAGGCATCTGAGATTGTTGAGCAAGTTATGCTGGCCCACTTGGCTTCCTCCGACGAGACCATTTTTGGAAACTTTTTTTTCGAACCCCTCGCTAGACTGGCCGCTCGTGGCAAGGTCGGAGATGGCGAAGGTGTCGACTTTACCGTCGAGAGGTCGGACAGAATTCTCGCGGTCGCCGTGAAGTCGGGACCCAACTGGGGGAATGCGGATCAGCACAAACGGCAAAGCTCCAACTTCGATGCTCTTCGCAGAAGGCTGTTCAAGATGCAGAAACAGTTTGATCCGCTTTGCGGTCAATGCTACGGCAGACAGACGAGCGAGCCCACAGAGAATTCACGGTTCAGGCGCCGGTCAGGCCAGGCATTCTGGGAGGAGATCACGGGCGACCCTGACTTTTACCTAAAGCTTGTTCGGCTCATGAAAGACGTACCTGCCACAAATCGACCCAGGTACAAGCCCGTGTGGGATCAGTCAGTCAACAAATTCACGGCAGAGTTTGTCGATCAGTTTTGTGACACTTCCGGAGCAATACAATGGGAAAAATTGGTTGCGAGCGTTAGTTCCCAAGAGGGGCCTGCGCCGCGCTCGCTACTCACGAAGCGAAAGCCACGTACCCGCCAGTAGGAAGGCTTCTCGAGGGGGTGTCGAGTGAAGAGTTCGTTACTGGTGCTAATAGCGCTGGCAGTTGGCTGCGTGGGAGAATTGGAGCCCCTGCTTGCTCAGACCGTGCCTGCGCCACCCATCCACGAAGAAATCACTTTTAAAAGCATCGACGGCATGAAGATTCATGGCAACCTGTACCGCCCCAAAGGCAACGGACCCTTTCCCGCCATTGTGCGTGTGCATGGCGGCTTGCACGGGCAGGCTCATTCGCGGCGGCAAGACTACTTTGTTGATAACGGGTACGTGGTGCTGGATGTGGACTATCGCGGTAGCGAAGGTCACGGCAAGGATTACCGGAACAAGCTGGACATGGCCGAGAAGGAACTGGATGACGTCATCGCCGGCGCCAAGTTTCTGCAGACGTTGTCAACCGTTCAGAAAGACAAACTTGCCATCATGGGTGACGATCGCGGCGCTTACATCACCTACTTGGTGATTGCGCGGCAGAATCCCTTCAATGCCGCAGTTGCGATCAGCGGATATACTGATTTGTCCAAGCAGTACGAGTACGAAGCCGAAATCGCCCCAAACTTCATGGTGATTCAGAAGCTGATGAAAGGCTCACCGTACACGATGGAAGAGAGGTTTAAGGATCTCTCCCCGGTCAGCTTTGCCAGCAAGATCAACGTTCCCGTTTTGATTTTGCACGGCAACAACGACCGCTTTGTTTTGCCTGATCATGCCTGGAAGATGTCTGAGGCTTTGTTCCTGCACCAAAAGGAAAGCGACATCGTTGTTCTCTATTCCCCAGAAGAAGACACCGGGCACAACCTGAAAGGGAAGGCTCTGGAACAAGCGCACGAGCAGGCGCTCAAGTGGCTTAATAAGTATCTTTTTCCGGACAAGAAGAAATAGGCCGGGACGAAGTTCGACGTTCGAGCCTGGCTTTGGAACCATTCGCCATTCGAAATTCAAACTTCGTCATTCGCAATTCGTCCTTCGTCATTTCGCAGAACCGATGCGACAACCCCGCCGGGTGAGCGGTTCAGGCCGCCATCAAGATTCCTCACGCGAAGGTCCTCTCGAAACCATCAAACAGCTGACCGATGCCTGGATGCGGAAGGATCTCCGAGGCATGTCCCGGCAGCTTTCGAATGACATTACCGAACTGGGTCCGGTGGTTCCAAAGCCCCTTGTCGGGAAGCGCTGCTTCTTTCAAAAGTACCAGGCTTACTTTTCCAGCTCGCTGCGAATTGAGTCGTACCGCATCTTAAGTCCCCGTCTGATTCACTTGACGCCTCAACTGGTCCTTGTACATTTCCGCTACCGGATGAAAACCAGCAACGAGGATTCAATCGAGAAGTCGAGTGGCCAGGAAAGCATGCTGGTGGAGCTTACGCGAGGGAGCTGGCGCGTGAAGTTTATTCACTGGCACAAAGAGTAGTTTCAGCAGCGGGAGTTTTGCGACCATACGCCTGCGAAGAAGAGAAGCAAGGTCGCGACCGGCAAGCTCGCAGTCGTTCGTATGAGTCGTCCAAAGCCGTAACCGGCAAAGGATTTGGGATTGAGCCAACGGAAATCCAATCCCCCCACCCTGCGTTGGTTGGCGCGAGGGAAGCCAAGCTGAATCCCAGAGGCATGTTTTGAATCTCATCATCCTGGTTGAGCAGGACTTTCGCACGGGCACCAAGCGAGCCGTGTTGCAGGGACGCCGGGCCATTCACATTCAAAAGGTTCTACGGGCCGGTTTGGGAACTGTCTTGCGGGTCGGGCTCGTGAACGGCCCAATAGGCAAGGGCACAGTGGTCGCACAAACGGATGCCCACGTGGAGCTGGAGGTTGAACTTTCCGAGAGTGAAACCCCAGGTCTGCCTGGCACGCTGTTGGTCGCTCTGCCGCGCCCGAAAGTTCTGAGGCGCGTGCTGCAGGCCGCGGCCGCATTTGGAATTGAACGGCTAGTACTCATGGCGTCCTGGAGGGTGGAGAAGAGCTTTTGGGGTAGCCCGCTGCTGGAATCGGCCGCGCTGGATGAACAGCTGGCCTTGGGGTTGGAACAGGGCTGCGGCACTCGCTTGCCAGATGTTATCATCCGGCGGCGCTTTCGGCCCTTCGCAGAAGATGAACTGCCATCGATGACTTCGGGAAAACTGGCTTTGCTGGCGCATCCACGATCCGCCACGTTGTGCCCAGCGCACGCACAGCAGCCCTTTTGTCTGGCCTTCGGGCCCGAGGGCGGGTGGACTCCGTTCGAGGTTGATTTGTTCAAAGGGGCTGGGTTTGTTCCCGTCCATCTTGGTGATCGCATTCTGCGAGTTGACCAGGCAGTGCCGGCGTTCCTGGGACGACTGGTGTGATTCCTTCTGAAAATCATCCTCGTCGTCGTTCTCGTTCTCGTCCTCGACCAAACGCCGATTACGAGGACGAGGGACGAGGATGGCAAGCAGTCTCATCGTTCGTGTTCCGTAGAATCGCCGTTTGAAAGGTTTTGAGACGGGTCCAGTTTCTATTGAGGATCTCAGCATGTAGTGGCGAAACTTTCCGTTTCCCGGGAAACTCACTTGACTTCGGTTCCTCTCGCCCCAGCGTGGGAAGGATGAAGGCTTGAGATGAGAAGCCTTCATGAGGTGAGGGGACGAGCACACCTTTTGATTAGTCTTGCAGGGTACCGCAAGCCTCATCCAGCGCTGGGTTTCGGGTTTTGATTCGCCCGTCGGAATTTCCCCTCACCCCCAACCCCTTTCCCGCGTTGGGGCGAGGGGAGCCGATCCGGCTGGGACCGCATTGAACAAGGCAGGCCAAGGATGCGTCACGATAGTTCGCAATGCTCAAAAAATAGGAGACTCACGGGATGAGAGTAGTTAGTCATCGACTGCTTCGTACTTGCCGTTTGGGCCGAATCGTGCTTTTTGCGGATCTTTGCTTTTTGATCGCCCCACGCGCTCAACTTATGGCCGCAGATTTCGACGTAATAATCGTGCACGGCCGGGTGATGGATCCCGAGTCGAGTTTGGATGCCGTGCGAAATGTTGGAATCCGCAATGGGAAGATCGAAGCGGTGACCTCGCAGCCAATCAAAGGTCGGACTGCGATTGACGCCAAAGGTTTGGTGGTCGCTCCGGGTTTCATTGATTTGCATCAGCACGGGCAGATTCCCGAAAACTATCGAGCCCAGGTGATGGATGGTGTGACATCATCCCTCGAGCTGGAGGTGGGCGTCCCAGACATCAACGCGTGGTACGCCGAGCGGGCGGGCAAGACGGCCGTGAACTACGGCGCCAGCATCGGTCATATTCGTGTGCGCATGAAGGTGATGAACGATCCAGGCGACTTTCTTCCCAGCGGCGCCGCGATTCATAAATCAGCTTCGGGAGATGAACTCAGACAGATCGCGCAGCAGCTCGAACAGGGGTTGAAGGAAGGTGCTGTGGCGGTGGGCTTCAGCACAGCTTACACTCCCGGGGCCACGGCATGGGAAACGCTGGAGGTGTTCCACGTCGCCGCCAAATACAAAGCTTCGGTTCATGTGCATCTCCGGTCGGCGCGAGACAAATCTCTGGAGTCGATCCACGAAGTGCTGGGTCCGGCGGCAATCACTGGAGCTCCGCTGCACATCGTTCATTTGAACAGCTCGGGAACCGAGTATACGCCGCAACTACTTTCTGTGATTGCAGAAGCTAGGTCGCGCGGTCTGGATGTGACCACGGAGTGTTACCCTTATACGGCGGGCATGACGAAAATAGCTTCAGCAATCTTCAATGAGGGCTGGCAGGAGAATCTCGGAATCGGCTACAAAGATCTGCAATGGCCGGACACCGGTGAACGGCTCACCGCGGAAAGTTTCGCACGCTATCGGAAAACGGCTGGGTGGGTGATCACATTCACGAATACGGAAGAAATGGTGAAAGCTGCGGTTGTCAGCCCGCTGACCATGATCGCCAGCGATGGCATTCCGTATGTTGAGGGTCGCAGCCACCCTCGCTCGGCTGGAACGTATGCGCGCATTTTGGGGCGCTACGTGCGCGAGGAGAAGTCATTGAGCTTGATGGAAGCCCTTCGGAAAATGAGTCTGGCGCCGGCGCAGCGCCTGGAGAAGCGGGCTGTGGCGATGCGCAACAAGGGTCGCATTCGCGTTGGGGCCGATGCCGACCTCGCGGTTTTCGATCCGAGCCGGGTCAGGGATCGCGCCACCTATCAGCAACCTGGGCTGCACTCGGAAGGCATTCAACATGTGCTCGTGAACGGCGTGCCGGTGGTGAGGGATGGGCGCCTGCAGGAGGGGGTAACCCCCGGCCGTGCTGTTCGTGCATCGGTCAAGCCGTGACTTGGCAGTCGAATTTCGGCAGGCTAGATTCCTGAGGCCGTGTTCATCTGTTTCTTGATACACTTCTGGGATTGATGAGAGAGAAAACTGCAATGAGCTCTGTGATTCAAGTGATAACGGCAGATCAGCTCTTCCAGATGCCAGATGATGGGTTTCGATATGAGCTGGTGCGAGGAGAGCTAAAAAAGATGACACCGGCGGGCTTCAAGCATGGACAGTTGGTCGTCAATCTAACGGTTCCATTAGGGGCCTTTGTAAAGCAAAACCGGCTCGGAGTGGTCTTGGGTGCTGAAACAGGCTTTAGGCTCACTTGCAACCCAGATACAGTCCTTGCTCCGGACATTGCTTTCATCAAGCAGGAGCGACTAACGCTCGCCGGTGAAACTGAGAAATTTTGGTCAGGCGCGCCGGACTTGGTTGTTGAAGTACTGTCACCGAGTGACACAGTTTATGAGGTTGAAGAGAAGGTTGCCACCTGGCTTTCCTCCGGCGCCAAGGTGGTTTGGGTGGTCAACCCCAAGCTGCGAAGCATCCATGTTCATCGCTCCGGAGCTTCAATTGAGACGCTTGCAGAGAGCGATGTCCTTGATGGCCAGGAAGTCATTCCTGGATTTCACCTAAATGTGGCCGAGTTATTCACCTGAAAGTAGCAAGCACCCCCACACCCCTTCTATTGCGCGTTTCTCAAGCGTCAACCCCCATCCCGACAAACGGGAGAGGGAGTTACTTTCAAGTTTCACCGAACTTTGAACTTCGTTGGTAGCAAGTGGCCCAGGCAGGGCCCAATCTTTGCATTCTCCCCTTCGTGCGCCATGCAGCGGCACTCACGCTTTTTCCTATTTCCCCAGCCATTGCTGAAAAGCCTCCAGCACGTTGCGGCCGCGATAGGTGACCGTCCGAGGCAACAACTGCTTCGTCTCGGTGCTGAGTGCCGAGGAACTTGATCCTGGGGCCTCCGGGTAGTATTCGAACTTCAGTTCAATAGGGCCATCGATCTTCCACGGTGCGAACTCCCGTAGGCGCGCGACAGCGCGACGGGCTGCCGCTTCTATTCGCGTCTTGGCTTCGGCATGCGACAGGCTCAAAGTTGAAGCTTTGCCAGCCAGCGTCTTCACCGCGACTGTTTCGGCCTTTGCCTGGAGAGCCAACAACTCGTCGCAGGCAGCTTGGTCGCCGGCCAGCATGATGACTGGAATACCGAAGTAGCCGGCAATGGCCGCTACCTGGCCAATCTCTCCCACCTGTTTGCCATTGATGAAAATGTTCTGCACCGCGAAGCTTTGCGAGTGAGGCAACACTGCATCCTTCGCGCCGGACATGGCGTGCTGGCCGATAAACAGAATGCCGTCATACAGCCTGTTGGAAAGATAGTAAGTCGCGGGTGTGGGACGTCCTTGAAGGAGTTTTGCTTTCGGATGAATGTCGTCGACGGAAAGCGCGCGGCTTCCGTCGTGCCCATCCCAGATGACCACCTCGCTGGCGCCAGCTGCGAGCACGCCCTCAACCGCGGCGCTCAATTCGCCTGCGAGTAGCCGGTGCGTTTCCTCAAAGCGCCGCTGTCCAGGCAGCAGCTGCTCGTCGGCGTTGTTTACTCCACCAACGCCTTCCATGTCGGTGACAATCAGAATTCGAACTCCGTCTGCAGCCTGCACGCTGCTCACGAACAGAAAAACGAGAAGAAGAACCTTCATCACTTGCGGCCTCCAGCATTAAGGAAGTGGGTTGTCACTGGCCTGTTTGCGGGCGATCCTGGCGCCAGTCCAAGGATTGTCCCCCTCGTTGCTTCCCAAACAAATACGAGGTGTGCGTTACGATACTATTTTCAGAGGCGCTTTTCAGCCGATTTGCAGCGCAGGGTGCGATGGGAATTGAGCCAGCAACGACGACGCTATTGGAATGTCTAACTGGGGATGCAGAGAATTACGAATTGCCCGCTACCACCTTGGTCACGCGAACGTCCACCTGGCCGGGTTGCCAGGCTTTCGGGCAGGGCCGGGGATTAGAGGGCGAAGTTCACGTGCTCTCCGGGGGCGAGTGGCTTGTTGCCCTGTGCGTGGGATAAGGCTGAAACGTAAATTGGGTAGGCTGTTTCTTCGAAGATGATCTAGTTGCGCCGATCTTGAAAGAGAGTGTGCACTCGACCATCACCAGTGTCTGATGGCCGAGATTGTGAAGTGAACCGCGCACCTAAGGAACGTTGGTCTGGGTGCTGGGTTCGAGGTAAAGGAACGACGATGTCGTCGAGTTTGTCGAACCGCAGCCGCAAGCCATGAGTGAAACAACCATCACCAGGAAGTGCCAGGCGCGAATCGTTCGAAGTCGGACTGCAGTGCTTCCAGCTCGACCGCCGGCCTTCGAACTTCGACCCTGAATTATCGTATTCATCGCGCGCTTCCCAAAAGCACAATGAGAGACGAAACCAGCGCCTGATCGAAATCGTCCCGCAACTTGCCTTGCATCAGTTGCACTGCCTGATAGGCATTCATGGCTGAGGCGTAGGGCCGATGTGTGGTCATGGCGTCAAAGCAGTCAGCAATGGCGGTGATGCGCCCGTGCAAATGAATCTGTTCAGTTTTTAGCCCTCTCGGATAGCCGCGTCCACTGAGCTTTTCATGGTGCAATGAGACAGGAAGCATTCGAGAGGCGGTCATTCCTTCTTTCACCTGCAAAATGTTTTCGCCGCAGACGACATGGGTTTTCATGACGTCCATCTCTTCCGCCGTCAATGGACCCGTCTTGTTCAGGATGACCTTAGGGATCTCGCTTTTCCCGATGTCGTGCAGCAGCGCTCCGGTGGCGAGGTCGTAGAGTTCCTGCCGATTGGTCACGCCGGCTTCATTGGACAGGGCAACTGTGAAGGTGCTGACATTGATGGAGTGCGTGAAGGTGTAGTAGTCGTAGGACATGATCGAAATCATGCTGGCCAGCGCTTCTTTACCTTGAACGAGGGCATCGACCATGTGGGGCATGACCTTGTCGACCCGCTTCACCAGATCGGCCGACCGTGGGTTCGCAAAAGCATCCAACAACACGCCTTTTGAAACGGAATAGAACAGTTCTGCCTTTTTCAGCGGAGAGACGGTGGGATCTGCGGCCAGCTTACCAATGTTGTGCTCAATGTAACGGCCATACTGCCCTTGATCCTCTTCGGAGACGTAGAGAGTCTGAATACCGTGGGAAAGCAACCCGTCGCGGTGCCGCGACGCAAATTCCTGGTCCCGGCCCCGAAACAGCACAAATGCTTCATGGGCAGTTCTGGAGTGCAGGTCAAAGTCCAGAACCGTGTCGATGACCAGACTGTCCAGCTGAATGGGATGGTATTCAACCACTGGCATTTTCCACAAAATCCCCTGCGTTCTTTTCGTCCAGTTCCCCCGGAAAGTTAAAAGTTTCATCCAGTTCGATCCGACGACCGATAGATACCTTGCATGCAAAGCCTTGCACCGGGCGCGTCGCGAACGCGATCACGCACTAGAGGTTTGCTGCCAGGAGGGTGTGGAACGGTTCTTGCCAAACCTCTTGTGGATGTTTGGACGAATCAACCGGACTCTCGAAGAAGAGGAATTATGGAAAACTCAACCACCGACACCTTGCTGCGTGTATTGATCGTTGATGACGACGATGCCTTTCGGGCTGCGCTTACTGAATTTTTCCAGTTGCGGGGCCGGCAGGTAAGGAGCTGCAAAGACGGACAGGAAGCCATCCGTGTCCTCCAAGAGGACAGAGAGCCTTACGATGTAGTCATCACGGACCTCATCATGCCGTCGGTGGGCGGATTGGAAGTGATTCGGGCGGCGAAGAAAAGGTATGCGGAGACGCAAGTCGTCGTCATCACCGGATTTGCGTCGCTGGAAACGGCCATTGATTCGATGCGACAGGGCGCCTACGACTATATCGCCAAGCCTTTCAAGCTGGTGGAGGTTGATCTTATTGTCGAGAAGATCAGTGAGCGCAAGAAGCTCATGGAGCAGAACCAACAACTGACCGAGCGAATTCAGTCTCTTTACACGCGCCTGGATTTATTGAAAGACAACCGTTCGAAGCTCGACAGATTCATTACCGAAACAACCCAGCAGTTGGAACAGCATGCCCACCAAATCGACGAATGTCTGGATCTAATCAAGAAAGTCTCGATGCAATTGGATGCGCCCAAGAATCTCTCCCGATTGCTGATGAGACAGTAGGTTATTGAGTCATTGAAACATTGGGTCATTGAACCATTGAGCCAATGATTCAATGACTCAATGGTTCGATAGAATCGTTGACTAGTTTCGTCGGCGATTTGACATCTCCGCTCGACCGCTGCTTCCGGACTGGCTAGGCAAAGTTTTCCTATCTGGCTTAAAACACACACATAAAACAATAGTCCGTTTGCCCGGCCGCATTGGACGTTTCGGTGCAATAGGGTCTTTGGCGGTTCAACGTATTGGCTTGCTGACGGAACCTGGATTCCAGAACTCTTGAATTTCGTCAGCGAGCCAGCGCCACCCCAACAGCGATTTCAAACGAGCCTTCATGGAACCCATCGCGCCTCTTCTAAACCCAGCCCTCGCAGATCCCAATGCTGATTTTCAGCGGCTCATTCGGGCGTTCGAAGTCTTCAACCATGCCTCGGAGTCACTGCAGCAGTCTTACAACGAGCTGCAAGGGGAAGCTCACCGGCTTGCAGCTGAACTCGCCATGGCCAACGCGGAGTTGGAGCGCAGCTTGGCCGAGAAAGAGAGCTTCAGAAATTATCTGAAGAACATACTGGAGAGCCTGAGCAATGGCGTACTGGTTATCGACCGCACGGAGCGGGCTGCGGTTTGCAATCCAGCAGCGGTGGCGCTGCTTTGCCTTTCTCCGGATGATGTGAGATCGGCCCGAAGCTATCATGACCTGGCGATTCCAGCTTCATTGGAGGAGTTCATCACAGCGGCTCGAAGCAGCCAGGTGGGCGACCCGCCACCAGATGCCGAGCTGCACTGGAACAATGTGGCTGGCCAGCCGCAGTTCTTGTCCGTCTCGGCCTCGCCCGTTGCTGACGCGCAGGGCCGCAATACGGGGCTGACCATCGTTCTGAAAGACATCACGCGGTTGAAGGAACTCGAGATCCAGACTCAGCGCGCCAGGCAACTCCAAGCTATGGGGGAAATGGCTGTTCAACTCGCGCACGAGATTCGCAACCCGTTGGGCAGCATTGAGCTGTTTGCTTCACTGCTTGGAAAGGAGTTGCGCAACCAGCCGGATTTCAAGGGTTGGGCTGACCAGATTGTGACCGGTGTGAAGTTCCTCAATAGCATCGTCACCAACATGCTGACATTTACCCGCATCTCCAAGCCACAGACGAGTGTGCTGGAACTGCGGGCACTCATTCTGGAGACGCTGGCGTTTGTCGAGCCGGTTTTGCAACAGCGCAAGATCCGCTTGGAGCGGCCCACAACCGGAGGCGACGCGCTGCTGTGCATGGGAGATTCCGGGATGCTGCGGCAGATGTTCTTGAATTTGTTCATGAACGCTCTGCAGGCCATGCCCGAGAGCGGCCGGCTGGCAGTGCGCGTTCAGCCCGAACATTCTGGGACTGTGCAAGTGGAAGTCGAAGACAACGGAATTGGCATTCCAGCTGAGAACCTCAGCCGAGTTTTCGATCCCTTCTTCACGACGCATGAGAAAGGCACGGGTCTGGGGCTCGCCCTGGTTCATCAGATTGTAGAGAAGCATCACGGCCGGATTGAGGCCCACAGCGAATTCGGAAAAGGGACCCGATTTACGATCTGGTTGCCGGAAGCACAGGGGACAGGGAATGACGAAGGTCGAAGTTCGAATGTCGTTGGAGGGAAGGGTACTCCGAGCACCGTGTCTGAAGAGCCGGGTAGCAGCGTGAACAGGAGACAGGTAGCCGGTGCCGCACTGTATGGTCTTCTGAGCCGTCATTCCCGCTCCCCGGTTTCACGAGGACAGGCATTGTTACCTGTCCCGTAGTTCGCGGGAATCACAAATGAAATGACTGGGGGAATGCTCACCATGACCCAACAAGACATTCTGATTGTCGATGACGAGCCGCAAATGCTCATTGCCATGAACGAGACTATCAAGCGTGCGGGCTATTTCGTCGCGACGGCGGGCAGCGGCGTTGAAGCGCTCGAAAGGATCAAGGGTTGCCACTATCGCATGGTAATCACTGACCTGCGGATGCCAGTCGTCAGCGGCTTGGAGGTGCTGAAGGAAGTCAAGTACAGCTCGCCGCGCACTCAAGTGGTCTTGGTGACGGCCCACGGCACCGTCCACAACGCTGTCGAAGCGATGAAAATGGGAGCATTCGATTACTTGCTCAAGCCCTTTTCGGCGGAAGATCTGCAAAGCGTTGTGCAGCGGGCCATCCAGAAGAACGAAAGTTTTCTGACCGTACGCAAGGAAAACACCCCGTTCCCGATCGTGACCCAGGATCCCGATATGCTGGCCGCCTTGGAACTGGCCGAGCAAGCGGCCCGTGGCAAGGCCACCATCCTGATTCAGGCCGAAAGCGGCACCGGCAAGGAGCTGGTTGCGCGTTCCATTCATCAGCTCAGCCCGCGCAAAGATGGACCCTTCGTCGCCGTGAACTGCGCTGCCTTGCCCGAGAACCTGCTGGAAGCCGAACTGTTCGGACATGAGAAGGGCGCTTTCACCGGTGCCATCGCGCAGAAGCTGGGCAAGTTTGAGCTCGCCAACCACGGAACTCTGCTCCTGGACGAAATCGGAGAGATGGTTCCGCTATTGCAAGCCAAGCTGCTACGCGTGCTGCAAGAGAAGGAAATCGACCGCGTTGGCGGCAAGAACCCGATCCCTATTGACGTGCGCGTCATCGCGACGACCAATAAAAATCTCAAGGTACTTGTCCAGAATGGGACGTTTCGGGAGGACCTCTACTACCGCCTCAACGTGATTCCACTGGGTATTCCTCCGTTGCGAAAGCGCCGTGGTGATGTCGGGCTGCTCGCTGACTACTTCTGCGAGAAATACGGGCTGGAGACCCATAACCGAAGGATGGCTCTGGCGCCCGAAACTCACGAGTTGCTGGCGAGCTGCGATTGGCCCGGCAACGTTCGCGAGCTGGAAAACGTCATGCAGCGGGCGACCTCACTGGCGGCCAACCCTGTGATCTATCCCCAGGATCTGTTTCTCCATGACGCGGTTCGCCGGTTGTCGCCACAGACTGCAGTCCCGTCAGTACCCGCTTCCGAAATCATGAGTTTGCCGGCTGCTTCAGAGATTGAACCGGACTCCAGCGGACGCAAGGAACCGAAAGGGGTGTCCGCTGGGTTTGATCTCAAAGCGGGTTGTTCAGTAAGCGATATGGAAAAACAGCTCATCCAGATTACTTTGGCGGAGACGAACGGCAACCGCACATACGCCGCCCGGTTGCTAGGGATCTCACTGCGCACCCTGCGAAACAAGCTTCGTGAATATCGCCTGGCCGTGGCTCTGGTTGGTGTGGAGGACGAGTAGGCAAGTTTTGCCGAATCCTCAGGGGCCAAAGCGAAAGGGAAGAGGAGGGTTAAGGGTCAAGGCGAACGGCTCAAGTGGGCCTTCCCTTCCTCTGCTTGACCCGTTCGTCTTGACCCTTAACCCTCTATGTTAGTTTGGCTGTGGGAGTGCATTATCCGCCAAGAGAAGCGCTGAGTAGGAAGGATCTGACCAATGGATAAGCCTTTTTTTGAAGATGCGGGCATGGTGAGGATGGAGCGGTTCATGGATCTGGCGGTGCGCCGTCAGAAGTTGATTGCAAGCAACTTGGCTAACGTTGACACACCAGGCTACAAGACTGTGGATATCGATTTTGAACAGGAACTGCAATCGCAGATGGCAGGTTCGGCGGGTCAAGGAATCTCAATGGCCGTGACGGACACTCGACACCTCGCAACTTCCACCGGAGATCAGGGCGGGCTGCCTGCCCAGGCACGGGCAGTGGAAGGCCTGACGCTGCGCAACGATCTCAACAACGTGAACATTGACCGGGAAATGTCCGAGCTCTCCACCAACGCCATGAAATTCTCGGCAGTGGCGCAGATGATTGCCGGCAAGTTTCGAACCTTGAAGTCAGCCATCACCGAAGGGAGATAAGCGCTTATGAGTTTATTCTCAGCTCTGGATATTAATGCTTCAGGATTGACGGCGCAGCGACGCCGTATCGAGGTGATCTCGAGCAATCTCGCCAACGCCAACACCACGCGCACACCGGAAGGCACTCCCTACAAGCGCAAGGACCTGGTATTCGAGAGCGCGCCCGTTTCGGATGGCTTTGGGGCGGCGTTGACCAGCGAGATGGCGAATGGAGGCGAAGCGGGTGTTGAGATTGCCGGGATTTACGAGGATGGGACGCAGTTCATTCGACGGTACGAACCCTCGCACCCCGACGCGGACGGCGAAGGCTACGTTCGGTATCCCAACGTCAGCCCTATTGAAGAGATGGTGAATCTGCTTTCGGCCACGCGCTCGTTTGAAGCCAATGTGCAGTCCATGAACGCGATCAAAGAGCTGGCGCGAAAGTCTCTGGAGATCGGCAAATGAGTAACTTTCAGATCAATGGAATCCCGTTTCCGAGTCCGGTTATCAAAACCCGGCCGGATGAAGTCAAGCCGGCCACGCTCGGCAACGAGTCAAGCGGAACGAGCTTCGGCGACGTCCTGGAGCATGCCATGCAGCAGGTGAGCGACCTGCAACAGGAAGCCGGGTCAGAATCGCAAAAGCTGCTGACCGGCAACACGCAAGACATTCACTCCGCCATGGTAGCCCTGCAGAAGGCCGATGTTTCCTTTCAGATGATGATGCAAGTTCGCAACAAGCTGGTTTCAGCTTATCAGGAAATCATGAAGTCGCAGGTCTAGCTAGTGTAAGGACAACGAATGCCCGCTGAGAATCCGCTGCTGACCCAGCTCAAACAACTGAACGAAAAACTGACGTGGAACCAGAAGATCAGCATGCTGGCACTCGCTGCGGCCATTATCGCTGGGGTCGGACTCATGGTCTACTTCATGAGCCTGGAGGAATACCAAACGCTCTATTCGGGGCTCAACGCCGAGGAAGCCAGCACCGTGGTGAATCGGCTGAAGGATCTGAAAGTCCCCTACCAACTTGCCGACGCGGGCAAAAACATTCGGGTGCCCAAGCCGCGGATTGATGAGTTACGCATTCAACTCGCCAGTGAGGGGCTGCCCCAGTCCGGGAAAATCGGATTCGAGATCTTCGACAAGACCAACCTCGGCATGACCGAGTTTCTGGAAAAAATCAGCTACAAGCGAGCCCTGGAAGGCGAGTTGGCTCGGACCATCCTTTCGCTTAAGGAAGTGTCTCAGGCGCGTGTGCACCTGGTGCTGCCCAAGGAATCGCTGTTTCAAGAGAAGTCCGAGCCCACGAAAGCCTCGGTGGTCATCAAGCTGAATGCCGGCAAACAAATCTCGGACATGATGGTGTCTGGAATTGTCCACATGGTTTCAAGTGCGGTGGAAGGGTTGAACCCGCAGAACGTCACGGTGGTGGACATTGCGGGAAGAGTGCTCTCGGCCAAACAGGGCAGCCCGGATGAATCCTTAACGGCGACGCAGCTGGAGTTGAAAGGGCGCTACGAAAAGGATTTGAAGCTCAAGGTGGTGAACATCCTCGAGCCGGTCGTCGGGGAAGGCCGGGTTAAGGCCGACACCTGGGTGACCTTGAATTTCAACCGCAGCGAACAGACTGAGGAGAAGTTCAACCCGCAAGAGACGCCCATTCGCAGCCACCAGAAGAGCGAGGAGCAGCTTCAGCCTGCAGCGGCAGGACCGGCTGGCGTCCCCGGTACCTCGTCGAACCAGGCAGCTCCAGCGCCGAACTTCACGCCTATCAACGGACGCGGCCAAACAAATTCGTTGAAGCGCAGCGAAACCACGAACTATGAGATCAGCAAGGTGGTACGTCACACCGTCGAGCTCGTCGGTGGCGTGCGCAAGCTATCGGTGGCCGTGATCGTGGACGATGCCGTGAAAGTGGAGAAAGGTGCAGACGGTTCGACCTTGAAGAAAACGACGCCCCGGAGCGCTGACGAATTGAAGAAGATCCGCGACCTGATCAGCTCGGCGGTCGGTTTTGATGCAACTCGAGGCGACCAGCTCACGGTGGAGAACATCGCCTTTGAGATCAATCCGGGTCTCGACGAGGTGAAACCTACTTTTTACGAGAAGTGGAGAGAGTTGATTCAGCCGGCCATTCGGTACGGCGCTTTCATCGTTTTCTTCCTGTTGGTCTACTTCCTGATGATTCGACCGGTGACCAAGAGACTGCTGGCGTCCGCCGAAGAGATACTGGCGCCGGAAGCCGAACAGGCAGCGCTGGCCGAAGGTGCGGGGCCGGGCGCGTTCGCTCTGGATTCACCCAGGACAGTCAAGGAGCTGGAAGCCCAACTGGATGCCAATGCCGGGCTGTTGTTGCCGATGCCTGTCGAGATTCGCAAATCTGACATTCTGCGCCAGCGGATTAACGAGTTTATTCAACGCGAGCCCGACAATGCGGCGCAGGTCATGCGCCTGTGGCTTTCCGAGGAGGGCAAGTAAATGCCGGTGGAACTGGAAAGCGTCAAAGGCATTCGCAAGGCCGCAGTTTTGTGCGTCTTGCTGGGAGAGGATGTCTCCAGCACCTTGTTGCGGAGTCTCTCGGAGAGTGAGATTGAAGCTCTTAGCAAGGAGATCTCTCAGCTCAGTAACATTCCCTCAGAGCTGACGGATGCCGTACTCGAGGAGTACCACAATCTGGTTCTGGCAAAGCAGTACATCTCGACTGGCGGCATTGAGTACACGAAGAAGGTCCTGAACAAAGCGCTGGGGAATGAGGGATCGCGGCGCATTATCGACAAGGTCACAAAGTCTCTGGAGAGTTCAGTCGGCTTTAACGCCCTGGGACGCACAGATCCACAACTCTTGTCGCGATTCATCCAGAACGAGCATCCGCAAACCCTTGCTCTGATCATTTCTCACCTGGAACCGTTTCAGGGCGCCGAGTTGCTGACCTCACTGCCCGAACAGATTCGTCCCAATATCGTCATGCGTATGGCCAACTTGGGCGAAATTTCGCCCGAGATCGTCAAACGCATCTCTCTGTTGCTGAGCCAGAAGATTAACACCCTGGGGTCGATGAGCGGCGAGGCCCGCGGTGGCACCCGCGCTGTGGCCGAACTGGTGAACAAAATGGACCGGCCAGCCGGACGCGCCATCCTGGAGAAAATTGAGAACGAAAACGCCGAACTGGCAGTTGCCATTCGTAACCTGATGCTGGTGTTTGAAGATCTGATGCTGGTGGACGGACCCGGTGTCCGTGAGATTCTGCAACGCGTGGACAAGAAAACTCTGACTGTAGCACTCAAAGGGACAACCGAAGAACTCCAAACCCACGTGTTCAAGAACATGTCCCAACGTGCCGTTGAGATGATGAAAGAAGACATGGATAGTCTCGGGCCGGTGCGCATCCGCGACGTCGAGAAGTCCCAGCACGAAGTGGTGGAAGTGATTCAGAAGCTGGAAGAAGAGGGTGTTCTCAGCGTGCGCGGCGCCAGTGCTGGAGATGAGTATGTTGTCTAAGATCATTCGCGCCGAATGCCAGCAGCCCGGCCGCGTGAGCCGGTTTGATTTCGGTGTGTTGGCGGCGGCGCCTGCCGCCGCGGCGGTGTTACAGACTTCCCAGCGGATCGACGCTGAAGCCCCAGCTGCTGCAACTGTCCCGTTAGAACCGTCAACGGCCAGCCAGCCGAGCGCGGCGGAGCTGCGACACGCCAACGATGAAGTAGAGCTGATTCTGCGACAGGGCCGCCTAAAGGCGGCTGAGATTGAGAAAGAGGCCTACGAGAAAGGATTCTCAGAAGGGGAACGGGCAGGCCGGGAAACCGGCGAGAAAATGGTTGAAGCCGTTCTAAAACAGTACACGCGAACGCTCGAAGAACTAAAGGGACTGCGTCGCAACCTGCTGACCAGTTCAGAACGGGAAGTTGTCCGGCTCTCTTTGGAAGTGGCGAAGAAGGTAGTGAAGCGCGAGGCTTGCGTCGATGAAGAGCTGATTCTGGCGCTGGTGAGAGTGGCTTTAAGCCGGCTGGCAGACCAGTCGGTGATGACGGTCCGAGTCAATCCAAAAGACTGCCAGTCGATTCTCCACCACCGCGAGTCACCCGGCCACCGCGATTCATGGCACGACGGCATCAAGCTTGTCGAGGATCCGTTGATTACCCGCGGGGGCTGCCTCATCGAGACCGAGAGCGGGTTGATTGATGCTCGTGTCGAGGAGCAGTTTCGGGAGATCGAGAAGGGGTTCTTTGAATAGGATTGCCACAGAGTTGAGGCTGTGAGACAGCCTCAAGAGACAGAGGGACAACTTGGACGCGGATTTCGCAGATGAACGCAGATGATAGTTAAGACAATGGCAATCTACGGAAGGTTGGAGGATGCCGCCCTTTTTGGCCCTGCCGCGAGTAATGCGCCTCAGGGTCGTGTTGCAAGGCTCACTCTATTTTGAGCCGTCTTCTAAGTCCACTTGGTGGTAACGAACTTCAAGATTCGGTCAAATTTGCATTTGTTTGAACCGCCAAGAGCGCCAAGAACGCAAAGGGAAATCCGAGCTGTCATTTGGAATCTGAGAATCTCAAATCACGGATCTTAGATCCAGATGGCGGACCGAGTACTTCTGCGAAAGGCTTCATCAGGCAAGCTCTTTGCGTCCTTGGCGGTTCCCTGTCTTCGGTCTCAGTGGTACGAGGTCGCTCGCTACATCTTGTCTCATGAATCTGCGTTCGTCTGCGAAATCTGCGTCCAACGGCTTTTTTCGCCGTGTCTCTGTGACTCTGTGGCCGATCCGATATGATCGAGTTTGAGCGCTATCACAACCGCCTGGCAACTATCGAACCTGTGAAGATGGTCGGTGCGATTCAGAAGGCCGTTGGCCTGGTCATCGAATCGAAGGGTCCGCCTGTTCGGGTGGGCGACCTGTGTGACGTGGTCGGTGATTCAGAATCGGAAGTCTCAGCGGTTGAAGTGATCGGCTTTCGCGAGAAGACTGTCCTGTCCATGCCTTTGGGTAAGTTGCAGGGGATTAAGCTGGGCAACAAGGTTGTGGCGCGTAACCGGCCCGCAGTGGTCAAAGTGGGATCACAGCTGTTGGGAAGAGTGCTGGACGGATTGGGGAACCCGATTGACGACCTGGGGCCGCTCGACTGTGAAGCAGAATACCCGCTGCAACGCGAGCCTGAGAATCCGTTACGGCGGGAGAACATCGAAGAGCCATTGGGCACGGGCGTGCGCGCCATTGACGGAATTCTGTCCTGTGGAAAAGGCCAGCGCATTGGCATCTTTGGCGGCAGTGGCGTGGGCAAGAGCACACTGCTCGGCATGATGGCCAAATACACCAGCGCCGACGTCAACGTGATTGCCCTGGTGGGCGAGCGCGGCCGCGAGCTGCGCAGCTTCATCGAGAAGGATCTGGGAGAAGAAGGGCTGAAGCGCTCTGTGGTGGTGGTTTCCACTTCGGACAATCCTCCGCTCGTCCGCATCCGTGCGGCTCTAACGGCCACAGTGATCGCGGAGTATTTCAAAGACCAGGGCAAGGATGTGTTGCTGGTGATGGACTCTGTGACCCGCTTTGCCATGGCGCAGCGTGAAGTTGGTCTCGCGGCCGGCGAACCCCCGGCTTCCAAGGGATACACGCCGTCCGTATTTGCTCTGCTTCCCAAGCTCCTCGAACGGGCGGGCAACTTTCGAGGCAAAGGGTCCATCACGGGCTTCTACACCGTTTTGGTGGAAGGCGACGACATGAACGATCCCATCGCCGATTCCGTGCGGGCCATCCTTGATGGACACATCATTTTGAGCCGTGAACTCGCCTCGCGAAACCACTATCCGTGCATCGACATTCTCACCAGCGCCAGCCGTCTGTTTGGCGATTTGGCCAGCCCGGAGCATCGTGAAGCTGCGGGAAAGCTGCGCGAGTTGCTGGCAACGTACAAAAAAGCCGAAGACCTCATCAACATCGGCGCCTACGTCAAGGGCAGCAACCCGCAGATCGACAAAGCGATTGAGAAGATCGATGTGATCAACAGATATCTGCTCCAGCCACAAAGCGAGAAAGTGAACTATCACGGGGCTGTAGGGGCGTTGGGGGACCTGTTTCAGTGAATCGTTCATGGTGGTTCGTTGACCGTAGTTCGGCCCGATGAACCTCAGGCAACCGGGATCAGCCTAGGAGGGCCGCAGCCCACTGACAACTGTAAACCGACAACGAGCAACTAGCGCCATGAAGAAATTCACTTTCAACCTTCAATCTGTGCTCGACCATCGGTTGCTGCTCGAGGAACGCGAGCAGGAGAAGTTGCTGAAGATTCACCAGGAGATTGTCTTGGCCGAAGCGGGCCGGCAACAGCTGCGCAATGAGAATCATGAGCTGCGCCTTCAGATGGCGCAGCCGGAGCCTGGAGAGGTCCACGTCGACAAGATTCTTCATCTGACGCGCTACGTCGGTAAGCTCGAAAATGACTTGGCAGCTTTGACCCGGACGATAGCCCAGTTGGAACAACAGAAACGATCTCAGTCAGACGTATTGCTGGAAGCGCGACGTAACCGGGAAGTGCTGGAAACCCTGAAAGAAAAGAGCCTCGCCAAATACGAACGAGGCGCCAGCGCTATGGAGCAGAAGTTGCTTGATGAGTTAGCGGCAGTAAAATTCGCTCTCCAGGATGAGCAGAATTTGCCTGCCCTCAAACACTAACGTCAAGAGCTGAGGGTTCCGGATGGCTACTCTAGATACCGCACTGTTGATTCAACCTGCTGTTACTCCCGTTCCAATTACCACCCTGCAATCGAAGTCTGCTGAGGGTTTCCATCAGTTGCTGGAGGATGAGACCTCCAAGGTGAGCCATCCGGCGCAGCAACCCAAAGCGGTTGGCTCGCGGCCCGCGCGCGAGGCTCCGCAGCCAGCTAATGCCTTGCAGCCCGCTGGCAGACGCCCCATGGAGACCAAAACTCAGCCCGGCCGAGACGCACACGACGCTCGCCTGGCAGCGAAGCCCGAAGCTGGCGCTGGCAAGGCGCGAAGTGAAGCCCCTGCGAAGGCGACTCAGCGCAGCGCGGCCACTCAGGACTCACAACGTGACGCGACCGGCGGTTTGACCGAAGTTGAGGCAGAATCGACCCAGCGGCAGGATCTGCCCAGTGAAATGGCTGAGGCGGTTTCCGGGCCTTCGGTCTCAGTCCCCGAAGAGACTGTTGCTAAAACGGCTGAGAACGAGGTTCCAGCACCAGTGGCTCAGGCGGCCTCGGTTGCAGCCCTTCTGGCCAGTTTGCTGGTTCAGACGACGGGAAATCTGAAGGGCACTCAGATTGCGGTTGAAGCGGAGCCTCCGGTCGCGGAATCATCAGCAGTGGCTGGGTTGCGGGCTCTGCCAAGCGATGCTCGACTTGGGGCGTCTTCATCGGATGCCGGCGCATGGATCAGTTCAGTAATGCCGATCTCTCCTGAAGTCTTGGATGGCACGCCATTGGCAGCGAGCGCTCCAGGCGTACCCCCCGGCGTGGTCAGTGAGGAAGCGCCAAGTCTGGGGCTGCCGGACGCCTTGAATCCTGCGATGTCAAGTGCAATTCCTGCTAAGGCGGCGCCAGGTGAGTCAAGTCCATTAGAGTTGGCGACTGCAACTGTTGGGACGGCGATGACTGGCGAGTCTCCCATGTCAGAGATCAGAACCTCGGAGCCGGCAGCACCCGTCCTTGCCCCGGCAGGAAAACCCGCGGTGGCGGAAAAACCACAAAAGCCGGGTAAGAGCCGGCAGGAATTGGCGGGAAAGGAAGAGCTGCCCAAGTTGGAAGGACGCCCGGAGCTGTTGACTTCCCGTCCGCTTCCGCAACCAGGCGCCGAAACGGCGGCAGGGGATACACCACAAAGGGAGCCGTCTTACTCAGATCAGAAGGAAGCCAAACCGGAAGGTTCCGAGATTGTCCACAACTTGAAATCTGCAGTCGTCCCCAACAAGGAGATTCCCCGGGGCCAGCCGCTAGCCCACACAGAGATCCAAGAGGCGATGGGCAACGTCATGGACCAGGCAACTGAACTCACATCGTTGCCGGGGAGTCAGGGCATAGCTGCGAAAGCTCCCAGCGAGACTGCTTTCAACACGGCGGTGGGCGCGACTGAAACTGCTTCCTCCGTCGTGAGGGTGCCTCAGCCTGCGGCACCGGCAGGCCTTGCAGAGGCGACAGGCAAAATGGCTGGCACCTCGCACTCGAACGTCAACTGGAGCCAGGTTGAGAAAGCTCAGATGGTTTCACAGATCGTTGAGCGTGCGCACCTGTTGGGAAAACACCAGAGCGAATTGATGGTTGTGTTGAAACCGGAGTTTTTCGGGAAAGTGAATCTGCACGCGGCGATGGTGGACAACCAACTGGTGGCGACTATTGTGGCCGAGTCGGCGAGCGTCAGGCAGATGCTGGAAAGCCAGCTCAGCTCGTTGCAGACCGCGCTTCACGAGCAAGGGCTCCCAGTGGCAAAAGTGGAAGTCGTGCAAGGCAGCCAGCTCAGCTTTGCCGATTTGGGCGCAGGCCAGAGTTCATCGCAACGGCACCTGGAGTCCGGCAAATCGCAATTGCCACCGCCGGTTTCTCGCTACGAAACCGGCGAAGAGAGCGTCGAAGCCATCCCTTTGGAAGCCCACATCTACCGTCCACCGACTTCAAGATCGCTGAACGTAGTGGCATAAAGTGGAAGCGGCTACCAGCCGCATCCTGGAGATTGGAGGTATTCGAAGGTGAACCTTGGCCGGTGGGATTGACCACGCGACCGTCAGCAATTGCCTCAGCCAGTTTGAAAACGGCGTGGGCTGACGATCCTGAGCTCAAACGCGTCGTGAGACAGACGGTGACATTTTTAGAACGACGAAAGATGTGACCCCTTCCTTGCTTCAGTAATTTAACTTTTAAGGGCTGACCCTAACTTGCCAGCGGCGACTGAAAACCTCACCCAGGCGTTCTTCCAGACTCGTCGTGGCAAGATCCGTCAGCGCCTTTCGCGCGATGGCAAACACTTCCCGCTGGGTCCGGCGACTGATAGCTCGATTCAGGTTATGGGCGTCGTTTCTCAGTGTTTCCTGTCGCTTGGCACTCAAGGCATCGGCGTAACGCAATGGGTAAATTCGACAATACAAACCTAACTTAACGTACATGAGATCCAAGTTCAGAAAGACGCAAGGGCCGGCCAGCAGGAGGGCTGGAGGGAAAAGAAAAAGCAACGACACTTTTTCTTGCTGCTATCTCAAATTAAAAGGTAAGGCGAGCAGATCAGTTCTACCATGAAACGGAATCCAGTCTTGCGACTGGCGTTCACAAACCATCCGTCCACTCGCCTCAATCGAAGCATACAAAACGAAGATTCGAGTGCTGAGCAAAACTAGACAAGGAAGGGCTTCATGAGCCGTTAAGCTAATCGTCAATGGCACATGATTCTTTTCACGATGTGATCGGAATTGGAGCTTCAGCGGGTGTGCGAGCGCTGTCACCTCTCGCTATCCTGCCCAGGCGAGCGATATCGACGGCGTTCCTTGGCTCGGAGACCATGGTTGCGCGCTCGAATCGTTGAGAATGTTCGGCTCGAGATCGACACCAATGGTCGACGAATTCTCAATTGAGACGAACGTCCACTCGTTAAGCGAAAGCACTAAGAATCCAGTGCATGCGTAGCACGCTCTACGGATGAACTAACAGAAGAGCGAAGGTGAAACGAAGTGCGAGATCCACAAAGGAGAAGGATAATGAGCTATGAGTTCACAGAAGTATGGATAAGGGACCGAAGCTCCGAGGTTGAAAGAATGGTCGACAAAGATCAACCGACCAATCTTGGTCCGATGGAGGAGATTTTGGAAGAGATCTACTACAACGGTCACGACCAACCTGGCAGTACATGTTTTGCGATGGATTCTGAGTCAATTGAGGCTTTCGAAAAGCTGGTTAAGGAAGTGGAAGACCGGCAAGCTGAACTTCGAAAAAAACATTGGAAGCCAAGCTAGCCTGGCACCAGCGGATTTTCGTGGTGGCTCGACAAGGTAAAGCAACTCCGATCGTGGTCCCCGGGACTGGTATAACCCAAGGTGGCAACTTGTCGGGGCACCTCAAGTCAACATCAGTTCGGACCTCCAAAAAAGCCTGCTATCGAAAATGAAGCAGAGCGGATCAGCTGACAAGATTGAGGGCGTCCTAGTGGACGGCGTGAGAGAGGTCGCAGGTAAGAATATCAGAGTCGGCCCGAACTGCATGAGCATCCAGTTGCCGCATCCCAACCTTAGCCGAGTTGTCAAAGCTACCTATTGTCCCGTGACACAGGGCCAAGCCCTTATGTACACCGAGCAATCGAGACGAATCGTACCAGCAGCATACTCACCATGGCTGATCGGCCCCGGTACTGTGGTCCGTCCGGCAATTCTCATTGGCAAGGGCTGGCGGTTTGGCTTCAATTTATTTGAAGTTCAGCTGGACGGGCCTGAGAGTCCTGGCGGGCCGCGCGCGTTCTTTGGGAGTCAAGACCGAAAAAAGCTGCTGTGAGTGGTGCCGGAAGATCGGGAAGGCCAACAAGAACCAAGGTCGAGAGCTAGGACATTTATGACGAAAGAAAGCAACGACGCAACCGGATCGAAACAGCAAGAGGTTCTTGTCGCGTCTTTCAACATCTTCAATTCCAGGTATCTTGAGGTTTGCCCTCAATTGTTGGGTCTCTTTCATCAGTTTCAGTACGAAAGACACGCCGTTAAGATATCACTGCCAGATATAGCCGAACTTCCCAAGGAAAATGACCCGACACTAGACAGTCGCCTACGCGTTCGTAGCTATCGAACAATTGAGGGTCAACGTGTCCTAAGCTCGGTTTCGGTGTTTGAGGTTTATGTCTCAGTCAGCAGGGGAGAAGAGGTTACCATTCCCAAGATTGTTCTGACAATTCCGCCTAGGCACGATGAATACTTCTCGCCACAGCAGGCAGACCGGCTGAACACAATAACGGCGGAATGCACGCGCATTGCTGAAGCGGCGTTTGATCGGTGGTTGCGGCTGTTGCGTTGGAAATGCAGGGATAGCAGGGTTGGCCGACCTTACGTGAGTGGAATACAAACTGGTTGGGCTACTTACCTTTTTGACGTTGAATCGAAGCACCGCTTCTGGAGTGGAGGCCACGTAATACTCCCCAAGGTCGAATCCGACTAGTTTTGAACTATGGACAGAAATTCAAGAGGCCCTCAATGGCGGAATCGAGTCTCCCATCCATTGGGACTTGTTCTTTGACGCTGAAGAAAGTCTTCGCTCTGGAGACTTACGGAGAATCGTAGTTGACTTGGCCGTGTCTGGTGAAATCTTCATTCGTTCCATTGTCATGGATTCGCAACCTGTCGAGTTGCACCAGACCATCAAAGACTATATCGCCAGAGCCCAAATCAGCACCTTTTTCAAAAGGGTTCGTGCTAACGGCACTGAGTGATGAAGAATCGAAGGTATTCGAAGAAGTCAGACCCAAGCTCAACGCCCTGTTTGACAGACGAAACAGCATCATGCATAGGGGAGAAACAACGGATCTTATGATTAGTGAGTGTCAGGAATTTCTTCGCGCTGCTGAGAAATTATTCTCGCTGAGACCCTAACCACATCAGAGACGACGCCGAACCAAAAGACCACCTCTCAAGAATCGCGAGAAAACAGCCGATACTTCCAGGCATGAAGAGGGGCCTTCTCCATCTCATGTTTGCGCCCGTTGTGGGACTATTTGGCTAGCTTTTCTGCTCTACCTGCTTGTCATTTTTCATGAAGACTTTTGACATCGTTCCCTGGCAAGCTGGCGGAAGGCTTGGAGACGCCAGAAGACCGCTTGTTGTTCCTAATCTTGTTTTTGATTCTCTACATTCCTGCCGTCATGTATTTCCAAGGCCAGAAGAACGCCTATTATGACGACTAGCCAACCGGTGATGCTGGCAGAGACCCCGTGAAAATCTCGCCATTCATAGGAACTCTTCCACTGGCATGGTGTCTAATCTACCTGACACTACGAGCAAAAGTCTTATGCGAGGAATCTCTCAGGTTCTAACCTTCTGTCTCCTTCTCATCACCTTCAAAAACATTGGCAAAAGCCAAGTGAAGAGCGAGTGTGATCTTCCGGCGCTGAGAGTTCCAGGTTTCAAGGTCGAAGCTCACTCCCATACTGATTTGTCTTTGGCCAAAAGTGATGTCAAGCCAAGTGTCAGTCCGGAACTTGCCATCCCTTTAAGTCTTGATGAGCTGCAGCGGGGCCACTTGGACAATCCCACGGGACGAAGGAACTCTTACTTTTGGTTGGTCAACGTAGATGCTGGCAGTTATAAAGTCGGACTTGACCTTTGGCCAGATTCGATCGGAGGTGAAGTTGGAGGCGATCGAGCGTGGTCGGGGCTCAATGGACAAAAACTCAATTCGCTCGGGCGCATGAATAAAGCTCCGGGGCCTTTAAGAGGTGTCTTCAAGTTCGCCACGCAGAATCCCCGGAAGCTTTTGCTGCGTTATACAAATATGCCGGGCCTTCGACCTATTATCTTGGACTCTTCCACGAGGACACTCCTATTGAGAGTCCATTCTTTGGTCACGGTCATCCACTACCATCGGTCTGGTACGTCGGACAGACCGGCATTGCTCTTGTTGATGGCCGAAGGCCGGTGGTTCGGGATGTTCATTACCTCATGCAGCTTTGTGCAGGCAGTTACGCATTGAGCGTGGAGTTTCGGCGGGAAGACGCAAGGAACGCAAATGTCGGAGGACAGGTCGATGCCCTGGATGTCGACGGGGACATGTTGTTCCACATCTTAAAAGTCAGGGGTGTCACTTCGGCAATCACGAAAGAGGCCAAGTTCATTGTTGCGACGGACAGGACCATCATGCTTCGGTTCCGAGGGGCTTTCGCACAAGAGTCACTGAGGTTCACGGTCATTCGTCTTTCCGACTAAACCGGGCGTCTTACCGCTTTGCTCTCCAGGAAATTACACACTCCATCAAGGGCGCCCTTGGCCAGCAGCGCCTCAGCTTCCGTGCAGGGATGCGCATTTCTAATTTCTACCTTGGGGTGAACAAAGTTTCGATAGTCCCTCAAGACGCGGTCAACAGTCTCTGCTCTGTCAGCTGTAAGGATTCCAAGGTCGGCTGCGACTTCGATTAGCTCGTGGAGCTTCCACTCGCCCGCTTGAATGTCTTTCACGTGACCTCGGTATGTTGGGGCTTTCGAGCTTGCACTCGCACGCGCCAGTGTGGCGGAGTCCGTGCTCAGAGCGTCGAACAGAATCGCCTCCAGAATACTGCCTGCCATGACGACCGTGCTCTTCCACGCTCGGCTCGCAAAAAGCTTCATTGAAAGTTCTGCGTAGTCTCTCTCGATAATCTCTCGGAGTTTCGTATCGATGACAAACGCAAATTTCCGCGCAACCCCGCGACTGCCTTGACCGACATACTGGTCAAGAACGTCCAGCAACGGTTTCGCGACCCCACCGATGTCCATTCCGGAAAAACCTTTCGCTACATTCTTTGCGCAGTGGCGAACCTTGTCGCGAAGCATCAGAAAGTCAACCTGACCTGCGGGCAAGAAGTCTTGCGCCTCAAGTTTTTCTAGTTCCTCTGCGAGCACGGGAATAATCCTGTGCACCCGCGTTTGGTTGTCACTCCAGGCCATTCCCTCTGGGCTCGCTAGTATTTCCTGATGCAGTATTCGCATTATGTGGCTGACCATCATTCGCCTCACTTCATGGGGGGCTTGCTTGCTTCCTGCAAGTCCTGATTCGGCTCGTATATTGCCTTTTTCAACAGCGTCTCACATAAACTTCCTGCGCTTGAACGCTTTGACATCGAGGGGCGAGAGTTCGAACCACTCGCCGTTCTTTTGTTTCTGTTCAAAACGTCGGTGCCAGTACGCTTCGATACCTGCGGCGTCATCGGTTCGGATGACATGAACCGTCTGGGCTTTTTCAGGGAGCCGAATCGCCAATTCACGTTCACGACGGCCTGCGGCGTTGGATCTTCCAATCTTGTAATAGCGCCCAGACCGGAGCAGGTATACAAATCCGATCACGTCTTGCTCGGCGCTGTCCTCAGCGGTCAGGGGCACTGACGGTGCCGCGTGTGACTTACAAATTGAAATAACGTCCTCATGTACTACTCTTCAGCCACCTGCCCGTCATTCTCCTGGCGACCTCACTTAATTCAGCCATCCTGACCCTCACCCTCTGGAACCAGACCTCGCATGACATCCTTCTGTCGTGGATGGTCTGCATTCAACTGACGGCTTTGCTGCGCTGCATTCTGCTGCTGACGTTTCGGCAGAACCCGGAAGGCGGAAGCTGAGGCGGCTGGTTTTCTCTGGGAACTTTGGTTTCGGGAATCTGTTGGGACGCTGCCGGAGTGCTTCTGTCCGCTCCCGGCTCGGTTCCGCATCAAATATTTCTGACATTCGTGCTTGGAGGAATGTCAGCGGGTGCCGTGACAACGCTCTTTGCCAATTTTCACGTTGTTCTGGCCTACCTGATTCCTGGCTTGCTGCCGTTGACAGTGCGGCTCTTTGGCGAAGGTGGACAGCTCCATGTCGAACGCACCGGGATTGATGTGGTCTACAACCCACCTTAGGGCCTGATGGGTCTTGCCCCTGAAGCTGTGAAAAAATTTAAGGGTAGGGACGCGCTGCCGCGCGTCCACAACCGGAAACCCAATCCGGACGCCGGGCACCGCGTCCCTACCGGATCAGGTTCATGCGGCAAACGCAATTCTTTCACAGGTTCCCTCCCGAGAGGGGAATCGTCGACCCTTCATCCGACGTGGCGCTGCAACGTAGGATGAGACCCTTCCTCGATAATCATCCTCGCTGCGTCCTCGTGCTCGTCCTCGGAGAAAAGCCGAGTACGACGACGAGGACGAGAAATCGTTCTGACGGTTCGCGGTTCATAACACGGCTGGAAGAGAATCCTCTGAAGTAAGGTACCCCTCTGTGTCGAAGCCTACATCTGCCTGGTCAATTGGGTACCAGACCCTGTGCAGTAGTCTGGTCTGCGAGTTGATTCTTTGTTTTTCCTGCCTTGGCCATTAGAATGAGCGCCGCTGAACATCGCTGTTCCGGCAACCCTAGGCCTGATGCGAGAAATGATTCCGCGACGCTATCTGTGCTACTTCTCTGTGTGTGTTTCGAGCGTTGTATTGTGTCTCACTTGCGTGGTAGCCGCCGCTCAGCAAACCACGTCTAAGGGAAAGGTTCGAAGTTTTACCGATCCGGCGCCTCCTCAGATGGAGAAATTGGCCAGGAGGGAACCGCCGGCAACGACGCCGCATCCGGACGTGAAAGTTCACGCCAAGCCCAAACCTTTGCTGCGAGGCGCTGTGACACACGATTGGAAGTCGTTTTTGGGCCCAACTCACAATGCGGTCTCTTCGGAAACCAAGTTGTTGAAGAGCTGGCCAGCAATTGGCCCGACGCTCCTTTGGGAAATGCGCAAGGGAACCGGCTACAGTTCGCCGGCGCTGGCAGGCGAGCGGCTTGTTTACCTGCACAGGGTCGGGAATGAAGAGATCGTGGAATGTCTTCACGCCGAGACCGGAGCTCGCTACTGGAGATTCAGCTACCCAACGCAATTCTCAGATCGCTATGGATACAACAACGGTCCTAGGGCGAGTCCCGTCATTGATGGCGATCGCATCTACACAATAGGCGCTGAAGGCAAACTGCATTGCCTGAAACTTGAAACCGGACAGTTGTATTGGAAGCGCGAGATTGCGGCCGCGTTCAAGGTGCCGCAGGATTTTTTTGGAGTCGCCTCGACGCCGCTCATCGAAGGGGACTCTCTCGTCGTGAATGTGGGCGCTCCTGGCGGGCCCTGTGTGGCGGCCTTTGACAAGCACACTGGCAAAATGCTGTGGGGGGCGGGCGAGCTTTGGGGTGCCAGTTATGCTTCACCAATGCCAGCCGTTGTGCATGGCAGGCGGCGTTTGCTGGTATTTGCGGGCGGCGAGAGCCAGCCGCCAACCGGAGGTTTGCTGAGCATCGATCCCGTTAGGGGTGCGATTGACTTTCAATTTCCCTGGCGCAGCCGCAGTTACGAGTCAGTGAACGCCTCCTGCCCGGTGGCGATTGGCAATCAAGTCTTTGTTTCGGCAAGCTACAAGACAGGCGGCGCGCTGCTGGACTTATTGCCCGACGGTGGCCACAGAGTCGCCTGGACAACGCCACAGTTCGGACTGCATTGGAACACGCCCATTCATCGCAATGGTTATCTGTACGGCTTTGACGGGCGCAACGAACCTGATGCAGCGCTGGCCTGTGTCGAGCTGGCCAGCGGAAAAACCATGTGGCGCGTTTCTCCGGAGTGGCCGGAAACGCTTCGCCGAAACGGGTCTCCACAGACACAAACCATGGGAACGTTTCGCGGCTCGTTGCTTTGGGCCGACGGCGGCTTTTTCTGTCTGGGAGAATTGGGCCATCTGCTCCGGCTTGAGCTTACTCCGCAGGGATACCGGGAAATCTCTCGAACCTGGCTGTTTGCAGCCCGCGAGAGTTGGACGTTGCCGGTGCTGAGTCGTGGACTGCTCTATGTCTGCCAGAACTCGCGGGGAATGCTGAACGGTGAACCACCTCGCCTTCTGTGCTATGACTTGAGGGCGAGTGAATAGGTTATAGTGACTTTCTAAATTTTTTCGAAATAGCAAAGTACATTTCTTTGAATCATTCGGAGGTGGCATGAACACCCGAAATCTCCTGGCCGCGTTATGCTTGACGATTGCAATGCTCCAACCCTGTAGCGTCTCGCTTTCCAGTTCAACACCCCACGTAGTTTTTGTGACGGGCGATCATGAGTACAGCGGGGAAGAAACCATGCCGCTGCTCGCTCGCGAACTGGAAAAAAACTATGGCATGAAGGTGACGCTGCTCAAGGCCTATCCAGATCAAGATTCCGAGACGGATATTCCTGGTCTGGAGGCGCTAGCCAAAGCGGACCTGGCTGTGTTCTTTTTACGCTGGCGGCAACTTCCCAGGTCGCAGGTAGCATACATCCGCGCTTACCTCGACTCCGGAAAACCTGTGATGGGGTTTCGAACCAGTTCCCACTCTTTCAACTACCCCAAAGGCCATGAACTGGAACTGTGGAATGCCTTTGGTGCTGAGGCTTTTGGGACTCCGCCGGGTTGGGGCAAAGAGGGCCATACCCACTACGGCCATGAATCCAGTACCGATGTGTCGGTTGTTCCCAGGGCGGCTGGGCATCCCCTGCTGCAAGGCGTGACGGGTCCCTTTCACGTCCGGTCGTGGCTTTACCAGGTGAGGCCCAACTGGCCACCTGCAGATGCGGTGTGGTTACTCCAAGGCAAAGCCGTCAATCCGAACAAGCCTGCGCAGGAGAATCCGGTGGCGTGGACCTGGAAGAACAAGTTTGGAGGACGGGTCTTTTTTACGACCCTCGGCCATCCCGAGGATTTCAAGGTTGAGGCTGTGCAGCGGCTGGTGATTAATGGCATCCATTGGAGCTTGGGGCAGCCGGTGCCAGATCCGTGGAAAGGAACATTCAAGCTGGATGCGCCCTATCACGGGTTAAAGCCGGCAGGCGTGAAACCAGTTGGTCCGAAGTAGGCTAGTTGACTGTGGTCTTGTTGGAATCAGTCGATCTGCCCTGGAAGATTTCGTACGTTCGAAGTGCCGACAACCCCCGTGCGGTTTCTGCGAAACCGCTACCCCCCTTTGTTAAGTTTGTTAAGGGGGACTTGAACTTGGAAACCGCCTCCTCACGTTGGCGGCTACAGAAGACTTTGAGCTGCCTCATTCTCCCCATCATTCTTCTTTTTTCTCTGGTCCGGCCTGCTCTGGTCACGTACGCGCAGGACTGGCCGCAGTTCCTGGGGCCGACGCGGAACGGCCAATATGTCGGCAGTGATCTGATTGCGGTCCTCCCCAAGGCGGGCCCGCCGGTTGTTTGGAAGAAAACGATCGGGCAGGGCTTCAGCGGCCCGGTTGTAGCGGATGGCAAACTGATTCTCTTTCATCGCATGGGTGACAAAGAAATCGTCGAGTGTCTCGATGCTGTGTCCGGTAAGGAGATCTGGCGTTTCGACTACTCAACACGGTACCGCGATGATTTCGGCTTTGACGAGGGCCCCCGTTCCACGCCTTCGATTGCCTCGGGGCGGGTCTACACGTTCGGGGCCGAAGGCATGCTTCACTGTCTCGACTTTGCAACCGGGAAGAAGCTGTGGGCTATCGATACGCACCAACAGTTCGACGTTCGCAAGGGTTTTTTCGGCGTTGCCTGTTCTCCGCTTGTCGAAGGCCGCGCGGTTTTGCTTAATATTGGAGGTGCAAAGCCTTCCGGATTGGCAGCCTTTGACCGGGAGACAGGCAAGGTGATGTGGGCGGTGTCGCGCGACGAAGCCAGCTATTCCTCGCCGGTAGCGGCGACGGTGGGCGGCTTGCGGACGGTGTTCTGCTTCACGCGGAATGGACTGATGGGCGCAGATCCCGCTAGCGGAAACCTGCGATTCGAATTCCCCTGGCGGGCCCGCATGCAAGCCTCTGTGAACGCGGCCACGCCGCTCGTCACCGGCGATCTCGTCTTCATTTCCGCCAGCTATCAGACGGGCGCTGCATTGCTGCAGATTGCCGGTTCAGCTATTAAGAAAGTTTGGTCATCGGACGACGTGCTCTCCAATCACTATGCCAGCAGCGTCACTCACAACGGTTATCTGTACGGGTTTCATGGCCGCCAGGAGCAGGGGCCGAGTTTGCGCTGCGTGCAGTTGCAGACCGGCAAGGTGATGTGGAGCGTTGACTCTTTTGGATCGGGAACGCTCATGTTGGCCGGCGAGCATCTGCTGGTGCTGAAGGAGAGCGGAGAACTGCTGATTGCGGCCGCAATTCCGAAGGCATTTCAGCCGGTGGCCAAGGCTCAGATCATTGCGGGTACCGTCCGCGCCTATCCCGCTCTGGCACAAGGACGCCTCTATGTGAGAAACGGCAACAGCTTGGTTTGTGTCAGTTTGAAAAAGTAATCCGACCAACAGCATCAAAAGCTGCCGCGGAGACGCTGAGACACAGAGGTTTTCTCCTGAAAAACAGCCATTAGGCCAAATTTCGCCAGGATGGACGCCCCGGTTCGAAGATGTGGTGTGACGACACTTTCAACCCCTTCGTGAGAGGGAAAATGCCAGGAAACGTCGCACCTTTTCCCCATCCCGCGTCACCGCGTCTCTGCGGTTATCTGAACTGCCGTTGTTAGGGTGATCAACCTGAACCGTTGTTGTCCAACTCCGGCTGCTAGCACCTTTGCCGCAGCCTTTTCAGCAATCCAAAGAAACGCTTGGCGCGCTGGATATCCTGCGCGATCTGCTTCTTCAGTTCGTCCACTGACGGGAATTTCCGTTCATCCCGCAGACGGTGCAGAAACTGGAGTTCCAGGTTGGAGGGTGGCGCTTCCGGCGTATGCTCGAGCAGATGGGTCTCGACCGACAGATTGGTTCCGGAAACGGTTGGCCGCGTGCCGACATTGGTCACCGCCGGGTGGCTATTCCCTTCGAAAAGGGCCAGCGTGGCGTAGACACCATTTTCGGGCAGAATTTCGTTTTGAGCTTCCAGATTCAACGTAGGAAAGAGAACCGTTCTTCCCAAGCCCTGGCCGGAAACCACACGTCCCTGAAGGCTGTAGTAGCGTCCTAAGAGCCGATTGGCCTGGCTGATCCGACCCGAGCGAATCAGCTCGCGAATCCCGGTGCTGCTCACGCGGCTGCCACGCACTGCGACCGGCGGGATGACGTGGACGGTATAGCCGTATTCCCGGCGCAGCGCTTCCAGCAAAGCAACATTGCCGGAGCGTTTGTGGCCAAACACAAAATTGTGCCCGACGAAAATGTGCTGAACCTGCAGCGAGCCCACCAGAATTTCACGGATGAATGCCTCGCCGCTGAGCCGGGAAAGGGCTTCGTCAAACTTCACTAGAAGTAGATAGTCGATACCCAGCGATTCGATTTGCGCAATCTTGTCTTCGGTTGGAACGATCAGCTTTGGGGCTTTACCCGGATGCAGGATCTGCAAAGGGTGCGGCGAAAACGTCATCACTACGGAAGCTGTGCCTGAGGCTACCGCCGTTCGGACGAGATCGATGAGAATCTGCCGGTGGCCCAGGTGCAGCCCGTCAAAATTTCCTATGGTTACCGAGCTTAGTTGCGAGGAAGGGAAGTGCCGGTAATCGTGCAGGATCTGCATCGGTGGGCGGGAGGGCTGCGCGGGCACTAACGCTTGGCGGCCTGAAGGGCTTTGACATAGGTCATCTTCAGGTCGTAGAGGCATTCTTCAAGCAGTTGCCCTTCGTCGGCTGTCAGGTTGCCGCGGGTCTTTTGTTGAAGCATTTCTAGAATGTCGATGCTTTGCTTCGCGCCCGGCAGGTCCAGTTCCTGCTGTCCAGTTTCGGGATGGGGAGCCATCCCCAATTGGAGCAGGGCGGTAGTGCTCAGGGAGAAAATCAGCGCCTCAAACGTCATCGGCATGTCTTCCTCTGGTTGCGATGCCCCTTCAGGGGAAGCGTCCAAAGTGGGTATGCCTGCGTCACGCGATGCCGTCTCGGCCGCCTCCGCATCGCGAAGATTGCCATCCGCAGTAAACAGGCGCCGGTCGGCTACCTTGAACCCGCTTTCTTCCTTCTCCATGCTGCACCTCGAATCCGCTGAAGATGAACGATTGCCTGAAAGGGTGGTAGTATAGCACACCGAATTTGGAACGCTTGTTCGACACGAACTGTGTCAGGAGACCGCGCTATGAAAGGTGTCGCACGTGCTTTGTGTCTTGCCTTGGTTGCCGCCTTCGCGGGTGCCGGTTGGTTCCGCGCAGAAGGTACGTCACCCGCTCGTTTTGAAGGCAAAGATACTTTGCTAAGGCCGGAGGGTTATCGTGAATGGATTTTTGTGGGTAGCTCTCTGGGGCTCAGCTATAAAGAGAATCCTGCTGGCGCCGAGAAGCCCAGTGGGACGGCTGACCTTGGGCTTTACCACAACGTCTATATCAATCCATCCAGCTACAGGGCTTTTGCCAGCAACGGCAAGTTTCCCGAGGGCACGATACTTGTCTTGGAACTGGCGAGTGCCGGCGTGAAGAAAGAGCCGAGATTGCAGGGGTCCTATCAGAACGAGTTTGTCGCGCTGGAGGCAACCGTGAAGGATAGCAAACGGTTCGCAGAAGGCTGGGCGTATTACAGCTTTGACGGGCCCGACGGAAAGCCGCTAAGCAAGGCACAGCCTTTTCCAAAAAACCGCTGCTGGTCTTGCCATGACGAAAAGGCCGCAACCGACAACGTGTTTACGCAATTTTATCCGGTATTGCGGGCAGTCGCGCCGAAGCGGTAGGAGCGCTGAGATCGAGAATTTGGCTCGTCGAATCCGTGTTCATCGATCCAGCACAAACAGGCGGAGTGGCTGTAGGGTGCGCCGCAGTTTGGAACGCCGCGTCGCTGCGATGTTTGCAGCGTTTGAGAAGCAGCACACCCTACTTCTTTTGGGATGTATTGTCGCCCGCTAGTCGTAGCGAGCGACCTCATACCGCCGAGACCCCGAACAGGGAACCGCCAAGGACGCAAAGAGCGCCAAGAGCTTGCCTGATGAAGCCTTGCGTAGAAAGACCCGGTCGGCCATCTGGATCTAAGATTCCTGATTTGAGATTCTCAGATTCCCAATGACAGCCAGGATTCCACTTTGCGTTCTTGGCGGTTCAAACAAATGCGAATTTGATCGAATCTTGATCTTCGTTGCCACCAAGTGAACCTAGTCACGGTGCCGGGGTCAACGGTTGGTTCAACGTGGTGATGGAATTGTCGTCGATCTCGATGACCTGTTCGACGTCCCGATAGCCTTCCTTTCGCAGCAATATGCGTCGCGCTCCGGCTGGAATCTTCAGGCTGGCGGGTGTGACTTCACGCTTCAATTCACCATCGACATAGATGCTGGCCCCTCCGGGCACCGTGCTCACTTTCAGCATGCCCGCCGACATGGTGAGCACCACGCTCACCCCTTGGCTTTCATTACCCAATAAGACCACTACGCGCCTTTCTATTACAAAACCTGCCTTTCGCACTTCGAGGGTGTGCCGCCCCTTGGAAACATTTTGAAAGGAATACGGCGTCTTCCAGGAACTGTTTTGCTGGTCATCAAAAATGATCTCCGCGCCCGAGGGGTTGGAAGTCACCTGAATCATGCCGGGCACTGTCGCCGCAAGGTTCGCCGCCTCTGGAGTCACCTTGGAAATCGCTGGTGGTGGTGTCGTTTTCGGACTCGACGGCGCATTTTCAGATCCTGTGGACGGGGGAGGCTCTACCGCCACCGCGGGCGGTGCCTCTGTCGGCTCGGCTGGAGTTTCCACACGGTTGGTTGGAATCTCCTCAGGCTTGGCTTCCTGCGTCCCACTAGAGGCTGTTTCACTGGCCGCCAGCGGCGGTTCTGCCGGAGATTCCGACGCAGGCGTCAGAGGTTCCGGTTGCTGGCTGGAAGCCGTCTGTTTGACACGATCAATCCACGGCTGCAGCTTTTCCATTGCGAGATGAAACGTTTGTTTGAACTCTTCTGGGTAAAGAATGGCCACTCCCGCAGTGGTGCCCGTCAGCAACAAGAAGAAAACCAAAAACCAAAGACCTTTTCGTCCACGTTTCTTGACGGGCACCGGCATCGCGACCGTTCGGACAAGCACCGGCTCGATCCGTTCGGTCTTGGTTCCTACGCTTGGAACGTCCAAAGCATCCAGTGCCGCACACATCTCCTCGGCCGTTTGAAAACGGGCAGCAGGATCACGCGCCAGCGCCTTGACAACCAAGGCGTTCAGCCTGGGGTTCAAGCCCGGCTTGAGCTTGACTGGGGGCAACGGGTCTTCATGCACGATCTTGTAGCTGAGCGTTCCCAAATTTTCTGCCGTAAAGGGCGGCTGCCCCGTGACGAGTTCGTACAGCAGGATGCCGAGGGCGAAGATATCGGACCGTCCGTCCAAGGGCTGGCCGAGAAAATGTTCCGGGGCCATGTAGCTGGGCGATCCCAGCAGCATGCCCGTTTGGGTCATCTTGGTCGACCCGACTTTGGCGATGCCGAAATCGGCCACTTTGACGCGACCATCCTGCGTGAGCATGATGTTGGCGGGTTTAATGTCCCGATGCACGATGCCGCGTTGATGCGCAAAGCCCAGCGCGTCGGCCGTTTGGCGGGCAATGCTGACAATGCTGGCTTCGTCCAGACGCTGCTCACCTTCAACGATGTGCTCGAGCGTGGCGCCTTCCACCAGCTCCATGGCGAAGTAGGCCAGGCCGGCTTCTTCGCCGACGTCGAAAATCGTAATGATGTTGGGGTGAGAGAGAACGCCGGCTGACTGAGCCTCGCGCATCAGCCGCGAGTGCAACTCTGCCACGTGGGAGGAATCGGTGAAGTCTTCGAGGCGGATGGTCTTGATCGCAACATAGCGGCCGATCACCGGATCTCTGGCTTTATAAATGATGCCCATGGCGCCCCGGCCAAGTTCCTCGATGATTTCATACCGGCCAAGTTTCTGAAGCATGGGCAAGTTTAACCACAAAGACGCCAAGGACGCCAAGTAACAAGTCTTGGGTCTGCTGAAATTGTATTAACCTGCTCGCAACTTCATGTCAGTTGGATTCCAACATGAATCAGGAACGATCGCTACCAAACAGCGATAGGTATTCTTCGCGTCCTTGGCGTCTTGGCGGTTGGTTTCCTCTACTACGAAAAGCCAAACCGCGCCGGGTGCCGCCCGATGATAATGACACCAATTGTCTTCGGTATGTACTCACGAGTCTCTGGCGGCAAGGCCTTGGTACGGTAAAGGTACCAGAAGTCACGCTGTTTGATGGGATCGGCCACAGTGCGAATGGCTCGCTTTACTTTGCCAGGCCCTGAATTATAAGCTGCCAAGGCCAGCATGACCGAACTGCCAGATCCGAAGTCCAGAATCAATTCGCGGATGTACCGGCCCGCGGCTGCCGTGGATTTTCGTGCGTCCAACCGTTCGTCAACGCCGCCGCCCACCTTGAGGCCATAAGCCTTGGCCGTCGTCGGAGTGAATTGCCAAAGCCCCGCAGCCCCTACCGAACTCGTGCTGCCGCCGATGAAGGCACTTTCAACCAGAGCCATATAGGCGAGGTCGGGGGGCAGCTTGTCGGCCTCCAGTTGCCGCCGCACAGCTTCCAGTTCCTTGCGCGAGCGGCCCAACGCACGTTCCATGTGCGCGCGATCACGCTCCTGATACTGGCCGATGAATCGGCGCACTTGTTCCGCAAACTCTTTGGAAACGCTGTATTCCTCCGCCCCGAATTCTTTGAGTAAAGCTCTAATCTCCGACTCGACGAAATCCTGTTCTTCGTTGCGCACGCCGAGCCGATACAACAGCGTTTTCTGCATGGTGAGCGCCTGCTGCTGGTAGCCATTGAGCTTTTCCAGAAGTTCATCCACGCGTTTGGGATCGTCTCCAGCGGACTGCAGCTCCGTTTCCACCTGATTGATCTCGACATCGATCCGGGTCTTTTGCTGCTTAAGATTATGGATCGTCCAACCGGCATATGCAGTGACGCCCACCAGCGCGAACACGAGAGCGCCGATGGTGATCTTGAACTTCCGACTCGATCGATGGAGCGCCTTGTCCAACATGTCCCGCATAATGATGCTGGTTTGCCCACCGATGCCGGAACGTCTCGCCTGCCGTGCGCGCTTCACCGCTTCTTTCAGCAGTTCGTCCTGCTTCCCTGTTGGGGAGGCTGGCACTACGATTGAAACCTGACCCGCAGGTTGCGCAGGCAACTGCGAGTGCGTGACGAGGAGGCGGAGTGTTTGGTTAAGGTCAGTCTCGCTGGCGGCTTCGAGCTCGAACTGGAACTCCGGTCCGCCCGGGCCCAGGGTGATCAGGGCATGGTTTTGCAGGAGAGCCTCGCTCACGCGTTGCCCGTCCAGATAGGTGCCGTTGGTACTGTCGAGATCCACGAGCCGAAACGTGTTTGCTGCGCGACGGATCTCCATGTGGCGGGAGGACACAATGGCCGCTTCGGGGCCCTCGATGACGAGGTCGTTCTCCGGATCACGGCCGGCGCGGAAAACGTCTCCACGCAAACGATACGATGCTTCGCTCATCGGACCGTTGCATCGTCGAACCGAAGCTTGAAGATCTCGGTGTTCAGTCGCCGACTTGGCTTCCATGAAGAACGGCAGTGGGAATCAGCGTTGAAGGGCTGCACAATCGCGAGATTATAGGGTGCTGCAAAAGCACTCGGCAAGGGATTTGTGGGGGACGATCGTTCTCCGACGAAGATGGATCGATTGTCGAAGGATCTCTTCGTAACTTGACTGCGGCGATTTGCCGCGATGTTGAATGAAACTTCTCCCTTAGCAAGGTGTCGGCGCGATGTGCAAGGGAAGATCCATTCGTCGTTCTGAACCCCGGAGGACAACCCCCTGAAGGCTGCGCCTTCTTTCCCCCTTTTTTAAGGGGGAGTGGAAATTGGACGTTTTTTAAGAAGTGCAGCGGCAAGGAGGCCGCTGCTTCATCTTGAGAGCCCTGTAAGGGCGTCGGTAAGTAGCCCAGGGCAAGCGAGGGCAGGAGCTCGGGACCGCCGTGCCCCCTCGCGCCGCCCTGGGTCAGGGTTCCGACCAATTCTTCTCCTCTCCCCCCGAATCGCCCGCTTTTGGGCGATTCGGGGGGAGAGGTCAGGAGAGAGGGGCCATTTGTTATCGAGTGGCGAGTCTCGCGTTTCGTTGTTCTCCAAACACTTCTCGGCACGAAGTGTGATTTTCGCAAATGAGCCGGCTCTTCCCCCTCACCCTAGCCCTCTCCCCCAACACAAGAAACGTGTTGGGGGAGAGGGAAGAAA